>Ga0335074_10014878_pt1 | contig 10915 bp, 8 predicted proteins | sample Lox_Sample_23_FD_206715 | JGI IMG/M metagenome (GOLD analysis project Ga0335074, IMG submission 206715) | Soil microbial communities from Loxahatchee National Wildlife Refuge, Florida, United States - Lox_Sample_2.3 | ecosystem: Environmental > Terrestrial > Soil > Wetlands | place: USA: Florida... | reverse complement strand
GGCGTCCGGGCGCTCGACGACTGCACGGTAGAGATCGGTGAGGGCGAGGTGGCCGGCCTGATCGGGCCGAACGGGTCGGGCAAGACCACGCTGTTCAACGTGATCACCGGGTACGCGAAGGCTGACGCGGGCGAGGTGTACCTGGGCGAGCGGCGGATCACCAACATCGCGCCCGACAAGGTGTTCGCGCTCGGCATCGGCCGCACCTTCCAGCTGACCAGGATCTTCGCCAGCCTCACGGTCATGGAGAACATGCTGGTCGCCTCCAGGCACGGGCGGGCCTCCGCCAGGAAGCGGGCGATGGAACAGCTCGAGTTCGTCGGTATCGCCGGACATCACGCCGCGCAGGCCGGGACGCTCTCGTACGGGCAGCGCAAGCTGCTCGAGCTGGCCTACGTCCTGGTCGCGGAGCCCGCCATCGTCCTGCTCGACGAGCCGGCCGGCGGGGTCAACCTGACGCTGGTCAACCAGATCGCCGACCGGATCCGGGAGCTGAACGCCGCCGGCGTGACCTTCCTGATCGTCGAGCACAACATGGAATTCGTGATGGGGCTGTGCGACCAGGTCACGGTGCTTGACTCGGGCACCGTGGTGGCCGCGGGGCCGCCCGGCATCGTCCGCACCGACCGGCGGGTGCTCGACGCCTACCTCGGCGAGGATCCCAGCGCGGAGGACCTCGAAGCGGCGGAAGAGGCCCTCGAGCCGGGCGCGGGGGAGGACGCGTGAGGAGGCCGGCCGGTGAACCCGAGGGCGGATCCGGGGCGGGAACCATCGCTCGTTCGGTATTGACGATTGAAGGTCTGGTCGCGGGGTACGGCGGCGGGGACGTGCTGCGCGGGGTATCGCTCGAGGTGGTGGAGGGCGGGATCACCTGCGTGGTCGGGCCCAACGGCGCGGGCAAGTCCACGCTGATGGCGGCGATCAGCGGGCTGCTGAGGCCGCGGCTCGGGTCGATGGTGCTGGACGGGCAGAACCTCGTCGGGCGGTCGCCCCGTCAGGTCCTGCGGCTGGGCGTGGTCCAGGTGCCGCAGAACCACAGCGTGTTCCGCGACATGACGGTCCGGGAGAACATCGAGCTGGGCGGGTACATCCTGTCCGACCGGGCGCTGGTGACCCGCAGGGTCGCGGCCGTGTTCGACGTCTTCCCGCAGATGGCGGGATGGGCCGGGCAGAAGGCGGGCAGCCTGTCCGGCGGGCAGCAGCGGCTGGTCGAGTTCGCCCGGGCGCTGATGCTCGAGCCCCGGCTGCTCCTGCTCGACGAGCCGTCGATGGGCCTGGCGCCGAAGATCAGCCGGACCGTGTTCGACGCGGTCAGGCAGATGAACGCCGCGGGCACCACGATCCTGCTCGTCGAGCAGAACGCCCGGGCCGGGCTGCGGCTGTCCAGCCACGGCGTGGTGATGGAAAGCGGCCGGGTCCGGCTGTCGGGAACCGGGCGCGAGGTGCTGGAGAACCCGGAGATCGGGGCGCTGTACCTCGGCGGGGCCCTCGAGGAATCGCCGGACCCGCCGGGCTAGGCGGTCCGGACGTCATGCCTGACCGGCCGAGGCGGATCGGGTAACGGGTGGTGCGGCCGAGGTTGGGGAGACCCTGGGGGCCGAGGTTACTTCTTGCGGGCCAGCGTCAGGCCGTCGCCGATGGGGACCATGACCAACTCGACGCGATCGTCGGCGGCGGCGTGGTCGTTGAAGTCCCTGACCGCGATCACGGTGGGGCTGTCGTTGCCCGCGTCGATCACCCGGCCGTGCGAGAACGTGTTGTCGATCATGATCAGGCCACCCGGGCGGATCCGGGGCACGACCTGTCGCCAGTAGCCGAGGTACCCGCTCTTGTCGGCGTCGATGAAGGCTAGGTCGAACAGCTCCTCATCGGGCAGCGAGCGGAGCGTGTCCATGGCCGGGGCGAGCCGGAGCTCGATCCGGTCGATCAGGCCCGCCTTCTCCCAGTACTTCCTGGCCACCGAGGTCCACTCCTCGCTGATGTCGCAGCAGAGCAGCCGCCCGCCGGGCAGGAGCCCCCGGGCGATGCAGATCGAGGAGTAACCGGTGAACGTGCCGATCTCGATCGCCGACCTGACCCCGGTCAGCTGGGTGAGCAGGGTCATGAGCGTCCCCTGCTCCGGGGCGATCTGCAGCCCGGACTCGTTCGGGAACAGGTCAGTGGTCTCGTTCGCCAGTTCCCTCAGCACCGCGTCCGGCGGGCTGCTGTGCGCGGTGAGGTAGGCGTTGAGGTGCAGGCTGATCTGCTCGGTTCGGCGTGCCATGGGGACAAACTTATAGGCAGGACGTCCGGGTTCGCGAGAAGCCGTGGGCTACGGATCCCGGCACGGCGACCTGGGTCGTCATGGCCGACCCCGAGGGCAACGAGTTCTGCGTGCTGTCCGCCCGGGACCGAGCGCCCCGATCTTCGTGGGCTAGCGTGGGTCCATGATCCGGCCGTTCAGTCAGGTGGACGTGTTTACTGCCGTCCCGTACCGGGGGAACCCGGTGGCGGTGGTCCTCGACGGTGACGGGCTGACCGCCGAGCAGATGCAGCGGTTCGCCAACTGGACGAACCTGTCCGAGACCACGTTCGTGCTGCCGCCCGGCGACCCCGGCGCGGACTACCGGGTGCGGATCTTCACGCCCGTGGCCGAACTGCCCTTCGCCGGGCACCCCACCCTCGGGAGCTGCCACGCCTGGCTGGAGGCGGGGGGCACGCCGCGCCGGGCCGGCGTGATCGTGCAGGAGTGCGGTGCGGGCCTTGTGACGCTGCGCCATACCCCGGACGGGCTGGCCTTCGCCGCGCCGCCGGTGCTGCGAGACGGGCCGGTGGACGGCGAACTGCAGGCGCGGATCGCGGACGAGCTGGGCCTCGACCACTCGGCCATCGTGGACGCGTCCTGGGCCGACAACGGCCCGGGCTGGGTCGCCGTGCTGCTCGACAGCGCGGACGCGGTGCTGGCCATCAAGAACGTCCAAACCGACCTTGACCTGGGTGTCGCGGGCCCTTACCCGGCCGGATCGCCGGCCGCGTTCGAGGTGCGGGCGTTCTTCCCCAAGGACGGGGTGACGGCCGAGGACCCGGTCACCGGAAGCCTGAACGCCTCGCTGGCGGCGTGGCTGCTCCGGACGGGCCGGGCCACCGCGCCCTATATGGCGAGCCAGGGCACCGCCCTCGGCCGCTCCGGCCGGGTCCACATATCGCAGGAGGCCGACGGCGCGATCTGGGTGGCAGGCGGCACCGTCACCTGCGTAACCGGTCAGGTCCAGCTCTAGCGTCAGTCCAGGCGGGAAGCCCGGTGGCGGAGCGCGCGGGCGAAGTCGGCCGCGAACGCGGGCGCGTCGGCGGAGTCCAGGGTCGCGAACGAGATCCTGACGCCGGGCGGCGCCACGATGCGGAACCGCTGCCCGGGAGCCACCGCCCAGCCGGCCTCGGCCAGACGGGACGCCACGCCCTCCTCGTCGGAGACCGGCACCCAGCAGGTGAAGCCTGACCGCCCGGTCGCGCCGATCCCGTGCTCCCGCAACGCCGCCCGCAGCGCCCGGCCCCGGTCGGCGTAGACGCGCGCCGCCGCGGCCAGCGCGGGCGGGACCGACGGGTCCGCCCACAGGTCGGCGACCAGATCCTGGAGCTGGTAGCTCACCCAGCCCGTGCCGAGGGCCTGGCGTCCCGCGACTCGCGCCACGGTCACCTCGTCGCCCGCCAGCACCGCCAGCCGCAGGTCGGGCCCGAGCGACTTAGACACCGAGCGGATGGTGACCCAGCGGCCGCGGCCGCCGCACGCGGTGAACGCGGGCGCGCCCGCCACGGGCCCGGCGTGGTCGTCCTCGATGACCCCGAGGGACGGGTAGCGCCGTAGCGTCTCGGCGATCACGGCGGCCCGGTCCGCGTCCCACGCGGCGCCGGTGGCGGCCTGGGCGCGCGGCGTGACGATCAGCGCGCCCGCGCCGCGGGCCAGCGCGGCCGACAGTTCGGCCGGCCGGATGCCCAGCTCGTCGACCGGGACGGGGACCGGGGTGTAGCCCATGGCCGCCACCAGGTCAAAGGTCACCGCGTGGCCCGGGTCCTCGACGATGACCCGGTCCGAGGGCGTGAGCCAGGTCGCGAGGACCCGCTCGATGCCGTCCAGGGCGCCGCCGGTGACCATCAGGTGGGTCGCGTCGATGCCGTCGGCGGTGAGCTGCCCGGCGGCCAGGGGGCGCAGCCGCGGCGAGACGGGCGCCTCGGCGTACATCCGCGACGGCCGGACGGCGGCGGGCCGGGCGGGCAGGCTGGGCAGCAGGCCCGGATCGGGGCCGCCGCTGATGAGATCGCGCACGCCCGCAGGCGGCCGCAGGTACCCGCGGACGCTGACCGGGGGAGCGGCGCGGATTCGCGTGCCGGCCCGGCCCGCTCCGGCGGTGATCCCGCGGCGGCGCAGGTCGGCGTACGCGGCCGCGACCGTGGTCGGGCTGACGCCGAGCTGGCCGGCCAGGTCGCGGACCGGGGGGAGCTGATCGCCCGGGGTGAGCTGCCCGGTGCGGATGGCCGCCTCGACGCTGGCCGATATCTCCCTGGCGGTCCCGCCGCGTAGGCGGTATCGTACCAGTATGTTCACGATATGTACTGTAACATTCTTCGGTTACGGGCGCCACGTGAGAAGTAGCGGGCGCCACGGGGGCTGCCGCGGGCGGTACGCGGGGTGTAGCGGCGGGGGCTACCTGTGAGCGAGACCTTCTCCGCGGAGTCCAGGCTGATTCACGCGGGGAGCGACCGGAGCGCGGGCCAGCCGGCCACCCCGCCGCTGGTCCCGACGAGCATCTACGTGTCGGAGGGGGAACCGCGCCGGGAACGGGCCTACGGCCGGGACGGCAACCCGGGCTGGGAAGCGCTGGAGGAGGCGCTCGGCCGCCTCGAGGACGCGGAGGCGGTGGTCTTCGCCTCCGGCCAGGCGGCCTCGATGGCCCTCATGCTCACGCTGGCGCAGGGCCGGGACCGGATCGTGCTGCCCGCCGACGGCTACTACGGGACCCGGGTGCTCGCGGACAAGCTGCGACCGCACGGGGCCGTCCCGGTCCCGGCCGACCTGCAGGACCTGGCCGCCGTGGCCAGCGAGCTGAAGGCCGCGCCTGCGGTGCTGTGGGCCGAGACGCCGACGAACCCCCTGCTGCGCGTGGCCGACCTGGCCGGGCTGGCCGAGACCGCGGCGGCCGCCGGCGCGCCGATGATCGTGGACAACACCACCGCCACCAGCCTGCTTCAGCGGCCGCTCGACTGGGGCGCGGCCGCGTCGCTGTACTCGCTGACCAAGGCGGCATCGGGGCATTCCGACGTGATCGCGGGCGCGGTCGTGAGCCGTGACGCCGAGCTGCTGGCCGGGTTGCGCTCCTGGCGCAGCAGCGGCGGCGGCATCCTGGGGCCGTTCGAGTCCTGGCTGGCGCTGCGCGGGCTGAAGACGCTGCCGCTGCGGATCGCGCGGCAGTCGGACAGCGCGCTGCGGATCGCCAGGTACCTGACCGGCCACCCCAGGGTCCGCGCCGTGCACTATCCGGGGTTCGAGCGGTCAACCGCCGCGCTCGTCCGTCGGCAGATGCCGCACGGCTCCGGGCCGCTGCTCTCCTTCCAGGTGGACTCCGCCCGCGCCGCGGACCAGGTGGTGGCGACCTCGCGCCTGATCCTGCCCGCGACCAGCTTCGGGGGCGTGGAGTCGACCTGGGAGCGCCGGGCCAGGTGGGCGGGGGAGACGGCCCCTGACGGCCTGATCCGGCTCTCGGTCGGCGTGGAACCGGCCGCCGACCTGATCACCGATATCGACCGGGCCCTGGACACGCTGGAGGTGCCGTGATGCGCGCGACCGTCGGTGAGTACGAGATCGACGACGACCCGGCGCGGGTCGACGTGGCGGCGGCGATCTCGTTCCTGACCACCGAGGCGTACTGGGGCCGGTGGCGCGGCGGAGAGGACATCAGCCGGCAGATCGCCGCGGCCTGGCGCGTGGTGGGCGCCTATGACCGGTCGGGGGCCATGATCGGCTTCGCCCGCGCGTCCAGCGACGAGGGGACCGCCTACCTCGCCGACGTGTACGTCCTGCCCGGTCACCGGGGCGCCGGGCTGGGCCAGGCGCTCGTGCGGGCGATGGTCGAGGACGGCCCGGGCTCCGGATGGCGGTGGATGCTGCACACGTCGGACGCGCACGCGCTGTACCGCCGGTTCGGCTTCACCCGGCCCAACGGCCGCTACATGGAGCGCGCTGCCCAGGGGGCCTGGGCCGCCCCGGGGTCTCCTGGCGCCCGTCCGGCCGCGGAGGCGCCGGCGGTGATCGGCAAGGTGGTCAGGCTGGAGCCGCTGGAGCACCGGCACGCGCCCGGCCTGGTCGCGGCGTCGGCGGGCGGCGCCGAACTCTACCGCTGGTCCCCGGTGCCGCAGGACGAGGCCCAGGTCCGCCAGTACGTCGAGACCGCCATCGCGGCGCGGGACGACGGCGACGCGGTGCCGTTCGCCGTGGTCCGGACCGAGGACGACGTGGTGATCGGCTCGACCAGGTTCTTCGACCTGGAGTACTGGCCGTGGCCCGCCGCGGCCGCCGACGCTCACGGCACCGGCCCGGACACCTGCGAGATCGGCTACACCTGGCTGAGCCCGAGGGCCGTCAGGACCGGCGCGAACACCGAGATGAAGCGGCTCATGCTCACGCACGCCTTCGAGACCTGGCGGGTGCAGTCGGTGTGCCTGCACACCGACGCCAGGAACCAGCGATCACGGGACGCCATGGCGCGGATCGGCCTGCGGTACGAGGGCACCCTGCGCGCGCACCGGCTCGGCGCGGACCTGACCCCGCGCGACTCGGCGCGCTTTGCCGTCACCGCGGCCGAGTGGCCCGCGGTCAGGCAGCACCTCGACGAGCTGACCCGCCGGTACCGGTAAACCCACAGGCTTACGCGGCCCCGGCGCACGGCTGGGCGGCCCCCGCAGCGTTCTGGGCGCGCCACCAGGCCTGCCCCGATTCGCCGAGCATGTAGATCGGGTCGTAGTAGGGGTACTCGCGGCTGGTCGCCAGCTCGTCGTCCTGCTCGATCCCGGTGCGGTAGTTCTTGGTCCAGTAGGAGATGCCGCGCTCGGTGTCGTACCTGGCCAGCTGGTGGACCCAGCGCTTGCCGACGTACGGCACGTCGCAGACCATCCGCGGGGTGGCGAACCCGGGCAGGTAGCCCATGATGTCGTGCTGCAGCGCCTGGCCCTCGGCCACGGTCAGCCGCCAGTGCTCGCTGCCGGGGATCATGTCGCACATGTAGAAGTAGTAGGGCATGATGCCCGCCCCGTCGAGCAGCGCGAAGCACAGGTCGAGCAGCGCCGCTGAGCTGTCGTTCACCCCGCGCAGCAGGACGCCCTGGTTCCGCACGTCCCGGACGCCGGCCTCCAGCATGGCGCGGGCGGCCTGCGCCACCAGCGGCGTGACCGACTGCGCCGCGTTCACGTGGGTGTGGATGGCGATGCTCACGCCGCGCTCGCGCGCCGTCGTGGCGAGCCTGGTCATGCCCGCCCGGACCTCGTCGGACAGCCAGTGCTGCGGCAGGCCCATGAGCGCCTTGCTGGCCAGCCGGATGTCCCGGACCGAGTCGATCTCGAGCAGCGCGGCCACGAACGACTCCAGCCGCGGCCAGGGCAGGTTGGCCACGTCCCCGCCGGACACCACCACGTCGCGCACGCCGGGGGTGGCCCGCAGGTAGGACAGCATGGCACCGAGCCGGTCCTCGCGGGCCAGCGCGAACTTGTGCTTATCGGTCACCGGGGTCGGGTTGCCGACCAGGTCCATCCGGGTGCAGTGGCCGCAGTACTGCGGGCAGGTCGGCAGCAGTTCGGCGAGCACCTTGGTCGGGTAGCGGTGGGTCAGGCCCTCGACCGCCCACATCTCGGCCTCGTGCAGCGAGTCGCGCTGGGCGTACGGGTGGGACGGCCAGTCGGCCCGCCGGTCGCTGAACGCCGGGATCATGTACCTGCGCACCGGGTCGGCGTAGAACGCCTCGGTGAACCCGGGGTCGTCGGGGGCCAGCGACGGCACCATCGTGTTGACCATCTGCGGCGGGACGAGCATCGACATCGTGGCCCGCTCGCGCTGGTCGCGCTCGAGGTCGGCGAAGAAGGCCTCCGCCAGCCCCGGGCCCGTGACCTGGCCGAGCTGCCTGATGTTCTTGACGCAGTGGGCGCGCTGCCACTGCGCGGAGGCCCAGTCCTCCTCGGACACCCCGGCCCAGCCGGGGAAGCGGCGCCAGTCGGGTTCGGCCAGCTCATGCCGCGTGTAGGGATACGGTTGCGAGATCATGAACGAAGCCCTCCCATTCCTTGCATGATACCGAAGGACCTGCGGTACAAAACGTGGTAGACCGCAGATTTTCCCGAACGACCCCGGTGTTACCCATCCGTCCGTGACCCGTTCCGCGTGGCCGCGCCCAGCGGCGGCATCGGCCGGGTCTTCACCGGCGCTTCAGCAAGATTTACGCTATAGTGGTACTTCTACCGAAGATATTGCTGTGTTGAGCGATCATAGCAGAAGATTTTCCCGAACGATGGGTGTGATACGTCACCGTCTGTGCATCAACAGACGGGCGGACGCGGCCCGGGCTGGACCGCCCGGGCCGCGGGAAGGAATAAGGGCATGACGACCTCGACCCCGGAACTGCCGCCGACCTCGGCGCTCGGGCTGCACCGGGTGATCGACCCGCCGGGCGTGCTCCCGCAGGCCGCCTGGAGGCTCGACCCGGACCCGGCCATCGCCGCGGACGAGGTCCGGGTCCGCGTCGACCGGCTGAACCTCGACGCCGCCTCCTACCGTCAGATCCGCGAGACCTACGCGGGCGATGAGGACAAGATCAGGGCCGCGGTCGGCGAGATCATCGCCACCCGGGGCAAGATGCAGAACCCGGTCACCGGGTCCGGCGGCATGCTGACCGGCACGGTCGAGGAGGTGGGCCCGGACTCCCCGCTCGGCCTGCGGCCCGGCCAGCGGATCGCCACCCTGGTCTCGCTCACGCTGACCCCGCTGGCCATCTCCGACGGCCTGCAGAGCTGGGACGGCCGGTCCGAGCAGGTCCCCTGCGAGGGGCACGCGATCTTGTTCGCGCGGTCGATCGCCGCCGTCCTCCCCGATGACCTCCCCGTCCCGCTCTCGCTGGCCGTGATGGACGTCTGCGGCGCGCCCGCGCTGACCAGGAGGGTCGTAAAGCCAGGCTCGGTGGTCCTGGTCATCGGCGCGGCCGGGAAGAGCGGCTCGCTGTCCGCCGCGGCCGCCCGCCAGGCCGGCGCGGCGAAGGTCATCGGCGTGGTCCCGGCCGAGGCCGAGGCCGCAGTGCTGGAGGGCGCAGCCGGGCTGGTGGACGAGATCGTGATCGCCGACGCCCGGGATCCGGTGAACCTCGCGGACCGGGTGGCCGCCGCGGGCGGACCGGCCGACGTGACCGTGGTCTGCGTGGACGCCCCCGGCTGCGAGGGCGGCGCGATCCTGTCGACGGCGCAGGGCGGCACGGTGATCTTCTTCTCCATGGCCACCTCGTTCAGCGCCGCCGCGCTCGGCGCGGAGGGCCTGGCCGCCGACGTGACGATGCTGGTCGGCAACGGGTACGTGCCCGGTCACGCCGAACTCGCGCTGGACCTGCTCCGCGGCACCCCGAGCCTGCGGGCCATGTTCGAGCGGCGCGTCCTGGAGGGGGAACGCCGGTGACGGGCAAGCTGAACCTCGACCCGGCGCTGGTGCGCCAGGCCCGCGAGCTGGCCGCCGCGGCCGGGCAGCCGGTGGTCGAGCTGGCCAGGACGCACACCACCGTCTCGGTGGAGCGGGCCGTGCTGCGGCTGGCCGGACTTGAGGGGGCCGACGAGGACGGGATGCCGTGGGTCAACCGCCTCGCCGACGCGGTCCGCGAGTCGGTCGGCCTCGAGCACGGGGTCGCCCTGCCCGCCTGGGACGCGATGCTGGCCGGCGGGTACCCCGACCTGCGCACGCTGGCCGCCGACGCGGGCGCCGGGCTGGTCAAGTTCCGCCTCCCCGCGGGGGACGAAGCGGACGCGGCCAGGGCGGCAGCTGCTCGTTCGGTAAAAAAGGGATTTTCCAGGATCGACGGCCAGCGCGCCGAACGGGACCGGATGATTGCCGCCACGTCGGACCCGGCCATGCCGTGGATCTACCTGATCGTGGCCACCGGCGACATCTACGAGGACATCCCTCAGGCGCAGGCGGCGGCGCGGGAGGGCGCCGACGTCATCGCCGTGATCAGGTCCACCGGGCAGTCGCTGCTGGACTACGTGCCCGAGGGCGCGACCAGGGAAGGGTACGCGGGGACGTACGCCACGCAGGAGAACTTCCGGCTGATGCGCGCCGCCCTGGACGAGACCTCGCGCGAGCTCGGGCGCTACGTCCGGCTGACCAACTACGCCTCGGGCCTGTGCATGCCGGAGATCGCCTCGCTGGCCGGGCTCGAGCGGCTCGACATGATGCTGAACGATTGCATGTACGGGATCATCTTCCGCGACATCAACCCGGTGCGGACCTTTATCGACCAGCGGTTCTCCCGGCAGGTGCACGCCCGGGCGGGCATCATCATCAACACCGGCGAGGACAACTACCTGACGACCGCCGATGCGGTGGACGCGGCGCACACGGTCGTGGTGTCCCAGCTGCTGAACGAGTTCTTCGCGCGCGAGGCGGGGCTGGCCGACGGGCAGATGGGCCTGGGGCACGCGTTCGAGATCAACCCCGAGGTGCCCGACTCGTTCCTGCTCGAGCTGGCGCACGCCCAGCTGGTCAGGGAGCTGTTCCCCGACGCCCCGCTGAAGTACATGCCGCCGACCAAGCACATGAGCGGCAACGTCTTCGCCGGCTACCTGCTCGACGCGTTCTTCAACCTGTGCGGCGTGATGACCGACCAGTCCATCCTGCTCATCGGGATGATGACCGAGGGGATCC
>Ga0335074_10014877_pt1 | contig 10915 bp, 8 predicted proteins | sample Lox_Sample_23_FD_206715 | JGI IMG/M metagenome (GOLD analysis project Ga0335074, IMG submission 206715) | Soil microbial communities from Loxahatchee National Wildlife Refuge, Florida, United States - Lox_Sample_2.3 | ecosystem: Environmental > Terrestrial > Soil > Wetlands | place: USA: Florida... | reverse complement strand
CATCGCCGAGTTGCGCCGGCTGATGGACGCGTTCCACGACGGCACCGACGGCGAGCGGCTGGAGGAATATTCCAACGCCAACATCGCCTTTCACCAGGCGATCATCCGCATGAGCGGCTGCGCGCTGTTGGCCGAATTGACCGCGAATTTGTTCATCCACATGCGGGCGATCCGCAAGGTGACGATCCACCAGGACAACCGCGCGGCGCGCTCGATCGTCGACCATATGACGATCATCGAGGCGCTGGAGCGACGCGACTCGGAGGAAGCGGCGCGGCTCGCGCGCGAGCACACGCTGGGCCTCGCCGCGCATGTCGAGCAGCACGGCGATTTTCTCGACACGACATCGACGGCAAAGAGTTTGAGTTAGGGAGACAGTGATGAGCGGCAAAGCACTCGAAGGCGTCCGCATCCTCGACATGACCCATGTCCAGGCGGGACCGACCGGCACGCAGCTTTTGGCGTGGATGGGCGCCGACGTGATCAAGGTCGAGCTGCCCGGCCGCGGCGACATCACGCGCGGCCAGTTGCAGGACGTGAAAGGGGCGGACAGCCTCTATTTCACCATGCTGAACTCGAACAAGCGCAGCATCACGATTAACATGAAGCAGCCCAAGGGCAAGGCGGTGATCGAGGCGCTGGTGCGGCGCAGCGACATCCTCGCCGAGAATTTCGGCCCCGGCGTGCTCGACCGCGCCGGCTTTACCTGGGAGCACCTGCAAAAGCTCAATCCGCGGCTTATCTACGCTTCGGTCAAGGGGTTCGGCCCCGGCCCGTTTGTCGACTGCAAGGCCTATGAGAATGTCGCGCAATGCATGGGCGGCGCGGCCAGCACCACCGGCTTTGAAGACGGGCCGCCGACCGTCACCGGCGCGCAGATCGGCGACAGCGGCACGGGCGTCCACATGGTGACCGGCATCCTCGCCGCGCTTTATCAACGCGAGAAGACCGGCAAGGGCCAGCGGGTCGAGGTGGCGATGGCCGATGCGGTGCTGAACCTGACCCGGGTCAAGATGCGCGACCAGCAGCGCCTCGCGCGCGGACCGCTCCCCGAATACCCCAACAAGACCTTTGGCGATGAGGTGCCGCGCGCCGGCAACGCGTCGGGCGGCGGTCAGCCGGGCGCGGCCTTGCGCTGCGCGCCGGGCGGCCCCAATGACTATGCCTATGTGATCATCCAGCCGCCGTGCTGGGAGCCGCTGATGAAGCTGTGCGGCCGCGAGGAGCTGATCACCGACCCCGAGTGGGCGACCCCGGCGGCGCGCCTGCCGAAAATCCCGGAATGCTTCGCCATCATCGAGAAATGGACGATGACCAAGAGCAAATGGGAGGTCATGAAGACGCTCAACGATGTCGATGTGCCGTGCGGGCCGATCCTGTCGATGAAAGACATCTACGAGGACAAGTCGCTCTACGCGCGCGAGATGCTTGTCGAGCTCGACCACCCGACCCGCGGCAAATACGTGCAGGTCGGCATGCCGATCAACCTCTCGGACTCGCCGGTCGAGCACAAGCGCGCGCCGCTCCTCGGCGAGCACACCGAGGAAATCCTGCAATGGCTCGGCCATAGCGATGCGGAAATCGCCGCGATGAAACAAGAAGGGGCGGTGTAAGATCGGGCCAATGGCCCAGACCGCAACCCATGACCGCCGCGTGCACCCCGGTTCCGGCCGCCGGCGTGGTCGCGACATGCCAAAAGGCCGCCAGGTCGAGCCACAAGCGCTGACCGAGGTGCGGACGCTACTCGGCGAGCGCGAGCGGCGGCGCGACCTGCTGATCGAGCACCTGCACCTCTTGCAGGACCATTACGGCTGTCTCTACGCGCGGCACCTCGCGGCGCTCGCCGAGGAGATGCGCCTCGCGCTGGTCGAGGTCTACGAGGTCGCCAGCTTTTACGCGCATTTCGACATCGTCATGGATGACGAGGCGCCGCCGCCCGAGCTGACCGTGCGGGTTTGCGACAGCCTCACCTGCGCGCTGTTCGGCGCCGACAAGCTGCTGTCCGACTTGCGGGACAAGCTTGGTGACGCGGTGCGGGTGGTGCGCGCGCCGTGCATGGGCGGTTGCCACAACGCGCCGGTCTGCGCGATCGGCCACGCGCTGCACGAGCACGCCACCGTCGACAGCGTCGCGGAAGCGGTCGTCCATAAGCACACCCATCCCGACATTCCGCCTTTTGTGAGCCTCGATGACTACCGCAAAGGCGGCGGCTACAAGCTGCTGGCGGATTGCCTCTCGGGCGCGCGGACCCGCGACAGCGTCATCGAGGCCATGGAAAAATCAAATATCCGGGGCATGGGCGGCGCGGGCTTCCCGACCGGGCGCAAATGGCGCTTTGTGCTGGCCGAGCCGGCGCCGCGACTGATGGCAGTCAATGGCGACGAAGGCGAGCCCGGCACCTTCAAGGACCGCTACTTCCTCGAAACCGACCCGCACCGCTTTTTGGAAGGAACGCTGATCGCGGCCTGGGTGGTCGAGGCGGCGGATGTCTACATCTACCTGCGTGACGAATACCCGCAATGCCTCGCGGTGTTGGCACAGGAGATAGCGGCGATCGAGGCGGCAGGGCTGTCGGGGCACACCAGGCTGCATCTGCGGCGCGGCGCCGGCGCCTATATCTGCGGCGAGGAGTCGGCGATGCTCGAAAGCATCGAGGGCAAGCGCGGGCTGCCGCGCCACAAGCCGCCGTTTCCGTCGCAGGTCGGGCTGTTCGGCCAACCGACCCTCATCAACAATATCGAGACGCTCTACTGGGTGCGCGACATCGTCGAGCAGGGGCCGGAATGGTTCTCGAAAGAGGGCCGCAACGGCCGCCAGGGCCGGCGCACCTTCTCCGTGTCCGGCCGCGTCAAGAACCCCGGCGTCAAGCTCGCCCCCGCCGGGATCACCGCCCGCGAGCTGATCGACGAATATTGCGGCGGCATGGCGGACGGCCACAAATTCAAAGGCTACCTGCCGGGCGGCGCCTCGGGCGGCATTTTGCCGGCGTCGAAGGCCGACATCCCCTTGGATTTCGGCACGCTGGAAAGCGAAGGCTGCTTTATCGGCTCGGCCGCGGTTGTCGTGCTGTCTGACAAGGACGACATGAAGGCGGTGGCACTCAATCTCTTGAAATTCTTCGAGGACGAAAGCTGCGGTCAGTGCACGCCGTGCCGGGTCGGCACCGAAAAGGCGGTGAAGCTGATGAGCCAGCCGCGCTGGGACGACAGCCTGCTGGAGGAATTGTCGCGGGTGATGGGCGACGCGTCGATCTGCGGGTTGGGTCAGGCGGCGATGAACCCGGTGAAGCAGGTGATGAAACATTTCCCCGAGGATCTGGCGGAACGGGCATGACCGTAATTCACGAGACCACGCAAATTCCGGCCGATGCGCTGCTGGCCGACGAACTTTCCCGCGAGGAAATGGTCGAGATGGCCAATCTGACGAGCGCGCAGACCGGGGTAACCGGCACGATCTTCATCTCAACCGCGATGGGCCAGCACGGGCCGCGGGTGAAATATTTTGTTCAACCGGGCCGGAGTCAGCCGAGCTTCTCTGTATCGATCGGCGATATGCCTGCTGTTGTCGCCAACAGTTTGCCGGCTCGCACGTTGCGGCAGATGGCGCCGCAGGTGATCGAGTGGGTGTCGCGCAACAAGGACGCGCTTCTCGACTTTTGGAACCACGGCGATACATGGACGCAGCTGGAGGTTCATGAATTTATACAGCGACTGCGGCAAATTTAATGAGCGACGACTTCAGATCTCGGAGAGGACGCAGCATAAGCCAGCATGCACTGAATCGGCTTGGTGTCGCATCTCCGGATGCGGGCGATCCACTATCAATCATTCACAGCAAAAGCTTTCGTGGCAAAGCGTGGCTTTTAGCGTCACGACACTGTGGGTGCTTTTATTGTCTGAAGGATTTTTCCCCTGATCGAATAACTCGCTGGGTTGATGACGGACAAACGGCTCTTTGTCCGTATTGTGAAATTGATTCTGTTATAGCCTTCGAAACGCAATCCATTGATCGAGATCTTCTCGATGCCATGCACAGACGATGGTTCAAAAAGGTCGGTTTGACGGCTGTCCAATGGGAGGAGGCTGTCGCGCGCGATAAATGGCCTGTGGTTTCAAATTAGGCCGCTACCAGGATGCAAGTATGAGCGATCCGATCAAGTTCACCCTCGACGGCAACGAGGTCGAGGCGCAGCCGGGCGAGACCATCTGGCAGGTGGCGGACCGCCTCGGCACCGAGATTCCGCATCTCTGCTGGCTGCCCAAGCCAGGCTACCGCGCCGACGGCAATTGCCGCGCCTGCATGGTCGAGATCGAGGGCGAGCGGGTGCTGGCCGCCTCGTGCATCAGGAAGCCCACCGCCGGGATGAAGGTCCTGTCGGCGAGCGAGCGGGCCAAATTCTCACGTCAGATGGTGTTCGAGCTGCTGGTCGGCGACCAGCCGGACCGCGCGGTCGCGCGCGACCCGGACTCGTCGCTCTGGCAATGGGCCGACAAGCTCGAGGTCAGCGACAGCCGCTTTCCCCAGCGCGCAGCGCCCGCGCCCGACCGCAGCCATGTCGCGATGGCGGTGCAGCTCGACGCCTGCATCCAGTGCAACCTTTGCGTCCGCGCGTGCCGCGAGGTCCAGGTCAACGACGTGATCGGCATGGCGGCGCGCGGCCACTACGAGAAGATCGTCTTCGATTTCGACGATCCGATGGGCAATTCGACCTGCGTCGCCTGCGGCGAATGCGTGCAGGCCTGTCCCACGGGGGCGCTGATGCCGGCGACCCAGGTCGACGCGAACGGCGTCTTCACCAACGCACCCGACCGCACCGTCGACAGCGTCTGCCCCTATTGCGGCGTCGGCTGCCAGCTCACCTACCAGATCAAGAACGACCGCATTGTCGCGGTCGCGGGCAAGGACGGGCCGGCCAACCACAACCGGCTCTGCGTCAAGGGCCGTTTCGGCTTCGACTATGTGCATCACCCCGATCGGCTGACCGAACCGCTGATCCGCAAGGACGGGGTCTCGAAACACGATACCGATATCGACCCGGCGAACCCCTACACGCATTTCCGCAAGGCCACCTGGGAAGAGGCACTCGACCGCGCCGCGCTGGGCCTGGTCAAGATCAGGGACCGTGACGGGCGCCGGGCGCTTGCCGGGTTCGGCTCGGCCAAGGGGTCGAACGAGGAGGCCTATCTGTTCCAGAAGCTGGTGCGCACCGGTTTCGGCAGCAACAACGTCGACCATTGCACGCGGCTGTGCCACGCCTCGTCGGTGGCGGCGCTGATGGAGGGGATCGGCTCGGGCGCGGTGACCGCCCCGTTCACCGCGGCCGAAGACGCTGACGTCATCATCGTCATCGGCGCGCGTCCGACCGAGAACCACCCGGTCGCCGCGACCTTCTTCAAGCAGGCCGCGAAGCGCGGCGCCAAGGTGTTCGTGATCGACCCGCGCGGCCACAGCCTGGTGCGCCACGCCGCGCAGACGCTGCGTTTCACCCCGGGCCGCGACGTGGCGATGCTCAACGCGCTCATCCACACGATCGTCGAGGAAGGCCTCACCGACCGGCAATACATCCAGGCCCACACCGAGGATTACGAGAAGCTGCGTGAGCACATTCGCGACTACAGCCCGGAGAAGATGGCGCCGCTCTGCGGCGTCGACGCCGCCACGCTGCGCCATGTCGCGCGGACTTACGCGCGGGCCGAGCGGGCGATCATCTTTTGGGGCATGGGCATCTCGCAGCACACCCACGGCACCGACAACGCGCGCTGCCTGATCGCGCTGTCGATGATCACCGGTCAGGTCGGCCGGCCGGGCACCGGGCTGCACCCGCTGCGCGGTCAGAACAACGTGCAGGGCGCGTCGGACGCGGGGCTGATCCCGATGGTCTATCCCGATTACCAGTCGGTCGCGAAGCCGGAGGTGCGCGAAAAGTTCGAGAAACTCTGGGATACCGAGCTCGACGACAAGCCGGGCCTGACGGTTGTCGAGATCATGGACGCGGTGCATCGCGACGAGATCAAAGGCATGTACATCATGGGCGAGAACCCGGCGATGTCCGACCCCGATGTCGAGCACGCGCGCGAGGCGCTGGCCCATCTCGAACATCTGGTGGTGCAGGACATCTTTCTCACCGAAACCGCGAAATACGCCGATGTCGTGTTGCCGGCCTCGGCCTGGCCGGAGAAGGACGGCACGGTCTCCAACACCAACCGCCAGGTGCAAATGGGGCGCGCGGCGCTGCCGCTGCCCGGCAACGCGCGGCTCGACCTGATGACGATCCAGGAAATCGCCCGGCGCATGGGGCTAAAGTGGAATTACGCCGGCCCGGCCGATGTCTTCGCTGAGATGAAGCTGGCGATGCCGTCGCTCGACAACATCACCTGGGAACGCCTCTTACGCGAGGACTCGGTCACCTATCCGTGCGATGCCGAGGACAAGCCGGGCCACGAGATCGTCTTCGGCAACGGTTTCCCCACCGCATCCGGCCGCGCCAAGCTGGTGCCGGCGTCGATCATCCCGCCGGCCGAGGAACCGGACGCCGAGTTCCCGCTGGTGCTGACCACCGGTCGCCAGCTCGAACATTGGCATACCGGCGCGATGACCCGGCGCGCCACCGTGCTCGACGAGATCGAACCCGAAGCGGTGGCGAGCCTCGCCCCCTCCGAACTGCGCAAGCTCGGCGTGGCGGCGGGGGACCCGGTACGCGTCACCACGCGGCGCGGCCACATCGAATTGAAGGCACGCGCCGACAGCAATGTCGCACCGGGCATGGTCTTCGTGCCGTTCTGCTATGCCGAGGCGGCGGCCAATATCCTGACCAACCCGCAATTGGACCCGGTGGGCAAGATTCCCGAGTTCAAATATTGCGCCGCCAAGGTCGAGCCCGTGCTGGCAAGGCAGGCGGGGGAGTAAACTTCTTTCCTTGGCCGGGCTCGACCCGTGGGCCTTCAGCCCACGGACTTGATCCGTGGGCATCCCCGTCTTTGGCGATTTTGATGATGAAGATTTTAAGGCGTGGATGCCCGGATCCAGGCTGGGCATGGGGAAGCTTGGCGGCCGCTATCGTCATGTGGCTGGGTGGATGTACTCAGCCAAGCCCGGCGCCGGCCGCGCCGACAGCAGCGCCCGCGGCCTACCAATGCATTATGCCGCAAGAGCAGCGCATGCTCGTCGCCGAGCTGTTCTTTGGCCGCGACAGGGCGGGCGGGAAGGTGGTGAGCGATGCGGAATGGGCGGATTTTCTGGCGCAGACCGTCACCCCCAATTTCCCCGACGGGCTCACCGTGTTCGACGGTTATGGCCAGTGGCGCAACCCGGCGACCGGCGCGATCGGCCGCAACCCGGGGGTCAAGATCGTGCTCATCGCCGCGATGCGCAGCGCCGACCTGCCCGGCCGCTTGGCCGCGGTGATCGACGCCTACAAGGCGCGCTTCCACCAGCAATCGGTCGGCCTCATCACCCGCGATTCTTGCGCCGCGTTCTAATTGACACTGGAACTCGATTTCCGAGCCGGGCTTCAGTCCGAACTCCTGGCGCACCCGCTTGGGGATCGTCACCTGACCCTCCGCGCATCTTCGACATGGTAATACCTCGTGGACCTTCGGTATTACATAGCCTCGCTCCCCCGCTAATTTTGGTCTGCGCCCATGCCGCTCGCCCCCGGCCTCAGCCTCGTCACCGGTGCTACCGGGTTTGTCGGCGCGGCGGTGGCGCGCGCCCTGCTGCGCGAGACGGGACAGCGCGTGCGGGTGCTGGCGCGGCGCGGCAGCGATCGGCGCAACCTCGCCGGGCTCGATGTCGAGGTCGCCGAAGGCTCGCTCGAAGACGCCGCCTCGCTCGCGGCAGCGGCGGCGGGGTGCCGCTATCTCTTTCATGTTGCGGCGGATTACCGGCTGTGGGTGCCCGACCCCGCGGCGATGTTCCGGGCCAATGTCGACGGCACGCGGGCGCTGATGCTGGCGGCGCTCGACGCCGGGGTCGAACGCATCGTCTACACCAGCAGCGTCGCGACCCTGGGCATCGTCAAGCACGGCAACGCCGACGAGGCGACGCCCTCCGGCATCGGCGACATGATCGGGCCTTACAAGCAGTCTAAATTCGCCGCCGAGCAGGTGGTGAAGGCGCTGATCGGCGAGCGCGACCTGCCGGCGGTGATCGTCAACCCCTCGACCCCGGTCGGTCCCGGCGACATCAAGCCGACGCCGACCGGGCGGCTTATCCTCGAAGCGGCCAAGGGCAAGATGCCCGGCTATGTCGACACCGGGCTCAACGTGGCTCACGTCGACGATGTCGCCGCCGGGCAATTGCTCGCGGCAGAGCACGGCGCGGTCGGTGAGCGGTATATTCTCGGCGGCGAAAACCTGGCGCTTGCCGACATCCTCGGGGAGGTCGCGCGCGCCACCGGGCGGCGGCCGCCCTCGCTCAAAATCCCCTATGCCGTGGTGCTGCCGATCGCAGCCGGGGCCGAGCTGAAGGCGCGGATCACCGGGCGCGAGCCGTTCACCACCTTGGACGGCGTGCGCATGTCGCGTAAGAAGATGTATTTCAGCTCGGCGAAAGCCATGCGCGAGCTGGGTTACGCGCCGCGGCCGGCGCGGCAGGCCATTGTCGATGCGATCCGATGGTTCGAGGCAAACGGGTATCTCACGTGACGGCGCTCGCCGAGACCGAAGCACCAGCGCTCGAAACCCCGTCCGGCAAAGGCCGGGGCGACGAGAACTTCCCGGTCGGGTCGTTCCTCATCCGCAAGGATTTGCGCCCGCACGTCCATGCCTTCTACCGCTTCGCACGTAACGCCGACGACATCGCCGACAACCCGCATCTGGCGGCCGACGACAAGGTGCGCCGGCTCGACCGCATGGGCGAAATCCTGGAGGGCGCGCCGGGCGACGACTCGCCGGCGGCGAGCGCGATGCGCGCCAGCCTCGCCGTTACCGGCGCCACCGCGCAGCATTGCCACGACGTGCTGTGCGCGTTTCGCCTCGACGCGACCAAGCTGCGCTACAAAGACTGGGACGATTTGATGGAGTATTGCCGCTATTCGGCCGCGCCGGTCGGGCGGCAGCTGCTCGATCTGCACGGCGAGAGCCGGGACACCTGGCCGGCGTCGGATGCGCTGTGCTCGGCGCTGCAGGTACTCAACCATCTGCAGGATTGCGGTGACGATTACCGCAACCTCAATCGCGTCTATCTGCCGTTGGAACTGATGGACAACGCGGGGGTCGCGGTCAACGAATTGGCCGCCGGTCCGTCCGGTCATGGCATGCGGCGGGTGCTCGACAGCCTGCTCGACGCGACCGATCAGCTGATCGGTGAGGCGAGTCGGCTGCCGGGCGGTGTCGGGGCGCGCGGGTTGCGCTGGGAAGCGGCGACAATCGTCGAGCTGGCGCGGCGGCTGTCGCGCCGGCTGCGGCGCGGCGATCCGCTCGCGCGCCGCGTCGCGCTGAGCAGGGGCGATTTCGCCGCCGCCCTCGCGACCGGCATCCTGCGCGGCCGCAAGCGGTGACCGGTGCGGCCCTCGACGGCGTCGGCTCCGTCGCCGACGAGGCCTCGCTGCGCGAGACCATTCGCCGCCGGGTCGAAGCGGCCGGCACGTCGTTCTATTGGGCGATGCGCCTGCTGCCCAAAGAGCGGCGCGAAGGGATGTACGCAGTCTATGCGTTCTGCCGCGAGGTTGACGATATCGCCGATGACTGGCCCGCGCCCGAACGGCCCGCCGGGCTCGCGATGTGGCACGACGAGATCGAGGCGATCTATGCCGGCCGCCCGCAGCAGCTCATCTCCCGGGCGCTGGCGGCGCCGGTCGCCCGCTTCCAACTGCGCAAGCAGGATTTCCACGCCATCATCGACGGCATGGAGATGGATGCCGGCGATCCGATTCGTGCGCCGGACATGGCGACGCTTGATCTTTACTGCGCGCGGGTCGCGGCTGCGGTCGGGCATTTGTCGGTGCATGTCTTCGGCGATCCGAGCGACACGGCGCATGAGGTGGCCGACGCCTTGGGGCGGGCGCTGCAGCTCACCAATATCCTGCGCGATCTCGCCGAGGACGCGGAGCGTGGCCGGCTTTATCTGCCGCGCGGGCTGCTCGACCGCCACGGCATCCGCAGCGACGACCCAACCTTCGTGCTCCACCATCCGGCGCTGCCGGCCGTCTGTCGCGACCTTGCGGCGGTGGGACGCAGCCACTTCGCGGCGGCGGAGAGGGCGATGGCGCGCTCGTCGCACCGCGCGATGCGCCCGGCCGCGGTGATGAGCGCGTTCTACCGGGCGACGCTCGACGCATTGGTCGAGGCGGACTGGCGCGATCCCGAAGCTCGGGTCAGCCTCAGCAAAGGCCGCAAATTATGGCTGGTGCTGCGCCATGGGCTGATATGAGCGGGGCGGGCACGGTGCATGTCGTCGGCGCCGGGCTCGCCGGGCTCGCCGCCGCGGCAGCACTCGCCGCCGCCGGCCGCCGGGTCGCGCTTTACGAAAGCAGCGCGCACGCCGGAGGGCGCTGCCGCTCGTATTTCGACGCCGAACTCGGCTGCCGGATCGACAACGGCAACCATTTGCTGCTCTCCGGCAATCGCTCGGCGATGGCGTATCTGCGCCTGATCGAGGCGCGCCACACCTTTGAGAGTCCCGGCGAGGCGATCTTCCCGTTTGTCGATCTGACGACAGGCGAGCGCTGGAGCCTGCGCCCCAATCGTGGCGTGCTGCCGTGGTGGGTGTTGTGCGCCGGGCGGCGCGTGCCAGGCACCCGGGCACGCGATTATCTCGGCGTGCGGCGTCTGCGCGACGCCGGGCGGGGTGCCACGGTCGCCGATTGCCTCGACCCGCGCAGCACGCTTTATCGCCGGCTTTGGCAGCCGGTCGCGGTCGCGGCGCTCAACACCGCCGCCGAGGCGGGCGCGGCACGGCTGTTCCGGCCGGTGCT
>Ga0335074_10014873_pt1 | contig 10916 bp, 8 predicted proteins | sample Lox_Sample_23_FD_206715 | JGI IMG/M metagenome (GOLD analysis project Ga0335074, IMG submission 206715) | Soil microbial communities from Loxahatchee National Wildlife Refuge, Florida, United States - Lox_Sample_2.3 | ecosystem: Environmental > Terrestrial > Soil > Wetlands | place: USA: Florida... | reverse complement strand
CGGAATAAATGCCCTCGAATATGGAGCTTAGCGATATTCTCGCGCTGCCGACAGTCATCCGGCTCCTTTGCCGGTGCTCTAGTGCAGTTTTGCCGCCAAACGCGGGGCTCTGAGCGGTGAGGCTTCCACGGCCAGCAGGACCAGCGCTATCCACAGCAGATCCGCCAGCAGAAGATGGGTAATCTGCATCGCAACCGGGGCCAGCAGCAGAACATTCGTGGCGCCCGCGCCGAGTTGGATCACCGCCAGAATCAGGACCGAGACGGCCAGGTTGCGAGCGGTCGGATACGGCGTGGATCGCAGCACAAAAATCGAGACTGCGACGAAATAGCACGCCGCCAGAATCGCCAGGCCCGGGTGCAGGATGCGCAGCCGGATCAAAAAGTTGGCCGCGCCGGAAAAATCCTGGTGAAATCCCTGCGCGAGCGTTGCCGAGGGAAACAGGGTGTCGCCCAGCGCCGCGATAGCGCCGGTTACGCTGACCAGCGCCGCGATCGGCAACGCGGCCGTGATCCAGGACGACATCCCAGACGAGCGGTGTCCACGGGCGGACGCGACGCCTCCCGAATACCAGGCCGCAAGAGCCAGAGCACCCAGCAGCAGCAGTGTATTCACCAAGTGCAGAGCAAGATAAAAGGCGCGTCCCACGGATGCATTGTTGCCGACGTAATTGAACAGCACCAGACCCGCGCCGAGCAGCGCTTCGACGATCAGGAGCAGGAACGACGCCAACGCCATTTTGCGCACGCGATGTCCGCGGGGAAAACTTGCCCGGCTCCACAACCACAACGCGATCACACCGGCCAGCGCCACACCGCTCATCAGGCGGTGCGTGAATTCGATGATGGTCCCGAGGCGCGGCGCAACCGGAAGCACCTCGCCGTTGCAGAGCGGCCAATGGCTGCCGCATCCGGCGCCCGAACCGCTGGCGCGCACGTACGCGCCCCATAACACCACCAGAACGTTCCAGGCCAGCATTGCCCAGGCCAGGCGCGTGAAACGCGCGATTTTCGAGCGGGCCGGAGATGCAATGGTGGCCAACCTTCACTCTATCAACTTCCTCTTACTCCTCTCTCTGCTAGAATCGTGTGTCTAAGCGGCAATGCATTGGACGCGCAGTTCTGTTTTATACGCCGTGCTGCTGGGTCTTCTCGCCGGCAGCGTGGCCGCGCAAAACGTCGCCCAAAACAATAAGAAGATCGATCCGGATGCCGGCTACATTCCGGTCGTCGCACCCGAGGAAAAAACCAAAAAGAAAAAGCCCGACGAAACGCAAGCATTGGCGCTGCCGCCTGAACTGCCGATCGCGGTGGTTGCCGAAACCGGGCGGCTGGCCTTCCACGTAGCGCCGCTTTCCTCCAAAGGCTTGCTCTCGCAACAAGTCCGCGACGCTCTGAAAAACCTTTTGCACTCAAGCCACGGCGCCATTGTGATGTTGCGCGCGTTCGTCGCCGGGTCGGGCGATTTACGGCGCGTGGGCGAAATCACCGGGGACCTGTTTCAGGAGAAACATCTCCCACTGCCCGCCCTTACGGTGGTGCAGGTGGGCGCGCTGCCGCTCGAAGGCGCGCAGGTGGCGCTGGAGGCTACCGAACTGGATCGCAAGATCGTAAATCCGCAGGGCGTGGCTTTTCTCGCCGCGCAACCGGCGGCCAACGTTTCGCAGTCCCTGACCAAGCTGAAGACCCTGCTCGCCGGCCACGGTATGCAACCTTCCAACGCGCTGCTGGTCACCTGCTACATCAGCTCTTTGGATGACCAGCGCGATACGCGGCAAGCTATGTCCAGTGTCTTCCCGGGCGCCGCCCTGGATTACGTGCAGGCGCAACGCGCGCCGATAACGCCCGCGGCCGCCTGCGAGGCGCGCGCGCGCTTAAGTGACCCCGCGTCTTTGAACGACGCCCCGTCGAATGACGCCTCCGGGGGCAATTCCCAGATCGCGGTGGTTTCCGGCCCCGAGGTGGTCATCACCGGAACCCAAATGGCGTTTGGGAATCAGGACCGCGATTTCAATCTGGCTTTCGAACGGCTGGACAAGGCGCTGGCCGAAAAGGGTGCAAGTCTCAAGCATGTGGTGCTCTCGCACCTTTACGTAACTTCCAGCACTCTCGCCAGCCGCGTGCTTACGCTCGAAAAGGCCGGCAGCGCGCGCAGTGTGTTGCCGGTGGAGTCCCTGCCATCGCTTGATTGCTCGTTCGGCCTGGACGTTGTCGCGGTGCCGGACACGGCAGCGCCAGCGTCATCAACTGAACAGAATCGCCGATAGGCTTTGGTTCTGATTTTGCGAATAAGCGCTGGTCAAGGCCTGAAGGGCATTTACTCCGCTCGATTGGGAGCTGGATTGGGAAGAACCGGACCCTGAGCATTGTCCGCCTCCGCCGTGCTGGTGGCGATCGGTAAAACCGTCTTGCTGGAGTTGCTGAGCAGTGGGAAGCGGCCCTCCGCTATCCGCGTTCTGGAAGGTATCGGCGAGGGTGGTCAATTGATTGGCCTGCGCGGTGTTTCCTTCGCTCGAGGCCGTGCCGGCGGCTTGCTCCAGTTGGCCGGTGATCTGGGTGAGCGTGGCCTGGAACTCCTGCGGATTTTGCGTCTGCAGTTGCTGCAATTGATCCAGAAATTGCGAAGCGGGGGAAAAGCCGAGCACATCAGCTTGCTGCTGGACAGAGGAAGCTGAACTGGCGGTGTTCGCCGTGCTGTTGAGCGGAAACAGATAGCTGGGAGACAGCGATGTGACGTTCATAGAATTCACCACGTTGCTGCGATTTACTTGCTGCGGTTTAAAGTGAGGGCCGCGCCAGATCTAGCGCGCGGCCGTGGAATAAAGTTCGGGGGAGCGAGAGGAGCCGCGCAGCCAGCTTTCCAGCCAGAACCGGCGGAACCCGGAGCGCTTGGGAGCCAAAGTTCTGCCGCAACAGAACTCAGCGATCTTGGTGTATTCGGCAATGCTGGGCGAATCCACCAGGTCCATTTTCAATTCGGAAGCATCCACCAGGCTGGCTTGGTGGGGGATGGCGGCGATTTTCTCGGCGTCGATCGCCCAACCAGCCTCACGCGGGAGCGCGCGGCCAGGATTTATGCGATTCACGACGTATTTGACCTTGGCGTTTCCAACACCACGCCCTTCCAGGTCGTAACGGCGGCGAGCGGCCAGGTACAAGGAGGGAGCGGACGGCGCGGTGACCACAAATATCGCTTGCGCGGCGCGAACCACCACCTCCGTGGCGTTGTCGACCACTTCGGGCATATCCGCAAGGATGACGTCATAACGGCTGCGCACAAAGGACATCAATCGTTGATACCCCCACGGCGACACTTCCCGCATACCCAGGCGGCTGACGGAGGAGAGAACGTCGATGCCGCCTGTGTGCGTTACCATCTCGCGCCAAATGTCGTCGGTGAGCCGATGCGAGTCTTCCAGCGCGTCCATGATGGAATAAGTGGGGCGCAGGTTGTATAACATCGAGATGGGCCCGGCCTGCAGGTCGCATTCCAGAACTAAAACTTTTTTCTCGCCCATGCTGGCCAGAATGTTCGCGACAAACAGGGCCGTGGTGGTGGCGCCGCTGCCGGCCTTCGCGGGCTGGAAAACAAACACCGGGGCGTTCTTCTTGGCATCCACCGAATCGAGGGCTTGGAATATCGCAACTCGAAAATCGTCCGGATTGCACGGGATGGGACACACGGAAAATCCGCCAAAAGAGGTTTCAAAAACATCCGGACGTTTCGAAAGCGCCGAAACTCCTAAGATGGCCGTGGAAGGCTGAATGCTGCGGATATCATGCTCGACGGCATGCGCGGCCGCTTCATCGTCGGCCCCCAGAAAGACCAGCTGCGGTGCGAACGAATTCAGCAACCGCATGCTCTCATGGGCCTGAGGGTAACGTTCCAAGGTGCGAAAGACGCAAACATCCTGCGTGAGTGAGCACAGTTGCTGCAATTGCGAAGTGGTTTCGCGATCTGTACCGAAGATGAGTGCCGTCAGCATGGGAGGGGCTCCATTAGGACCGGTGCCATCCGGTTTCCGACGGTTAGTGAGCAATCCAGGGGCCAGCGGAGCAAATCTTGAATAACTCGGGGAAAATGCTGAAAACAAATTGATGGATTTATGGAATGAGGTGTCAATTTCTCGTCGCAGTGCTGAGATTTTGACTGTCCGGCGCTCGGCTGGCGGCCGGGCCCTCGCTGGCGATGCGCGGCATTGGAAGCCGCTGGAAGCCACTGGAAGCCAATTGACGACCGGGTTCGAACTCTGCTCTAATCGCCAAATGCCCGAAGAAGAAGCGGACATGGTGGCTCGAAATCTGCTGGAGGCGCTTCGATTTTTCGGGCACGCCCGAGCCGACGCCGAAATCCGCGATCTTCCGGGCGTTTCGTTGATTTTTTGCGGGCTCAACTATGCGGCGTTCAATGCGGCCCTGCAGGCGCGGCCGATCGAGGGCGACGCGCAGGAACTGGCCCAGCTGATCGAATTATCGGCCGAACAATATGATGCCCGCAGCCTGCGTTGGACGTATTGGCTGTGCGACAACTTTCTGCGAGCGCCTCTACGCCGGGAAGCGGCGCGCGTGTTCAGGCGCCACGGGCTGCGACACCTAACCGAGGCGCCGGGAATGTATGCCGATCGCCTGGCGCCGGTGACGCGCAGCCTGCCGCCGCTCGAGGTGCGGCCAGTGCTCGATGAGCCGACCCGCGGCGCTTTTGCCCAGGTAATGTCTACGGCCTTCGAGATCCCGCATTCGGTGAGCATGTCCGTTTATGGCGCCGAGCGGGCGTGGAGAGGGACCTTTCAAGGCTACGTCGGCTACTCGAACGGGCGAGCCGTAACGACGGCCGCGGCCGTGGTAACGGGCGACGTGATTGGCCTATATTCAGTGGCAACTTTGCCCCAGCATCGGCGGCTGGGATTCGCCGAAGCCATCATGCGGCAGGTGATCGGCCAGGCGCAGGAGACGCAAGGCGTGTCGCGGACCGTGCTGCAAGCCACCACCTCGGGATTATCTTTGTACGAAGCGATGGGGTATCGGATCGTGACGAGCTTTAATGTCTTCATTTCGGATTGAGCGCGCCCGATGAAATCCACGCGCCGGCGGCTTCGATGTCGGCGCTGAGCGCGCGATCCGCGGTCCAGGGCGCGCTAATGTCTGCCAGCCGCGCCCTTACCTGCTCAAGGCGGGAACTCGACTTCAGCGGCCGCAGGCAATCGAGCGCGCGCGTGGCGGCCAGCAGCTCAATCGCTAGAACGTTGCGTGTGTTGCGCACGATCTGTTTGAGCTTCATGGCCGAAGTCATGCCCATGCTGACGAAGTCCTCTTTATTGCCGCTGGTGGTGATGGAACCGGTGGAAGCGGGGTGAGCCAGAACGCGGTTTTCCGCCACCAGGGCCGCGGCGGTGACTTGCAACATCATGAATCCGGATTCCAGCCCCGCATGGTTGGCGAGAAACGGCGGGAGTTCCTCGTTGAGCGAGGGATTCACCAGGCGATCGATGCGGCGCTCGGAGACTCCCGCGAGCACGGCAAGGGCGACGGCCATGGCGTCCAACTGCAGCGCTAGCGGCTCGCCATGAAAATTGCCGCCGGAGAAAATTTCGCCGTCGATGACCAGCGGATTGTCGGTGACCGCGTTGAGTTCGATTTCGAGAGTGCGCCGGGCCGTCGAAATAGCGTCGCGGACCGCGCCGTGGACTTGCGGGGCGCAGCGTAGCGAATAAGCATCCTGGACACGGCGGCAAGTGATGTGGGATTCGCGGATTTCGCTGCCTTCCAGACATCGCGTAAGATTGGCGGCGCTTTGGATTTGGCCTGGAAACGGGCGCGTCGCATGAATGCGGGGATCGAACGCGCGCGGGGTGCCGCGCAGGCCGTCGATGGTCATGGCGCAGATCAGGTCGGCCGATTCAGCCAGCGTTTCCGATTCGAGCAACTGCAGCCCGCCGACGGAAAGCATGGCCTGCGTGCCGTTGACGAGCGAAATGCCTTCTTTGGAGGCGAGAACGATGGGATCGATTCCGGCACGGCGTAGCGCCTCGGCGCCGGAAAGGCGCGAACCGTCAAGATCGGCTTGACCTTCGCCGATCAAAACCAGCGCAATGTGAGCGAGCGGAGCGAGGTCGCCCGAGGCGCCAACGCTGCCCTGCGAAGGAACCATGGGCGTCACGCCGCGGTTCAGCAAATCGCACAGGCGTTCGGCGACGATCGGCCGGATGCCGGAAAAGCCCTTGGCGAGCACGTTCGCGCGGATCAGCATCATACCGCGCACTTCATCGCGGGCGAGCGGCGGACCCACTCCGCAGGCATGCGAGCGGACGACGTTGCGCTGGAGCTGTTCGAGTTCGTCAGGCGCGACGCGCACATCGGCGAGGAGCCCGACGCCGGTGTTGACGGCATAGACGGGGGCGTCGCCCGAGGCGAGCTGTTCCACCACGGCGCGGGAGGCGAGCATGGCGGGGAGAGCGGCGGGATCGAGTTGGACCGGCTCGTTCCCTTGGGCGACGCGGCGGAATTCGTCGAAAGTGAGGCGGGTGCCGGAGAGGGAGATCATGGAGGGCTGTTACCGTTGTACCAACGGGAACAGCGGGATTGGGGATTGGGGATTGGGTAGCTATGGTACGATCAAGCCGATGTCGGACTTTAAGCCGCGGCCGGGAACATTTCTGCCGTATATGGAGTACGCGAACCGGGAAAAGCTTGGTCAACGGCAGAAGGCGAGTCCTTTAACATTGCTGGAAATTCTGGCAGGCCGAGCCGAGCGGGCGCTCCCGATGTTCGATCTGCAAGCTCAGAGCGGAATGGAGCCCTCGCGGTATGCCGAGGCCTTGAAGAGCTTGCGCGATGCCGGATACATTACGATCGAGGGGGAAGCTCCCGAGCAACTGATCCGGCTGACGGATAGCGGCGGGAAAGTAGTCCAGATCGCGCAGCCTGCGTAAAAAGATCAATTAAATGGACTGGAGTTGGCTGGACTGGGCCGCCGTCGCGCTGCTGGGCGGCGTGGTTGGTGCCAGCGAGTTGATCTCTCGCTATAAGGACAATCCTTGGGCGGCAATCAAGAGCTGGCCGGCGATTGTCTACATCGCGATCAACAGTGCCGCTTCGGTCGGCGCCCTCGGACTGATTCGCGCCAATGGCTGGTTCGGATCGTCCCGCTGGTCGCAGATTTTTATGGCGGGTGTGAGCGCAATGGCATTTTTCCGGACCTCGTTGTTCGTGGTGCGCGCGGGCGACCGCGACGTGGGAGTTGGCCCCAGCGGCTTCCTGCAGATTTTTCTCAGCGCCGCAGACAGAGCCGTGGATCGCGAGCGCGCATCGGCGCGTTCCGATGCCGTGGCTGAAGTGATGAAGGGCATCGATTTCGACAGAGCTGTGCAGGCATTGCCGGACTATTGCGTGGCCCTGATGCAGAACGTTTCGCCGGAGGATCAGCAGGTACTCGAGCGGGCGGTGGAAGCTTTGAAAAAGCGGGATGCGGAAGCGAGCGTGAAGGCGCTGTTGCTCGGGCTGGAGCTGATCAATGTGGTGGGGGTGGATGTTCTGACGACGGCGGTGAGGTCGCTTGGAGATCAGATTCGATCCGCTGAATGAGATTGAGGGTTTTGGTGATGTTGTCGTCGGCCTTTTCGCAGGCCTGAAAATCGCGGAGGGCGGCCTGGGCCCAGGCGAGGGCGTCGGTGAAGCGGCCGGCACTCGCGAGTGCGCGAGCTGCGTTGCTGCGGGCCCCGCCGGCACCGAAGCGGTCGTGCATCGCTTCCTTGTAGCGAACCGACTTGCGGTAGTGGTGGAGGGCGGTGTCAATCTGGCCGAGCCAACTGTGGATCAGTCCGAGCTGATTGTGAACCGTCGCCATCTCGCGTAGGGCATTCTCCGGAGTCAGCCTTAGGGCCTGCTGGTAGCCCGCAGCAGCTTTTTCGAGGTGGGCGCGGCGCTCCGAGGGATTCTCTGTCTGTACGCATCGGCGATATGCGACGTTGCCCAACCCACTCAGGCATGCTGCCCTTCCCATTCCGTCGTGTTCGAGGCGCGTATTGAGGCTGCGCATGTACCATTGCTCAGCAAGAGATAGGTCGCGGATTTCCGCCAGTTCCTCGTATGCATGCCCCAGGTTGAAGGCGCAGATTGCCCCTAGCTGTTGGTCCGAAACTTTCTCAGCCAGCGAAAGCGCCTCCTGATACCCGTCCACGCAGGTTGCCAAGCCCCGCTCCCGCCGGATTTGCGCGAGCTCGTGCAACGAGACAGCTAAGGTGCGCACGACGTTCCTTTCCGTGACGTCCCACTGCCTATTAGGTTTGGCCAGGATCGCAGCCGCGCGCGACCGTTCCCAAGCGATGAGTTGCTTTTGCAGCCGCGCCGCATCGTCCCACTGCCTCGCCTCACGCGCGAGACCGACGCGGTAGCCCGCTACGAAGCTCCACTCATCGTCTTTGCCCGGAAGTGAGCCCTCCGTCTCCGGGTCCACGAAATCTGGGACTACCTCCTCCACCAAACGAGCCCATTCTGCGCGGCGTCCAGTGTGATCGTAGAGCTGATGCAGCCCCTGCATAGTCGCGATTGGGGAGTGCCACCAGCCGTTGGCACGAGCCAAGCTACGGGCGTGAAGCAAGTTCGCCTCCTCGGCTGCCACAACGCCGATTACTTCACCGATCCCATACCCATATTCGTGCGAGTAGTGATTCCCGAGTGCGTCCATCGCTTCGACGAAGGCGCGTGCGATGGCTAGCGGCGTCTCGGAGTAATAGTGCTCGAAGAGCCGGCGGAAGAACCACGGCAGCGCGGGATGGATGGTATAGCCGCCGCCAACGACCTGTGTCAGGAGACCGACTTCGGCGGCACGGTCGAGCAAGGCGGTGCCGGATTCGCGAGTGAGGCCTCTCACTTCTGGCAGACACCACTCCCCACTTGGATCGCCCATCGCTTGAAGGGAGGCCACCTGGACGAAGCCCTGGAACAGGTGCAGCAGGGCGAGCTGTTTTCGCTCGGATTCGGTGAAGGCGCTCTGGAAACCGTAATCGAGCGACGCGGCGAGCGAACGGGTACGGCCTTCGCTGGCTTCGTCGGCGAACACGTCTTCGCCGGCTTGGAGCTTGCGAACGAATTCTTCGATCTGCGTGCGGGTTTTCAGCCCGTCGCGAAGAGCTTGGCCGACCAGAACGGTCAGGGTCAGGGGATTGCCCTGGGTGAAGCGGAGGAGCGGACGCCAGTCATCGACATCTTCGAGGCGGCGGCCGTGCCTTTGCGCGAGAGCCTCGGTCATTAGGACGCGCTCGGCGAACGGCATCGGCGGAAGCTCGATACGCGCTGGCAGATCATGGAGCCAGCCGTGCTCGTCGCGGCGGGAGGTCAAGAGGAATTTGGCCTTAGTATCGCGGGCAGCGCGGAGAAAGTCCGAGAATTCCCTTTGCTCTTCGGCGCTCCAGAGAGAAGCCGCTCCGGCGGGGAATCCGGCGATGGGCTCCACGTTATCCCAGATCCAGAAGATGGGCGCCTGTCGCAGGAGTTGTAGCGCGACGTCGCGGCGCTGGGGATCGGTGAGGGTGAGCCATTGGATGCCGTTCTTTGACAGTTCCCGCTCGAAGACGCGGCCAAGGTCATCCAGAACGCGCGGGAGCGTCTTTTGTTGCTCGAACGACGTGAATAGCACCGGGCCAGCGAGTCCCCCCGTCTGCTGGTACCAACCAACGAACTCGGCGGCCGTGCTGGTTTTGCCGCTGCCTGCGTAGGCGTGGAGCAGGACGATATTTTGATCATCGAAAGTGCGGTCGAGCTTGAGGATGGTCTCATCGCGCCCGATGAAGCCAATGTCCGGAGCCATGGGAAGGCCGGAATCAGAGGCAGTAGGTACTTGCAGCCTGATTTCGGGGCTCTCCTGCGCTTTGGGGAACAGGCGGGCGGGGACGGCTGCGAAGACGACGGGGACGGTCCAAGCTTCGATCTGCCGGTTGCCGGCGCTTAATTGCTTGCGAGCCAACGTCGCGGCTTCGCCGAGCGGCATCCCGGACGAGAGCGCACCATAAAGATCGAGCATGTATTGGGCTGCGGTGTTCACAAAGACGCTGTAGCGCCAGGCGACCACACCGGTGGCGCCGTAGTCCATAATGGCGTGGGCGAAGGAGCCGAATTGGCGGATCTGTTCGTGCAGATCGCTGACCTGTTCGGGTCTTTCGGGCGGCTCGTTATCGGCAGAGCGGCAGGCGTTGAGAATCAGGAGCGGCACCTGGGTCTCATGCAGGAGCTTGCCTGGCTCGGATGCGTTTACCGGCTCCGCGTTGCGGTCGAGCTTGGGATTTTCGAAGAAGATCTTGCCGCTCAGGCCGTGACCGTCGAAATGCAGCGCGTGAAACGGCTCGCCCTTAGCTTTGGCTTCGCGTAGGCGCTTGGCGAGCTGCTCAAACGTGGGAGGCCGTAGAACTTCGAGATCGAAAGACTCGCGCGCGGCTTTGCTCAGCCCGCGAATCAGATGACGGGCGACGGAGCGGAACGGAACATCACCCTCACCGCCGGGGCGGCAGATGGCGACCAGGATCCGGATTTTGCCCGCGACGGGCTTCGGGGGATCGGGCGCGAGTGCTGGCCGGGAGTGACAGCGCACGAAGGACGGGACGGCGAGAGCGAGCGGAAGATCGGCAACGGGATCACGAAGCAACTCCCACGGGACCAGGGCATCGTCCACTTCGGTTTCAATTTCGATGCGCGTGTCGTTAAGATGGCGGCGGGCGGCCTGCCAGACATCGCTGTGCTCGAAAATCTGCCGGAAAAGTTCGCGGCCAGCTTCAGCCATCCGCTGCTCGATCCCCTTGGCGATAGCGGGCTGCGGGTCGGTCGGATAGATGGGATAGTCTTCCAAGTACCAGCGAATCTCGACTGCATCCTGCGTGGACAGTTTGAAGGAGAGCGGACGATCCTCGGAAATCGGCGTTTCGCCGC
>Ga0335074_10014872_pt1 | contig 10916 bp, 8 predicted proteins | sample Lox_Sample_23_FD_206715 | JGI IMG/M metagenome (GOLD analysis project Ga0335074, IMG submission 206715) | Soil microbial communities from Loxahatchee National Wildlife Refuge, Florida, United States - Lox_Sample_2.3 | ecosystem: Environmental > Terrestrial > Soil > Wetlands | place: USA: Florida... | reverse complement strand
GACAGCCCCTTCCGCCTGATCCGCGCCTTCACGCGTCTTGGTCAACGTTGTCTCACCGAGTTGGGATGCTCGGAACGGGTTTCCCTCCGCCTGATCGGCACCCTCGCGCGTCCTAGTGTGGACAGTCTCACCGAACTGAGACGCCTCTACAGATGCTCCCTCTGTCCGGTCCGCGCCTTCGCGGGTGTCGGTTAGCGTGGTCTCGCCGAATTGTGATGCCTCAAGTCCAGTCCTCTCGGTCTGGTCCGTGCCCTCTCGCGTTGCTGTTATCGTGGTCTCGCCAACCTGTGTGTGTTGAGGACGCCTTTGCAAACAGCAAACTAAGGGCAAGCCTGAGTTCTTCTCAATCCAAAGCTGCAGGAGTTCGTCGTATACCTGTTCGTCGGAGGGGGCGCTTTCGGAAGGGAGCTTTTTGCGGCCAATTAAGACGAATGGCGTCATGTGAGTGTGAACCGATCCTCATAGTGAACCAGATCGCGCTTGCTTCGACAAGCGGAAACGCTCAGTCAGCTGACAGCACGGTCCGCAGAGCTTGAGAGAATTCGTGCTCGCCAAATGCAATTGGTGCCTTGTTTTCCCGCGCTAGTATCTGTACGCGGCCCGGAAATGCGCACATCAGACTTGATAGAGGCGTACCCATCGCGGGAACGTGCTTTAGACAACAAACGATCTTGAGGTTCCGATTCGCTCGGAGTGCGAAGTCGAAAGTCTCACGGATATAAGGGTCCGCGAACTGGAACCCCACGACGAACACGACCGAAGAACCGACAAGACTATCTTTGAAGCGATTGTGCAAGGTTTTGAAAGGGTCTGTCTCCGGTACGCTCTTGTAACCAAAATAGAGCAAACAGTCGGTATCCCCGGTGGGTTGCCTCCAGTTGATCTCGACCGGTGCCAAGACCGAGCCGGTCGACTCCCACTTCCAGGTAACGGAGCCGTGAAGCTTGAACAAGTTGACCTGGCGGGTCCTCGCAGCGATCTCCGCGTCGAACAATTCGGGCTTCCATCGACCGGGATTGCCTTGAGTAAATCCAGTGCACACTCGAGCTGCGCTATGGAATGTTTCCTCCGAAAATGTCGGCGACTGAAAGAAGTCCTCGACGATGGTGTCGTAATTGGTGGTGTAGACGGAGATAGGCTCGTCGGGAGGGGTTATTTCGTGGAACAGCGCGAAGAGATCTCGGTGAGGGCAAGGTTCCGACGGTGTGGAAACGCTTCGTCCATATATTTGCAGGATCTGCTCCTTCAAAAATGCCAACAGATCCTCTGGCGCTACACCCGTGTTTTGCGGCGACAGACCCGAGTGAGTTACAGGTAGGCCGAACGGCACGCTTGTTAGTTTGTTAGAGTTGACTAAAAGCTGCAGATTGCCCCAGAGCTTCTCGGCATCGAATCGCGGCCATTGGCTGTTTTCCTGCGTTCGTTCGGCGACGGCGATTCTGCGCGCCAATTCCTGACATGCCGTCTGAAACCCTCGGGCATCGGCTCCATCGGGAAACTTGACCCGCTCGAAAAACTGAAAAACCGTCGGGAAAGATTCGCAGACCGACGCACCTGCACCTAAGAATAGTGTGATCGCGCGCTTGTGAGTCATTGCAATTTACCGAACCGTTCACACATCCGTTTCTTTAAGCGGCTAGATTAGGCAAATAGCTTTTCCTGGCGTTCGATGCGGATGTGTCCGGCAATACTCTCTAGCACTACGCGAGCGGGAATCTGCGCCAGCTCTTTCGGTTCCACCTTATGCAGTCCGCCGCCATAAACCCGGCCTTCGGCAACGAGCTGGCTAGGAGTAATGCGCTGCAACGCTGCGAATACCTTCGCTTCAAGTTCCGGGTGATTCTTAAGTGCCTCTTGCAAGCAACTCTTCGGATAAAGCATTAGGTAAACGTTGTGTGCGGTTGCATCTGAACGATTCCAGATAAACCGAAACGGGTGCCTCCCGTTGGCAGAGCGGCCCATATAGGTACAGAGGAATGGCGCAGGTGGGCGTTGCTCTTGCGAGTACCACGGTGAGCGATGGCTGGCAAGATATGATGCAGCGATCTCGCTCTCGTACCCTTTCTGGAGGTATTCGTAAAAGCGCGGCCAGGTCATTTTGATCTTGTCCTCCGGCTCGCTGCAATCAAGTAAGTAGAGTCGGGGAAACGCGGCGGTGGTGGCTTCAGCGGTCTGCGGCTCGATAATGTCTGTCGTGAGATAGCGCGGGCCAGGCAGTATTGGTTTGAGGAACCGCCGCGGGATACGCCAGTGCTTGATTTCTTCGTCATCCAAAATAAAAAAGCTGTTGGAGCCGGTCGCAAGCCCGCGCTTGATCGTGAAGAGATCTCCAAGCGTCAGCTCGTCGGTAGTCTCAACCGTTATTCGCGCCGGAAACTGTGTCCACTTGCGCGAAGTGCGGAGCGCGTCGAGCGGAACCTGGGCTTCGAGTTGCGGGTCGTCAATCGGCCCGCCGAACGAAAACCGGACGCGGTGACCGGGGGATGGGTGGGATTTCCGAAACACGACAACTGCAGACGATACCAAAGCATCGGCAAACTGCACGTCGGTCGGGCAGAAACGGTGAATGTGCAGGAGCGTTACGCGTTCGCTAAGGTAGCGGCGCAAAGTAGCCCCGTAATTCACATCCATGAACTCTGACGGGATAAGCCAAACGGCAAGGCCGGCCTCTTCCATCCAATCATGGCACAGCAAAAGGAAATAGCAGTAAAGTCCTGCAAGGCCGCTGATCTCCATGCGTAGAGAACGCGCGAGCTGAGCTCTGAGGCGATCCTTCTCATCGGATTCCAGGTGATGGTGTCGCACGTAAGGTGGATTGGTTAGTACGAGATTGAAACGCTGCTCGGGCGGCTTCTGCCTTGTAAAGTCGCCCCGCACGACGTGAAGGCCGCTATTGCCCCAGAGGCTCTCTGCTGCCTCCGCAAACAAGGGGTCAAGCTCGACGCCGGTTGCGGCCTCGATGCTCATTGCAGGGACAACTTGCGACAGCGCAGAATAAAACGATCCGGTGCCAATCGCGGGATCAAGAAAGCGGAGCCTGCCCTCCCCGAATGTTTTATGCGCGTAGCGCGCGAGACTAAGGGCTAATGCAAACGGCGTTGCAAACTGGCCCCACTTGTTGCGTTCCGCCGCCGTTTTCAGACTGTCGAGACGCGTCTGCTCCGTCTGGCGGCTTCCTTCGATTGTTTGCTGTGCGACAGTTGCCATAATGTCAAATTCCGAGTTGGTCTAGGTCCTGGGGACGATGTTCCCATATCCAGTCTATCCCTTCCGCCGCTTCGTACCCAAGATATGCCGCATCGAAGTAGCCGCAGAGAAAAAGCACAAAGACAACGTCCTTGCCGTGCGTCGCTTTAAGGTAGTTGATTTTGATCGCTTCTTCCTTGCGGCGTTTGTTAACGTTGGTAAAGTCTCCTGCAGATTTGGCTTCAATGAGAATCGGCAAATGCGGCAGCTTGGCCTTCTTCGGCTGGACGACCGCGTCGATAGGAATTTTCACGGTTTTCGCCTCGGCCTTGGAAGGCTTCACCAGTACATTTAGCCGGAACGAAAACGTACCTGGTTCCATTTGATTCAGCGGAGTGGCGGCGTGGGGCGCTTTCAGCTTGTAGCCGCGCTCGCCTAAGTATTTCTCGATGAGGGCGAGTTGACGCTTCTCCTGAGCGTTACGCACGATTGGTTCCGCAACAGCCCCGCATAGCCGATCAGCGACAATGGTAGACGAGCGGTACCGTTCTTCCTTGCTGGCTTTCCGCTTCTCCGCAATCCAGGGAAAAATATCCACGTCGAGCATCTGTGACAAAATTGCCGTGATTTTCTTTAGATGCGCATTGAGAACATCCGCTGCCAATTGCGGCGGCAGCTTGCCTTCTTCGAGCGTACCGACCAGATTCTTACTGGAATCGGCGAGTCCGATGAGCCTGTCGCGCGCAAGCGGCGGGCATGTGGACATCCGCAAGGTCGGTAAAATGCCGGGATTGGTCTTGATCACATCCGGTGTAATCATGGTTAGGTCTTTGGTAAGGGCGAGGCCCTGCTCGACGCTTTCGACGGTTTTCTTGCGGGTATCCCGATACGCCTTCGGCGCAAACTTCATGAACCATTGATTAAACTGGTCAACTGAAGCGCGGGTGTCTGCCTTCCACAAATGCGGCTTGTCGGCGTTAATGGGCATGAGCTAATTTAACAGCCGATCAGGGAATTGTAACCTTGTGATTCTAGTGTGCACATCTGTCAACGGAAGGTTGTCTTCGTCATTCAGTCGGAAGATCGCTGAAGGGGAGTAAAGCATGGCCGAAGCAGCGGAACGCAGATTTGATCTAAATATTGAGAAGATTCTTGAAGGTTGGGAAACGTGCCACGCGGTGCGTGAAATCATCGCTAACGCTTTGGACGAGCAAGTTCTTACGAACACCAAAGACGTTGAAATCTCAAAGGATCGAAGATCCGTTTGGCACATCAGGGATTTCGGGCGAGGACTCAAATATGAGCACCTGACACAGAACGAGAACCAAGAAAAACTCAAGCATCCAAGCCAGGTGATTGGGAAATTTGGCGTCGGGCTGAAGGATGCACTCGCTACCTTGAACCGCCACAAGATCAACGTCCTCATTCGTTCCAGGCACGGCGACATCACACTGGGGCAGACCCCAAAGCACGGATTCCCGGACGTGGTCACTCTGCACGCGATCGTCAACTCCTCCGCCGAGCCTGCCTTCGTGGGGACCGATGTGGGCTTCGAAGGCATGCCCGATGCTGACGTAGCTGCCGCAAAGAACTTCTTTCTGAAGTTTTCGAATCAGTCCGTGCTGGACGAAACCAGCTATGGCCAAATTCTGAAGACGGCGGCGGGTCGGAAATCTCGCATTTACGTAACTGGTATGCTGGTGGCAGAGGAAGAGAACTTCGCCTTCTCCTACAACATTACCTCTTTGACGGCCACGATGCGCAAGGCTCTCAATCGAGAGCGCACCAATGTTGGACGAACTGCATACACTGACCGAGTCAAGCAAATGCTTCTCGCTTCGAGCGCGGATGCTGTTGCAGACACATTGGCAAACGACATGCAAAAACTAGAAGCTGGTACGAATCATGACGAAGTGAAATGGATGGATGTGGCTGTTCACGCCTGTCAGATTTTGAACGCATCCAAGAAGGTCGTCTTCGTCACTGCAAATGATCTCAATACTTTCAGGGATGCAATCGACCATGCACAGTCTGACGGTATGAAAATTGTAACCGTGCCGGAGAACATCAAGGATTCTTTGAGTGGTATAACTGACTCGAAGGGCAATCCGGTTCGAAACCTCGACGTATACCAGAAGGAGTGGGCGCAAAGCTTTGAGTTCAAGTTTGTAAGTCCTGAGAAGTTGACCCCATCTGAACGGAAGGTTTTCGATCACCGAGAAAGAATAGCCAGTCTGATCGGTGGTCTTCCGAAAACAGTAAAAAACATTAAGGTCTCGGAGACGATGAGACCGGACTTCCTGACCGGAAGCACCACCCAAGGACTTTGGGATGAGGCTTCTAGCAGCATTATCATTCTTAGGAAGCAACTTGGGTCACTGCCGGATTTCGCAGGTACGCTGTTGCATGAGATCGCTCATGCGAAATCTGGATTCGATGATGTTTCCCGAGAATTCGAGAATGCCTTGACCGAGATGCTCGGACAAGTGGCAGCAATCAGATTGACTTAAACGCGGGGATCCTGATCATGTCGTTGCCCGATACTGCCGAAGGGAAAGGAACATTATGGGCGCTTGCTTCGAGCAAAAAGACATATTCCCGTCGATCCAGCAGGCAATCGAGCACCTGTGCAAGCGAAAAGGCGAGGCGTTTCATGAGGAGATTATCGATGAACTATTGAGCGAGCCCGAGGCATCCGCCGTTATCGACCGCGCTGTCCTGCGGTGCCCGGAGCACAGCCGCCGGGGAATGACGGGGATCATGGTTGCCTGGCTGAGCCAGCGATACGGTTCACGGCCAGGCGACCTCGGGGATTTCTCACGACGCTTTGAACGCCAGGGACACGGGAGCAGCCCATGTTCTTACCGGCCTTCGGAGTGATGGCCTCAGGCTTCCAGGCGGAGCAACTTGCCAGGTGTTGTAGGCTTCTTAATGATCGTCCTGATCTGCGAATCAACCTCTCGACGCCGGGCGTCGATCTTGTCGTACAAACTTGATTCCTCGTCCCATGCATTTTCGTGCCAATCTTTGGCCTTCTGTTGACGTTCGCGGAGTGAGTCGACGCTTTCTGCTATTTCACGAAAGCGGGTGACGAACTTATCGCTCAAGATGTACTCATAGAGCTGATTAGCTTTGTCGTTGCGACCGACCCTTGTTGCTCGTGCGTGCCCGATTTCACAAATCCCCTCACGCATTATCGACGCGAGACACACCGCCATGCGCGGGTCGACAATCGGGATATTCTTGAGAATGCACAACCCCTTCTTCTTTTGTGGAAAACTCCGGCTAACGACAATGACGTTCGGAGTGTCGTATTGCGTCTGGTATCGTTTTGCTTGGGCGATGAAGTTGTTGTTCCAGTTAGATACATTCTTACTTTCGTAGACGATTCGACCAACGCGTTTTGAATCAACCATGATGTCGTGAACGATGTCGGCCCCTTTCACTCCACGGCGAACTGGGTCGAGTCGGTCCGTCGGAAAAGCCCTCGTAAGTTCCACGAGAAGGTCAACCTCAGCCTCCTTACCAAGTTGATCAGCCACCTGCTTGTCCAATTTCCGTGAAAGTTGATCTAGTTGGCTTTGCAGCCGTGCACGGTCAGCCTCGTATCTGGCACGGTCCCTCTCGCGAGTCGCCTGTAGTTTTTCAATTTCAGCCTGATTCTGTGTCGCCACCGATTTCGCGGCCATCTCCGCTCGTCGGTCTGCTATTCGCTCCGCCTCCTTGCGTATCCTCTGAATCTCGCGGTTCTTATCACGTTCGGCCTTGTCCGCACGCCGTTTTGCGTCAACTAGCTCTTGCTTGACTTCATGCTCCACTGACCGTCGAGCACGCTCTCTTTCTGCTTCGAGAAGTCGAGGTAGACGCTTGCGGAATTCGGTTTCAAGGAACTGCTTTTCCTGTGTGCGGGCGCGAGCGGTGATCCCATCCAGGCGTGTCTGCAATTCTTCCACGTCGAGAGCTTCAGGCAGGGGTTGTCGGCAAACTGGGCACTTCGCCATGATGACCTCCGTTCGATTCTCAATCGGCTAGATTCTAGTATCTCCTCATGCCATCTATTTCGAGCAGCCCCTAGGGTTACTTTTCCAGCACTTGAGTCGCGCCGAAAGTCCAGACCGCTGTGGTTTAGCTAATGAAATGGCAATCCGGTAATAAAATAGGGACGCGATCCAGGCGGGACCAAGCAGGGGAAAGGTTCGTTGCTTGCCCAATTCTCAAAGGCGAGACATGGGGAAGCCATTTCCGTGCAGGATTCGCATCCTAAAGGTATGGACCACCTGCCGCAAACCCACCCAGGCGCGTAGCTCGCGCGGGTTCGTAAAAACAACATTCACGGTTGTTGAAGGCCATTCGGACGACCAGTTTTTTGAAAGCCGACATGTTGAGAGCGGAACGAATCGCAGGGGAGTTCTGACTCATAACGCTTTGCCAATGTTTTAGTTCTGAGAAGATCTTGTCGCAGTTGACCCGATCTTCTTCCGAGTCACCAGATGCCATCGTTCCGCCGGCGAGCGGAAGATAGACGGTTCCATCAGCGACAGTAATTGCGAAGTTCGCGTTGTAGGCGCGAAGAGAGTGGCGCCTGGCGGCCGGAAAAACTTCCGGGCGTAAACCAGTATGCTTTGCATGGGCGATAATCTGCGCCCAGTTGTCGTGCACAATTTGGATGAGCTGTGTGTTCACCCACAGATACTCCGCGTCGTGGCGTAGTGACTGGATTACGAATACGTCGGACTCTGTTATTACACAGAAGAGGAGTTGGTCGGTTCCTTCGGTACGGAAGTGCAGATGTTGTATTCCCCAAGAGTTGAGCAATGCGTCGTTCCTGTCTGGGCGTTTCTTTTTGAGGATGTCGCGGCTAAGGTATGGCTTGAGGTCACCGCCGGCCTTGATTAGAGACCCGAGTCTCTCGTAGTCCGGTCGATATTCAAGGGGGATGGAAAGTTCCCGCGACTCGTGAACGGCTCTGGGCTTCAGTGATGGGATGCGCCGGTTATGCGCATTGAGAAAGCGCATTGTGTTCTCTTCCGGCGTGCGGCCATTTTTGTATTTGAGACCGCAGGCAGGCAGGCCGGTAGTTCGCAGGTATCTCACCCAATCACCTTTGAAATCCGTCTCGATTTGGTTGGGCGCACAGTCGGTGTTGAGTTCCTCGGGTGCGAGTCCATCAACCATTGGAACGAAACTGTCTGAGGCCTGAAAATACGGGCCTGCCTCCTGGCTTCGAGCCGCTATCATTCCCATCGCCGCTGCAGCGGCGTAAGGGTTGGTACTGGAGTGGATCACGAAAGTCCGACTGAAGCCCTTCGTTTTCGCGAGGAATTCTTCTCCCATATTTTTTCCGCCTCTGTCCACGGCTCTAAGGCCAAGATCTGGTGGACGCAGTAAAGGAGTCGCTCTGGTTCTCAGGATGTTCTCTAACCTGCAGTATACCGGGAGCTGGTGCAATCTGCGTTGTAAAGCATTACCTGTTCGGGGTTTGATGGGGTCCTAATGCGTGACAGTCAATGGGGCTCATTTGAGGCCCACTCCACTGGTCGGTGTCCCGACCAATTCAAAAATTCTTGCAGCTAAAGGCATCGGTATTGGTAGAAGACAACGATATGAAAGCGAATCAGCGAGGCAGCAAGAAACGGGTGGTGCGGATCGACAGCGGTCGGGAGTTCCCCGGTCTTAGAGGAAAGGTGGTGAAGCGGGTTGAAATTGGCGAGGGCGAGGATCACGACTTGTACATCCATGTTCGGTTCAGAGACGAAACCGAATTGTGCTTCTGGTTGACGTCTCGAATTGTTATAGAAGAGGCTGACCTCGGTGACTGGAAATCCGGCGATTTTGTTCAGAAGCGTGCGTTCATTCAGAGCCCAATGGTTAAAGCCATTGTCAAGGAAGATGCTCTGTTCAATAAAATTTCAAAGCAATTAGCCAGGGAACAGCGCTTAGAGGAACGCCGCTTGACGAAACGTAAACTCTCCCGTGATGCGATGACGAAGCAAGCTATAGAGTGGATTAGGGAGACCATGGATTGTATCGTCACGCCGAACGAGGCAAGAAAGTTTCTTGAGCGACTACCCCGTGCGACGCCTCAATTACAGGAACTGACTCAGCACATAACGAACCCGAACATGCTCAAAAAGTTGGGAACACTTGGGAACAATTAGCCCCAAAAACCGCCTAAAATCCTGATACACGATGCGCGAAAGTGCTAGACGAGACAACTACTTAGCTTCTTTGAGTTTACCTTGGGCGTAGCGTCGCCACAGGATCCCTTCTGAGTAGCAGAATTCTTGTCCCTTTCTCTTCGGCGCGGTTCTCTCTGCATATGATTCAGTTTGTTGCTGCTGGCACGTGAGAGATTATCCCGCGACCTAAGCCCTTGGCCGATGAAACGGGCGGCAGAAGGCGGGCGGAGTTCAGGATGAAGGTCATTTCAGACGACACGTGGATGAAGGCAGCCAACAGAGGATTGAGAAATCCTAACGCGGCCAGCGCGACGCCGATGCTGTCAACAACGAGCGTACCCACGAAATTCTGCATGATTATGCGATGGCACCGACGCGCGGTCTGAAGGGTTTCGACGAGTTTGGAAAGATCGGATCCAATCAGGACTACATCTGAACTCTCGCGGGCAACGTCGGTTCCAGAGCCCATAGCAACCCCAACCGTCGCTTCGGCGAGGGCTGGCGCGTCATTCACGCCGTCTCCTACCATTACGACTTTCCGACCCTCGGCAAGGAGCTCCTCCACACGTTGAAGTTTCTGCTCCGGCAGGAGTTCGGCCAGGATCTGATCGACGCCAAGGGATCGGCCAATATCCTGTGCGACTGCCTTTGAGTCGCCCGTCAAGAGAATGGTCTTAAGGCCAAGAGACTGGAGCCGCTCAATGGAAGTCTTTGCCTCTGGTCGGACGACATCGGCTACGCGGATCGAGCCTAGCAGGTGCCCATCGCGCGCCACAAAAACGGCTCCGTCTGAATGGTCGTCAAGCGATTCGAACGCTCCTGCGCCCTTCTCCCGGAAATGCGTCCAGTTGCCCACGGAAATCTCTTCGCCGCCGAGATTGGCCACGATTCCTTTACCCGGCGTGTAGTTGAAGTGTTCAGGATGGCGGACATGAATTTGCATCTGTGAAGCTTTGTTCAGGATCGCCTTCGCGAGGGGATGTTCGGACGGGGATTCTGCGGTAGCCGCTGCTTCGAGCAGCGTTGTCGCAGTTATGCCGTTTGCCGGCCGAAGATCGATGACTTCGGGTGTGCCGTAAGTCAGGGTGCCGGTCTTGTCCAGAAGAATTGTGTCGACTTCTGCGAGTTTTTCGATATAGAGGCCGCCCTTGATAATTGCCCCATCCTGAGCGGCTCGACCGATTGCCCCGAGTATGGCCAGCGGGGTGCCGGCAGCGATGCCGCAAGCTCCCGCCACGATGACCACGGAAATCGTCGAGCGCATGTTGTGGGTAATCAGAAAGGTGATGACGGCAGCACCCAGCGCGAAATAAACGAGGTAACCAGCGAGCCGGTCAGCAATACCCTGAATGGGAGCGCGTGATTTTTCGGCTCTTTCGACGGCTTCGATGATCTTTCCAAAGGTGGTATCCCGCCCGATTCGTTCTACCCGGATTTCGAGCATTCCCGATTGGTTGATTGTCCCGGCATAAACCAAAGCGCCGGAAGTCTTCTCGACCGGCATCGACTCGCCGGTGATCGGCGCTTGATCCACAAACGAATGCCCGGCGA
>Ga0335074_10014870_pt1 | contig 10917 bp, 8 predicted proteins | sample Lox_Sample_23_FD_206715 | JGI IMG/M metagenome (GOLD analysis project Ga0335074, IMG submission 206715) | Soil microbial communities from Loxahatchee National Wildlife Refuge, Florida, United States - Lox_Sample_2.3 | ecosystem: Environmental > Terrestrial > Soil > Wetlands | place: USA: Florida... | reverse complement strand
ACGGCATGACCCTGCTCGATGTGATGATCGACACCAAGGGGCTGACAAAATATGCCGCCGGAAACCGTGCGGTAATCATTCGGCACGAACCTGACGGCAAGGAGGAGACCATCCATGTGCATCTCGACAGCCTGCTGAGGGACGGCGACATCAGTCAGAACGTGGCCATGCAGCCCGGCGACACGCTGATCATCCCGCAGTCCTGGTTCTAGAGACCCGACCCCGAGAGGAGAGCCGCCCCCGTGGACAATCTGCGCATGATGATCGAGCAGTACCTGCGGGCGGCATGGCGCCGGCGCTGGCTGGGTGCGTTCTGCGCATGGCTGATCTGCGGAGCTGGCTGGATTGGGGTTTACATGATCCCCAACCAGTTTGAAGCGAGCGCACGGATGTACGTCGATGCAGACGCCATCCTGACGCCGTTGCTGAAGGGACTAGCCGCGGAATCCTCTCCCATGACCCAACTCGAGGTTCTGCAGCGCACCTTGCTGAGCCGCCCAAACCTAGAGAAGCTGATCTCCAAGACCGACCTTGACCTGACCGTCAACACGCCTGCCGACCGAGAGCGGTTGATCACCCACCTGGCCAACACAATCCACGTCGTCTCGCAGACCAGAAACCTCTTTACCATCACCTATCGTGACACGAATCCAAAGCTTGCCCATGACGTAGTGCAGACGCTGCTGACGATCTTCATCGAGCAAGCGACCGGCAGCAACCGGTCCGACATGGACAATGCACGGCGGTTCCTGGAAGGCCAGGTCGCTTCCTATCAGCAGCAACTTCAGGCAGCAGAACGACGCCGAGCCGAGTTTAGGGCCCGTTACATCGACATCCTGCCGAGTTCCAACCAACCTGGCGTTCCTGCCCTCGAGGCTGTGCGCAACAACGTGACGTCCTTCGAGGACCAGTTGCAGGACAAGACGATCGCGCGCGACGCCCTGAAGAAGGAACTGGACGAAACCGCGGCAATGCTGGTGACGGAAAACGCGCCGGAGATCGCCGCAGCCGAGGCTGCGCGGCCCAAGACGCCGTTGCAGGAAGCCGAGGAGAGACTCAAGCTGTTGCTGTTGACGGATACGGAAGACCATCCCGATGTGATCGCGCAGAAGAAGCTGATCGCCTTCCTGAAAACGCAGCAGGCGTCGACTGGGATCGCTACCAGCGGAAAAACGTCAAAAACGACTCCCGGTGGACCGGCGGGGCTGAGGCGGTCAGTCCCTAACCCGGTGTACGACGAACTCAAGGTCAAGCTGATCGACGACGATGCGCAGATTGATGCCCTGAAGCGCCAACTCTCTCAGGCAGAGCAGTACAAGGACAAGCTGGAAAAAATCCAGCGCGAGCAGCCGGGCCTGATTGCTGAGTACGAGAACACTGACCGTGACTACAGCGCATTGCAAGCAGCCTACGAGCAATTGCTCGCCCGCTTGCAGGAAGCCAACATCGCGCAAGCGGCCGATACGCAGGCAGACAAAGTGAAGCTGCAGATCGTCGACCCGCCGGATATGCCGCGAATCCCCGTAGCGCCGAACCGAATGCTGCTGGTGAGCGCCGTTCTGGTGGCGGGCATAGGCGCGGGGCTCGGCCTCACGATAGTGCTGGGCCAACTCGACAGCTCGTTTGCCACCGCGGAAGATTTGCGTGCCCTCGGCTTGCCGGTTCTGGGCGGGATTTCCGTTCTCGGCCTTGCACCGTTGCGGCAGCGCCTGACGACCGCAGCCCGGTTCGGAATCGCGGTGGTTCTTCTGGTTGGCATCTATGGCGGATTGCTGGTGCATATCCTTCGCTCGGGGGCCTTGATCTGAATGGCCGACTCCAAATCCCACCTGGTTGAGCGCGTCGCCGAACGGCTGTTGCAGTCCGGGGCGCTGGAAGAGTCGGCCGCGCATTTGCTGGGCGCAGAGCCCTTACCGATGCCTCGCGGCGGCAGCGACCCCGTCTTGTCACACGCGCGGGAGTCCGCCGATGCCGGTGGCGGAGTCGATGTACTGGACCCGCCAGCCGTATCGCATCAGCGGCCTGCCACCGACGTCCCTCCGGCGGCCCTCCGCGGGCCGGATCTGCCACCCGGCCCCACTTCCGTGGATGCCGTCGCACTGGAACGTGCCGGCATGGTCGACTGGTCGCGCACGCGCAGCCGCGTCTCGGAAGAATTCCGGCTCTTGCAACGCCAGATCCTGCGCAACGCGTTCTCCCCGCCAAGCGCCGAGGCGGGATTCACCAACCTCGTGATGGTGACCAGCGCGCGGCCCGGCGAGGGCAAGAGCTTCACCGCGATCAACCTCGCCGGCAGCATCGCGCGGCAGGGCAACAATCACGTGCTTCTGGTCGATTCGGACTCCAAGCGCGATTCGATCTGCTACCCGATGGGACTCGCCGACGCACCCGGGCTGCTGGATCTGGCAGCGAACCCCAGGCTCGATCCTGCGCCCATGATTGTCCGCACGCCGATCGAGCAATTGTCGATCCTGCCAATCGGGCGCGAGCGCGAGCGGAGCCCGGTACTGTTCTCGTCAACCGAGATGATCCGTTTGATCAAGAGCCTCGGACGGCGCTATGCCGACCGGCTGCTGGTGCTGGACGCGCCGCCATGCCTTTCGACCAGCGATCCCGCGGTGCTTGCTTCCGTGGTTGGACAAATCCTTTTCGTCGTCGAGGCGGAACGGACTCAGCGCGATGAGATCGAAGCCTCGCTCGATCTGCTGCAGGCCTGCCCGACCATCGCATTGGTGCTGAACAAGCAGCATATATCCTCGCGCTATACGTTCGGCGCGTATTCCTCATATTACTCTTCCTGACGCCAGCCCGATTGCGTCCTGTCCTGGCCGCCCCGTTGGCACAGCTCCGAACAATCGCAAAGTGCGCCAGCGTCGCGGGGCTGCTTTGCTGCGCGCAGGCCCGCCTGGCGGTCGCATTCCCCACAAACGACGAAGCCAACCCTTCCTTTGTCCCAGTCGGCGCCGACCTGTCGCAGCCGGATGCCGAGGAACTCGCCCATCAGATGGGCCTGACATCCGGTTTCGCATCGCTTGGTTCGGCGCAGGGGTGGACAATCCTGCCGCGCATCAGCCTCGAGGAGGAGTTTACCGACAACATCAACGAGGTCCCGTCGCCGCGGCGCTGGGACCTGACCACGATTGTTGCCCCTGGCGTGGCCGTGCTTGGCAACTCCAACGACGCGCAGCTTCGCCTGAACTACGAACCCACCCTGGAGATCCATCTCCGCACGGGCGATCAGAACGTCCTTGCCCAGCAGTTGAACGCCGTCGGCACGCTCACGATCGTTCCGGATCTTTTCTATGTCGATGTCCGGGCTCTGGCCGGCGTCCAGGCCACGAACGGCGGCATTGGTGGCCTGGGCGGCCTCGGGCAACCGGGGATCGGGGGCATTACCGGCAATTCGCTGGTGTCCGCCACAGGCGGCGGCACGGTCGGGCTGGCCAAGCAAAACAGCAATGAGACCTCCAGCTTTTCCATTTCGCCGTACACACTGTTCCATTTCGGCGACCTTGCCACCGCGCGGCTCTCGGTTTCACTTACGCACGCCAACACTTCGGCAGTGACCGGCTTTGCCCCGATGCCGTTTGTGGATCAGGGCAGCAATGATCAGTCATTGTCGAGCATCCAGGAGTCGGCGCAGATTCAAACCGGCGACCAATTCAACCGGTTCCGCGATACTTTTTCCGCCAACGGCTATCAAAGCAGCAGCAGCGGCGTGGGCGTAAGCTCCTCCACGCGAGATACGGTCAACAACCGCATCGACTATCAGATCAATACTCCATTCGACATCTACGGCCAGCTTGGCTGGGAAGACATCAGCTATAGCGGCGACAATGTACTTGACATCCACGACGTGACGTGGGGCGTCGGAACGGTCTTCACGCCAAATCCTGATGTTTCCGCTACCGTCGGATACGGCCACCAGAATGGGACAAACGCCGCAACTGCGAGCGCGCGCTACGCCGTCACCGCGCGGACGGTACTGACAGCCGCCTATACCAATGGAGTCGGGACGCAGCTTGAGCAAGTCGCGAACCAGCTCAACCTCGCTGCCGTCGGGAACAACGGCAATCTGGTGAATGCCAACACCGGCGGGCCATTGTTCACCGGCAACAATGCCCTGGGCGTGGAGCCCGGCATCTACCGCTACAGCACGCTGACGCTAGGTCTGACGTCGGTGCTTCCGCGTGACACCTTGACCCTGACGGTGGGGCGCAGTGAGGAGACGCGCACCGGGACGGGCGTGCCCAATACAACCAATGGCGTCACCACGCCGAGCTTCACATGGACTCACTTGTTCAGTCCCGTTCTTTCCTCGACCCTGGCCGCGTGGTACAACAAGGGCACTCCGGTTGCCGGGACCAGCACGAATTCAATGGTGGCCGCGCTGTCGTTGCAGTATACTCTGAGCGACACCGTCTCGACGTTCGCACGCTACAATTACTACAAGGTCCAATCGTCTTCAGCGGGGCAATCGTGGTATCAGGATCTGTTCCTGGTCGGCATCACCAAGCAGTTCTGATCGGTCATCGTGTACGATAAGTTCTACCGCTTCGCCGCCATCCCCTTCCTGCTGACGCCGGACAGCCGATTCTTCTTCGGCTCAAGCGGCCATAGCCGGGCGATCGCCCATCTGGTCTATGGCCTGGCGCAGGAAGAGGGATTCATTGTCATCACCGGCGAGGTCGGCGCCGGCAAGACAACGCTGGTGGAGCAATTGTGGTCGCAACTCGACCGCCAGAATTATGTCATTGCCCGCATCGTCACCACCCAGGTCTCGCCGGACGACCTGTTGCGGCTGGCGATGGCCAATTTCGGTATCGGCGACACCCCGGGGCTGGACAAGGCGACTCTGCTGCGCCGTTTCGAGTTCATGGTGGAGGAGCAACGCCGGGCCGGCCGCCGCTGCCTGCTGGTGGTGGATGAGGTGCAGAATCTGCCGCTCGCCGCGCTGGAAGAACTGCGCATGCTGTCCAACATCACGGTGGACGGCAAGGCATCGCTGCAGACCATCCTGCTGGGCCAGCCGCAGTTCCGCCCCATTCTCGCCAGCCGCGATGCCGAGCAATTGCGGCAGCGCGTACTGGCTTCCTACCATCTCGGACCCCTGACCGAAGCCGAAACCCGAGGCTATATCGAGCACCGGTTGAAGACTGTGAAATGGGAAGACGATCCGCGCTGGGACGGGGACGCATTCGCAGCCGTCTTCCGCTGCACCGGCGGAATCCCGCGGCGGATCAACACGCTCTGCTCACGCGTTTTGCTCTACGGGGCTTTGGAAGAACTCCACACGATTACGGCCGACATGGTTGAGACGACGGCCGGCGAGCTAAGCCAGGATCTGGGAGCAGGTCTGGCGCCCGTCTCGCCGCCAGGCCACATGAATGGCGGTCATCCGGAGCAGGAGGGAATCCTGCGCCGGATCGAGGCGCTGGAAGCGAGTTCACTGCGGCAGGAGCGCGTGTTCCGCCGCTTGCTCGATTTGCTCGAAACCGGGCGGGAGGGACCGCGATGAGCCGGCCGGACCCCACAGGCGCTGCACCGGTCGTCAACGCGATGACGGTGGATGTCGAGGACTGGTTCCAGGTACAGGCCTTTGCGCACCGCATCGGCCGCGACCAATGGAATGGCAAGGAGGCGCGTGTCGAGGCGAATATCGAACGCATTCTTGCCCTGCTCGATTTCGCCGGCGTGCACGCAACGTTTTTCACGTTGGGCTGGATTGCCGAGCGTCATCCGGAAATGGTGCGCCGTATCGTCGCGTGCGGACATGAACTGGCAAGCCACGGCTGGGAGCATATCCGCGCCCACACCCAGGATCCGGCAACGTTTCGCGCCGACGTTGAACGCACGCGGGCAACCCTGGAGGACATCGGGGGCGTGCCGGTCATGGGATATCGCGCGGCGACGTTTTCGATCGGTGCGCAGAACCTGTGGGCCTTCCGCGAACTGGAGGATGCGGGGTACGGCTACAGTTCCAGCATCAATCCGATCCGCCATGACCTGTACGGTATGCCGGATGCACCGCGCACGCCGTTTCAGCCTGAGGGTGGCTCATTGTGGGAAATCCCGATGACAACGGTTGCGGCGTTCGGCCGCAACTGGCCCTGTGCCGGCGGCGGGTTTTTCCGCCTGCTGCCGTATGGCGTGTACCGGCGCGGCCTTTCCGTCGTGAATGGACGCGAGCAAATGCCCGGGATATTTTACTTTCATCCGTGGGAAGTCGATCCCGGCCAGCCACGCGTCTCCGGGGCCGGATGGAAGTCGCGGCTGCGCCATTACACCAATCTCTCACGGATGCACGGCAAGCTGGAACGCCTGCTGCGCGACTTTGCATGGGACCGGATGGATCGGGTGTTCGCGGGACTGCTGAGCCAGCAGGCGCGCGCGAAGCTTCCTTCTGCCAGTACACCCGCGGCGGCCGCGTGACCGCTGGCCATGCCGATCGCCATCCGTAACCTCGATGACGCCAGCGCCCCGGCCTGGGATGCGTTCGTGGACGCCATGCCGGACGGCACATTCTGCCATCGCGCCGCCTGGGCACGCGTGATCGAAAAGGCATTCGGCCACCGCACATTCTTCGCATTTACCGAGCATGACGGCGCGATTACCGGGATCCTGCCCCTTGCCCACGTAAAGACCCGACTGTTCGGCAACACGCTGGTCTCCTCCCCGTTCTGCGTTTATGGCGGCTTGCTTGCCGCCGATGCGGAGAGCGCTGCGGCTCTCGAGGCTCACGCCGAAACTTTGCTGCGCAGCACGCGCGCCGAGGCAGTGGAGTTGCGCGATCGCCAATCCTGCGCGGCCGACGGCGGTTGGGTCGGTCGGCCCGATCTCTATGTGACCTTCCGCAAGCCCATCGAGGCTGACCACGAGCGCAACTTGAAAGCGATCCCCCGCAAGCAGCGGGCAATGGTGCGCAAGGGGATTCAGCACGGACTTACGTCGGTGTGCCACCGCGATATCGCCGTGCTGCATCGCATCTATGCGGAAAGCGTTCGCAACCTGGGTACTCCGGTGTTCTCACGCCGGTATTTCGACGTCCTGCTGGCGGCTTTTGGCGACGCCGCCGACATCGTTACCATTTTGGACGATGAGCAGCCGATCGCCTCAGTGATGAACTTCTACTTCCGCGACGAGGTGCTGCCCTATTACGGCGGCGGCACGGCAAAGGCCCGAAATCGTGCCGGAAACGATTTCATGTACTGGGAGGTCATGCGGCGGGCGGCGGATCGCGGCTGCCGCCTGTTCGATTTCGGCCGCAGCAAGATCGGCACCGGGGCGCACGCGTTCAAACACAACTGGGGGTTCACGCCGGCGCCGCTGCATTACCGCTACCGCCTTGCACCCGGCGCAGCGATCCCCGACCACAATCCACTGAACCCGAAATACCGGCTGTTCATTGAGGGATGGAAACGGCTTCCGTTGCCGGTCGCGAACCTGATCGGTCCGCACATCGTGAGGGGGCTGGGATGAGTCACGACGCGTCGGCCGAACTCGGAAGTTTCCCGGTGGAGCAAGCCGCATGAGCGCCCCCGCCGTGCTCACGCGCGACATCGCCACCGCATGGCGCAGCCAACGCGGTGTCGCGATCACGCTCGGACTAGGCGTGATCACACTGGGCGTACTGTTCCATGAGGAGGTCGCGGCCGCCGTCGATACCTGGATGGACTCTACGGCGTACAACCATTGCTTTCTGGTGCTGCCGATTGCTGCCTACCTGGTATGGGACCGGCGCGACACGTTGCACGGCTTTTCCGCACAGCCTGCGCTGTGGCCAGCGCTGGCCGGCATTCCGATAGCGCTTATGTGGCTGCTGGCCGAGCGGCTGGGCATCATGGAAGGCCGTCAGCTCATGGCGATGAGCTTCCTTGAGCTGCTGGCCCTGGTCGTGCTGGGATGGAAGCTGTGGTGGCAGCTTTCCGGACCGCTGTTGTACCTGTACTTCCTCGTTCCATTCGGCGATTTTCTGACGCCCAGGCTGCAGGACATCACCACGGTGTTCGTCCGGCATGGGCTCAACCTGTTGCAGATCCCAAACTACATTACCGGCTATACGATCGAAATTCCCGAGGGTGCCTTCTACATCGCCGAGGCCTGCGCCGGCCTGCGCTTCCTGATCGCATCCATCGCGTTCGGCGTGTTGTACGCCTTGCTGATGTATCGCAGCCCGCTGCGCCGGGTGGCATTCATCGCGGCCTCGATGGTGGTGCCGATCATCGCCAACGGCATGCGTGCCGTGGGGATTGTCGCCCTTGGTCACCTGCTGGGCAGCGCGAAGGCCGCTGCGACGGACCACGTGCTGTACGGCTGGATATTCTTCTCGCTGGTTATCCTGCTGCTGATCGCGCTTGGCCTGCCATTCCGGGAGGACATCGTGCGTGAGGGTGCCGATGCCCCGCCGCCACGTCGCGCCCCGATGCCTCTCGAGGATCATTGGCGCCGCGCATTGCTCACCGGGGTCGTCGTGCTATTGCTCGCGGCGGTTGGCCCTGCCATAGCCATGCAACTCGACAGCCTTGGGCAGCCTGGTTCCGCCTCTATCCAGACCTTGGATTTCGGGCCGAACTGCACCGATCTTCCCGGCGAGGCACCCGCACCGCCGGATATATCGGGGCGCCTCACGTCGCAGCGTATTGCGTGCGACGGCTTGACGTTTAACGTGTGGATCGATGTGTTCGGCAAGCACAGCACGTCGGCGCCGGTTCTTGCTGCGCAACGCGCTCTCACCCACATTCCGAACGCCACGCACGACGATAACTTCGAAGTCGAAACTGTGGCGTTGCCGGTTCCCGCTGGCCCCGCCGATCTGTGGCGATTGGTCCGCACCACCCAGCCAGGACCCATGATTGCCGTCGGGGTATGGGTAGATGGCAAACCGGCCGGAGGCGGGCTGCGCATGCGCGCGCACATGGCATGGCAAAGCCTCACGGGAACGTCCATTGCCCCTGTCGTCGTTGCCGTGCGTCCGGTATTGGATCAATACTGGCTGATGCCGGCTGCCGCCCACGCTGTCCAGGCAAAACTGGCCGCGGTGGTCTCGCGAGCCGATCTTACCGCGCAGATCGTGCGTGTCGCCGGGGGACTTGCGGCTGCGCCGGAGCAGCGTTAACCTGAACCCGTGGCACCGATACGACCCGTCTCGCGATTTTGGTACCGCTGGTATGAACCGGCGGCCTAGGATCGTGCATACGTAGCAAGTTCCCCGAAGCCGCCCTGCCAAGGCGGCTTTCGTTTTTTGCACGCACGATCGATACGCCAAGGCAGAGCGGCCTCCCTGACCCGAAGGAGGTTCGACATGTCTGCCCCCAGCTTCGATTTCGACGTGATCACCGGCCCCTCGACGCCGCGCCCTGCGCCGCTGCCCCAGCCACAGTCGCCGCCGACGGACGCAAAGCCGGCGCCATTGCGAACGCGGTAACGTGCCATGGCGTGGACCCCGCAGGCCTGGCGCGACATGCCGATCCGCAGGCGCCGCCTTATCCCGACCCCGCGGCGTTGGCGGCGGTCGAAGCCGAACTTCGCACCATGCCGCCATTGATCTTCGCCGGCGAGGCCCGTGCCCTGCGCGCGGAACTGGCACGCGCCGTCGCCGGCGAAGCTTTCCTGTTGCTGGGCGGCGATTGCGCAGAATCCTTCGCCGAATTCCACGCCAATGCTGTGCGCGATACGCTGAAGGTGCTGTTGCAGATGGCCGTGGTGCTGAGCTACGCCGCCGGCGCGCCCGTCGTGAAGGTGGGGCGCATGGCGGGCCAGTTCGCCAAGCCGCGTTCCTCGCCGGTGGAGAGCATCGGCGGTGCCACCTTGCCCTCCTATTTCGGCGACGCGATCAACGGTTCGGCCTTCACGGCAGATGCGCGTACGCCGGACCCGGCGCGCATGTTGCGCGGCTATTCGCAGGCGGCAATCACGCTGAACCTGCTGCGCGCGTTCACCATGGGCGGTTTCGCCGATCTGCATCGCGTGCAGCAGTGGAACCAGGATTTTGTCGCGGCCTCCCCTCAGGGCGAGCGCTATGCCGCGCTGGCGGCACGCATTCAGGAATCGCTCGGCTTCATGAGTGCCTGCGGCATCGATCCCGCACGCACGCCGCAGTTGCGGACAACGTCGATCTATACCGCGCATGACGCGCTGTTGCTGCCCTATGAAGAAGCGCTGGCACGGCAGGACAGCCTGACCGGCGATTGGTACGCATGTTCTGCGCATTTGCTATGGCTGGGCGACCGCACGCGCCAGCCGGACCACGCGCACGCAACATTCGCCGCGGGTGTAGCGAATCCGCTGGCCATGAAGTGCGGCCCGACGCTGGGCGCTGACGCGTTGCTGCGTTTGCTGGATGTGCTGAACCCGGACAACACACCCGGCCGGATCACGTTGATAACCCGGATGGGCGCCGAGACGCTGGCTGCGAATCTGCCGGGCTTGATCCGCACCGTACAACGCGAAGGGCGCCGCGTGGTATGGTGCTGCGATCCGATGCACGGCAACACGGTGACGCTGACGAACGGCCGCAAGACGCGCATGTTCGATCGCATCCTGCAGGAAGTGCGCGTGTTCTTCGCGGTGCATCAGGCCGAAGGCACCTGGCCCGGCGGGCTGCATGTCGAAATGACCGGCAAGGACGTGACGGAGTGCCTGGGCGGCGGCCAGCAGATCGAGGAAACCGATCTCGATCGCTGCTACCAGACGCAATGTGACCCCCGGCTGAACGGCACGCAGGCGCTGGAGCTGGCATTCACGGTGGCAGAGCAGTTGCCGATGCTCCATGCGAGTTGACCACCGGCCGCGGCGCCGACCCGCCCTGGATGAAACGGTGCGGTTTTTGCCGTCATTGCGAGGCCCGCAGGGCCGAAGCAATCTCCCGCGGGGGGTTGCTTCGGCCCTGCGGGCCTCGCAATGACGGGAACGGTCAGC
>Ga0335074_10014869_pt1 | contig 10917 bp, 12 predicted proteins | sample Lox_Sample_23_FD_206715 | JGI IMG/M metagenome (GOLD analysis project Ga0335074, IMG submission 206715) | Soil microbial communities from Loxahatchee National Wildlife Refuge, Florida, United States - Lox_Sample_2.3 | ecosystem: Environmental > Terrestrial > Soil > Wetlands | place: USA... | reverse complement strand
GCTTGAGTCGCGAGTTCGCTTTGACAGCCTACCCCTCGAGCCCGATGCATACCACCATGGGCGTGTCGTCGGGACAAGGCGAGTAGCGTTCGCGAGAATCGGCTCGGACCTCGGCAGCTTCGCTGTCGCCTGGAGAGGGAGGGGATCCACGAACGTCCCCCGAACTTCGATTCGGGGCGAGCGGTCCGTGCAAGCAATCCCCTTGGCGGCGTGCGCCAACGGCCAAACGAGGCCGTTAACGCTTCTTCGACTTCTTGCCGGCCTTCTTGGCCTTCTTCGGCATACCTCTACCCAGAGCGCTACCATGTACATCAGTCTCTCGCAAGTGGGCCCGACGCGTCCCACAAGTCGAATCGGGCGTTGGACTCTGGCCAAACTGGTGACGTTCGCCGACTCCTGACACCCGATTACGTGGAGGTGGACGCCCAAACACCGTGGTGACCGAAGAGCGACGAGGCTTCATCCCGGCTTCGTCGCTTGGCTTGAATCCGTGCGCGCCGCCGGAGCAGACCTAAGCGAGCCGCGAGGGTTCTTGCGCCTAACTCCCCACACACGTTGACCGAAGCGGGCAGTTGGCTGCGGTGAACCGTGCCCTAAACCATATGGCAGTTCAGCCCTCGAGGACCATCGCGACATGCAGGTGACTCGATGGAAGACTGGAGAAAGGGGATCCTGGCGCGGCTCGACTCGGTGCTCGTGGTGTTCGATTTGGTCTTGAGCGTGATTTTCATCGGGCTGGGCTATCTGACGGGCAGCCCGTATGTCAGAGGGGTGGGAGTTGGACTTGTGATTGCCGGGGTGACCGGCGCCATAGCCTACCTATACAAGACACGAGTTTCAAAGTCCTGATCCGCGAACCTCGATCGGAACGCACGTTCGAGTGCGCAGTCGGCGACGCGTCGTGTTCGAACTCGCGCGGAGTGCTTCGGGACTAAATTCGGTCAGGTGCGCTCGATGTGACGGAACTCGTGACCCCGCGACAAGAGCACGAATCGGGACAGTTATCACGGAAGGACTGATCTCACAGGGGCCTTGGGGCCGAGGCTACCTGTCTGGCCGTCGGATAGTCTGGGTTGATCGGTCTCGTACGCAACCTCGAGTTCTCGACTCCATTCGTTCACGCGACGACGGGCCGAGCGACGGGAGGCCCGGAACTAGGGACAGCGGGTAAACGGCGAACTGGACCGGCGAAGGGGGATGGAAGTCAGCGGGTTGACCGGAGCGAGTCCGCGCGTCCAGGAAGCTGAGTCACTACGGCGAGGCGCAATATGGCCGACCTCCTTCAGGAAGGCGTGATACCGCCCGAGCAGCGGTGGACCTGGATTCCGCCGGGCAGTCGCAATCCCGCGATTACGAAGTGGATTGAGCTCGGCATTCTCTTCGGAGGCATGTTTCCCGTAACCTTCCTTCTGTTGGGTGGATGGTCCCAGTTTCTGAGCTACGCGAGCTTCTCGGTCCCAGGTGACTACCCGACATCGTTCGTGATCGATGTCATGCCAGCCTTTGTCACCGTGGTCTTTACGCTCAAGATCCTTTCTCAGTACCCTCGTCGCATCGGCCTCGGAGACGATGGCGTCAGGGTGGACACGCGACTTAGACCGAGGGTTGTCCCTTGGTCGAGTCTCCGACCCTCCGAGAATCCTCCCGACGGTGACTGGGCGACGCTCATCGACCAGTCCCGGATCAAGAGCGCGAATAAGTGGTTCCCTGTGACTCGGGGACAAGCCTTGGCCATCTTGACAGATCGCCGCGCTCCGACAGCCCTCTTTCCCCCGGAATTCTGGCAGTGGCTCGGGCGCCCTCCTCCGAGCCAGACAAACTCGCTCCCGACTGGCGCGTCGTGACCGGTGGGACTATCGCGCCGAGATCGTGGGTAGGGTAGAGTCACAATTGGGCCGGTTCAGGCTCAACGGCCCTCACAATCAGGTGATATCCCAAAGCCCACGGGAAGCGGTCGCGGGGATAGTTTCCTTGGCACTCGCAAGCTGATCCATCGCGTCTTCGGCGTTCGTCGCGCCTAGCCTCAATCGAGGAGCCCTCACCGGTGATCCAGCCATCGCGGCCGCAATGATCACTGATGTCGTGGCGATGGCGCTTGTCTTTGGAGCGTGGACTCTGGGCTGTCAAGCTGTTATTGGAGTTGCGCTCGCACTGGCCGCAACAGGTTTCACAATCGCCGCCTTGGCTCACCACCCACCGGCTGGTCAAATCGTGGTCTATGCGAGCGTCGCGTTGATGCTGTCGAGCATCCGGCTTGGCGGGGCCGCGGATCGTGGCTTACACGACTACTGAGCCAACGGGAGGTCGAAGAGCATGAATCGCCTCGGACCGACCTCCCTTGCGCCGGAGGTAGAAGTATTCGACTTGAGTGACGCGAGCACGCGTCTGGGGCCGTTCACAAGGAGAACTCGAAACATCGGAATCTCCGCGGGGGCGGGGGCCGTTCTCATCGCGATTGTCGTAGTCCTCGTTAGCCTACCCCACATCACTCGCGGCCAGATGACAGGTTTCAACTGGTTCATTCTGGGCGTTTTCGGCTTCGTGGCGGCCCTCGGCGCTGCGACGGCCGTGAGCGATAGTCTAAGGCGCGTGCCCGGGGCGAGTGAGCTCAAGGTTTCGGAGGTCGGCGTGATGCTCTGCTATCCCGATGGGAGAGTGGTTTCTCAAGCTTGGACTGACCCAGGTCTCGATATTACGGTATACGACTTCAGCCAATCGGGATCGAAGAGCTATAGGACCCCAGACTTTCCCTTTATGCTTCGCGACCACGGAATCGACTCCCTGTTGACGGAGGGGGCTTTTCGGGCGCTCTTGGACCGGGCCGGACGCCACGCTTCGTTGGAGGCGCCCGGCCCCGGGACTACATGGAGTTATCCGGCAGATGCACGTCCGCTGACCTATAGGATTGTGGCTCGTCCGGGGGCTCCCTTCGTGACCTCGAGAGAAGAGAGTCCCACTAAGGTGTCGGATCTCAAGTCATGAGACGAGAAGATGGAGAAGTCCGACTTCGGAGGGGTTTTCGCCGTCTCGCGAGGGGGCTTGCATGTACCGGGACCAACCAAGCTTTCGCGAGGTTTAGATGAGCAATGACCGACGCAACATCGCATCCAAGCTATCCCAAGTAGATTCGGGATTGTGCCAGTCGGGGCCACCACGACTCTAGCGGACCTCGGCATCTTGCTTTGCTGAAGAGGCGAAGTGATCGATAGGGCGCTCGACTTGACAGAGTGCTCAAGACGAAGGTACTCCACAACGCGCGGCGTCCGACTATAATTCGCCGCGGGTGCCGTCATTCTCGGTGTTGCGTCTGCCACGCTGCTGTCCTATCAGTTCGCTCGAGGGCCGACACCGACGAGTCCCGACACGTTGTTCGGCGTCCCAGAGTTCGCGGTACTCGCCCTTGCGGTCTATCTCGGATGGGTTTCGACCAAGTTCGGCCCTGGAGCAACGAAAGTATTGATCAGTGCTGACGGAGTCACGTTTCAGTTCCCAGGCCGTTCGTTGATCACCCTCCGGTGAGCCAACCCACGCTTCCAGCCGGACCTTGTAGATGCTCGCGCGTCTCCGGTCGCTCAGAAGTACGGCCTCCAGGGCTACGCGAGGCTTCCGAATCGACCGTCTTCCCGTCTGACGGGAGAGGTTCTCGACGCACTAATCGCCGCGGCCCGGGAGTATGAGCTTCAGACATCTACTCGGAAAAAGGGCGGGCGTTGGTCCTTCGCCGGCCCCCGTCACGAGTGGATCGAGATTCGAGGTCGCTTCTCGAGCTAGCGACCGAAGTCCTTCGAGCGGTCTCGCTGCGCCAGACCGGGTTACAACCGCAACCCCTTCGTGACGAAGAAGCACTCGTAATGCGACCCCGCGAAGCGGTTTCAGGTCCCCGAGCAACGCCTCGGGGCGGAGGGATGGCGGAGCGACCGTCGCTGCCCGTCTTGCCCTCGCCCCGACTGGCTTCGACGGCGATCACAACCCGACGGATTTTGTCACAACCCTCACGTGGAGGGAAGGATCCCCTGGCGTGCAACGCTGGTTGCACCCACGAGCGACTTCAAAATCGGGCGCGGACGCCAGGTGCCGCGGTGGGATCCTTGGTTCAAGAGTCGCTAAGCCCAAGGGACGATACGCGGATCCCTGGACCTTCCGAGATGCGACTGACCCGGTCGTGCATTCCCGACTTTAACTAGCTCCTTCTCACGCTCCGTGTTCAGGCGCTCGGCAACAGCCACGTTGCTCGGCTTACCGAAGTGAACTCGGAATGCCCTTGGGGAACAGGTGCGAAGGTTGGGTGGGACCACGTTTGGGAACAGACCGGTGTCATCGAGCTTCCACCCCTTGCGTCCGAGGTCGGAGCGCCGTTGTAGGTTGTAGTTCCACACTTCGATGACTTTTCCGCACTGAACGTCGAGACTGGCTGGGGCCGCGTCGGCGTAAACCTTGCGAAACGAGAGGCCGGGATGGTACGAGGAGAATGCGGGGCCTTCGTCAAGTAACGCCGGCCCAACCGCGCCTGTGTCACTTACCCAAGTGAACATCCCGGCTTCAGTCGCGATGCGCGATGATTCTCGTACGACGTCCTTAGCTGCGGTGATCTCGCTTACGCTTCCGATGTCAGTAAAATGGACGTGGACCCCCCAGAAGTCGTTGTCCGCTCGGCCGATGATCGCCCCGAACTGTTGCAGGACCGTATTCAAGACGGCCGGGTCAGCGAGCCCACTCGGATGAAAATGCAGCGCGTACATCAAGCCGGGGATAGCAGGGTCGGAACCGAAGCCGTTGCGTATGGCCGCAGCGCTCAGGTTAATCCGTCCCTGCAAGAGTGCCGCGCCCGGCAGGTCTCGTGAGACCACTGGAACGGGCGGCACGAACAGGGAATTTCCCATCGAGCGCGCGTGCACCAACAATTCTCTCAACCATGGGGCGTAGAGGTGCAGCCGGGCGAGCTCGGTCCAGAACGCTCCGTCGGCACTCGCTCCGCGGATCGCAGCGATGGCAGTACTGGCTGACCCCATCCCGCCGAGCGCTGCCACTGCGCTTGGATGCGGGCGAGTAAGCGCCTCCGGCGGAATGTACGCAATCGACGGGCGCGAGTGGAAGAACGATGCTGGGTCTCGCCAGCTCTTCGAAGCACCGGCCAAGGTGCTGCCGCGCGCGAGCGCGGCCCGTATGGTTCGGACCTGGAGTAGGTTCAGTTCGACGGGAACATCGGTTCCGAGGAAGTTCGCCCTAAGGAGACCCTCAACGTCCTCGCCCTTCCTTACCAGGGGAACGTGCCGACCGACTTGGACCCCAGTGAACCGAGGGCTGAACAGCGATGTCCCGACAATGCTCTCACCAACGCGATCGACAAGACTGAGTGTCCTCACGGCCTCGACTTCTCCTTGTTTTCCTCGAATCGCTCGTATCGTTCTGCGAGCTCTCGGAGGAGTTGAACGAAGTCGTCGAGCGCGGCATAGTCGATGAAAATCGCGCCGTCGACGCGCTCGCCGTGGAGCAATGAGTAACTTCGCTCCTGGACCTGAACCAACGGCCCGGAGCGTCCTTCCTGCACGGTAGCACGATAGGTCTTGCCTCGGAGTTCTTTGGTCGCTTGAAGATGCGGGTGAACCATCCGACCGTTGGGATACCATACTTGAATCGACCGAAGCTGTCGAGAGTAGATCTCTCGCTCGCGCTCCAGCTCTCGCAGCAGCCGCATCGCGGTAGGATGAGACAGCGACAGGGCCGCCGCGATGTCGGCCGCCGTCACTCCATCGGGATGGCCTTTCACGATTTGCAGGACGACATGCTTCCGTGGATCCGGCACCGGCGGTGCGACCGGAATAACCCCGTCCTGGTCCTCCGGCGAGGCCATGAAGTCCTCGGTCGACAGCTGGGCCACCGGGGGTGAAGACTTCGCCATGATTTCCTCTGTAGTTTCATGAATAGGCCCATAGTATTTAAAACATGGTGGTGAATCGGAGGGAGGCAACCTTCGGGCCCATTCACGCGAAAGCGCTAAACCGCAGCAAGTCTACGTGTGCCCGAGCAGCCTCACCATAGCGCCGTGTCACCATACAGCGACGAGCGTCTGGAAGAGATCTTCGACCGGGGCGATGGAGAATGCGCGTGCTGCGAGAAACAGCTCTCGTTCTCAAACTACGGCGCATACGGACGAAGAGGATCATGGGAAGTGGACCACCGGGTCGCCATCTCTCGCGGGGGATCAGAGAATCTTCGAAACCTCCAGCCGATGTGCATCCCGTGCAACCGGTCCAAGAGTGACGATGGGTTCTGCGGCGCTTGCGGCTGCAAGAGGTGAGCCGTAGCTGCCGTGTCGTGCTCGGTGCGGATGCCGACTGGGCTTCGGGCCGCCTGAGGACAGCTAGCGGTTCGACTGAGGGATGGCGTGGTCACCAAGTTCCCGAAAACCCCGTGTCTAACCGTTCATCTGGGGGAAGGGAGTTATATTCGGCGCAGCGATAGAAAGACGTCAATGTCAGTTGAAATTGTTTCAATTAAGGACATGCCCCTCGAGGCCCGGGCGGAGCTCGTCCGTCAGCTGGGCTACACTGTCGATGGGCAGCGCGTACTCCGAGACGGCGAACCAGTGATGGATCCCTACCTCGACCTGGAGGTCACGCTCGCGAACATGGCGGTTCTGCCGGGAAGTTCGATTCTTCTAGTCGACAACGCGGTCAGCTTCGCTGGCTACTTCGAGGAACACGAGGACTGGGGTTGAGTTGAGTGCCTCGAATGACCCGACGGCGAGTGCCGTAAAGGGTGCGGTCGAAGGCGCACTCGAGTGGACCGCTGAAAGAATCAGCCGACTCGCGGCTCGCATCCAGGGCCACTCCGCAGCCGCTGCCTCCGATCCGGTAAGGCTCGAATCCATTCGTCGCGCCAGCAAGAGCGAGGAGGCTCGGTTTCTCAAGACCTATGTCACGGATCCCGCACAGAGACGGATCATCAACGATGGCCTGACGCTTCACGAGCTTGGGGAAGGGCCGGAGAATGTTGAGAGACTGCAGAGCATTCGCGCTGACCTTCGCCGAGCGGCGAACATCACCGGACTGCACGGGGCCGAAATCGTGCAGGGCGGCGTCCTAGGGCTGTTCATCCGGCACATGATGCGGGAGGGTCGCTCGAGGTCCGAAATCAGTTCTGCCGCGTGCACCCTTCTTGAAACAGTCGACAAGTGGACGTACTTTGTCCAGTCTACCGATCGTGCTGCCGAGGTCGTCGAGGAGGTGAAGGTCAGAGTCCTCGCGAATCAGCCTGGAGTGTTCATCGTATTTGGTTCAGGTCAACAGAAAAGGAAGGCGAAGGCGATAGTTGACGCGGTGATGAAGCGACTTCCGAAGGGATTCACCACCGACTCTCACGATAGCGGTCGCGAGTTTGTCGCGTTCATTGGTAGGGAGAACGAGGGAAGATTCGAGCTCCGCGTCCCTGCGTGAATTTCTTTGTCAGAAGAGGGTGGGGGCCACGTGCTGCACTACCTGCGGTCCTAGAGGTACAACGCTCGTTACACCCAACGACGTTAGACGTGACCTGGTGCCAGGGCCGCTGGCACGAGTTGACTCGGCGGTTTCCTTAACTGGACTTCGCCCTCACGGACACTATCTTCGTCTCGGCTGATGACGCGACGGACCGTCCTAATTGCAGGCGCGGGTTTCTCGCAGCCAGCCAATGGGCCGGTGCTAGCTAACCTGCTTGACGCCGAGTGGGTCAGTCGATGCAGGCTCACGACAAGCGAGATCGCGATGGTCGACTCGATCTCACGTCAGTTGCGCGCTCGTCAATCCACCCCCGCCCCGATGAGCGTCGAGGATCTCTTCTCGGAAATATACCGGAGGGCGAAGACTCGGGGCAGATGGGACGTTGACGACAAGGTCATGGATGCTCAGTACGTCCTCGAGGTGCTTCAGCGGTACCTGGCATCTACGGCGAAGAACGTCCGTCTTCGCCGCGGTTCGATGCTTTGGGAGCGGTACAGGGACTTCCTGACAGAAGCATCGAGGACTGCTCACCGACCGACTATCATCACATTCAACTACGACCTCCTAATCGAACACACTCTCGATGACGCGGGGCTGATCTTCGATTTCGGCGGAGTACCAGACATCCGAATATCGGATCGGCGACGACTTCGCGGGTTGAAGAATAACCACCCCTCGGTCAGACTGCTAAAGCTCCATGGATCAATTGGCTGGGGATTGTGCCACGGATGCGCTACAGCGAAGGATGGCAATGCCGTGGCCACGGTCTTCGAGAAGCCCTATATCCCGCGCTCTCGGACCCGCTGCCCGCACTGCGAAACGCGCATGCTCGAGCCGGGTTTAGTACCCCCAATCAATGCGAAAGCAGGCGAGATTCCTCCGAAGGAAGCTTTGTGGGAACTCGCGAGGTACGAGATCCGTCGTGCCACCGAGATTCTAGTGATGGGGTACTCACTACCTTCAACCGATTACGAGGCTCGCTCCTTGCTTTCCGAGGCAAAGTCCAACAGCTCGGCGCAGTCGATAATCGCAATTTGTGGCCACAGCGGCGCGAGTCCGTCAATCAAGGAGGTCTTTCCGAAATTGGTCGACTCCCGGGCCAGGATTGAAGAGGTCCTAGACGGCTCCAAGCGAGTCGGGTTGCGCTGGTGGGGCGCAGGTTGACCCACTCGCGCCGGCTGCCCGTCTCGTGACTCCGGTAGACTGACATACCACGCTAAACGTTTGCAGACCTTTCATACGGCAACCAACGTTAGGTGCGACATGCAGTCGTTTGCCGAGTATTCGGCAGCCAAGCCTGTAACGGAGGCCGTCCTCCGGGAATATCTCGATCGGATCGGAACCGAGTGGACCTCATTGGAATTCAAGGCGGCGGTCGCCCAATCGGACGCCGGAGTGAGGCGGGCGGTGTGTGGCCTCGCAAATACTGAGGGTGGAGAATTGTTCATGGGAATCGGCGACGCCCGAGAAGTCATCGGAAGTGAGATGGAGGCGGACAAGCTTAGTCAGACACTCACACAGCCGGACTCCCCACGGTCTCCATGGCATGTAGCTGACCTGACCATGACTGTGAGAATGCCATTCTATGAAATACCGATCGGAAGCGACGGTCGTCGAGTATTCATCTTGACGGTGAGAGACCCGGGTATACCGGCATTGTTCTGGTCCGACGAGAGACAGCTAGAGCTCTATGAGCGACGTGGAAGAAGTCAAGCTAGACTCTCCGGACCCCAGGCCCTTGATTGGACCAGACGAAAGTCACGCTCGAGAATGTTGCTTCGGTGCTACAAGGAGTTCGATACGCTGTCGCGTCGGCTCGACTTCCAAATGATGTATCCAACAGATTTCGCCATGGGCCTTCCCTATCTGCTTCAGTCAATGAACGACGGAACGTTCTACGAGGTGTTGACCGATGAAGACCGCGAGTCTCTTCTCGGGCGGGCCAGTCCGAGCGGTGGCGGTACCAGGGGCTTCTTGGGCGACTTCCTCGAGCTTGGTCAACGGGTTCGCCGGGTTCAAGCGCGCCTGGACGGACAGGGCAGACCCCGCGGAGAACTCTGGCGCGAGAGTGAGTTCTCAAATATCTTCTGGGACCTGCAGAGCAGGCGGAAGGAATTTCGAGCCTACCTGTCAACCCAGGGCATCTCCTTGTCGGATGTTCCAGACTTCCCGTGACTGTCACTCGTAGAGGTCCTACCCGGCCCAGTCGATACCACCGAAGCCGGGTGCCCCTGAAACTGACAGTGGGCGCAACGCTTGTTTCACCCCGTTGAGGAAGCGGGGGGGAATAGGCGAAAATCCCCGGTGTCGGTCTTCGACGCGCTCGGATCGCCGGCCGATATGTTGAGCTCATCCGAATGTCGGAAAATCGCCGGACTAGTACTCGACGCCCACCGCCGCCGAGAGGAAGCGATTCAGCACGTCAAGGCGCTTACAGTCGCCGATGAATCTATCCGGAAATCCTGGCGCGGTGACGTCGGCATCCTTGAACGAAGTTGAGGCAACAAAGCTCCTGCGCTTGAGATCGGCAGCGAACTCGTGATCCGGGTCGAATCCGGAAGGCACCCGCTTGAGAGAATTTTCGTCCTCGGACATGCTTACCGCGTGAACCTTCTTCCAACCGGTCGGATTCCGCACGATCGCCTTTCGAATTTGTGCGAGGTCGACGGAGGACGGCATCCACATTCCCGCTCCCACGAAGGAATCGCCCGGAGCGAGGTGGAGGAAGAAACCGGGGAGTCCCCCTTCGTGCCCATCGCTGTCTCGGTGAAAGAAGTGCAATCCCATCGAGGTTCGATACGGGCTCTTGTCCTTGGAGAACCGGACATCCCGATAGATTCGCATGAGAGACCCCCCGACCGGACGGGCGTCGGCGACCAAGGTCGGGCTGATCGACGCCACTCGGGGAGCGACAGTGTCCACGAAGCTCAGCGAGGGGGCCAGGACGTCGGTCTCGTACGCGGGCTTGTGCGCCTGAAACCAGTCCCGATTGTTGTTCTTCGCGAGATCTCGAAGGAACCGGAAGAACTCCGGTCGGAACGGGTTGGATGCGGGGGTGGAGCTCATGAACGCTCCCGGTAGAGACTTGACCTACTTCTTCTCGAACATGGGCGCGAACGGCCGGGCGTCAAACAGGACCCGAATGTGGGTGATCTTGTTCCCCTTCACGGTGTACCACTCGGCGCACGGCGCGGTACCGGCCGGACCCTTCGTAACCAGGTCGTAGAAGAGTGCCGCCTCGTCTCCGTCGAAAAAGGCACGCTTCATGTCGATCCGCTCGATCATCGGCGCGAGCCGTCCCAAGGCTTGGAGATAGGGGTCGGGCGATTGGAAGCTTTCGAACGGCCCGATGAACGACAAGTTGTCCGCGAGGTATCCCCTTGCGGCCTTCATGTCGCCTTTGCCCATCGCGGTCTGGAATCCCATCACTACTTCTTTC
>Ga0335074_10014867_pt1 | contig 10917 bp, 9 predicted proteins | sample Lox_Sample_23_FD_206715 | JGI IMG/M metagenome (GOLD analysis project Ga0335074, IMG submission 206715) | Soil microbial communities from Loxahatchee National Wildlife Refuge, Florida, United States - Lox_Sample_2.3 | ecosystem: Environmental > Terrestrial > Soil > Wetlands | place: USA: Florida... | reverse complement strand
TAGGAGCCAACTTAGAAAAGTCTCCCAAATCGTAGTCTAGCTACGATATCTAGAAACTTCTCAAATCAGGTACGGCGCCTCCTTCGGGCGTCTGGCGGTAAGCGGTAAGCCCGCGGCGTATGGCTTACGCAGCGAGGGTATGCAAGGCTGAGCGGAGGGGGTTCTTGGCGAAGTGCTGCTTCCACAGCCGCGGAGTGAGCTCGGCGACGCGCGAGGCGGGATGTTCGGCGACGCGCTGCAGGACATCGACGAGGTAGGTGTAGGGGTCGATGCCGTGTAGGCGGCAGGTGACGATGAGCGACTGGACGATGCCGACGTGCTTGGCTCCGAGCTCGGTCCAGCAGAAATTCCAGTTCTTGCGGCCCATGGGAACCACTCTCAACTCGCGCTCGAGGTGGTTCGTGTCGAGCGGCACATCGGGGTCGCTCAGGAACACCTCGAGACCCGCTCGCCGCTCGCGTGCGTAGTTCAGAGCGTTGATGAACGGGTTCGTCGGCCGCAATCCGTGCTCGAGGAGTTTCTGATCGATCCAGGCGAAGAACGCCTCCACGTGCGGCTTGCTGTGCGTGAGGCGATGCAGGCGCTTGGTCTCCCCGGTGAGCTTCTGCGCTCGGATCTCCTCCTCGATGGCGTAGAGTGCCGCGATGCGCCGCAGCCCCTCGCGCACGCTCTCGGGGTCGGAGGCCTCGGCCTCGAATATTTCCCGCCTCGCGTGAGCCCAGCACAGGGCGTGGGTGATGCCGACCTTCTTCGCGTAGCTCGCGTAGGCAGCGTAGCCATCGGTCAGCAGCACCGAGCCTGTTTTCGGATCGGCACCGAGGGCGGCGTACACGTTCGCCGCCTCGCGCGAGGGGAAGTACGGAAAGCACACCTCGTTGTGCTCCCCGTACACCGGCCAGAAGTAGGCGGTGCGCATCTTGCCGCGCTCACTCCTGCCGGCCTTGATGGGCGTCTCGTCCATCGCCTTCACGCGACTTGCGCGGATCGAGGCGAACTGAGCGTCGTAGACCGGCTCGAGAAGCCCGATCGTGGCTTGCGTCAGCTGCGTCAGCCAGGGGCGGCGGATTTGAAGCTGACCCCGCACGAGTGATCCGGGCAATACCCGCCGGGATTCTTCGCCAGGTACTGCTGGTGATAGTCCTCCGCGTAGTAGAACTCCGGGGCGTCGCGAATCTCGGTCGTGATCGTCCCGAACCCCGCCGCCGAGAGCCTGTGCTGAAAGAGCCGCTTCGACTCCTCCGCCTCCCTGCGCTGCTCGTCATCGAGCACATAGATCGCCGAGCGATACTGGGTGCCGAGGTCGTTCCCCTGGCGCATGCCCTGGGTCGGATCGTGGTTCTCCCAGAACTCCCGCAGCAGCTGCGGATAGGAGATCTTCGTCGGATCGTAGATGATGCGCACGACTTCGGCGTGCCCGGTGCGGCCCGTGCACACCTCCTTGTAGGTGGGATTCGGCGTGTAGCCGCCCGCATAGCCGACCGCGGTGGAATACACACCCGGAAGCTCCCAGAAGTGCTTCTCCGCGCCCCAGAAGCAGCCGAGCGCGAAGACCGCCTCCTTCATGCCGGCCGGAAACGGCGGGACGATGCGCCGTCCATTCACGTAGTGGAATTCCGGGACTTCCACGGGCGTCGGCCGGCCGGCGAGTGCGTCCTGCCGCGTGGGCATCTGCGACTTGCTGCTGGAGAGCGTCATGATTTGAACTCCTCTGGAGCAACCCTCTTCAGATACTCGATGACCGGTGCGACGGCCGGCTCGAGCGTCGCCATGCCGATATAGTGATCGGGCCGAACGACGAAGAGCGAACCATCGCCATAGGATGCCCGCGCGTGACCCTTCGTGTCGACGTAGTACGCCGGACCGCCGGAGCGGTCCTCGGGCACGAGGACATATCCGCGTAAGGATGCTTTGAAGTGCGGTACGCACGCATCGATCACGGATTGCCAGTGCGCCCCAAATCCCAGCAATGTCGCTTGGGGACCGCGCAGCAGATCGAACATTCTGCACGCGCCGCTCGGCCCGATCAGCGCCGGTGCGTCCGGAGCCCGATCGCCGGCTCTGAGGCCCTCGCCCGGGGGGCGCAGCTCTCGAGTGAGCGTCGAGTGACGATAGTTCAAGCCCAACTGCAGCGTTTGCTCGTCCCGGCGAAACGAGATCCTGCCCGCCGCGATCGTCGACGCCATGATGTCGTTGGACACGCCGAGCACCCACGCGGCGATCGGCAGACGCTCTTCCTGATACGTATCGAGCAGGGCCGCATCGACACCGCGCAGCACCGCTGCAAGCTTCCAGCCGAGATTGTAGGCGTCCTGGATACCCGTATTCATTCCCTGACCGCCGGCCGGCGAATGGACGTGCGCGGCGTCTCCGGCCAGGAAGACTCGACCCGCACGATAGCGGTCGACCATGCGAACATTGGCTCGCCAAAGCGACACCCATGTGGCGTCCGTCAAATGGGGGCCACCCTGGCCCGTGCGACGGTCCACGAGTCGCTGCAGCACCTCGAGCGAGGTCTCGCTCTCCTGATCCGGCGCAATCGATGCCTGGAGCTGAAATACGTCGGTCGACGGTAGTGGGCACAGGGCGAGAGAACCCTCGGCACCCTTCCAGACGTGCCAGTGCTCGCGATCGACTCCGTCGACGTGAACGTCCGCGACCATCATGCGATGCGTCTCGAGGGTCTCCCCGAGGAAGGCGATTCCGGTCAAGTGGCGGACCAAGCTCTTGCCGCCGTCGCAGGCGACGAGCCAGCGCGCCCGCGTGGTCGCTGGACTGGCGCCGAGGAGCGTGGCCGTCACGCCCTCCGGATCTTGCGCCATCCCGGTGAGCTCGACTGTGAACTCGACGCGCCCGCCGAGTTCCTCGAGCTTCTGCCGCAATGCCTCCTCGACCCGCCACTGCGGAATGATCAACGGATTGACGAAGGGCGCATCGGGCCGCGGGGAGCGTTGTTCATTCAGCCGATCGTCGGCCGCGCGGCCTGATTCATCATAATAGCGAACGGGCAAACCGAAAACGCCGTGGGCGACCACAGCGTCCGCGATGCCCAGATCGTCGAACAGCTCGAGGGTGCGCGGCTGCAGTCCTTTACCCCGCGAGCCCGTCGCAGGTCCACTTGCGGCATCCACGATGCGCACAGACACCCCCCGTTGCGCGAGCGTGCAGCCGAGCGTGAGGCCCGTCGGTCCGGCCCCGATGATGAGCACGTCGCATTCGGCGTCTGCCATGAGACAGCGAGTGTGAGGACAGCCGCTGTGCGGCACAAGCGGGCGAGCGGTCGCACCCGGCGCGAACACCCTTGACGGGGAGCCGCGGCTGGATTATTCCGCTCCACGGACACGCTCAGGGCTGACCGTATGAGCTTCGCTGCCTTCCTGCTCATTGCGCTGGCGGACGCCGCATCGAGTGCCACGCCGTCCCAGCAGCGGCCCATGAGCTCCACGGTGCTGGGTCCGCAGAATCCGCTCCTCGAGCAGGGCGCCCAGGCCCTCCAGGCGGGTCACGCGGAGGAAGGTGTGCGCCTGACGCTCGAGGGGCTCAACTACCCAAGCCCCGCGCACGACATGGCGGCAGCGCGCGCCAACCTCTGCGCCGGGTACGTGCTGCTGCACCGCTACGACGAGGCGCTCGCGCAGTGCAATACCTCGATCACGCTCGACGGATCGAACTGGAGAGCGTTCAACAACCGGGCGGCCGTGTACACGGCGCAGGGACTGTACGACCGGGCCCTCGAGGACATCTTCACCGCGCTCAAGCTGGCGCCCGGTGCCTCTCTCCTGCACCGCAGCCTCTCGATCATCTATCAGGACCGCAAGCTCCATCGACAGTCGGCGGCGCCCACCGTTTGACGCGCAAAACCGGTAAGCTTGCCCCTCCGACAAGCTCGCTACATCCGCCATGGGAATCAGTCAGGCACACAATCTCCGCGCGCCGCCGATCGAGAGGCTGCGCCCCTTCGGTGTCCGCGTGAGCCTTCCGACCGGCGACCCTTTCCGCAAGCTCCTCGGCCCCGAGTGGCACCGCACCCACTGGTTCGGCTCGCGCGATGAGCGCGATGCCGCGCTCGCGGAAATGAGCCGCCGGCACGAGTACTCGCGCGGAGGCGACCGCCCGGCCCTGGTCTTCGAGAAAGTCGAGAAGCTCGCCGAAAGCCGCGGACTGTAGCCGCGGCGCGCTGCGCGGCGGTCAGAACATCCGCCCGAGGAACAGGTAGAACGTCTCCGCCCCCGACTGATCGAAGCCGGTCGCGAGATACAATGGCCCGACGGGTGTGTCGAAGCCCACGAACACGCTGCCGTCCTTGCGCAGCGAGCTGAATTCGACGCTCTCGCGGTCGGGCCACGCGTTACCGGCCTCGAGCGAGAAGCCGATGTAGGCGGGGAAGTTCAATATTCCCTCCCCGCCGCTGCCGATCCGGTGATAGAAGAGAAAGCGCGCGATCCCAAAATCCGAGCCGGCGAGCGACTCGACCGGTAGGCCGGAAAGATTGAACAGCCCGCCGAGCAAGAACTGGGTGTGCAGGTCGTACGGCTCGGTCTGGCTGAAGGTCGTTCCGGCGGTCGTCCAGAGCAGCACGGTCTCGCGGCCGAACGATTGCGCTCCGAGCCAGTTGAGCGTCACCTGATTGAGTGGGCGCTGCATGCCCGCTTGCGCTTCCTGCGCGACCCAGCTGTTCTCGCTCGTCCATTGCACGGTCGCAAGCTGCCCGTTGTGCGGAAAGTCCACATCGTCCACCTGATCGTACGAGAAGCGCACGAAAAAGCCGTAGTCTCTGAAGTGCGTCGAGGGCAGGTCCGGATCCCCGACGCGCACGTAGCTCGTGCCTTCATCGTGCAGCACCCCGATGCGGGCCTCGCCCCAGTTGCCGAGCTGGCGGCCGAAATCGAGACCGTAATCGAAGTTACGCAACCGGAAATCGGCGAGTTGCTGTTGCGTGCTGTCATCGAGCGGCACATTCGTGGCCGACCACTGAAAATTCGGCATCAGGAAGTACGTCCAGTAATTGGAGAGCGGCAGGAAGAACTCGGAGTAGATATGCGGGGAGATGCCTTCCTGCAGATTCCACACCCATTCCGCACCGGTCGACGTGAGCTCGGACATCACGAGCAGCGCCGAAGCGTTGTAGAATGCATTGCCGTGAAAGTCGTCCTGCAGGCTCAAGCCGAGCCGCAGATAGTCCGGGCCGTAGCTATTGCGCTGCGCCCCGAGATCGAGTCCGCTCTGGCCGTTCTCGTTCACGACCCTGTAGTCGAGGATCGACAGATCGCCTCGGCCGTACATGTCCGTCACGCGGCTGTCGACTTGACCGGGATCGAGGCGCTTGCCGATCAGATCGTCGAAGATCGCGTGGAGCGCCGGAGCGTAGCGCTGCGAGTCCGGGGTGACATGCACGAACTGGATCATGGGCAGTTGTTCGTGGTCCGCCCGCCGCTCGGCGAGGTAGGCGGCGTAGACCTCCGGACTCACCGCCAGCCCGCGCAGCCGCGGCGCGACGTCCCGCGCCGCCTGCTCCCCGATGGTGATCGCACGCTTCACGATGCTGAAGTCGAAGGACGAGGCATCCCCCAGGGCCGGTGTCACGACGATATCGCGTGGGGTCAGCGTCGCGAGCTGCCGCTGCGACTCGCGGCGAATCAGGATGGACAGCATCTGATTCGAGATCGCTGCCGGTCCGACGAGCTGTGCGCGCGGAGACAGCGGCAGGCCCACGTCCACGACGATCAGCACATCCACATGCATCTCGCGCGCCACATCGATCGGCAGATTCTCGGCGATGCCGCCATCGACCAGCAGGCGCCCCTCGCGCTCGACCGGGCTGAACACACCCGGCGCCGACAGGCTCGCGCGCATCGCGGTGGTGAGATCGCCGGCGCGCATCACGACCGGCTCTCCCGAGGAAAGATCGGTCGCGACCGCCCGGAACGGCGTCGGCAGATCGTCGAAGTCTTTGATTCCAGCGACCGGGAGCGTCAGCCGCCGGAGCATCCTCGTCAGCGTCTCCGCCTCGATCAGCCCGCTCGGCAGCCGCAGCTTCCCGCCGCGAATGCCGAGCGGGAGCTTGAAGAGGAAGCTGCGATCCTCCTCCTTGCGGCGAAAGCTCAGCTCCCGGCGCGGGGGCAGCTCGTTGAACGCCTGTCCCCAGTTCACCGAGTTCATGACCGATTCGATCTGGCTCGGCGAGAGCCCGCTCGCGTACAGGCCCCCGACCACCGCGCCCATGCTGGTTCCCGCGATCGCATCGATCGGGATATGCATCTGCGCGAGCGTCTTGAGCACCCCGATGTGCGCCGCGCCGCGCGCGCCGCCGCCCGAGAGCACCAGGCCGATCCGCAGGCGCTTCGCGCCCGTGGCGGACGAGGACGGTCCGGAATCGGATGCACGAGCGGGGACCGAGGCGAGCGTGAGCCAAGCGAGAGCCGCCAGGAGGGCCCGGACGGCCCCAATGCGAATCCAGACCACCCGCTCTGCGCGATTCACGCGCGCAAGAATAACAGCATGATGATGGTCGCAGGCGCTCCGCATCCTCGATAATCCGCGCATGATGGGTCAAGTTCGGCGGTTCGCTGCGTTCGCCTGTGTGGCTGTGCTCCACGCCCCGCTCGTCTCGGCTCAGTCGCCCGAGGCGAGCGACTGGGGCTACTACGGTGGTGACATCTTCGGCGAGCACTATTCGAATCTGGATCAGATCAATCGGGACAGCATCTCGCGCCTGCGGATCGCTTGGGAGTACCGCACCGGGGAGCTCGGCGCGGGGCTCGCGAGCGCCGACAAGCTCACCTTCGAAGCGACGCCCGTGCTCGCCTTCGGCATGCTCTACGTGTCCACGGCGACCGACGTGGTGGTTGCGCTCGATCCGATCACCGGCGAGCCGCGCTGGCGGTTCGATCCTCGGATCGATCGCCGCGCGCACTACGACGAGGTGGCATCGCGCGGAGTGTCGGTCTGGCAAGACCCGGACGTGGCCCCGGTCGGCGTGTGCACGCGCCGCATCTTCATCGGCACGCTCGATGCGCGCCTGATCGCGCTCGATGCGATGACGGGCAAACCGTGCTTGGATTTCGGCGCTCGCGGTGCGGTCGACCTCACGCGCGGCGTGCGTCTGCGCGACCGCGCGGCGTACCTCGTGACCTCGCCCCCCGCCGTTGCGCGCGATACGGTCATCGTCGGATCCGCGATCGGAGACAACCGTGCGGTCGAGGTCGAGCGCGGCATCATCCGGGCATTCAACGCCCGCAGCGGTGCGCTCGCGTGGAGCTTCGACCCCATCCCCGACTCGCCGAGCCACCCGGCCGCGGGCGAATGGCGTGCCGCTCAGGCGGCGCGAACCGGTGCGGCGAATGCGTGGGGCGTGATGTCGGTCGACCCCGCGCGCGGCGCCGTGTTCGTGCCGACCGGCTCGGCGAGCCCCGATTTCTACGGCGGGGAGCGCCTGGGGAGCAATCGCTTCGCCGATTCGTTGCTCGCGCTCGATGCGACGACCGGCCGGCTGCTCTGGCAGCAGCAACTCATTCACCACGACCTGTGGGACTACGACCTCGCGGCGCAGCCCGTCCTCGTGTCGCTCGAATCCGGTGTCGCACCGGTGTATGCGGTCATCGAGGCGACGAAGAGCGGCATGCTCTTCGTCTTCGATCGCGACACCGGCAAGCCGCTCGTGCCCATCGTGGAGCGGCCCGTCCCTCGCAGCAGCGTGCCCGGTGAGCAGACCGCGCCGACCCAACCCTATCCGCAAACGCCGGCACTCACCGCGCACGAGCCGATCGATCCGCGCAACGCGTGGGGCATCACGTTCTGGGACCGCGGCGCATGCCGCGATCTGCTGCGTCGCTATCGCAACGAGGGGAGCTACACGCCGCCCGATCTGCGCGGCTCGATCTCCGTGCCTGGCGACATCGGCGGCGTCGACTGGGGCGGAATCGCCTTCGATGCGCGGCGCCAGCGCGTGATCGCCGCCGTGAATCATCTGCCGACCGTGGTGAAGCTCGTGCCGCGGCAAGAGCTTGCCCGCGAGCGGCGTTCGCCGGAATTCGCGCACGCCGATGTCGGTCTTCAGCTGGGAACACCTTATGCGGTGCTGCGGATGCCGCTGCTCTCGCCGTGGGGGCTACCCTGCTCGCCACCGCCCTGGGGGACGCTGGTCGATGTCGATCTACGCCGCAACCGAATCGTCTGGGAAGTGCCGCTCGGCAGCACGGAGGATATCGGCCCGTGGTTCGCGCCCACCCGCGACTTCGGCGTTCCGGGCATGGGCGGTCCGATCGTCACGGCAGGCGATCTCGTCTTCGTGGCCGCCGCGATGGACGACTACTTTCGCGCCTTCGATGTCGAAACCGGGCGCGAGCTGTGGAAATTCCGCTTGCCGGCCGGAGGCCAGGCAACGCCCATGACGTACCGGGCCGGCCGCGATCAGCGCCAGTACGTGGTGATCGCCGCGGGCGGGCACGGGCGCCTCGGAACCCGCCGTGGAGACTACGTCATCGCGTTTGCGCTGCCGGAAACGGGTAAGCTGTCGCGTTCGGGTCGGTGAGGACCGGCATGCCTCTGCTGCTGATTTCGCTCGTCATTCAAGCGCTGCTCATCGTCCACGTCATCAAGACGGGGCGCAACACCATCTGGGTCTGGGTCATCGCGCTGCTCTCGTATGCCGGCATTCTCGCGTATGTCGCCGTCGAGCTCGTGCCAGACCTGTTCCGCAGTCGAACCGCGCGACGTACGGCGCTCGGCATGAAGAAGGCGCTCGACCCCGGGGCCGACTTGCGCCGCTACGAGCAGGAAGCGCGTGTCACCGGCGATGTGGCGAGCCGCCAGCGCTACGCGGACGAGCTCACGCGCCATGGTCGCCACGACGAGGCGATCACCATCTATCGGCAAGCGCTCACGGGCCTGTACGAGCACGACCCGAATCTCATGCTGGGGCTCGCCAGAGCGCAGTTCGGCAAGGCCGATGCCCCCGCCGCCCGCATGACGCTCGATGAGCTCATCCGTCTGAATCCGGACTTTCGGTCCCCCGACGGCCACCTGCTCTATGCGCGTGCGCTCGAGGCGGAGGGCAACATCGCCAAGGCGCTCGAGGAATACAAAGCGCTCGCACCCGCCTATCCAGGCGCCGAGGCCTCGGTACGCTACGCGCAGCTGCTCAAGGCGCAGGGCAAGAGCGCCGAGGCCGCGACGGTCGTGCGCGAGCTGCTGGAGCAAGCGCGCATTGCGCCCGCCCATTACCGGCGCGCGCAGCGCGACTGGCTCGAGAGCGCGCAGCGCCTCGCGGAGGGCTTGCGCTGAGGCGATTTCGGGTTGACGCAGGTCGGGTCCGTCACACTCGCCCAGTGGCGGGCGCCACGCGCTGCAAGCCGCGCGCGGGGACCTGCTGCGTGATGCAATGGATCCCGCCGCCGCCGAGCAGGATCTCCCGCGCCGGAACGCCCACCACGCGACGCTCCGGGAACAGTCTCTTCAGACAGTCGGCCGCCGCATCATCCGTGCGCGGATCGAGGAGCGGCATCACCACGCCGCCGTTCGCGGCATAGAAGTTCACGTAGCTCGCCGCGAGCCGCTCGCCGGCCGGCCGCGAGCGCGTTCCGTCGTGTGCAACGATTCCAGCGGCTTCCGCCTCGCTCCGAAAGAGCGGCCCGGGCATCGGCATCGGGGTCACATTCAAGCGCCGTCCGCGCGCATCACGCGCATCGCCCAAGCGTTCCAGGGCATCCCGCGAGATCGGATACTGCGCATCGCGCTCATCCTGCGGGCAGGCGAGGCAGACCTCCCCGGGTCGCGCGAAGCACGCGAGCTCATCGATGTGCCCGTCGGTCTCGTCGTTGATGATGCCCTTCCCGAGCCAGATCACCTTGCTCACGCCGAGGTAGCTCTCCAGGTAGGCTTCGATCTCGCCGCGCCCGAGACTCGGGTTGCGGTTGGGGTTGAGCAGGCACTCCTCCGTCGCGAGCGCCGTGCCCTCCCCGTCCACGTGCACGGCGCCCCCCTCATTGATGAGCGGCGCGCGGTAGCGCTCGCAACCCTCGATCTCGAGAACCCTGCGCGCCACCTCATCGTCCCGGTCCCAGGGGCAATACAAGCCCCCGTCGAGGCCTCCCCAGGCATTGAACGGCCAATCCACGCCACGGAGCTCGCCTTGTGTGTTCACGACGAACGTCGGGCCGACATCGCGCATCCACGCATCATCGTGCGCCATCTCGACGATGCGCACCGCTTGCGGCAAGAGCGCGCGTGCCCGCTCCAGGTGCGCGGCAGAGACACCCATGGTCACGGGCTCGAAGCGGGAGATCGCCGCAGCGACGGCAACGAAGGCGCGCTGCGCCGGCTCACCGCGCTCGCGCCAGTTGTCCGGACGCTCCGGCCAGAGCATCCAGCAGCCGGCGTGCGGCTCGAGCTCGCTCGGCATCCAGAATCCGTCGGCGACGGGCGTGCTCGCGAGCGTCCGGATCACGGCTCGGAGGAACGCCATGGCGTATCGGGATCGAGCAGCGGCCGGCGCAGCAGTGCGATCACGGCCATGACGAGCGCGACCGCCGCGAGATGCAGTGCCAGGTCGATGACCGTCACGTCGAAGGGGTGAAAGAACTCGAGCACGAAGGCGGCCATGGCCGCCGTCCCCAGCGCGCCGAGCGTGGCCACCGGGAGCGGTGCGATGGGGTGCGCACGGCGCAGCATCCACAGGAGCGACGCCGCGAGCGGCACGCTCGCCGATGCGATGAACACGAAGCAGTGCATGCTCTCGCGAGCACTGCCTCCGGTCCCGTTCTGCAGACACCCGAGGCCGCTCGCGCCCAGCCACACGAGAAACGGCGCGAGCGGCAGGAGCGCCCAGCGCGTCGAGCGGCCCGGTACGGACAGCTGGAATGCCGCGAGGATGCCGGTGATCGCGGTGAGGGCGGTCGCGACGCACTCGAGCGCGACGCGGGG
>Ga0335074_10014866_pt1 | contig 10917 bp, 8 predicted proteins | sample Lox_Sample_23_FD_206715 | JGI IMG/M metagenome (GOLD analysis project Ga0335074, IMG submission 206715) | Soil microbial communities from Loxahatchee National Wildlife Refuge, Florida, United States - Lox_Sample_2.3 | ecosystem: Environmental > Terrestrial > Soil > Wetlands | place: USA: Florida... | reverse complement strand
GCGAACCGGCACGATCTCATCGGCAAAGTTTCCGGCTTCGTGCGCTGCATGTGCACGGCGATGGCTCTCGTAGGCAAAGCGATCCTGTTCTTCGCGCCGCAGGCCGAGTTCGTTTGCGACGATGCTTCCCTGCGTCGCCATCGTCATCGGAAAGTATTGATCCCACAATCCGTCATAGATCATCTCGTCGATCAGCGTGCCGTCGCCGAAACGATAGCCGCTACGCGCATCTTTGAGCAGATAGGGCGCGTTGGACATCGACTCCATGCCGCCCGCGGCCACGACTCGGTTCGCGCCGCTATTGATCAAGCGCATCGCCGTTGCAACGGCCAACATTCCTGACGCACAAACTTTGTTGAGCGTCTCCGCCGTCACGGTTTTGGCGAGTCCCGACTTAAAGAGCGCTTGCCGCGCCGGATTCTGCCCAACGCCGGCCTGCAACACTTCGCCGAGTGCGACGTGCTCGACGTCGCTCGGATCGATGCCCGCGCGCTGTAGCGCTCCGACTAAAGCAGCAGCCCCGAGCGTCGTGGCGTCGAGGGACGCGAGCGCTCCGTTCAATTTGGCGAACGGCGTCCGCGCGAGGGAGAGAACGACGGTTTGCGATTCCATGTGACCCATAACGCGTCCAGATTTCGGGAAGGGTGCAGGCTTTACTTTCCTTTTTGAAGGCACTCCACCCGAGGCTGCGCGCAGGGAACGCTGGGCGCCCAAACCGCGCCCAAAGAACGTTACAACGATCTACGGCTGGTCGGAAGGGCAGATAACGATGCCGCCCGGGTCGCAGTGCTCGCATTCCAGCTGGACGGTGACGTGACCGATGCCATAGCGCTCGCGGACCATAGCGCGTAACCGCTCGAGAATCCGCGGGCTTTGCATGAGCTGACCCGGATCGACCAACAGATGTGCGGAGAGCGCATGCGATCCGCTGCCAATCGTCCAGACGTGCAGGTCGTGCACGCCCTCGATCCCGGCAAGCATGCGAATCTGCGACTCGACCTCACCGGAGTCGACACCCGCCGGTGCCGCTTCGAGCAGGACGTCGCTGGCGTCGCGAAGCACCGCGGCGACGCCAACCACGATGATCGCAGCCACGAAGAGTGAGAGCAACGGATCGATCCACGCGGCTCCGGTAAATGCGATCGCAAGGCCGCCGATGATAACGGCGAGCGCCCCGAGCGCATCGCCGGCAATGTGCGCGAGCACGGCGCGGAGATTGTGATTGTCGTGCTGATGCCGAGCGAGACCAAGCCCGATTGCGACATTGACGACAAGACCGATCGCCGCAACAACCGTCATCATCAGTCCTTGCGGTTCCACGGGCGCGTGAAAACGGAGGATTGCCTGATAGACGATTACCGCGGTCGCACCCAAGAGAATCGCACCGTTGAGCAACGCCCCGAGCACCTCGAGGCGTCCGTAGCCAAAGGTCTTGCGGCGGTTCGCGCGGCGCGTCGCACCAATTGCGGCAAACAGTGCGACTGCAAGCGCGAGAACGTCGATACACACGTGTACCGCATCGGTCGTCAGCGCGAGACTGTGCGATGCCGCACCACCCAAAAACTCGAGTGCAGCTACGCCGGCCGAAAGAATCAGCGCAAGTGTTAGGCGTGCACGCGAGGACATGACACGCCGTTACGCTCGCAACGTCTTGAGCACGAGCATGCCGAGCATCGCGCCAAACGTCGCAAACGTGCGGCTCTCGGCTTCGCGTATCACGCCGGGATTCCACGTGCCTTCACCACCGGGCGCGGGCTCCGTTTGGGGGATCACCGGCGGCACGCGTTCGCAATACTCGTCAAAGACTCGGCCGAACTCGGAACGCAGAAACGCTTCTTCGTGCGGAACGATCGTCGCATATACCGCGGCCATAGCCGCGAGCGAGCCGCCGACCAATCCGACCTTGGCACCCGCGCTGTTTTTTCCGGTGAACGCCACCGCAAAGCCGAGCGCGGTGATGAAGTTGCCGACGTAAAGTGGATTACGCACGTACGCATACGGTCCCGCGGTCACCAAATGCGGCGCCTCGACATGGTCACCGCGCGTCGTCACGCCCGAGTAGCCGACGGCCCAGCAGCGGATCAGCTCACCCGCGAATGCAACCGGCAGACCGAGCGCGACGCTCGTCGCGCTGGGCTTGCCGAATGCAGCGAGCAGTACGGCCGGAATCGCGAGCAGCAAACCACGATTCTTAAAGACAAGTGCCTGCAAATCGTCGTCGTTCGAATTTTGCATCGGTTCTTAGCTCTTGGCGGCTGCGCGGTAGATATCCCGTATCGATGCTGAGAAGGGAATCCGCGGCGTCCAGCCGGTCGCCGCACGCAACTTCGCCGGATCGCCGAGCGAAAGTGGGACGTCGGCGGGACGCTGTCGCGCCGGGTCGTCGCGTACTTCAACCGGAACGTGTGCGGCGATAATCAATTCGCGCAACACGTCGCGAATCGAGCGGGCTTCGCCACTACAGACGTTATAGATCTCCCCACTTCCACCATTGCTCGCGAGCGCGACATACGCGCGTACGACGTCTCGGACGTCGAGGAAGTCGCGCTTGGCATCGAGATTACCGACGTAAAGCCGGGGCGGCGCTCCGGCAGCAATTTGGGCGAGTTGTGCGGCAAAGTTGGCCACGACAAACCGGTCGCTTTGTCCGGGGCCAATGTGGTTGAACGCGCGCGCGATCACGACGTCGAGCCCAAAACTGTGCGACTCGCCGAGCAGCAACATCTCTGCCGCGGCTTTGCTCGCCGCGTAGGGATTGGCTGGAGAGGGCGCGACCGATTCGCGCAGCGGAAGCGCTTGCGGTGGTTGCACGCCATACACTTCCGCCGAACTCGTGAAGAACAACCGCACGTGCGCACCGGTATCGCTCATGTACTCGCGCAGCGCTTGTGCGACATTTGCGGTTCCGCGCACGTTGGTCACGTACGTCGCCATCGGCGCGACGAGCGAATCGGGAACAAACGTTGCGGCAGCGAGATGAAAGACGACGTGGGGCCTTCCGACTTCGAGCGCTGCACGCAACGACGGGAGGTCGAGCAGATCGACGGGCAGCGCGACGGTGTCCTGCGGCCCACCGCAGGCCAGCGTCTCGTAGCCGGCTTCTTGCAACGCTTCGAGGAGATAGCGCCCGACGAACCCCGTCGCACCGGTGACGAGCGCGCGCATGCTTTGGTACTACGCCAGCGTCGAGAGCCGGGCTAGGTCGGCGCGCACCATCGTCTCGACCAGCTGCTCGAAACTCACCTGCGGTTGCCAACCCAACACGCGCTTGGCCTTCGACGGATCGCCAATCAGCCGATCGACTTCGGCGGGGCGTACGAACCGTTGGTCGATGACGATGTACGGCTCATACGAGCCCAAGCCGGCGCTTTCGAACGCGATGCGTACGAAATCGCGGACGCTATGCGTCCGTCCGGTCGCGATCACGAAGTCGTCGGCCTGCTCTTGCTGCAGCATCAACCACATCGCGCGCACGTAGTCACCGGCAAATCCCCAGTCACGCTGCGCATCGAGATTGCCGAGCCGCAGGTCTTTGGCCAAGCCAAGCTTGATGCGGGCGACACCATCACTGATTTTGCGCGTAACGAATTCTTTGCCACGGCGGGGTGAGTTATGGATAATGAGTTCGCCGACCCCGGCGTGGAAGCGTTGCGATTCAGTCGTAATATCGTAGAGCCATCCATCGAAGCGCGGCTCCTCCACCACGCGTTTGACCTCGGCAAGGTCCCTGCGCAGGTGAGCGCCCTTGCCGCCGACGCTATTCGGCGAACGAAGATTCATCGAGTAGAACGGCCCTGGCCGCTCTTGCGGGCCGACGTCTACGTTCAGTACGACTTCTTGCCGGAGTGCCTTACGGGTCATCCACCACAGCCCCATAGCAAGCACCGGCGAGTTGGTTTTGAAGTTCCTGTAACGGTGTGTGCCGTTGCCGGCCTTCAGACCGTCCGTCGCATTGTAGCCCTCGAGAAAGGCACGCCACACGGCCTCGTCAGCATTCAGGATTACGCGCGGCACGCGCTTGTAACCATCGCGCGTGTAGCACTCCTCTTGCAGCCATTCGAGGAATCGCGGAGCGCCGTTGAGTGCCAGCGAACCGACAACGGCACCTGGACGAAAACCTGAAGTCGTCTTACTGAAGGTTGTGAATCCCAGCGTCTGGCGTTCCCAAACCTCAGCAAAGAATGAACGCAGCGTGCCATCGGAGTTCGTGAATTTTCCATGGACATGCCCGTCGCGCTGCTTAGAGGCCGATCCATCTCCTACGTATGCGCCCAACATCCATGCAAATTCGAGCCCAGGATTTGTGAAAGCAGGTGCTTCGGGTAACTCCGCACGGCGCACGCGGTCACCCGGCGTTATCTCTTTTGATGGGCGCTCGCCGCCATCCATGAACATGACATGGTCCGCCGTAAGCGTAACCGTGCCGCAGCGCGCTTCAACGCGCCGCACGCCTTTGTTGTCGACCACCGGCCGATGCCGGTAGGCCGTTCCGCCCAAGACCTTCGCGAATCGCTCGCCGTCCCAAACGTGTACGTCCTCGAGATCGAACCGCTGCACGTTCGGACCCTTCTCGCGTACGTGCATCAGGTCGCCGATTGGGCGAATATCGACGACGTCGCCGGATTTCACGATAATTGGCGTGCTGGATGGAACGGACTCGTGATTGAAAAGTATCCCACTCACCGCGAACATGTCATACGACTCGCGGTAATTAACGGTGATCCAGTGGCCGTAGACTTTCGCAACGCCGTACGGGCTACGTGGATAGAAGGGCGTGCTCTCGCGCTGCGGCGTTTCGACAACCTTCCCGAACATCTCCGAACTCGAGGCCTGATAGAAACGAATCGATGTATCGGTCGTGCGAATCGCTTCGAGCACGCGCGTAACCCCGAGCGCGGTGAATTCGCCGGTTAGGACCGGTTGCTGCCACGAAGTCGGGACGAACGACTGGGCCGCGAGGTTGTACACCTCGTCGGGCTGCACGTCGCGGACGATCTCGGTGACCGACGACTGGTCGAGCAGATCGCCCGACACAAATTCGATGTCGTCGATGAGATGCTGAATGCGCTCGTGAACGTCGGTCGAGGTCCGGCGCGTCATCCCGACCACGCGGTAGCCCTCATTGAGCAGCAGTTCGGCGAGGTATGAGCCGTCCTGGCCCGTGATTCCGGTGATGAGCGCGGTCTTCTTCACCAAGCGCTAGTTGAGAACTTGTATCGAAGTTCCCTGGTCGTCGAAGACGAACCGCGTTTCGTAGATCTCGGCGCCCTCAGGACCAACCACTTTCGATTGTATCGTCAAGCGGTGTACGAGCGCGTTGTTGTGGCGCACGACGCCCGAGTAGAAATACTGCACCAACGGCGTGACGTTTTCTTGCAGCGGCGCAAGACGCCGCCGCTCAACGAGCATCCCCAGCAGCTTCTCCTGCAGCGCAAGCGGAAGGAGCCGGTTCGCATCGTCAGGCGTCATGCGGACGGTGACGAGTTCCTCTTGAGCCTTACTTGCCTCGGCGACGGGTTTGTCGGTCGTGTAACGGATGATCGCATCCCAGTCGTCGGCGGAGATACCGGTGAAGCGCATACCGTAGCGCCAGACCGACTTGCCCTGATGCGAAACGGTATCTTGCCACACCGCCTTGGCGCGCATCCGAATGACGCGCGTCTCAATCGTCGCGCGTATCTCGAATTCGTCGCGGCCGACGGGTTCCTGCGTCAGGACGCACAAACCGCCTCCGCTTATATCTAAGCCGATTGCCGGTTTTTGCGTGAGTCCGCCGTCTACAGAGACCGTTGCCCGATACGGTTTCCGCTTTCGCGGGTACTTGCGCCGGTTGGCATCCTTACCGGTAAACCAGCCGAGAAGGTCGCTGAACACTGCTCGCTCGTATTGGCTACCGCCCCATGTCAATCATGCCACTGCGGATCCGCCGAAGGCGGACCGCAACGGATTCAGCGAAGCTGAATCCTGGCCAAGGACGTCGCAACGAACGCCGCGACCTCGCTGGGTACGGTCCCGCGACCGAATCCCGCGTCGTAGCCGAGTTCGCTCGCCATGAGATTGGTAACCCGCGGGCCGCCGCACACAAGGACGACGCGGTCGCGCAATCCTTCGGCTTCGAGCAACTCAACTAACTGGGTGAAATTCTTAATGTCGCCGCCCTTTTGCGTTACGACCTGCGAGGCCAAGAGCGCATCCACGGCGTGCTCTTTGGCGAACCGCACGAAGTCTTCGACCGCTACTTGACTACCCAGGTTAAAAGTCTCGAACATGTGGTACCGCTCGAGTCCGTAGTTGCCCGTGTACCCTTTCATGTTCAGGATCGCGTCGATGCCGACCGTGTGCGCATCCGTTCCGATACAGGCGCCGGCGATGCGAACCTTGCGCCCGATGTGCTCGCGCACGTAGGCATCGATCTCGTCCATCGACATCGCATGCGATTTCGCCGAAGGCGCCTTGACCGCATCGGCGTCGATCGACTGTGGCGTGCTCGCGTAGACCACGAAACTCGAGAATCCACGCGCGATCGGCCTACCGTCGACGACCTGGACCTCCGTGAATCCCATCTTGCCGACGAGCTGGCGCGCAGCTTCGTCGGCAGACTCGCTCCATTCGAGCGGCAGCGTGAACGAGAGCTGCACCTTGCCATCGTTCATCGTATCCCCGTATGGCTTAACGGGCCGCATAATCCCGGTCACCCTGAGTTTGTCGAAGGGCGTCCTCGAACGGATTCCAGTAGCCGGCGGCGCGGGCGAAAACTCCGTCGAAGCCGCGCCCGCCGTCGGGTGGGCGCGATACGTCGGCAAAAACGGCAGCCTCGATCGCGTGCATGAGCCCGAGATCGGCGACGCGTTCGAGCAGTGTGGCGCAATCGGCCAGCACCGATTGCGCTCGGCGCTCGACGATGCCGTTGGGCTTGAACGCGATCTCGTCGCCGAAATGGCGCGCCGTGTTCATGACGTAGCGCGCGTTCTCGAGCGAGAGGGCGCGATCGCCGAGGAACGGTGTATGAATTGCTTCGGTCAGCATGCCGCACAGGTGAATCGTCTGATGCGTCATCACCGACGTGAGATTGAACATCGCGTCGATCAAATGCCCTTTGAAGATGTCGCCGGTCATGTGTTTGGTTGGCGGCATATACTTTAGCGGCGCGTCGGGGAATATTTGGCGCGCAAGTTGCGCCTGCGCCACCTGGTAGAGGAAACCGTCTTCGAGGTCCGGGTCGATTTCATAGGCGTCGCCAAGACCTATTTGATGGTCCGGCATGCCGGCTCGATGCGCGAACTCCTCATTGATGAATTGCGACGCGAGAACCGCCGGCGCTTGTTCGACCGCATCCGCCGTGGTGAGGTAGTTGTCTTCGCCGGTATTGATGATGATGCCGGAATAGGCATTGAGCATGCGACTGAAATGCTGGTCGATGAACGTACGCTTCATGTTGATATCGCGAAACAGAATGCCGTACATCGAATCGTTGAGCAACATGTCGAGCCGCTCGAGTGCCGCCATCGTCGCGATCTCGGGCATGCATAACCCGCTCGCGTAGTTTGTGAGCATCACGTAGCGGCCGAGCTGTTCCGAGATCTCGTCGAGCGCCTCACGCATAATACGAAAGTTCGCTTGCGTCGCGTACGTGCCGCCAAATCCTTCGGTAGTCGGACCATACGGCACGAAATCAAGGAGCGACTGTCCGGTCGAGCGGATCACCGCAACGATCTGCGCGCCGGCTTCTGCCGCGGCGACCGCAGCGGTGCGATCTTCGTAGATGTTGCCGCTAGCGACGATGACGTAGAGCAGCGGCGGTGGCTGCTGCGGCAGTTCGGCAAGACGCGTGTCGCGCTCGGCCCGATTCGCGCGGACGCGTGCAAGTCCGGCGTCCACGAACGGGCGCAAGGCACCGCGCGCCGCGGCATCGGGCGCGCTCGCGAACTGCGCGAGCGTCAAACGTCCGGCGGCGATCTCGTCGCCGAGGGCGTGTGGAGCGAGACCGGTCTCGGCGAGCGCCTTGCCGAACGCGAGCGCAACGCCACGTGCGCGCGCGTCGTGAGCCAGCGTATCGACGATCATATTGGGAATGGGAATTTCATCCGCGCCAACCCCGTCGACACCGAGCAAACGCAGCACCGAACGCTCGACCGCCACCGTCGAGTTGGCGGCGATGAAATCGCTGACCGGCGAGGCAATGGTTGCGGCAAGTTCGCGACAGCGATCGATAACCGCCGTGTCGATCCGCAGGTTCATGAGGTCACCGCAATGCTTTGGTCGCGACGGTCGACGACGGCGGCAGCGCTTGCAAGCACCAGCCACCACATCACCGTGACTTTGGGGTAGAGCCACATGCAGTCGACGATCTGATGAAAAGCCATGGCTAGGGACGCCATGCAAGCACCCAGTGCGAGCGGCTCGTCGAGGCGCCGAACGAACGCGCCGACCGATGCAGCTGTCACCACCAGCGCGGCAATCAGCCCCGCAATGCCTTGCTCCGCAAGCACTTGAAAAAAGATCCCGTTCGCGTGCGTGCGAGCGCCAGGAACATAGCGTCCGATTTCCAGTTCGAAGTTTCCCGGTCCGATTCCAAAGAGCGGATGCGAGCGCCAAAGTGCAAAGGCGCCGTGCCACAGGTCGACGCGCGATCCGAGGCCGCCGTTGAACGCAACGTCTCCGGTCAGACCGAACAACGATTGAATACCTCCCTGCAACGCGCCGGAAAAAACGCCGAACGCCAGCACCAGCACTGTGCCAAAGACCGCAATCGCGCCGAAACCGACCCAGGCCCGCCACGCGGGAAAATAGCGGAGCGCCAACATGACGACGATCGCGAAGAGCAACGCAGCGCCGCCCCCCCGCGAAAACGTCAGCACGCACGCGATGAGTCCCATCGGAATAGCGACCCGCTCCACGAGAAGCGGTCGCCGCAACAGAACGAAGGCCAGCATCGTTGGAATAACCACTCCGAGAAAGCCGGCGAGTTGATTCGGCCCTTCGAGGGGTCCCGCGATGCGCGCAACGTCATAACCAGCGATACGCTCGGTCTCACCAACGGGGAGCGCCAGCTGCACAAAGGCGAGTGCGGTCACAACGACCGTAATCAGCGCAATCGCTATTCGTAAAGCGCGCTCGTCCGGGTCGAGCCGGTACGCGCCGTACGCGACGACGAACGTCATCAGGTATTCGACCGCTTTGAGCGTTTCTCGTAAGGCGGCGTCAGGGAAGGTGGCGTATACGGAACCCGGCAACATCGTAACGACAAAAAGCAATTGTGCTCCACCGAGCACAAATAGCGCACGCAGAGGACGGGCTCGGATAATCTGCGGCAAGCGGGGAGCGAGTCCGACTGCGACGGCGATCAATGAGACTTTTGTGAGCGTTACCGTCGTTCCATGAATCGCATAGGTGAAAAGAAACGGGTCGGTCGCGATCATCGCTAGCAAACCATAGATCGGGCGCCGTAGCGTCACGAGCAGAACGACAAGGAAACAACACAGCAAGATCGGGATCGCTGCTCGCAGGGGCAGCCCCGGCAGTGGAGCTTCATCCAGGCGCTCGCCGGTGGCCGAATCTAGAAACCCCACCTGGCGAAGCATCACGCTGAGGTGACGCGAATCTCCATTCAATCCGAGCTGTTTCGGAACGAAGGTGTGATCCGGCCGAAGCGTTATCGTCAGCAAGCCATGCGCCGCGCGAGGCAGCGGGATCTTCAGCTCGTGTTCGCCCGGCCCGAGGCAGCAGCGTCGCGCCGACGGCGCTCCATCTATTTGCACGGACAGCGAATTCGCGCCGCTCCTCACTGCGAAATCCGGGAGATATACGTTAAGCAGGAGCGTGTCCGCACCGGCCGGCTCCAAGACCTTTAGCTCCGCATGCGCAGCCACCCAGCAGCAGCTTCCGGCGTCGTACGCGGCATATATGCCGCGAACGATCTCTGAAGGCGTAATGCCCTGCGGGTAGACGGACGGCTGCGCGTCGGCAGCCAATGGCGCGAAAAGAAGCATGCCGAGGAAGGCCGCTAGCGTGTAGAAAAACCGGTTCATGTGCGTCTTTCGAGAGGTCTTCTCGCAGACCAACGAAAAGGCTTGCCTTGGTGAACGCATTTTCGCCCAAAGTGGTTTCCGTCGTATTGAATTGGAACGGCTGGCTCGACACGATCGAGTGCGTAGAGAGCGTGCTGCGCAGCGATTATGCGAACCATCAGATCGTCGTTTGTGATAACGCCTCGCAGGATCATTCCATCGAGCGGCTCACGGAGTGGGCGGACGGAATGCTCGAGGTCAAACATCCAGGCGATGCCAAGGGCGTCGCCTGGGAGTACCGTCCGGTTTCCAAGCCGTTGCCGTACGCGCTTTACGATTCACCCGATCAGGCATTGGCGGTTCCGACCGCTCCCGAGGCGCGGGTCGTGTTCATCCGCAACGGCGATAATTTGGGCTACGCTGGCGGCAATAACATCGGCATGCGTTTTGCGCTCGAAATCTTGCATGCCGATTACGTGTGGGTCCTCAACAACGACACCGTCGTGGACCGCCTGGCGATGAGTTGCTTGCTTGAAGCACTGATGCTTCGTCCCGATGCGGGAATTCTGGGCTCGCGTCTCATGCAATATCATTCCCCCGACACTATCCAGGCGCTTGGCGGCGGCCGGCTCGACCCTCGCTGGGCCCTCGACACGCAAATTGGGCGCGGACAGCACACCCATGAGGCGGTCGACCAGTTGATCGAACTCGAGCACGTTATCGGCGCGAGCATGTTCTTGCGAGCGGCCGTCATTCGCGACGTCGGACCAATCGACGAATCGTACTTTCTTTACCGTGAAGAAACCGATTGGTGCTTGGAGATGCGAAAACAGGGCTGGCGCTTATACTATTGCCCGCAAAGCATCGTCTGGCACAAAGAAGGGCATTCGGCCGGGTTCAAGAGCGGCGT
>Ga0335074_10014864_pt1 | contig 10918 bp, 10 predicted proteins | sample Lox_Sample_23_FD_206715 | JGI IMG/M metagenome (GOLD analysis project Ga0335074, IMG submission 206715) | Soil microbial communities from Loxahatchee National Wildlife Refuge, Florida, United States - Lox_Sample_2.3 | ecosystem: Environmental > Terrestrial > Soil > Wetlands | place: USA... | reverse complement strand
CGCGGCGCTGCAGACCGAAATCGCGACGCTGGAGGCGCGGCTGTCCGATCCCGATCTGTATGCCCGCGACCCGGCCTGCTACGCGGCGTCCGGGGTGCGCCTCGCGGCTGCGCGGGAGGAACTCGGCGCGGCCGAGGAGCGCTGGCTGGAACTGGAAATCGCGCGCGAGGCCCTGGACGGCTGACGACCGCCCGACGCTCAGTCGCGGAAGTCGAAGACGCGTCCGTTGCGCACGATGCAGCGCCCGCCGACCGGGCGGCCCTCCGCCTCGGTTCCCTGGATGTCGACCACCTGCTGCCGGGCGCTGCGCTCGATATGCGCGGTGGTGATGCGGGTATTGGACTGCACCTCGTCCGGCGGCTGGCGGGATTTCAGTTCGGCCAGGCAAAGGGCGACGAGCGCGGCATCGCTGGGTTCCGCGGCCCGGGCCACCGTCACCGTCAGCATCATGAGGCCCATGGCCAGGGCCACGCTTTCGCGCATGCCTCTCGTCTCCCCCGCGGCACCGGCCGGCCAGAGCCGAGTCAGTCTGACCGTGCCGAGCGACTCCGGTCTAGCGTTTTGTTTTCAGACCGTGATTCACGCCTCCGGCGATCATGGTCCAATGCAACGCCACCACCCGGGATGCCCGCGCAACGGGCGGCATCCGGCGCGGTGGGGCGAGCGATGGGATTCGAACCCACGGCATCCAAGACCACAACCTGGCGCTCTACCAACTGAGCTACGCCCGCCGCCGCGGCGCTGCCTTTAGGACCTCCGCGCCTGGCCCGTCAACGCCGGGAGACCGGCACGGCGCGGCGGGAGCGGCATAGGGCGCGACGCCCCGCGACACGCGATGACCCGGTGCACGCGGCGTGCCCGCATCCGCCGGTCCGATGAGACACCTCACACGATCGTCCGCGAAATGAGCCGCGCGGACCCATGCCGCGCAGCCATTGTGACGGACCCGATAAGGAGCGCTCCCGCACTCGCCTAACGCAGCGAACGCCGCATTCGGCGCCCCGGCGCACGTGCGGCGGCTATCCCGGCGCGGCCCAGAGCGCGGGGCATTCGGAGTGACCTGCAATGTTGAAACGTCTGATCCTCGGACTCGGGACGGCGGTGATGGCCGCCGGCGGACCGGTCGCCGCGGCCCACGCGGCCTATACGTTCCAATCCGTTACCTATCCCGGTGAGACCGCGCTCACCAACCTGCTCGGCATCAACAATGCCGGCACCATCGTCGGATTCCATGGCGCCGTGACGAACCAGGGGTTCGTGCTGAACCCGCCGAACAACTTCGTGCCTCAGAACTTCCCGGGCGCATCGATGACCCAGGTGGTCGGCATCAATGCGGCGGGGGACACGGCCGGGTTCTACGTCGACGCTGCCGGCGTGACCCATGGCTTCACCGATGTCGGCGGCAAGTTCACGACCGTCGACGCGCCGAACACCGCGTTCAATCAGCTGCTCGGCATCAACAATGCCGGGGTCGAGGTCGGCTATTCGTCACTCGATCCGGCCGGCATGGTCAACCAGCTCGCCTATTCGACCAGCGGCGGCATCTTCGACTACATCAACCTGCCGGCCAACGTGAACAGCCAGGCGACCGCGATCAACAACAATGGAACCATCGTCGGCTTCTACATGCCGACGGCGGACACCTCCGACGGCTTCCTCGATACGAACGGCCAGGTGACGACGATCAACGTCCCCGGCTCGACCTTCACCCAGGCGCTTGGGATCAACGATCTCAACCAGATCGTCGGCCTCTACGTCGATGCCAACGGAGTGCAGCACGGCTTCATCGACAATTCCGGCAATTTCAGCACGATCGATGCGCCGGGTGACGTCGCCTCGACGACGATCAATGGCATCAACGACAACGGCCAGATCGTCGGCTTCTTCACTGACAACGCGACCGACAGCGTCATCGGCCTGATCGGCACGCCGGTGCCGGAGCCGGCCTCGATCGCGCTGCTCGGCGTCGGGCTGCTCGGCATCGCCGTGACCACACGACGCCGCGTTCGGGCCTGACCCGACCATGATGCCTGCCGGAGGGAGGCCGGCGGGTGCCGTGCAAGGACGACCGCTCGGGTTTGACAGCGAGCGGTCCGGACTGCGAGCCTGGGCGTGCGTGTGGAGGCGAAGCGATGCGGGACGCGCGGGGCCTGGAGGTGAGCGGCGCCGACGCCGGCTGTGTCGCAGCGCTGGACCGCTTCCTCGCGGACTTCCTCGCCTTCCAGGATGCGGCCGCGAACATTCTGGAGTTCGCTCGAAGCGAGCCGGGGTGTCTCGCCGCCCAACTCTACGCGGTCGGGCTGCTCTGCTACAGCCAGTCCGATACGACGATCGCAACGGAGGCGGCGCCCTTCCTGGCGCGTGGCCAGGCCCTGGCGGCGCAGGCGACCGAACGGGAGCGCCTGTTGCTGGCGGCGGTCGCGGCCTGGTCGCGCAGTGATTTCGCCGCCGGGATCGCCGCGCTGGAGGTCTTGATCGCAACGGCCCCGACCGACATCGTGGCGGTGAAATTCGCCGAGTTCCTGTTCTTCCAGGCGCCGGATTTCCCGCGCCACCTCGGCTTCATGCGGCGCGCCGCGACGGGCTGCGCGGATCTGCCGGCATTCGGCGCGCAGCTTGCCTTCGCGCACGAGCTGAACCGCGAATTTGGTACCGCCATCGACGTCGCCGAGGCGGCGATCGCGGCGCAGCCGGACAACCCATGGGCGCATCACGCACTGGCGCACGCCTATCTCTCGCAGGGCGCACTCGAGCAAGGGCTGGCGGTGTTGCCGCACCATGCGCCCGGCTGGGCGCGACACGGGCGTGGCATCCGCGCCCACAACGCCTGGCACCTGGCACTGCTGCATCTCGGTCGGCGCGAGGCGGCGCCGGTGCACGCACTCTATCACGGTGAGATTTTCGGCTTCGATCCGCTCTCGCCCTTCGAACACACCGACACGATCTCGCTGCTCTGGCGCCTCGAGCTGGCGGGATTGCCGACAGGCGCCGACTGGCAGCCGCTCGCCGAGGTCGCGGCGATGCGGGCCGCGGATGCCGTCTTTCCGTTTCTCGCCGCGCACTACGTCTATGCACTCGGCCGTGCCGGCGCGGTGCCTGAGGGGGAAGCGGCGATCGCCGCGCTGCAGCGACGACACGGCGATGCCGGTGCCTGGCGGGTCGGGAGCGCCCTGCTGCCCGGCGTGCTCGCTCTCGCGCAGGGAGATGCCGCGCGAGCGGCGGAACGGCTGGAACCGGCGATGCCGTCGATCGGCTCGGTCGGCGGCAGCGATGCACAGAACGATCTGTTCCGGCAGAGCTTCCTGGTGGCATTGATCGAGTCCGGACGAGCCGCCGAGGCGCGCACGGAGCTGCGGCGGCGGCTCGAAGGCGTGCAACCGACGCCGCTCGACGAGTACTGGCTGTCGCGCGCCGCGTAGCCTGCGGCCGCGATCAGCGGACGGCGGGGGTGCGGCTCAACTCGACTGCGCCGCCTGCAGCGCTTCCTCCAGCTCCTGGAAGCTCGGCATGTGCTGGTTCGGCGCCATCTTGCGACCGGTCTCGACGCTGACCTGGGGCGCGTTGCCGTGCAGATGCGCGATCAGGACGGCACGGATCACCTCGAAATACTTGCTCTCCTCCTCGACGACGCCGCGGATTCGCGACGCCATCGGCCCGACCATGCCATACGCCAGCAGCACGCCGAGGAAGGTGCCGACCAGCGCGCCACCGATCATCGCGCCGAGGACGGCCGGCGGTTCGTTGATGTGCGACATGGTCTTGATCACGCCCAGCACGGCAGCGACGATCCCGAGCGCGGGCAGCCCGTCCGCCAGGTTCTGCAGCGCATGCGCCGGATGCAGTTCCTCCGCCAGCGTCTTCTTCAGCTCGCGGCCCATCACGTCCTCGAACTGGTTCGGGTCGTCGGCATTCATCCCGACCATGCGCAGATAGTCGCAGATCATTACCGTGGCGTGGTGGTTCGCGAGGATGCGCGGGTACTTGGCGAAGACTGTGCTCTCCTCCGGCTTTTCGATGTGCGACTCCAGCGCCATCGTGCCCTTGGTGGTCGCCAGTCGGGTGAAGGTGTAAAGCAGGCTGAGCAGGTCGACGTAATCGGTCTTCTTGAAGATGGCGCCTTTCATGATCCGGCCGAAGCCGCCCAGCGTGTGCTTCACGTCATGCATGCTGTTCGACATGATGAACGTGCCGACGGCGGCGCCGCCGATGGTCAGGAACTCGAAGGGCAGCGCCTCGATCAGCGGGCCGAGGCTGCCACCCGAGGCGAGGTAGCTGCCGAAGACGCAGGCCAGCAGGAAGCCCAGACCGCCGATGGTAAGCATTGCCGGCTCACCGAACGCGGGCGGCCGGGGGCGGCGCCGCAACCGGCAGGGCCGCGACCGGCAGGGCCGCGACCGGCAGCGCCGCCGCGGGTGCGGCAGCCGCGGCCGTCCGACCGGCCGGGGCAGACGATGTCGACGCGGCCGGCGCCGGCGCGGCAGGCGCAGCGGCCTGCGGTATCAGTCGCTGCACCACGATCGCGATGCGCCGGTTGGCCGCAGCCAAGGGCTGCGCCGGCAGCAGCAGATCGTGATCGGCGTGGCCGGTGACGCTGATGATTCGCGATTCCGGTACCCCGTCCTGCATCAGCAGCCGGCGCGTCGCGTTTGCTCGGTCCGCGGAAAGCTCCCAGTTGCTGCGGCCCGTCCCGGCATAGGGCGCGGCGTCGGTGTAGCCGGCAATGCTGAGCGGCTCGGGCAGACGCGTCAGCACCGGCGCGATCTTTTCGAGCAAGGCCTGGGCGCGCTGGTTCGGCGTGGCGGAGCCGGTCGCAAACATCGGGCGACGATCCTCGTCGAGGATCTGGATGCGCAACCCGTCCGGCGTCATGTCGATCGTCAACTGTCGCGCAAGCTTCGCGAGCTCCGGATCCTGGCTGACCGCTGCGCGGATCTGCGCTGCGGCCTTTTCCAGAGCGGTGCGTTCCTGCCGCGCCGCGGCCGCTTGCTGATCTGCCGTTTGCGCCGGCGCGGCCGGCCCTGCGGCGGTCGCGGGCTTGACTGGCGCGGCCGCGAGACCGCCGCCGCTGCCGGAGGCCGCGGCGGTATCCGACGACCTGGTGGCAACACCGCTCTGGTCCGGATCGGGCTGGGCATTGGGCGGCAGCGGCGGTGACCGACCCGCGGTCTGCGGCACGCCGGTGCCGTCGGCATCGAGCTGCGGACGCCCACGAGCCGTGGTGTCGCCGGTGTCGTCCGTCACGTTCTGCGGCTGCGCATGCCCGTCGAGCGCCGCCACCGCACCGCGATCGGAGATCATCGTGCCTTTGGCGTAGGGCGTCTCCCCGCCAAACGGCAGTCCGGTGCCGGAGGTCGAATGGCTGAGCGTATTGGTTGCCGAAAAGTAATCGGCGATGCCTCTGCGTTGCTGCTCCGTGGTGGCGTTCAGCAGCCACATCAGAAGAAAGAACGCCATCATGGCGGTGACGAAATCGGCATAGGCGACCTTCCAGGCACCGCCGTGATGCCCGCCCTCGACCGTCTCCTCCTTGCGGATGACGATGCTGCCGCCGTTCGCCCCGCGCTCGCCCTTTCGTGCCATCGTCCGCGTGTGCTCCTGCTGGACCCAGCATAGCGGGGCAGGCTTAACTGCCGACTAATCCCGGCGGCGTGACGCTGCGGAGCGGCCGGGACCGAGCTTGCCTGCGCCGACGCAGCAGGGATAGGCTTGCGCCGGCAAGTGGGGGGCGGGCATGAGCGATGTGACAATCACGGTCCTGAAGAACGGACCGTACATCATCGATGGGCTGGTCAGCGTGAAGGATGCGGCCGGGCACAGTTTCCCGACGCAGGACTCGATCGCGCTGTGCCGCTGCGGTGCGTCCACCACCAAGCCGTTCTGCGACGGCACCCATTCCAAGATCGGCTTCAAGGCCGCGGAGCAGGCCGTCCCGGGCTCGGCCGAAGCGTAACCGGGGCGCGCGCCTCACGCCTGCGCCGGGCGCACCGCGGCGGGGCTCTCGACGACGCGCATCGGCGCGGGCGCGGCGGTGTCCCACAACAGTCGCGGATCGAATGCGCGTGCGGCGATTGTCGCCAGGACGACAGTCGACAGAAAGGCCGGTGAGCCACCGAGAATGTCGATATGCGCCAGCTGCCCGAGCTGGATTATCGGCGCGAAGATCATCACCGTGAACGGGTCGAGGTTCGACCAGCGCCCGATCTCGTCGATGAAGCGATAGAGCCGTGTCTTGAAGCGCAGGCGTCGGTGCCAGCCGCATCGCACGGAGAGCAGGAACCAACTCAGCCCGATCAGCTTGGTGAACGGGAAGACGATCGAGACGGTGAAGATCAGTACGGCGAACGGCCAGAAGCCGTGCTCGAGCAGCAATTCCACGCCGTTGACGATCGTGTGCGGATGCGGCGTGCCGGCTTCCCAGAACTCGCTCATCGGAAAGCCGTAGGCGATCGGCATCAGCGCCCAACAGGCGGTCACCAGCGCCGCCGACTGCACCATCGAGTTCGGGCGTCGGCGATAGACCCGCGCGGCACAGCGCGGGCAGCGCTGGCCCTCCGCATCCGGCGGCAGCACAAGGTCGCAGCTCGTGCAGGCCAGCGCGCCGCGCGGCGCGCGTTTGGACGCTGGCTGTACCATGCGCCAGACGGCGCGCCGTTCCAGGCAGGCGCGCGTCACCATGGTCATGAGCGCCGCGCCGACCAGGCACCAGCCGCCGATATCGATCCGGGTCGGGATCTGCGAGGCGACGCGGCCGTAACCGATGCCGGCGCCGATCAGTACGACATCGGCCATCGCCCAGATGTCGAGCCGTTCCGACCAGCGAAAGGCGGGGCCGAGCCATCGGCCGCGCCAGCCGAGACGGAGCGCGCCGAGTGTCACGGAGAGCAGGCCGAAGCGCAGGAACGGCAATATCACACCTTGAAGACCGAGCACGATGGTCAGCAGCGGCCAGCCCTGCCGCCAGCTCGTGGCCAGCCCGGCCGCGAGATGTGTCGAGACGCTGATACCGTCCTTGTGCACCGTCATGAGCGTCATGACGTTGGCCGGTATCAGCAGCAGCAGGGTCGCGAGCGCGCAGGCCAGTGCGGCGTCGAGGCTGCGGCCGGAAACGCTCTCCAGCACCCGGCCGCAGCGCCAGCACTCCAGGCGGCCGCGCAACGGCACTGCCGGCAGGTGCTGGATCGCACCGCAGTCGCGGCAGGCGATCAGCGTCGGCATCGCTGAGCCGGCGGGACTCGTGCCGCGGGATCGGCGTGACCGTCCCGGCGAACCGGAGTCCCGAGAACCCCCGCCCGTCCGGCTCCGTTCGTTCGCCTTGGTAACATCCGCGTCGCCATTTGCGTCTCACGCGGTCCCGTCCGCATCGCCGCCGGCCCGACGGGACGCACGGCGCGACCCTCCACCGCCTCTACATGCAACGCGGCCCTCGGGTTGCATGCCCGGTCGGCGAGTCCCTCCCGGAGGGAGGCCGCAGGTCGCCGATGCGATGGGCTTGACGAGGCGTCGGCCGCGCCCGTATTCTCGCATGAGAATTCATCCTAGAATAAATATGCAAGGAGGGGCGTCATAGCTGCCACCGGTCAGGCCAGGGGTTGGCGTGCGCGCGTTGCCGGCGCCGCCGAAGCGGAGCGCCCGCCGCTGCTGCGCGATGCCGCGCGCGAGGTTCGCGGCATGATTCTGGAAGCGATCGGCGCCGCCCGTGCGGGGCATGTCGGCGGGGATTTTTCGGTTGCCGACATCCTGACCGTACTTTTTCTGAGTGTGCTCCGGATCGATCCGACCCGGCCGGACTGGCCGGAGCGCGATCGGTTCATTCTGAGCAAGGGGCACTGCGCCGCGGCGCTTTATGCGGTGCTGACCGTGGCCGGTTTCCTCGACCGTACTGAGCTCACGAGCTTCATGGGCCGGTTGTCGCGATTGAACGGCCACCCCAATCGCAAAATTCCGGGCGTCGAGGCGAATACCGGGCCGCTCGGGCACGGTCTGCCGATCGCGGTCGGCAGCGCCATTGCGGCGCGGCTGTCCCGCGAGGCCTGGCGCAGCTTCGTCGTGCTGGGTGACGGCGAGCTGCAGGAGGGCAGCAACTGGGAGGCGGCAATGGCGGCCGGGCATCGGGAGCTCGGCAGTCTCACCGCGATCATCGACCGGAACGGGTTGCAGCAAGGCGCGCGCACGGAGGAGACCAATCGGCTGGAGCCGCTGGCCGACAAGTGGCGCGCCTTCGGCTGGGAGGTGGCCGAGGCTGACGGACACGACGTCTCGGCGCTGCACGCGGTGCTGTCGGCACCGCCGGGGAGACGGCCGCGCTGCGTCATCGCGCGCACGATCAAGGGGCGGGGCGCCTCGTTCATGGAGGACCGCGTGGAGTGGCATCACAAAGTCCCCTCCCCCGAGCAGATCGCGCAGGTGCTGGCGGAGCTGGAGGCGGGTGCTTGAGCGAGACCTTCGACTGCCGCCAGGCCTTTGCGGACGAGCTGATGCGGCTTGCCGAGGCTGACCCGCGCGTGGTCGCCGTGTGCAACGACTCGGTGGGATCCAGCAATCTCGGCGCTTTCCAGCGGGCGTTCCCGGACCGGCTGATCAATGTCGGGATTGCCGAGCAGGACATGGTGGGTGTCGCCGCCGGCCTGGCATTGGGCGGTTTCGTGCCGTTCGTCTCCGCCGCCTCGCCATTCCTGACGGCGCGGGCGCTCGAGCAGATCAAGGCCGATATCGCCTACAGCCGGCATCACGTCGTGCTGTGCGGGCAAAGTCCCGGCATGTCGTACGGTGAGCTGGGTCCGACGCATCACTCGATCGAGGACCTGGCGCTGATGCGGGCGATTTCGGGGCTCGACATCATCGTGCCTGCCGGGCCGCGGCAGACGCGCGCGGCAATGCGCTGGGCGCTTGGCGCCGGGCGGCCGGTGTTCATGCGCGTGGCGCGCTTCAAGGTGCCCGAGACGACGCCGGCCGAGGCGGAATTCGCGCCCGGCCACGCCGTGCAGCTTCGTGACGGCAGCGATGTCGCGATCCTCGCCTGTGGCGCGCTGGTGTCGCGGGCGCTCGCCGCGGCGGACGTACTGGCCGAGCGTGGGGTTGCGGCGCGGGTGCTGGACATGGCCTGGGTGCGGCCGCTTGACGAGGCGGCGGTGCTGGCGGCGGCGCGGGAGTGCGGGCGGATCGTGACGGCGGAGGAGGCGCTGGATCGTGGCGGCCTCGGCGGCGCGGTGGCGGAGCTGGTGGTGCGACACCATCCGGTGCCGATGCGCATTCTTGGTGTGCCGGAGTTCGCGCCGACGGGAAGTGCGGCATTCCTGCTCGAGCATTTCGGACTGAGCGCGGAGGCGATCGTGCGTGCGGCGCTGGAGCTGGTGGAGCACGGCTGAGCGATGCTGACACAGAGTACCCGCGGAGATCCGGCCGGGCGGCCGGTTTCGCGCCCGGCCGATGCGGCCGCTGCGCTCGCCGCGGGTTGACAATGACCACAACGGAGGGGAGGAAACATCGTGAGACTGCACCGAATGCTGGGCGCTGCCGTGGCGGCGGCGACCGTACTTGCCGTCATGGCGCCGCGCGCCGGGTTCGCTGACGACCAGCAGGATCTGATCAAGCCGATCACCAAGCCGCTGACCTTCGTCTGGATTCCGAAGCTCGTTCACCCCTGGTACCAGGAAGTGCAGAATGGCGCCAACTACGCCATTCAGGAGTTCAAGCAGCGCGGCATCACCATCAAGATGGACTGGAACGCGCCGCCGCAGGCCGACATCGTCGATCAGAACCGACGGATCGAAACCGCGATCGCGAGCCATCCGGACGGGCTCGCCGTCTCCTGCCTCGATCCGGCCACCAATGACGAGCTGCTGCGCGAGGCGGTGAAGGCGAACGTCAACCTGATCACCTTCGACACCTTCTGCTCGAAGGAATTCCCGTTCGTCGGGCATCATGCGGACGAGGAGGACGGGCTGCGGCTCGGCGCGCTTCTCGCCAAGAAGCTCGACGGCAAAGGCGAGGTCGCGATCCTCTCCGGCAGCCTCACCGCCCCCAATCACGTCGCCCGCGTCAAGGGGTTCAAGGAGGCGCTCGCCAAGTTCCCGGGCATCAAGATCGTCTTCGATCAGCCGGACAATGACAATCTCGAGCGCGCCGTGACGCTGTCGGAGAACGCCCTGCAGGCGCATCCCGATATCAGCGCCTTCTTCGCCGCGAATGCGAGCGCGCCGGTCGGCGCCGCGCGGACGGTGAGCAATGCCGGCAAGGGCGGCAAGATCCTGATCGTCGGCTTCGACGAGCTGCCCGAGACGCAGAAATTCCTCGACACCGGCGTGATCTACGCGACCGTCCTGCAGCGGCAGTGGGAACAGGGCTATTGGGGCATCTACTATCTCGCGGCCCTGAACGAGAACCACACGATTCCGATGGTGCACGAGACCGGATCACGCATCATCATCAGCAAGAAGGACATGTGACGTCCGGCGTGAGGTCCGCCCCGGTCCCGGCCACCGCCAGCGCGGCCCGGACCGGGGTCCCATCCAAGGAGCACGTGTTCTGAGCCCTGCCCTCCTGAGCGCACGCGGCCTGACCAAGCGGTTCGACCTGCAGCAGGTCCTGACCGATGTCAGCATCGACCTGCGCGCCGGCGAGGTGCATGCGCTGATCGGCGAGAACGGCGCCGGCAAGTCGACGCTGATGAACATCCTGTCCGGCAAATTGGTGCCGGATGCGGGGGAGATCGTCTGGGCCGGGGCGAAGATTGCGTTCGCCTCGCCGCTCGACGCGCTGCGCACCGGCATCGCCATGGTGCCGCAGGAGCTTACGGTCTGCCCCGATCTCTCGGTCGCGGAGAACGTCATGCTGGGGGCGCAGCGGACCGGCGCGGTCGGCATCGACTGGCGGGCAACCCGCGAGATCGCCGCGACCAATCTCGCCGTCCTCGATGCGG
>Ga0335074_10014863_pt1 | contig 10919 bp, 6 predicted proteins | sample Lox_Sample_23_FD_206715 | JGI IMG/M metagenome (GOLD analysis project Ga0335074, IMG submission 206715) | Soil microbial communities from Loxahatchee National Wildlife Refuge, Florida, United States - Lox_Sample_2.3 | ecosystem: Environmental > Terrestrial > Soil > Wetlands | place: USA: Florida... | reverse complement strand
CTGCCCCCGGTGCCAGCCCCGTCCCCGCCGCGCCCGTCTCTAAGGTGGCAGCCCCGGCGCTCCCGTGCCCCGGTGCCCGGTGTGCCCGTCGTGCCGCCGGACAAAGCCCAGCTTTCCGGATGATAGGATCAATAACAGGCGGCCTGCAGTCGCTCAACTTGACCAGGAAACGCCTGGGTGGGAAACTATAAGACGTTGATTGCGCGCGCGGGTCCGCGCGTGTTAAGAATGTGCCCACTCTGGTCACTCAGCGTGGAGGACCTTTTACAATGGCGAAGGCTCTATTCGGCCACGTCGGCGGTCCCGATCCCCGATTGGTATCCGAGATGCGCCGTCTCCAGCAGCGAGTACGCGACCTGGAGGCCGAGCTTGTCCGGCTCCAGGAGGAGAACGACGCACTTGCGCTCGAGGCATCTCACGAGCACGAGGATCTGCTGGTAAGGGACCGCGAGCCAGCGCTCGCCTGACGGGCGCTCGCGGGACGCGGTAGGCGGTAACGAACGAATCAGGGGCGTCACGGACGACGCCCCTCCTTCGTTGTATGCCCCTCGTGATCTGCCATTTTGTCGCATCAATGGCCTGCCGGTGACGCCTGAATGCTTGGCGGGGCTTTGCGCGGGTCCGGGGTGAATGTGCGCTTGGCTGGCGGCACGCGGCGCGGCCGCGGTTCGGCGGTTAGCGCGCCGCGGGGCGGTATGGTGCGGGGAGCGGAGAGGAGGGGCGGCCCGTGTACTTGAAGGCGCTCACCATGCGCGGCTTCAAGTCGTTCGCCTCCGCCACCACGCTCCGCCTCGAGCCCGGCATCACCTGCGTGGTCGGGCCGAACGGCTCGGGCAAATCCAACGTCGTCGACGCCCTGTCCTGGGTGATGGGCGAGCAGGGCGTCAAGTCCCTGCGCGGCGGCAAGATGGAAGACGTCGTCTTCGCGGGCACTACCTCGCGCCCGCCGCTCGGGCGGGCTGAGGTCACGCTCACCATCGACAACAGCGACGGCGCGCTGCCCATCGAGTACACCGAGGTCACCCTCAGCCGCCTGATGTTCAGGTCCGGGCAGAGCGAGTACGCCATCAACGGCGACCACTGCCGGCTGCTCGACGTGCAAGAACTGCTGTCCGATTCGGGCCTCGGCCGGGAAATGCACGTGATCGTCGGGCAGGGTCAGCTCGACGACATCCTGCACGCGGGGCCCGAGGCCAGGCGCGCCCTCATCGAGGAAGCGGCCGGCGTCCTCAAGCACCGCAGGCGCAAGGAAAAGGCACTGCGCAAGCTCGAGGCGATGCAGGCCAACCTGACCCGCCTGGTCGATCTGACCGCCGAGCTGAGCCGCCGGCTCAAGCCGCTCGGCAGGCAGGCCGAGATGGCGAGGAAGGCGGCCGCCATCCAGGCCGAGCTGCGGGACGCCAAGCTCAGGCTGCTCGCCGATGATTACGTGACGCTGGCCGCCGACCTGCAGCGCGACGAGGCGGACGAGGCGGCCGTCGTGGCTCGGCGGGCCGCACTGGACCGGGAACTGGCGGAGGCCAGGACCAGGGAAACCGAGCTCGATCAGGCCGCCCAGCACGCCGCCGGTGAGCTGGCCCGCGCGCAGGAGACCTTGTTCGCCCTGTCCTCGCTGGCCGAACGGCTTCGCGGCACGCAGAACCTGGCCGCGCAGCGGCACAGCCTGCTGACCGAGCAGTCCGAAGCCGAACGCCCCGGGCGCGACCCCGACGAACTTGACCGCCAGGCCGCCGAGCTGCGCGAAGAAGAAGAGGGCCTGACCGCGCGCCTGGCTGCGGGCCGCGAGGCCCTGTCCGCCGCCGCCGCGGAGCGCACCGCGGCCGAGGCCGAGCTCAGCGCGGCCGAGCGCCGGATCGCCGAGGGCGCCAAGGCCGCGGCGGCCCGGGCCGGCCGGCTGGCCCGGCTGCGCGAGCAGGTCGGCGCGGCCGCCAGCCGCGGCGCCGCCGCCCAGGAGGAGCTTGACCGCCTGGCCGTCTCCGCCGAGCAGGCCCGGCAGCGGGCCGAGCGCGCGCAAGCCGAGCACGACCGGGCGCGCGAGCTGGCCGACGGGAGCGGCGAAGACCGTACCGCGCTGGTCGCCGCGCACGAGCAGGCCGCCGCAACCCTGTCCAGTCATGCCGAACGAACGGTGGTTTTCCGCTCGGCAGAACGCGAATCGGCCCGCGAGCTGGCCGCCCTGCGGGCGCGGGCCGACACGCTAGCCGAGGCGGCGCGGCGCGGCGTAGACGCTTCGGCGGCGCTGCTCGCCGATCCCGACCGTTTCGCCGGCGTGCTCGGCTCGTTCGCCGAGCGGCTGCGGGTGGCCGAGGGCTTCGAGGTCGCGATCGCCGCCGCCCTGGGCGCGGCCGCCGAGGCGGTCGCCGTGAGCAGCCTGGACGCCGCCGCCGAGATCCTTTCCGCGCTGCGCCGCGACGACGCGGGCAGCGCCGCCCTGGTCATCGCGACCCGCAGCCCCGCTGACTCCGGCAGCCCCGCCGGCCACGGCAGCCCCGCCGGCCACGGCAGCCCCGCCGGCCACGGCAGCCCCGCCGGCTCCGGCAGCCCCGCCGGCCACGGCAGCCCCGCCGGCTCCGGCAGCCCCGCTGATCTCGTCGGCCCCGACCATCCCGCCGACCTGGTCGACCTCGCTGATCCTGCCAGTACCGATGACCTCACTGCCCTCATCTCAGCCGTCACAACAACCCCACCCGCCGCTGCTACCCCCACGGCCCCAGCTGCCGCTCCAGGCCGTCGAGAGGGTCCGTTCCGCGCCATCGACCTGGTGCGGGCGCCCGGCGGCCTCGCGGGGGCGGCCGCGGCGCTGCTGCGCGACGTCGTCATCACTGCCGACCTGGACGAGGCCCGCCGGGTCGTCCGGGACAACCCCGAAGTCCGCGCGGTGACACGCGACGGCGACCTGCTCGGGTCGCGCTGGGCGCAGGGCGGCGGCGCGCGGCCCCAGAGCCTGTTCGAGCTGCGGGCTGCGGCGGACGAGGCTGCGGCAGGCCTGGCCGGCGCGCAGCGGCGGTGCGAGGAGGCGGCCGCGCAGCTGGCCGCGGCGGTCCGGGCCGAGGACGAGGCCCGGCAGGCGGTGGCCGAAGCGCTGGCACGCAGGCAGCAGGCCGACGCGGCGGCCGCGGAGACTTCCGGGCGCCTCGGCCGGCTGGCGGGCGCGGCCCGGGCCGAACACGACGAGGCCGGCCGCATCGACCGCGCGATCGAGGCGGCCCGGCTCGCCGGCGAGCAGGGCCAGGCCAAGCTGGCCCGCCTCCGGCAGGACCTGGAGGCGGCCGAGGCCGACGCCGACGAGCCGTCCGAACCGCAGGACGAGGACGGCCGGCCCCGGGAGGACCTGGCTGCGCGCTGCGCCGCGGCCCGTGAGGCCGAGATGGAGGCCAGGCTCGAGGTCCGCACCGCGGAGGAGCGCCTGCGGGCCATCAGCGGTCGTGCCGGTTCGCTGGCCGCGGCCGCGGCCGGCGAACGCAAGGCGCGCGAACGGGCGGCGCAGCGCCGCGCGCGCCGCGCCGCCCAGGCCGCCGCGGCCCGCGCCGTCGCGCTCGGCGCGCGGTACGCCGTCGAGGCGGCCGAGCGTTCGGTGAACCAGGCGCTGGCCCTGCGCGCCGAGGCCGAGGCGGTGAGCACCGGCGGGGCCGGCGAGCTCAAGGCCATCCGGGCCCGGGTCCGCGAGCTGGCCACGGACCTCGACACCGTGGTGAATACGGCGCACGGGACCGAGATCGCCCGGGCCGAGCACCGGCTGCGCCTGACGCAGCTGTCCGAGCACGCCCTGGAGGAGTTCGGGGTCGAGGTCGGCGCGCTCGTGGCCGAGTACGGGCCGGAAGTCCCCGTGCCCGCCGTCGGCGACGAATCCGGCGCGACCACGCGCTACGACCGGGACGCCGCGCATCGCCGCGCCGCCGAGGCCCAGCGCCAGCTCGACAAGCTGGGCAAGGTCAACCCGCTGGCCCTGGAGGAGTACGCCGCGCTGAGCGAGCGGCACGCGTTCCTGGCCGCGCAGCTAGACGACCTCCGCAAGACCCGGCGTGACCTGCTCACGGTGGTCAAGGAGGTCGACGACCGGGTGCAGGAGGTGTTCGCCTCGGCGTACGCCGACACCGCCCGCGAGTTCGAGCAGCTGTTTGCCCGGCTGTTCCCCGGCGGGCAGGGCAGCCTGGTCCTGACCGAGCCGGACGACATGCTGGCCACCGGGATCGAGATCGAGGCCAGGCCACCGGGCAAGAAGGTCAAGCGGCTGTCGCTGCTGTCCGGCGGGGAACGATCGCTGACGGCGATCGCGTACCTGTTCGCGATCTTCAAGGCCCGCCCCTCGCCGTTCTACGTGCTGGACGAGGTCGAGGCGGCCCTGGACGACACTAACCTCCAGCGCCTGCTCGGCGTGTTCGAGGAGCTGCGGGAGAGCTCGCAGCTCATCGTGATCACCCACCAGCGGCGCACGATGGAGGCCGCCGACGCCCTGTACGGCATCTCGATGCGCGGCGACGGCGTGTCCACCGTGATCAGCCAGCGAATCGCTACCCGGCAGTCGGCCTAGGACCGGCCTTCTCGTGCCGACCCGCGCCGGAGCCGACCTGACGGATCCCGCCCCGGCGCCGCCGCTCGGCGGGGGCATCGCCCGCGGCGCCGCGGTCATCGCCGGCCTCACGATCGTGTCCCGGCTGTTCGGCCTGGTCAGGACCCTCGTATTCGCGCAGACGGTCGGCGCGAGCTGCCTGGGCACGGCCTACGTCACCGCGAACCAGGTGCCCAACCTCCTGTACGAGCTGGTCCTGGGCGGCGCGCTGACCAGCGCGATGGTCCCGGTCCTGGCCCGCTCGGCCCAGCGGGCGGCCGCCGACCCGGCGGACCGGGCACGCGTCAGCCAGATCACCTCGGCGCTGCTGACCTGGTCCGTCATCATCCTGGTGCCGCTCACCCTGGGCATCGCCGCGGCCGCGGGACCGATCGCCTCGCTGCTCAACCCGGCCAACGCGAACGAGCACTGCGCCCGGGCCGATATGGTCGCGGGCACCACGACCATGCTCCAGGTGTTCGCGCCGCAGGCCCTGCTGTACGGCCTCTCGGTGGTCCTGTACGGGCTGCTGCAGGCCTACCGCAGGTTCACCGCGCCGACGATCGGCCCGGCGATCTCCAGCCTGGTCCTGATCTCGTGCTACTTCGCCTTCGTGCCCCTGGACCACGGGCTGCCGCTGGCCAGGCTGCCCCTGACCGCGGAACTCGTCCTGGCCGCGGGAACCACGCTGGGGGTCGGCGCCCTGGTCCTGGTCGCCGTCCTGCCGACGTGGCGGCTGCGGCTGCGGCTGCGCCCGGCCCTGCGCTTCCCGCCCGGGGTGGCGCGCCGGGCAGGCGGCCTGGCCGCCGTCGGCGTCGCCGAGCTCATCCTCATCGACATCTCCAGCGTCGTGACCATCACGCTGGCCAACGGACGGGGGGAGACCGGCGCGCTCGTCATCTTCAGCTACGCCTCGCAGGTCTTCAGCTCCGTTTCCGCCGTCCTGGCCCTGTCGATCGTGACCAGCGCGTTCCCCGTCCTGTCCGCCCGCGACGGCCCGGACTTCGACAAGACCTGCGCCGGATCGACGCGGGTGGCGCTGCTCGCCTCGTGGCTCGCCACGGCCGTGATGGCGGCGGTCACCGTGTCCGCCGCTCACGTGCTGGCCAAGCAGCCTGATCAGGTGCCTGAGCTGATCCAGGCCTTCGCCGTGCTGGCGCCCGGCGTGGCGGGAGCCACCGTGATCGCGAACACCTCGCGCGTGATGTTCGTCGTCGGCCGGCTCAAGGTCGCCGCCGCGGGGCTGGCCGGAAGCCAGCTCCTGGTGATCGCGGCCGACGTGACGCTGGCCGAGCTGGCGCCGCCGCGCCTGGTGGTCGCCGCGCTCGCCCTGGGCAACACCATCGGCCAGACCGTGGTGGCCGTCCCGATGGTGTGGGCGACCCGGCGGATCTGCGGTTCGGCCGCCGTGCGGGGGGTCGGCCACGCGGCGCTGGCCGGGCTGACCGCGGGCGCCGCGGGGGCCGGGGTGGGCGTGGCCGTCAGCCTGGCCGTCCCGGTGACCGGCAAGCTGCAGGCCTTCGCCGCGGCGCTGCCCGCCGCCGCCAGCGCGGTCCTCACGTTCGGTGCGGTCGCCTACCTGCTCGACAACGGTGACCTGGAGGCCACGCTGGCGCTGGTCCGCCGGGCGGTGAAGGGCATCCGAGCCTCCCGGTAAGTCAGGGCGGGGCCGGTGCGCCGCGCCCCCGATGGCTGCGGGACCATGCGGGGTCTGCGAGACTGTGACCCTGATGGCATACGTAATCCTGATCGTTATCATCGCGGTCGTCGCGCTCTCCGGCGGCGGGTGGCTGCTGTTCCTGCGGCCCCGCCGGGGCCGCTCCGTGACCGCGCCGTCCGGCCCGCCCGCGGCGGTGTCCGGGACTTCCGCGGCCGCGTCCGGCGAGGACGCGGCCGATCAGGCCGGCGGAAAGCCAGCGCCCGCGACCGGGGTGCTCGAGGCCGAGCGCCCGCCGCCCTCCGCGGGTCGGATGGTGCGGCTGCGGGCCAGGCTCGCCCGGTCGCAGGGCTCGGTGGGGACGGCCCTGCTGAACCTGCTGTCGCGGGACCGGCTCGACGATGAGACCTGGGACGAGATCGAAGAGGTCCTCATCACCGCCGACGTGGGCGTGGGGCCCGCCCGGGCGATGGTGGATGACCTGCGCACCAAGGTCAAGGTGCTCGGCGTGCGGGGGACCGACGAGGTGCGCGGGCTGCTGCGCGCCGAACTGCTCACCCAGCTCGGCGACGAGGACAGGTCGCTGCGCACCACGCCGCACGGCGGCGTGCCCGCGGTCGTGCTCATGGTCGGCGTCAACGGCACCGGCAAGACGACCACGTGCGGCAAGCTCGCGCGCGCGCTGATCGGAGACGGGGAGACCGTGCTGCTCGGGGCCGCCGACACGTTCCGCGCGGCGGCGGCCGATCAGCTCCAGACCTGGGGCGAGCGGGTGGGCGCGAAGACGGTCCGCGCCGACCGGGACGGCGCCGACCCGGCCAGCGTGGCGTTCGAGGCGGTGACCGAGGGCATCGAGACCGGAGTCGACGCGGTCATCATCGATACCGCCGGGCGGCTGCACACCAAGGTCGGGCTGATGGACGAGCTCGGCAAGGTCAAGCGCGTCGTGGAGAAGAAGGCCCCGGTCGACGAGGTGCTGCTGGTGCTCGACGCGACCACCGGGCAGAACGGCCTGCGGCAGGCGCGCGTGTTCGCCGAGGTGGTCGACGTCACCGGCATCGTCTTGACCAAGCTCGACGGCACCGCCAAGGGCGGGATCGTCATCGCCGTCCAGCGCGAGATCGGCGTCCCCGTCAAGCTCGTGGGCCTCGGTGAGGGCCCCGATGACCTAGCCCCCTTCGACCCGGCCGTCTTCGTCGACGCCATCCTGGGCTGACCACGAAACACGGCCGTAACACGCGCTCGGTCTGTTTCACGTCGGCGACACACGCCGGAAGGCCGGGCGAAACGTCCGCGTCGGAACCTCGGAGCAGCACCGGCGAAGGGACACCCCGTCATGAAGCTCATCACCGCGGTCATCAAGCCGTTCAAGCTGGACGACGTCAAGGCCGCGCTGCAGGCGTTCGGCGTCCGCGGCCTGACCATTACCGAAGCCAGCGGGTACGGCAGGCAGCGCGGGCACACGGAGGTGTACCGCGGTGCCGAGTACCAGGTCGACCTGGTGCCGAAGGTCCGCATCGAGGTGCTCTGCGATGACGAGGACGCCGACGACCTGATCGACGTGGTGGTCAAGGCCGCGCAGACCGGCCGGATCGGCGACGGTAAGGTCTGGTCGGCTCCGGTCGAGACGGTGGTGCGCGTGCGCACCGGGGAGCGCGGGCCCGACGCGATCTGACCCGCAGGACCTGGTCGGCCCGGCGGGACGCGTGGGTGCCATGAAGTCGTTCGCCGCGGACCGGGCCCGCCGGACCAGCCAGGTCGACGCGTGGCTGGCCGAACTGCTTGGTGACGTGCCGGGCGTCGCCCTGGTGGCGGTCGGCGGCTACGGGCGCGGGGAGCTGCTGCCCCGCAGTGACCTGGATGTGGTGCTGCTGCACGCCGGCCACGACAACATCGCCGCCATCGCGGACCGGATCTGGTACCCGGTGTGGGACTCCGGCGCCGAGCTCGACCACGCGGTCCGTACCGTGCCCCAGGCCAGGAGGGTGGCGCGCGGCGACCTGAAGGTTGCCCTCGGCCTGCTGACCGCCCGGCACGTGGCCGGTGAGGAGGACCTGACGCGGTTGCTGCGGGCCGGGGCGCTAGCGGACTGGCGGTCGGCCGCCCCGGCCCGGCTGGCTGAGCTGCGCGCCGCTCACGACGAGCGCGCCGGGACCATCGGCGAGCTCGCCTTCCTGCTCGAACCGGACCTGAAGCTGGCCAGGGGCGGGCTGCGAGACGTGCACGCGATCCAGGCGGTGGCCGCCGCCTGGGTGGCGCCTGCGCCCGGGCCCCGGGTGCGCGCCGCGTACGATCAGATCCTCGACGCCAGGCACGCGCTGCACGAGATCACCGGGCGCCGGCTGGACCGCCTGGTCCTCGAGGAGCAGGACGAGGTGGCCCGCGCGCTCGGCCTGCTCGACGGGGACGCGCTGCTGCGGATGCTGGCCGGTGCCGCGCGCACCGTCGCCTACGCGGTCGATCACGCCTTCCGGGAGGTGGCCAGGCGGCACGCGCGCCGGCCGCGCCGCGGCCGCGCCGACCGGAGCCCGCTCGCGGACGGCGTGGTGGAACAAGACGGTGAGGTGGTGCTCGCCCGCGCGGCCGACCCGGCCCGCGATCCCGCGCTCGTCCTGCGCGCCGCGGCGGCCGCCGCGCAAGCCGGGCTCCCGCTGGCGCCGCCGGCCCTCGACCGGCTGACCCAGTGCCCGCCGCTGCCCGTGCCGTGGCCCGCTCCCGCCCGCGACGCGCTGCTCGCGCTGCTCGGCGCCGGGCACGCCGCGATCGGCGTATGGGAGGCCCTCGACACCGAAGGCCTGGTCACCGCGCTGCTACCGGACTGGGAGCGGGTCCGGAACCGCCCGCAGCGCAACCCGCTCCACAGGTTCACGGTCGACCGCCACCTGGCCGAGACCGCCGCTCACGCGGCCGCGCTGACCCGTGAGGTCGCCCGGCCCGACCTGTTGCTGCTCGCGGCGCTGCTCCACGACATCGGCAAGGGCTGGCCGGGTGATCACAGCATCACCGGCGAGATCGTCGCCCGCGACGCGGGCCGGCGGATGGGCCTGCCGGAGCACGACGTCGAGCTGGTCGCCGCGGCCGTCCGGCATCACCTGCTGCTGCCCATGGTGGCCACCCGGCGGGACCTGGACGATCCGGTCACCGTCACGCAGGTGGCGGAGGTCGTGCGCAGCCGCGCGCTGCTGGAACTTCTGCACGCCCTGGCCATCGCCGACGGCCAGGCGACGGGGCCCGCCGCGTGGGACGACTGGAAAGCCACCCTGGTCGCCGACCTCGTACGCCGGGTGGCGGCGGCGCTGGCCGGCGAGCCGGCCCCCGCACCCAAGCCGCTCCGCGAGGACCAGCTGGCGCTGGCCGTCGGCGGCGGTCCCGCGGCGACGGTGCGCGGGTCGGAGGTGACCGTGGTCGCACCGGACCGGCCGGGCCTGCTGTGGCGGGCGGCGGGTGTGCTCGCCTCGCACCGGCTCACGGTCCGCAGCGCTAACGCCACCTCCGTGGGCGCCACGGCGGTGACGGTGTTCGACGTCGAGCCCGAGTTCGGCGAGCCGCCGGACGCCACGGTGGTGGCGGGGGACCTGCGCCGGATGCTGCAGGGCGGGCTTGATGTGGGGGAACGGCTGGACCGCCGCGCGCGTGCCGTCCGGCTGCGCACGGCGCAGGTTCCCGCGCCGAGGGTCACGCTGATCGACGACGCCTCGCAGACCGCGACCGTGGTGGAGGTGCGAGCGCACGATTCACCCGGGCTGCTGTGGCGGGTGGGCCGCGCTTTCGGGGAGTGCGGCCTGGACGTGCGCGCGGCCCGGGTGGAGACGCTCGGCGCCGAGGTGGTCGACGTGTTTTACGTCACCGACGGCGACGGCCGGCCGCTGGCCGGCCAGCCGCTGCGCCGCGCCACGGTGGACGCCGTCCTCTTCGCCCTCGGACCGGACCCGGTACCGCCGGGCGTTCGGTAACCTGGTTAGGTGTTCGAGACCCTCTCTGACCGGCTGACGCAGGTATTCTCGGCGCTGCGCGGCCGGGGTCGGCTGTCCGCTGCCGACATCGACGCGACCATGCGGGAGATCCGCATTGCCCTGCTCGAGGCGGACGTCGCGCTCCCGGTCGTCAGGCAATTCATCGCCAGGGTCAAGGAGCGGGCCAGCGGCGAAGAGGTCTCGACCGCGCTGAACCCGGCCCAGCAGGTCGTCAAGATCGTCAACGAGGAGCTGATCGGCATCCTCGGCGGCGAGGCCAGGCGGCTGCGGTTCGCCAAGGTGCCGCCCACCGTGATCCTGCTCGCCGGCCTGCAGGGCGCAGGTAAGACCACGCTGGCCGCCAAGCTCGCGCTGTGGCTGAAGGGGCAGGGGAACACGCCGCTGATGGTCGTGGCGGACCTGCAGCGGCCGAACGCGGTGCAGCAGCTTCAGGTGCTCGGGGAACGGGTCGGCGTCCCGGTCTTCGCCCCCGAGCCCGGCAACGGCGTCGGCGACCCGGTGGCCGTGGCGCGCCAGTCGCTGGACGAGGCCAGGCGCCGCCAGCACAACATCGTCATCATCGACACGGCGGGCCGCCTGGGCGTCGACGCCGCGATGATGGCGCAGGCCGCGGCCATCAGGGACGCCACCGAGCCGGACGAGGTCCTGTTCGTCGTCGACGCGATGATCGGCCAGGACGCCGTGGCGACCGCGCAGGCGTTCCTGGACGGGGTCGGCTACGACGGGGTGGTGCTGACCA
>Ga0335074_10014860_pt1 | contig 10921 bp, 8 predicted proteins | sample Lox_Sample_23_FD_206715 | JGI IMG/M metagenome (GOLD analysis project Ga0335074, IMG submission 206715) | Soil microbial communities from Loxahatchee National Wildlife Refuge, Florida, United States - Lox_Sample_2.3 | ecosystem: Environmental > Terrestrial > Soil > Wetlands | place: USA: Florida... | reverse complement strand
GTGCCGGGCCGGCCGTCATCATGACCTGGAAGCTGATCCGGTTGAGCGCCAGGCCGGCTGCCAGCTGGCCGGGCGGCAGCAGGTTCGGGATGAACGTACGGCGCGCCGGCCCGCCCACGGCTCCGGTCGCCGACGCGACGGCAACCAGGAGGTACAGCAGCCAGACCTGGCGCGGAGCGGCGAAGGCCTGCGCAGCAAGCGCAGCCGACACTGCGGCGGAGCAGAGTGTGGTAACCAGGACCAGCTTGCGGCGGTCGAGTGTGTCTGCCACAGCTCCGCCGAACAGCCCGATCGTGAGAACCGGAACTATCTCAGCGATGCCGATGGCACCGACCGCGAATGGTGACCTGGTGATGTCGTAGACCTGCAACGGGACCGCGAAATTCGTCAGCGCGCTACCGACGTTTGACAGCATTGTCCCGGCCCACAACCGCCGGAACGGCGGAGATTCACGCAGCGGCGTGACGTCGGCAAGCAGTCGCCGGGCTCGCACTTCGGTTACCACCCTCCGTAGCTGCTGGCGCGCGGAAGCGCTCACCCCGCTCTCGCCGCAGCCGATTGTAACAGCACTTAGATAAGCACTGTTACAATATGAGGATGACAGACGACCCGACTGAGCAGAGTCTGTGGCGGCCGCTGCGGCTGCTGCAGGAGTCGATGGACGCGGAGATCGCGCGCATCTACGAAACCGACGCGCAGATCGCCGGCCTGCGGCCGAGCTGGGTAATGGAGCTGCTGCGGCTGCACGCGCGCGGGCCCATGACGATCACGGAGCTGGCAGAGTCGGTGCAGCGAACCCATTCGGCCAGCAGCCAGAAGGTAGCCGCCATGCGCGCGGCCGGCCTGGTGCGTACCGTGCCCGGCAGCGATGCCAGGACCAGAAAGGTGACGCTGACCGCGAAGGCACGCCGGATCGTCGGAAAGCTAGCGGCGGAGTGGCGCGCGACCGAGGCGGCGGTGGCCGAGATCGAGGCGGAGATCCCCTATCCGCTCAGCCGGGTCGTGACCGACATCGAGGCGGCACTCCGACGCAAGAGCTTTCATGACCGGATCGCTGAGAAGCTGGCCAGCGACCCGTCCTGGCAGTGAAGCATCACCCAGTGAATTATCACCTCGCGTGACCCGGTGCCTCCGCCTGCAGATAGCGCACCTAGCGCACAAGGAGCAAGGCCGCTCGCCAGCTAACTGCCCGCGGTTTTGTCCAGCCAGCGCATGATGCCGGCCACGTTCCCCTGAGCTCCGCTGATCCGGTCGTACTTCGCCGCGAGCCCGGGGTCGGCGTCGTCGGCCAGCGCGCGGTAGCGCTGCCGGGTCCGCTCGGCGACCATGGCCACGGCGTGATCCAGGTCCAGGCCCGCCGTGCGCGCTCGCCTTGTCTCGTCGACCCAGACCTTGATTTCCGCGGCCGACCTGTCCAGCGTCTCGGCTACCGCCGTTACTGGTCCGAAATGACTGAACAGCAGCCGCGTCGGCTGCAACGCTGCGAACATCCGCAGCGACTCCAGCGCTACCGGCAGGTCGAAATCCGGTGGCGGGGTAGCCGGCCGCATGTCGCCGGTCTCCTGGATGTAGATACCTGCCGCGTCCCCGACGTACAGGTCTCCGGACAGCGAGTCCACCAGCCCCACATGGTGCCTGGCGTGGCCGGGGGAGTAGTGACTTTCCAGCCGGCGGCCAGCGCCGAGATCGACGACTCCGGTGCGCTCGACTGTCCTGATCCGCTCAGACGGCGTCGGCGCGAGAGCCCCGAACAAGCTGTCAAGCTCATCGCCGTAGACCTTGCGCGCACTCGCCATCAAACGAGAGGGGTCCGCCAGATGGCGCGCACCTAGTTCGTGCACGACCACCTGCGCTGCCGGGAACATCCGGGCAATGTCACCGGTCCCGCCTGCGTGATCCAGATGGATGTGTGTTACCACGACTGTTGCGAGCTCGCGCGCGCCGACACCGAGGGCGGCGAGCGCATCCCTGACAAGCGGGGCCGACGGCGCGGTGCCGGTCTCGACCAGGCAAGGCCGGTCGCCTCGGATTAGGTAGCCCGCCGTGATCCCGTCGTAACCGGCCATCCGGGTGTCGATCTGATACACCTCATGCCCGAGATCGGTGATGGCATCGGCGGCTGTGAAGCTTTGCACTGCGTCGTCCATGCGGCCATAATGTCCCAGACTCACCGGAGGTAGCACGCGTGCACCACGACAATGCCGGGAACGCAGCCGTGCCAGACAATCCCGCCCGACAGGACGCGGCAGCGGGCGGCGCGGCACATCCGGATGCCGGGCGTGAGCTTGCGGTCGCGCCGCGGTGGTTCGAGGTGACCGAGGTCGCCGACAACGTCTTCCGCATCACCGAGCCATACGTACACGCCTACGTTCGCTCCAACGCCTGGCTGATCCGCGGCAGTGAAGCACACATGCTGGTCGACTCCGGCCTCGGCGTCGGCCCGCTGCCGGACGAGCTAGCCGGGTACCTGGACCGGCCGGTTATCGCGGTAGCGACGCATGGCCATTTCGATCACTTCGGCGGACTGGCCGGATTCGCCGAGCGCGCGGCCCACCGTGACGACGGTGAGGTGATCGAAGCGGCCTCTGACTACATCACGCTCGCGGCGGACAGCTACCCGGCCGCGCTGCTCGATGAGTTCGAGGCAGCCGGCCTGCCAGTACCTCGCCTGCTGATCGACGCACTGCCGCACGAAGGTTTCGATCTCAGCTCATTCCGCACTCCGCCTGCGGACATTACCCGGTGGCTGGCCGACGGCGACGTGCTGGATCTGGGCGACCGGTCGTTCGAGGTACTGCATGCCCCAGGGCACTCGCCCGGCAGCATCTGCCTGCGGGAAGCCGGGTCAGGCATGCTCGTTTCCGGTGACGTGGTCGTCGACGGCGAGCCGCTGCTCGATGAACTGCCGCGGTCGAGTCCGGCTGACTTCGCCGCGAGCCTGCGCAGGCTGCGCGAGTTGCCATTCGACACAGTGCTGGCAGGCCACGGTCCGGTCTTCGGCCGCAGCCGGGCGCACGAGATCATTGCCGACTATCTGGCCAGCCGCGGCCGCTAGATCACCGGCCGCCGGGGGGCATCGCCATGGCTGGCAAAGATGCGGAGCGGTACGTTGAGCAGTGAGCGCGAGGGACGCTGCAACGGATGACTTCCGCCACGCTCGAGCTCCCATCTGGTTCAAGGGCGTCTCCAGCCAGAAGGAGACGCGTGCGCCACAATCCGCATCACTTCGTCGATGATCCCGAGGTCGTCCGGCGGCTGATCCGCGAGAACCCGTGGGCCGTCCTGGTCAGCTACCACGGCGACCAGCTCGTGGCTTCCCACTACCCCGTGCTGCTGGACGAGGACTGCGCTGAACTGGCAGTGTTCACCCATGTGGGCCGACCCGATGACCGCCTCCACGGCTTCGGGGAGCGGGAGATCATGCTCATTGTCGAGGGTGTGCACGGGTACATCTCACCGAGCTGGTATGCGCCCGGAGCGGTCCGAGCGCCGACCTGGAACTTCTCGACAGTCCACTGCTACGGGATGCCGCAGGTCCTTGACGAGGAGACCAACCTGAGCACTCTGGCGCGGCTGGTGCAGCATTTCGAGCGCCACGTCTCCGAACCGATGCTGCTGGACCCGCAGTGGGCGGCCCCGATTGCGAAAGGCACGGTCGGCATCAGGCTGCCGATCACGCGTTTCCAGTGCAAGGTCAAGATGAGCCAGGACAAGGGCCCCGAGACCCAGCGGCGGGTCATCGAGGCGCTTCGCGCTCCAGGCACTTACCACAATCCCCGCCTCGCCGATGAGATGCACCGCGCGCTCGCCAGCGGCTAGCGGCTCCTCCTGTGCTCCCTAACTGTTGGGTCACCGCATAACCGGCAAATCCACCAGCAGAACTCACCTAGCAGGTCGGTGCCGGACCGGGGCGCCGGGCCACCCGCGTGGCTGCGGTCGCGCGGAACGGCAGTAGCCTGCCGTCTTGTGGCATTGGCTAGCCCGCGGCTATCCGGACCGGAGGCGTTATGGCTGGGTACTTCGTTGCGAATTACACGATCACTAACCAGGCTGAGTACCAGAAGTACCTTGAGGCGGTCGGACCGACCCTGACGGCCCACGGCGCCGAACGAGTCGTCGTGGACCGTGACTCCGAGTTGCTCGAGGGATCAGCCGGGCTGGTCACGATCGTGCTGAGGTTTGCCACGAAGGCTGCGGCGCAGGCCTGGTATTCCTCGCCGGAATACCAGGCCATCGTGCACCTCCGCACCGACAACGTTGAGGGCGTCGGGGTCATCGCGGAGGGTAGCTAATCCAGCTCTGCCCTTAGTTCCAGATCTGCCCTGCGCGCCCAGTCATCGAGTGCGCAGGGCAGTTTGTCTGGCGGCAGAGCAGGCGGCTAGCGGCCGGGGTTCAGCTCGAACCCGTGGAGGTTGCCGTCGCTGTCGACGTAGAACCCGACGATCACGCCGAGGTTGCTGATCCCGGCAACGTTGGTGCCTGCAGTACCGGCCGGGTCCTCGATGGGAGTGAACACTCCGTGCACTTCGCTGAAGCCGTGGAACTCCTCGTTCGCGTCTAGGTACTCACCGACGACCACGCCCGCGTCGTTGATCGCCGCGGTGGACGTGCTGAACGCCGGCCCGGCCGGATCGCTCACCGCGGGGAAGGTGCCGGCTGGCCCGGCAAAGGCGACGGTATTGCCGTTGGCCTCGGTGTAACTCCCGGTGACCTGGCCGAAGTCATTGATGTAGCCGACATTCGTGCCCTGCCCGGCTGCGGTGCCGGCATTCGGGTTGTTGATGATAGCGAACCTGCCGCCGGAGTCGATGAACCCGTGCTGCACGCCGTCGGAGTCGATAGTGAACCCCGCGATCACGCCGAGGTTGTTCATGTTCGCGACAAACGTGCCCTGGCCGGACGCCGCGCCGGCGCCGGGCGCGTTGATGGTGGTGAAGCTGCCATTCCTGGCCACGAATCCGTGGGCGGCGCCGTTGCTGTCGATGTAGTAACCGACCACTACCCCGAGGTCATTGATAACGGTTGCCAGCGTGTCGGCAGCGCCGGGCACATTGATCGTGGTGAACGTGCCGTCACGGTCGAGGAACCCGTGCTCGTTGCCGCTGCTGTCGAAGTAGAACCCGGACACCACTCCTGCGTCGTTGATGCCGACCGCGGCGGTGCTCTCTGCGCCGGGCACATCGATCGTTGTGTACTGCCCTGGCGTGGCCGCCGCGGACGGGGTGACTGGCACCAGCGCTAGCGCCGACAGCGCTAACGCCGACGCGGCGCCTGCGATCAGCAGCGGTCGGTACGGCATTCTGAGCGACATCAGGCCTCCTCGCTTTCCGCTCCGGCCCGGACTGCGAACCCGGAGCTCGGATCCGGCATCACCGGCCGCCCGATGCGCCGGCCGCCATGCCACGTTTGCGGCGTCATGGACGGTTAGTCTTCCGAGTGGTAGTAGCAATCTCGTAGCGAACATGTAGCGCTAGCCCACGGGGACCCGAGCCGGGCGGAGGTCGCATGACGACGAAGCTGGAGTTCTGCTTACTCGGGCCGGTGGTGGTGCGCTGCCGCGGGGTCGCTTTGCCGGTGCCGCGGGGCAGGCAGCGGGCGGTGCTCGCGGTGCTGTTGCTGAACGCCGGCCGGGTGGTGTCAGTCGGCGAGATCGCCGAGACGCTGTGGGGGCCGGCGCCGCTGCCGTCAGCCTCGGCGACCGTGCGGAACTACGTGAAGAGGCTGCGCCAGGTGCTAGGGACCGCAGATCAGGACCGGATCGTGACCCGGGCTCCCGGCTACGTGATCCGGGTTGATCCAGCGGAACTGGATGTGGCGCGGTTCGAAGTCCTGCTGGACGGCGCGCGCAGCGGTGCGCTCGGCGGCTCCTGGCAGATCGCGGCACAGCAGGCCAGGCAGGCACTGGCGCTGTGGCGCGGCGAGCCGCTGGCGGACGTGGAGTCGGAGGCGCTAGCGCTGCACGAGGTTCCTCGGCTGGCGGAACTCCGGTTGCAGGCGGCGGAGTTGTGGATCGAAGCTGAGGTACGCCTCGGCCGTCACGGCGTGGTCGTCGCCGAGCTAGAACGCATGACGGCGGCTCACCCGCTCCGCGAGCACCTGCATGCCCTGCTGATGCTTGCCCTGTACCGCGGCGGACGCCAGGCCGAGGCGCTGGCGGCCTATCAGCGTGCGCGGCGGGTGCTCATCGCTGAGCTGGGCGCCGAGCCGGGAGCCGAACTGAGCGAGTTGCACCGGGAGATTCTCACCACCGGCCCGGTCCTGGCGGCCTCTGAGACCCTGCAACTGCCGCCGGATGGTGCCCGGCCATCGGGTGCCAGTCCGGGCCCGGTGGTGCCGCAAGAGCTGCCGGGCGCGGTGGCGCAGTTCGCCGGCCGGGCAGCCGAGCTGGCGGACCTGACCAGGATGCTGGAGCTGGCCAGTGCAGAGGGATCCCGGACCCTGATTGTCGCTGCGATCTCCGGGATGGCCGGAGCGGGTAAGACGGCGCTGGCGTTGCAGTGGGCGCATCAGGTAGCGGACCGGTTCCCTGACGGGCAGCTGCATGTGAACCTGCGTGGCTATGACCCCGGTCAGCCCATGACAGCCGGTGACGCCCTGGGCGGCTTCCTGCGCAGCCTGGGCGTGGCCGAGCGGGATATGCCGGCCGAGACTGCAGAGCGTGCGGCTCGGTACCGCAGCCTGCTGGCAGGCCGGCGGATGCTGATCATGATCGATAACGCCGGGGATGTGGAGCAGGTGCGGCCGCTGCTGCCCGGCAGCCCGTCGTGTGTGGCGGTAGTGACCAGCCGCGATGCGCTCGCCGGGCTGGTGGCCAGGGACGGTGCCCGTCGGCTGGACCTGGGGCCGCTGCCGCCGGCCGAGGCAATCGGATTGCTGCGGGCGCTCATCGGCGAGCGGGTGGACGACGAGCCTGAAGCGGCCGCAGTGCTGGCCGGTTACTGCGGTCGGCTGCCGCTCGCGCTACGCGTGGCCGCCGAGCGCGCCGCCGCCTCAGCTGGCGTCTCGCTGGCGGCCGTCACGTCGGAGCTGGCTGACCAGCAGGGCCGGCTCGATCTTCTGGACGCCGCCGGGGACCGGCTGACGGCGATACGGGCCGTGTTCTCGTGGTCGGTCCGGCACCTCGATGACGAGACCGCGCGTACATTCCGGCTGCTCGGCCTGCACCCGGGCGCGGACTTTGACGCCTACGCCGCCGCCGCGCTCGCGGGCACCACGCTCCGGCAGGCTCGGTGGCTGCTGGACCGGCTGGCTCGCGCCAGCCTGATCCAGCCCGCCGGGACAGGCCGTTACGGTATGCACGACCTCCTCCGCGCCTACGCCGCCGATCAGGCTGCTGACACCGGTACCGGGGAGGAGCGGGCGGCGGCGCTGACTCGCCTGTTCGATCACTACCTGGCCACTGCCGCCGTCGCGGCCCGCACCTTGTTCCCCGGCGACCCTGATCAGCCCGCGCTATCCTGGCCCGCGGGCCTGATGCAACCGGTGACCAGCCCCGCCGCAGCGCTTGCTTGGCTCGATGCGGAGCGGTCGGCCCTCGTCGCGGTTGCCGCACATGCCGCCGACCACGGATGGCCCGGCCACGCTATCGGCCTGGGAGCCACCATCTTCCGGTACCTGGATGTCGGCTACTTCACCGCCGCAGCCGTTGTGCACAGCCATGCCCGCCGCGCGGCCGTGCGGGCCGGCGACCGGACCGCCGAAGCGGCGGCACTGACGCGGCTCGGTACTGCCGAAGCGGCACAGGGCCGTCTCCGCCGCGCCACCAGCCATCTTGAGCAAGCGCTGGCTCTGTGCCGGGATAACGGCGACAAGATCGGCGAGGCGCGCGCGCTTGGCAACCTCGGCATGGCCGAGTTCTGCCAGGGCCGCTACCCGCACTCCGCTGCGCGACACGCAGCGGCGCTGGCCATCTACACCGAGGCCGGCGACTTCGCTGGCGAGGCCCGTGAGCTGCACCTTCTCGGAGTCGTTCAGCTGCGACAGGGCCGTTACGAGCAGGCCGCGGGACACCTGCAGCGATCACTGGTCCTGTTCCGCGATGACGTCGGCATCCCCTCGGGCGAGGCCTACGTGCTGGGCACCCTCGGCGAACTTAAGCTGCAGCAAGGCCGGTACTCCGAAGCCGCCGATCATCTCCGGCGCTCGCTGGCGCTGGGCCGCGAGACCGGTAGCCGGTTGTGCCAAGCTCAGGCGCTGGCTCGCCTCGGCGTCTCCGAGCTGCGGCAAGGCCGCCGGCGGCAGGCCATCGGCCATCTCGAGCAGTCGCTGGCCCTGCACAGCCAGGCCCGCAACAGCTCCGGCCAGGCTGAGGCGCTCAATGGTCTTGGCGAAGCGTTACTCGCTGCGGGCCAGACCGACGAGGCCAGTGCGCGGCATGCAGCCGCGCTGGCCCTGGCGATCCAGTGCGGTGACAGGCGCGCTGAGGCACGGGCTCGTAGTGGCCTGGCCCGGGCCTGCCTAGCCGCCCGCGAAAACGGGCAGGTTCTTAACCACGGGGGAGTAGGTTCATCGCGGCACACTGCGGGCATGGTGTCGGTGATCGGAAAGGACGATTCCGATGCATTCGTCACCAACATATCCGACACACTCAGCTGAGACAGGCTGCGAAGGATGCCTGGCGCCGTACCGGGTGGATACACCGATTGATGCAGTCGGACGTTACGGACGAATGTTCGACCTGCCAGCTCTCGTTATCGACGAGGCCATCGTGCGCCGAGTCGGGGCAGCCGGCGGTTTCTGTGACTCAAGCGCCGAAAATCCTGCTGATTCTGAAAGTGATGCTTATGCGGGAACGGGGGCTTCTGGTGCAACACGGGACGCCCGGGTCGAGGCTGGCTGGCCATTTTTCGGTCAGTACGTCGCTCACGACCTCACTGCAGATCGCTCGCCCCTGACAACGTCTGCCGAACTGGAAGCTCTCGCGAACCTGCGAAGTGCCCGGGCCAATCTAGAGCCGCTTTACGGGCCCGGACCGGCGGGGTCACCGTACCTCTACGATCGCGGTGACCCGGCGAAGCTTCTTGACTTTGACGGCGATGTCCCCCGTAATCACGAAGGCACCGCCATTATCGTCGATCCTCGCAACGACTCGCACATTTTCATGAGCCAGCTGCAAGTCGCGCTAATCCGAGCACACAACCGGATCGTCGACCGGCTTCGCGCCGAGGGGGCGGACGACCACACTGTCTTCCAGGACGCGCAGCTTACGCTCACCTGGCACTACCAGTGGGTGATCGTCAACGAGTTCCTGCCTCAACTAGCCGGCCGCGAGCTGGTGAATGCGATCCTAGCTTGCGGCTCCCGCTTCTACCGGCCCGAGGGTGCACCTCTTATCCCGGTCGAGTTTGCCGACGCAGCCTATCGATACGGCCACTCGCAAATCCGTGAAACCTATCTGCTGCGGCCGGGCCGCGAACCCGTGAGGTTCTTTCCCGACCTTTTGGGCTTCGGGCCAGTCGGAGACCGGAAAGTTGACTGGACGCTGTTCTTTGATGTGCCCGGGCATCAGCAGGCTCAGCGCTGCAAGCCCATAGACGGGCGCCTTGTTTCGTCGTTGATCTCCCTTCCGCAAGCCATTTCAGGGGAGGTCAGCCACGCCGCCTACGCGTCCCTCGCCGCACGGGACCTTCAGCGCGGGTGCGGTCTTGGCTTGCCCTCAGGGGAGAGCGTCGCCAGGCTCATCGGCGCCGAGGTACTGAGCGAGGATGAACTCGGGCTATCTCGCGTCGGCTGGTCCGGGCAGACGCCGCTGTGGATGTATATCCAGCGAGAGGCGGCCTGCCGGCACGCCGGGAATCGCCTGGGCGAGGTCGGGGGGACAATCATCGCCGAAGTGCTGATCGGGATCATCAGCCGTGATCCCGAGTCTTACCTGGCGCTCGACCCCGGCTGGCGGCCGACCCTGCCCGCGCGTGACGGTGGCTTCAAGCTCAGGGACCTGCTGATCGAGACAGTGTGACGGCCTCCGGGCTTCAGCCCTCAGCGAACAACCGCAGTACCAGGCCTGTCCGCGGCTTCGGGCCGAACGAGGTGGATTTCCGCGGCACCCGCCGCCCTAGCTCGGCGACCTGGTAAACCTGCGCCGCCGACATCGGGCCGCAGATGACCGCTGTCCCGCCCGGTTCGTCGTCGGCTGCCCTGATCGCCTCGGCTGCGTCGTGGATGGCCCGCACGCTGCGAGCGTCGTCCTCGATCGCCCAGATCCGGGCGAACAGCAGCCCTTGCAAAACGGCGGCGGGCACGTGCTGCCAGAGCTCGGCGGGGTGATCCGCTACCGCGGCCCGCAACTGGCCTAGATCGGGATCGGTGAGCAGCCAGATCTTCGAGTTCCCGGCGAGCAGGAATGCCACGCCGCGCGAGGATGCCTCGTTAAGCGCCGCCAGCGCAGCAGCGACGGCACCGGGGCCGCCAGGCAGCTCGCTGACGCAGAACGCGCTCTGCGCAAGCCGGGCGGCGGCCTCCGGCACCAGGCCTGTCACCACCCGGTGGATCGCGCCGAGCAGCGGGGGATAGGCAGTCGAGTCGACGAGCAGGGCCAGCCCGCGGTCCCAGGGCCCGGCCCCGGCGCCGTCTTGCCGCAGTCGTTCCTGAAGCTGCAGGTAGGCCGCGTAGCGGTGATGACCGTCAGCGATCAGCGCGGTACGCGGCGCCAGGTCCGCGGCGATCATGGCCTGCTCACCAGGATCGGTGATGGCCCACAGCTGGTGCCGCAGGCCGTCAGCCGTAACGGCTGCTGCTAGCGGCGCACGGCTGTCGGCGACCAAATCGACAAGCCCGGTGGCAGCGCCGTTCCCGCCTTGGTACAGCAGGAAAATCGGCTCGAGATTGGCCTGCGTGGCTTCCATGAGCTGACGCCGGCCGGCCACCGGGCCAGGTGCCACGTCCTCGTGCGGCTGCACGATCCGGGCCGCGTAGGGCGCGA
>Ga0335074_10014858_pt1 | contig 10922 bp, 10 predicted proteins | sample Lox_Sample_23_FD_206715 | JGI IMG/M metagenome (GOLD analysis project Ga0335074, IMG submission 206715) | Soil microbial communities from Loxahatchee National Wildlife Refuge, Florida, United States - Lox_Sample_2.3 | ecosystem: Environmental > Terrestrial > Soil > Wetlands | place: USA... | reverse complement strand
CTTCGCCGACGGTCAACTGCGCGCCACTAACATGCAGAATCTCCTGATCATAAACGTTCCAACCCCCAAGGCAGACGCGCTCGCAAAGGAACTCGATGCGATTGACCTGAAGGTCGCGGCATCTTCGTTCTTTCGCGGAACCGTTGCCTGCAGTGGAACCGAGTTCTGCAAGCTGGCCATCACTGAAACCAAAAGCTTCTCGCGATGGCTCGTCGGGGAATTGGAGGATCGACTTCCCGACTTCGATCAACACGTCAAGCTGCACGTGACCGGGTGTCCGAACAGCTGCGGCCAGCACTGGATAGCCGACATTGGCATTGAAGGCAAAAAGATCAAGCTCGCCGACCGCATGGTCGACGCTTATTACTTTTGCGTCGGAGGTGCCCTTGGGCTGCATCAGGGAACGGCTCGGCCCGTAGGCTATCGCTGCCCCGCAACCGAAGTTCCCGATGCACTGGAACGCATCTTGCGGATATACCTGAAGCGGCGCGAAGCCGGAGAAAACTTGCGCCGCTTCTTCGCTCGCCACAGCGATGCGGAGTTACGCCAGTTCCTCGCGGGCGAACTTATACCCCCGGTCCCTCGCGATCTGCCGCTTGGAAATTCATCTTTAGCAGGAGCTTCTTATGACTAGCCTGTTCCCAATGTTCTTGAAGCTTGCTGGAAAATCGTGCCTCGTCGTCGGTGCTGGAGCGGTCGGGGAAACGAAGATTGGCGCATTGCTCGAAACCGGCGCGCGCATTCGGGTGGTCGCGCGAGAGGCAACTGCGAAGGTACACGATTGGGCCGCGGCCGGAAAAATCGATCTCAGGCTCCGCGCTTTCGAAGCAAACGATCTCGATGGAACGATTCTCGCCATCGTCGCTACGAATTACCGCTCACTCAATGAACACATTTACCACGAGGCCCAGCGGCGCGGCGTGCTCTGCAACGTCGTCGATGTCACGGATCTTTGTGATTTCTACTATCCCGCAGTCGTTCACCGCGGAGATTTGCAAATCGCTATTTCCACCGCAGGTCAGAGCCCATCACTCGCTCAGAGAATCCGTCAACAACTAGAGAAACAATTCGGTGCAGGATACGCTTCATGGCTTGCAGAATTGGGAAAGACCAGAAGACTCATCCTCGCCAGCGATCTTGCAAAAGAACGCAAGCTGGAGCTGTTGCACTCATTGGCCAGCCGACAAGCCGTCGAGTCAGCAATCACGCCGGAAACCGAACTCGAAGTTACAGGAGTGCGCCGATGAACGGAAAGGTCTACCTGGTGGGTGCAGGCCCGGGCGATCCAGAGTTACTAACCATAAAAGCGCTACGCTTGCTGCGGAGCGTTGATGTAGTCCTTCATGACGAGTTGGTCTCGGACGAGATCTTAAATCTCATTCCGTCGCGTACTCGGAAGCTCAACGTCGGCAAACGATGCGGAGAAAAGAAGATTTCGCAAGAGGAGATCAGTTTCCTGATGGTCGCTCTTGCGGAATCAGGCCTTCAGGTCGTGCGGCTGAAAAGCGGCGACCCGCTCATTTTCGGCCGTGCCGGAGAAGAGATCGCGTCGTTGCGTCATGCCAATATCGCTCACGAAATTGTCCCTGGAATAACTTCGGCCCTCGGAGCGGCAGCCTCCGCAGGGATTCCATTAACCCATCGATTCGTCTCCTCTGCGGTTGTGCTGCTCACTGGGCACCATGCCTCGGAAAATGAAACTGCTGATTGGGATGCACTCGCAGCCACCGGCGCCACGCTTGTAATCTACATGCCCGGGCACAACTATCTTGAAACTGCGACAAAGCTGAAAGAGGCAGGGATTGCCCCTGAAACTCCGTGCGCGATCATTTCGCAGGCAACTACATCCCTTCAGCGCAAATTTGTAACCACGATTTCTGAACTTGATCGTGCGCCTCACTTGCCCGCTCCAAACCTGCTTATCGTGGGCGAGACAGTGCGTTTTGCTCACGCAAATGTGAGGACCGGCGACGGATTGCCTCAGGAACCGGCCATGCCCCTCGCTTTGGTAGATGAGTTCGGCGCCGAAATTACACCCACGACGGAGCCACTCGCATGAAAACCGAAGGCCATTCTCGCTGCGCAGAGTTAGTATCCACGGTGCAATCGGCGGCGGAACGTTGGACTCCTCAACACACGCTGGCTTGGGCGTTCGAAACCTTCGGCAACGACGTGGCAATTTCGTCGGCATTCGGCGCTGAAGGCATGGTGCTGATCGACACGGCATCACGCCTTCGTGCCGACTTCCGCGTGTTCACCATTGATACCGAGTTCCTTTTTCCTGAGACTTACAGCCTCATGGATCGAATTGAAGAGAAATACGGCATTTCCATCGAGAAAGTATTTTCGGGCCTTTCCCCAGAAGAGCAGGAATGTACCCACGGTCCTTCCCTCTGGGCTCATGATCCCGACCTCTGCTGCAGAATCAGAAAAGTCGAGCCGCTACGAGAGAAGCTCGGAACACTCGCTGCCTGGGTCACAAGCATTCGCCGCGATCAAACTTCGACTCGTGCCTCGGCTCGCCGGATCGAGTGGGATGCAAAGTTTGGGCTCGTGAAAATTAATCCCATCGTCGACTGGAATGCCAAGCAGGTCTGGCGCTACATCCACGAGCATGGCGTTCCCTACAATCAGCTTCACGATCAGAATTTTCCCAGCGTCGGCTGCACGCACTGCACTCGTGCCGTCACACTCGGAGAAGATCCCCGCGCCGGACGATGGCCCGGATTTGCCAAGACCGAGTGCGGCCTTCACGTCATCGCTCCGCTTCCCGCACCGGAATCCTAGCCGCTCCTTACTTGCTAACTACAGCGGCACTCTCCCACGATCGTTCGATGTTATCTTTGTGGTGAATCCGTGACGATTCACGGAGTTCGCTATGAACGTTCTTCACACTCTGTTCGAGCAGCATTTCCGCGTTCCAGTGGAGCGGCTCGTGCCAGTGCAGGGGCAGCTCGGTGGCTCCGGACGCCAAATTATTCGGCTCGCCGCAAAGAACGTCAGCGCGATTGGAATCCTCTACAACGTGCGTGAAGAGAATCTCGCCTTTCTCGAGTTCACCCGCCACTTCCGCAAACACGGCCTTCCCGTGCCGGAAATCTACGGGGAAAATTTGAACGAGGGCGCTTATCTCGAACAGGATCTCGGCGATGTCTCGTTATTCGAATTCCTATCCAAGCATCGCTCTAGCGAACAAATCGAGCCGCAAGTCGCAGAAGCATATCGGCACGTGATTGAAATTCTGCCGCGATTTCAGATCGAGGCTGGCAAGGATCTGAATTATGCCGTCTGTTATCCGCGGGGCAGCTTTGACGCACAATCCATCTCCTGGGACCTGAACTACTTCAAATATTATTTCCTGCGTCTGGCTGGAATTCCTTTCAACGAGCAGGCGTTGGAAGATGATTTCATTCGCCTGACAGAGTTCCTTCTCACAACCGATCGCGATTATTTCCTCTATCGCGACTTTCAATCGCGCAACATCATGCTGCCAGCAGGACAGCCCTATTTTCTTGATTATCAAGGCGGACGCAGAGGGGCGTTGCAATACGATCTGGCTTCGCTTCTTTATGATGCCAAGGCTGATCTCCCGCCGGAATTGCGTCAGCAATTATTAGATCACTACCTCGACACGCTGGGAGCGTATGTGAATGTCCGGCGAGACGAATTCGTTCATTATTATTACGCGTACGTCTACATCCGCATCATGCAGGCTCTCGGCGCGTATGGGTTCCGCGGATTCTATGAGCGAAAAGCCCATTTCCTGCAGAGCGTCCCCTACGCACTGAAAAATATTCGCTGGCTTCTGCACAACGTCACATTGCCCATTGCGCTGCCCACCCTGCTCGAGGCTTTTCACAGCATGCTCGGCTCCGAGAAACTACAGGGGCTCGCCTCTGAAGCTGACAACCTGGTGGTGAGAATCTTCAGTTTTTCCTTCCATCGCGGATTGCCCAAGGACGAAAGCGGCAATGGCGGAGGCTTTGTATTTGATGGGCGCAGCCTGCCCAATCCCGGTCGCGAAGAGCGCTTCAAGCCGCTTACTGGAAAAGACGCTCCGGTCATCGATTACCTGAATCAGCAAGAAAGCGTGCATCAATTTCTCGCCAGTGTTATGGCGCTGATCGACAGCAGTGTCAACAATTATCAGCGGCGTGGGTTCAAACACTTGATGGTGTCATTCGGTTGTACCGGCGGACAACATCGCTCCGTCTATCTGGCAGAACAGGTGGCCAAGCGTCTGCGCGACCGCAACGGGGTCGAAGTAATGGTTCACCACCGGGAACTCGAGAGAATGGCGTCCGAGGCTGAGGCGGAGAAAGTTGAATCATGAAGGCCATGATTCTGGCCGCCGGACTCGGCACACGCCTTCGTCCGCTCACGAATAATCGTCCGAAAGCATTGGTCGAAATTTCTGGCCGCACAATGCTCGAGATCACGCTCAACTGTTTGCGCTCGTTCGGCATTCGTGAAGTAATCGTCAACGTCCATCACCACGCCGACATGGTGACGGACTATCTCGAGAAAAAGTCAAACTTGGGCATGCGGGTCGAAATCTCTCGTGAAGAGATCCTGCTCGATACGGGCGGAGGACTGAAGAGGGCCGGATGGTTTTTTCAGGAGACACCAGAAGATTTCGAGCGCCCATTCATTCTTCACAATGTCGATGTATTGAGCACCATCGATCTGCAACAGATGGCCGCATTTCATTGCAATCACAACGCCCTAGCAACCCTCGCCGTGCAGGATCGCGAGACTTCACGATACCTACTTTTCGATGAACAGGATCAACTCTGTGGTCGTCGAGCCGGAGAGAGTGGGCTGCCCGAAATGGTCCGCGCGACATCTACCACGCGCCCGCTTGCATTTTCTGGGATACACGTCATTTCCCCAAAATTTCTTTCCTTGATAAGCGAGGATGGAGCGTTCTCGATCATTGACGCCTATCTCCGCCTTGCGGGAAACGGACAGTCAATTGCCGCCTTCCGATCCGATGACTCTTATTGGCGAGATCTCGGCAAACCGGAGAATCTGACAGAAGCTGCCCATGACCTGCAAGAAGGAATTGTCCGGCTTTCGTAAACGATCGGAATTCTCGGCTGGTACAATGCTTAGCTTCGACATGAGCGACCCGCTGGCCAACCCATCTTCGCCTCGCAAACTCATCATCGCTATTGACGGCCCGGCAGGCGCCGGTAAAAGCACGATCGCCTCTCGGCTCGCGCGCAAGCTCGGTTACGTGAATCTTGAAAGTGGGGCCATGTACCGTGCGCTGGCGCTAAAGGCCATTGAAAAGGATATTTCGTTTGATGACGAATCGGCCCTTGCCAAGCTGGCGGAGCAGTCGCGGATTCGCCTGGAGCCGCAAATCGGAGGAAATCGCACTCTGCTCGACGGCCGCGATGTGTCCGCACGGATTCGCGAGCGCGATGTAACCGAGGCAGCTTCGCGAGTGTCGGTGCATCCAGCCGTCCGCACATGGATGGTGGAGCATCAGCGCCAGATGGGACTCGGTGGCGGCGTGGTGATGGAAGGGCGAGACATAGGAACGAAAGTTTTCCCCGACGCGGATCTGAAAATTTTCCTCGATGCCGATCCCGTCGTTCGCGAGAAGCGCCGTATGGAGCAGCAGAAGATCCGCGGCGAAGTCGCGGCAAATGTTGCAGCCGAGCTGCGTGAGCGCGACCACCGCGACCGCACGCGGAAAACTTCTCCGCTTGTCGCGGCCACCGACGCCGTGGTGATTGATTCTACAGCGCTAAGCGAAGATGAAGTCCTGGCAAAGATCGAAGCTTTCGCAGCTGAGAAGCAGAACTAGGCCAGCCTTCAAAAATCGCTGCCCACAGAAAACCAAACTGCTCGCTTCAGTTTTCGGTGGGCTGCACATCGTTGTCTTTCGGCGCCGGCAACGCTTTCCCTGGCTTGGGCGCTGTCGGAGGCGATGGTGGCTTCGGCGGCAGCGAACTCGCCCGGCGAATCTCGATATTGTCCCGATCATTATTCAGCACAACGTGTGCGGCGCCATTACCCACGCTGCCCGTCGCTTTGGATTCATGGTCCTCGTTATCTACTTTCAGCTCGGGAAAATCAGACTGAATCTCGCCCTCATGTGTGCTGGCATCCAGTCGAAATCCTGACTTATCCGGCAGACTCAGCTGAATGTCTCCGCTGCGGTTATCGATTTGAACATTTCCTAACGTTCGCATCCCCAATTCGATCGAGCCATTGTCGTCTTGCAGTCGAACGTCGCCGGAAACGCTATCCAGACGCAAATTCTTTGAGCGTGTGTTCAGATGCAGCGGACCCGTGATCTGGTCCGCATGCAGCTCATCAGAGTCAAGATCGAGGGAGCCATCGATGCGCGAGAATTCCATATCAGTGCGCGAAGACTTGAAGGTCACGGTCTTGGCGATGCGCGCCAGCTTCACACTCTCCTGGAATTCCCCGTCGAGTTGCGCGCTTCCCGTCACATCACTGACTTCCACTTCGTCCAGCCTGCCGTCCACATGGACATCGCCCTTGATCTGCTCAATCTTAGCGGAGCCCTTGTCTTGATTGATTTTCACGCTGCCGGTGATGTCTTCAATGCTGGTGTCACCGTGCTGCGTTGAGATGTCGACGTTCGCTTCACGATCCACGACCGTCACATCTCCCCGCCGCGAAACAATGCTGACCGCTACCTTGCGCGGTACCGAGACATCAAGATCCGTTTCTACCGGATGATCTCCCGCTCCTTCCACCTTGGCATCCAGCGTGACCAATCCGCCGATGGTTGTGATCGTCGGTTTGGTCTGGTTGTTGTATTGGTCTGCATCGTTTTGGTTATCCGCTCCCACTCGCTTGCGCACAACCACGTTGATGTTGTTGTCATCGGCCGCGTGCACGCTGACCGCGCCGTGATTGTCAATAATCTTCAGGCTATCGCCGGCAGGGAAAGCTTGTTCGAGATGGTCGTTGAAGTTGTACGACTCTCCGAAAATGTCGTTGAAGTCGTTGTCCCCGAAATCCATTTGATCGCGCAGGCCCGACCAATTGACACGCTCGATCTGGTTGGCCATCAATCCGAACACCACGATCATTACGATCAAGAAAATCCCGCCCGCACCAATCCCTGACGGACGCATCCCTTGGCGTTGCGCCTGATGATGCTCAATCAGCTTGAGGATGCCCCAGAGGATCAGCAGCAAAGGCCAGTAATGGGCGAACAAGACGCCCAGACGTCTCCACGAGACCATGTGCAGGTTGCCAAGCAGAAAAATCACGCCCAAGGTGATCAGCACAAACGGCCCTGCAAATGAACGATGTCGACGCGGCGGCAGAGGTGCCACTGGCGGTGGAGGCATGACGGGGCTAGACATTTTTCACCTCCCCGGAAGTGCCCGGCTCAGCCGAGGCAGGCGCCGAAGGCGCAGTAGGGGGAACGGGCGGCATGGGAGCGCTCGGTGGATAAGCCGCCGTTCCCGAAATCTGCGAACCGCCGTGTCCCGCACTTGAGGCATTACTCTGCATCAGTTTCACCACTCCGATGACCAACAGAATCGCAGGCCAGGTCTTGTCAAAACCTACCCTTGAAGTGTTATCCAGCAAAAAGAGCACGCCCAGCGTCACCAGGACGGCTGGTCCCATCAGCCGTCGAGTGCGGCAGCGCTCGCACATGCATGCGCGTTTGCAGTCCCCCGTCAATCCCCAGCCCCTTGCAAACAGATACACTCCGAGCGCGATCAGGATCAGCGGCCAGAAAAGATTCAGGCTCAGGTTAAAAACCGTGTTGATGAGAAAGAGGATGCCCAGCCCAATGAGCACGGCTGCGCCGATCGGAACCTTCGCGCTTTCGAACCTCTCGCCCGCGCCGAACATCTGCGCTAAGCCGAACGGATCCGGTGCCGGCTGACCCATCTGGATCGCCTTGGCAGTCCGCACCGAATCGATGATCTGGTAGAAGTAGAAGAACGCCATTCCGATGCCCAGCATCACCTGCATAGACTCCGGAATGTTGGAGTTGAGCCCAATGATCAGCAACACCATCACCACGAGATGCGCCAATCCTTTCGCGTACTGTGAACAGTAAACGGCCCCAACGCCAAAGGGGAAAAACCCAGAGAGGATTCCAGCCACAGCCGGATTCGGCCCCGACGCGGGAACCGGAACTGGAACAACTCTCGGCGGCTGCCCCGGCTCGACAACCTGTTGGTACGTGCTCTGCGGCGGAACATATCCTCCAGCTGGCGGCACATACGTTCCCTGCGGGGGAACGAATCCAGGAACTGGCGCTGTTCCTTCCAGCCGAGCCGCGATACACGACTCGCAATAAATTACCCCGCGGACATCGCGGGTGCACTGGTTACAAAGTGGCTTGCCGCACGTGCGGCAAAAGGCCACAGCAGCAACATCGTTGTGTGTGGCGCAGTTCATGCGAACCTCCTGTATGTGGTCACCGACACTACAGGCAGATCGTTGCCTAGACCTTCGACAGATGAACCCATAGGCGCGTTGGCCAGATACGTATTGCTATCGCTCTGGCTGTAATTGCGCTCCTGTTTCTGCTCGGGCTGTTGTGTTGTGTCGTTCTTGCGATCCTTCTGCTTCGCAGGTCCCGGTTCGGCAGGCTGGACATTCCGCTTTACCTGCCGCGCGAGCGATTCTACCTCGTAAACGACCCGGATGTTTTCGTAATACCGCACCACACGCGCTTCCGTATTGAAGTACGTATGCCGGATCGCCGACGGACGTAGATTGATGTGGGCCAGATCGGCCGGTTTGATCCCGGCGACTGTCAGCCCCACCGACAGCGCAAAGAATGCCATGCCAAACGACATGGCAAAGCGCGGCTGGCGGACCGTAGCCCAGACTGGCTCGAGAACTCCGGACATCGCGGCTTGTGCATGCTCGAACCACGAACCTCGTGGCTGAACAGCACGTGCCGGAACCCGCAGGCGCTGGGTGTCAACGCCCGTCGTGGATGCCAGAATACTTGCGACCAGGCTGGCTGGAGGTTCCACCTCCGTGAGACCCTTCAGCCAATTGCGGCCCGCCTCAGCTTCGGCGAGCAGCGGACCACACGCCCGGCAACTCCTGGCATGGGACTGGAACCGTTCGAGTTGAACGCCTCTCAGGACGCCATCCAGCGCGTCCGCGAGCAGGGCATCGAACTCGTGACACTGCATTCCGTTGCTGGTGTGCTCTGGCATCACATCACCTGCCTATAGGTACGCTGTAGAAGGCGTGCAAGTTCCGCCCGCCCACGATTTATTCGAGATTTCACAGTTCCCTCCGGCACCCTCAAAACCGAGGCAATTTCGCGATAGTCCATGTCCTGTAAGTCCCTTAGAATCACTGCTTCACGGAGCTCGGGGGAAAGTTTCCCCAAGGCCGCATGGACCGTCTCGCTGACCTCCCGGCTGCGAACGCTGGCGTCCGGAGGCGCGGATTGGTCCTGAATTTGCTCACTGAGCGGCTGCGCGTCATCGTGCTGGCTCGCCACTGAATCCATCGAGTCGGTCATCCGATCTTGTTTCGTCTTTCGAAAATGGTCGACCAGCAGATTTCGCGTAATCGTCGTGACCCACGTGACGAACGCGCCCTTGGTGTGGTCGTAGCTGGAGAGCGTGCGATACATCTTGATGAAGACCTCTTGCGTGAGGTCCTCCGCGTCGTCGCTCGATCCGGCAAACCGATAGCAGATGTTGTAAATCCGGCGGTTATAGTTCTGAACAATCTCTTCCCAAGCTGCAGCGTCGCCGGCGAGACAGCGCCGAACCAGCATCGCAACCACTTGGACGTCTTCCACTTGGCTCCCCGGATTTTCGACTAGCTCTTGGCTTCTGGCTTCCTGTTATCAGCGCGATTCGTATCAGGGCACGCATTTATGCGTGCCGTCGACGCCATGACTCCGAGCGTCTTTAGGCGCTGGACTAGCCCTTGGCTCGTAACCCTGAGCTATACAAGACAGTACGACGCTGTAGCGCCGGAAGTTCGCTATTCTCCGAGCACGAATAAAGAACATCGCATTGTAGCAGCGCAGAGATGACACCAAGCTTCAACGCTTAGGTCTTCTAGTCTCGGCACCGCGACCCCTTAGAAATTGCCTATTTCAAATTTCGGGACTATCCTGCGCACTCAGGGCTGCTCTCATGATCGGTAGGAAGCTCTCTCACTATCGCATCGAGGAAAGGATCGGGGCCGGCGGCATGGGAGTCGTCTACCGCGCCCACGACGAGCAACTCGATCGCGATGTGGCGATCAAGGTTCTGCCTTCTCGCTCCTTGACCGACGAATCAGCACGCAAACGTTTCCGCAAAGAAGCCCTGTCGCTGGCCCGACTGAATCACCCAAACATTGCGACCGTTCACGAATTCGGAACTGAGGGCGAGACAGATTTTCTGGTCACCGAGTTCATCCCAGGCGTAACTCTCGATTCAAAGCTAGCCCGAGGCCCGCTTCCTCCAGACGAGACCTTGCGTCTCGGAATGCAATTAGCTGCGGGGTTGGCGGCAGCACACGCAGAAGGCGTCGTCCATCGGGACTTGAAGCCCGGCAATCTGCGGCTGACGAAAGATGGCAGACTCAAAATCCTGGATTTCGGGTTAGCGCAACTCGCTCCTCATCCGGCGCAAGATGCCGCTGCGGAAACAATCTCCCAGTCCCACGATACCAGCGGCACGCTGCCCTATATGGCTCCTGAGCAGCTCAGTGGCGAAACTGCTGACCCGCGAACGGATATCTGGGCAGCCGGTGCCGTCTTGTACGAAACGGCCACCGGACGAAGGCCTTTCGTTCAGCCGACTGCTCCTCTCGTCGTCAACGCAATCCTCAATCAGTCGCCCGAAACACCCAGCAAGGTGAATCCCGCCGTTCCGGTCTTCCTGGATGCAGTTATTTTGAAGGCCCTCGCCCGCGATCGAGCGCAGCGTTATCAATCCGCC
>Ga0335074_10014857_pt1 | contig 10922 bp, 10 predicted proteins | sample Lox_Sample_23_FD_206715 | JGI IMG/M metagenome (GOLD analysis project Ga0335074, IMG submission 206715) | Soil microbial communities from Loxahatchee National Wildlife Refuge, Florida, United States - Lox_Sample_2.3 | ecosystem: Environmental > Terrestrial > Soil > Wetlands | place: USA... | reverse complement strand
TGGGCAGCACGCCCATCGCTCACTATCCCTTCGGGGGGACGATCTTCAGGTAAATGGCGGTCAGGATCAGGTTGACGAAGAACAGCAGCAGGAACGAGATCACCACCGACTGGTTCACCGCCTCGCCAACCCCCTTGGGGCCGGGCCGTGGGTTGAGCCCGCGGTGAGCGGCGACCACGCCGGCGATGAAGCCGAAGATCAGCGCCTTGATCTCGCTGATGTACAGGTCGGGCAGCTGGGCCAGGGAAGAGAAGCTGGCCAGGAACGCGCCCGGGGTGCCGTGCTGGAGATAGACGAAGAAGAAGTATCCGCCCAGCACGCCGACCACCGAGACCAGGCCGTTCAGCAACACGGCCACCAGGGATGCGGCCATCACCCGGGGCACGATCAGCCGCTGGATGGGGGAGACCCCCATCACTTCCATGGCTTCCATCTCTTCCCTGATGGTCCGGGAGCCGATGTCCGCGCAGATCGCCGAGCCGCCCGCGCCCGCGATCAGCAGCGCCACGATCAGCGGGCTGGCCTGCTGCACCACCGCGAGCACACTGGCCGCGCCGGTGAACGACTCCGCACCAAGCTGCTGGGTCAGCGAGCCCACCTGGAGCGTGATCACCGCCCCGAACGGGATCGACACCAGCATCGACGGCAGGATCGTGACGCTGGCGATGAACCAGAACTGCTCAATCAGTTCCCTGGCCTGGAACGGGCGCTTGAACGACAGCCACAGCACGCTCGCGGCCAGCGCGAACAGCTTTCCGGTCTGGCGCAGCGCCCCGGCCCCGGGGACCTGACCGGTCCCGGGAAGCGGCGGTTCCTGGGCCCCGCCGGGGGCCGGTGTCTGCTGAGTAGTCACCGAGGTCCCCCTGGCCAGTGCGAAGGCCAGCGGCCGGGCCGGTCGTCCGGCTCCTGCCAGTCGTCCGGCTCGGTCGTGTCGTCGTCCGGCTCCTGCCAATCGTCTGGCTCGGTCGTGTCGTCGTCCGGCTCCTGCCAGTCGTCTGGCTCGGTCGTGTCGTCGTCCGGCTCCTGCCAGTCGTCTGGCTCGGTGCGGCCGGCCGGCTCCTGCCAGTCGTCTGGCTCGGTGGGGACCGGCTGGCTGCCCGCGCCCAGCGAGCTCACGATGGCCTCCTGAGCCGGCACCGGCAGGGTATGCAGCATGCTCATCACCCGGGCCCGGCGGCGCTTGGCCGCCTGCCGCTCGGGCATCCCCGGGCTGGGATCGAGCTGCGGCACCAGCGCGGGAAGTTCCTGGCTGGCCGCGCCGTCCCTGGCCTCCTCCAGCGCCAGCGTGGTCGCGTCCTTCTCCTCGGACATGCCGATCGGCCCCGCCCGGCGGCCGTTCACGAACTGCGTGATGACCGGGTTGGCGCTGGTCAGCAGGACCTCCCGCGGGCCGAACATGATCAGGTTGCCGCGGAACAGCATGCCGATGTTGTCCGGCACCGTGCGGGCGATCTGGATGTCGTGCGTGACGATGAGGATGGTGGCGTCGATCTCGGCATTCAGGTCGATCAGCAGTTGCGACAGATAGGCGGTGCGCACCGGGTCCAGGCCGGAATCGGGCTCGTCGCACAGGATGACTTGCGGGTCGAGCACCAGGGCGCGGGCCAGGCCGGCCCGCTTGCGCATGCCGCCCGAGATCTCACCGGGGAACTTGTGACCGTCGCCCGCGAGTCCGACCATCTCCATCTTCTCGAGCACGATCCGCCGGATCTCGGCTTCGGTGTACTTGGTGTGCTCGCGCAGCGGGAAGGCGATGTTGTCGAACAGGTTCAGCGACCCGAACAGCGCCCCGTCCTGAAACATCACCCCGAATAGCTTGCGAGCCGCGTACAGCTTCCGTTCCGAGCAGTGGGCGATGTCGATCCCGTCCACCAGCACCTGGCCGCGATCCGGCCGGATCAGCCCAACCAGTGACTTCAGGAACACCGTCTTGCCCGTGCCTGAAGGGCCGAGCATGACGCTCACCTCACCGGCCGGAAGCGACAGCGAGATGTCCTGCCAGACGACGTGGCGGCCGAAGGATTTGGTCAGCCCCTCGACCACCACCTCGATACCCATCCCAACTCCCTGGTCTGCCTAGGCCCGTCACCCTACGCTTGGCACCTTGCCTTGTCCTGGCTAACCGGTCCTTCCCCCTACTTCCGGCATTTCCCCGGACATATGCTGCGAGCACCGCATCGCGAAGGCAAGCCAGAGTGCCGGGAAGGTTCTGCAGCCGGGACATGAACGGCCTCCCCGGAGTGTGCCTGTTTCGGCGGCCGGCGTGCGCACATCAAGGGGGGCCAGGCACCATATCGCTGCTGCGCAAACGGCATGTTTCATGATTGTTACTAGCCGGTAGATTAACTGCGCATAACGGGACTGTCAAGGGAGCTCCGGTGCGTAACCCCCGGTCGGTGACGAATAACGCCTGGTAGGCGCGGGCGGCCGCCCACCGGTGATGCAGGCAGCCTGGCCTGGCCGGCGTCGGCGCACGGCGGGACCCTATGGACGCAGGACCCTCCGACGCACGATGATCTCGCCGGCCCGCCAGCCGGCATCAGCCACGCCGAGCGCAGCGGGCCGTTTCGGCACACGCCGTTGTCCCGCGTTCCCGCGGAAACAGAAAAGGAAGACGCGTGTCAGAACGCCAGGCACCGCTTGGGGTGGGGGTTGGCTGGATAGCCCAGCCACACACGTCAGCCGGACACCGAATGCAGCGGCTTTGGCACCAGTGGCAGGCCGGTCTTGGCACTACATGTGCCGCCGCCCAGTATGAAGCACACTGCCCCTTGGGTGAGCAAGGAGGCATTGTCCGATCCAGAGATCGAGGCCGTGAAGAGAGGGTTCAGGTCCTCACCGACGCCGCAGCTGGTAAACGGAGGGATATCTATGGTGCCGGTCACCGGGCCACCCAGGGTTACTGAGTAGGGAGGCTTGCTCGTGCTGTTGCCAGTGACGATGGCATCGAACGGTGCGGTGCCACAGTCGGCTCCGACGCTCAGCGGCACACCGTTGATGGTCACGTTGGTGACACGAATGTAGAGATAGGTCGAGACCGTCGTGATGGTTGGGCAGGGACCCGTGCACGCACCTTCGGAGTAAGGCCCGACGGCGACCGCGTTGAGGGTTCCGATCTGAATCAGATGCAGCGTTGCCGAGACGGGCTCGAAGCCGAATGCGAGGAAAGTTGTCCTCGACGGAGGGAACTCGGGCAGCCCGTGGTACGACAGCTTACCGTAGTTATCGGTCTGAAAATAATTATCTTTAATGTCGTACGCCACCCTGACGTTCACGTCCAGGTTGACGATGCCAGGGTTTATAAGCCCCGCGCCGTTGAGCTTCAGGACATCCGCATAACCGTCGGTATACGCGCAGCCCGGCTCGAGCGGTTTCGGGAATATAATTGTCGAGCCAGCCGGGGGCGTGGGGAGAGGAAAGCGCGGGTTCCGGCTGTATCCGGCCTTGTCCAGCCCCGGGCAGAACGGGCGATGAGCGGCCGCCTGCACCTGGCTCTTGGCCACCCGCCCGGGCGCGCCGGCCACCGCGACCGTGGCCAGCGTGGTCACCTGGCCGGCCACGGGCGTGCAGTCAATCCGGACTTCCGGCGGCGCGACTGTTTTCCCCGGCGCAGGTGACGGACTGGGGCTGGCGCCACCAGCCGTGCGCAAGCCACTGGGACTGGTGGCACTAGCCGTGCGCAAGGTAAGGGCCAGCAGCATGCTGCCCGCGGTCACGGTGACGTTGCCGGGGCCGTCAACGATGAGCGGCGGCACCGCACCAGTTGCGTCCAGCGTCATGCTGCCCGCCCGGGGCACGGTGGTCTCCCGGACTCCCAGTCCGGGCCACGCGACCATGGCGGACTTGCCGCCCTGAGTGACACCGAGCGTGAGTTCGGCGCTGGCCGTCACCGCGGACGCATGTCGCTTGACGAGGTCAGCGACGCCTGCTGGGGGGAGCGTCACGGCCAGCGTGACGCCAGTCGGCTGAATCGAACCGTCGGCCGCTGCCTGGGCCGGGAAGGTGGCGGAGATCTGGACCGGCGTCTGCCGCGGCCCGGAAGGATACCGGCAGGTGTAGCCGAGCCGCACGGTAGTGGCCTGCGGCCCCGACGGCGTGGCCGCGCCCGAGGCCGCGCTGGCGGCCATGCCGCTGGCAGCGAGCATGGCCGCCAGCGCGGTGACTCGGGCGACCGAAGCGACCGTCTTAGCGGGCACGCGCGTTCAGCTCACTACCTTCGCCTTGCCGAGCTTGAGCGTGATCGTGTTGCCCGGCCCGGGGATGGTGAGGTTGAGGACCGGCGTCAACAGCCCGCAGTGGGCGAACGGCGGGACGGTGTACGTACCGCTCAGGCTGCCTCCGTTGACAATAGTGAAGCCAGGCTGACTGTTCACCGTCACCGTGGCCGGATGAGCGCTCTCGCACCCGTTTGGGACCGGGACCGGGAGGCCTGCCACCGTCAAGCTGGTGACCTGCAGGGTGATGTGTGAGGTGGTGGTGACCGCTCCGGTGTCGAGGTTGACGGTGCCGGTCGTCGCCCCGTCGTTGATGAACGCAGTGGTCGCGGTGACCGGGACCAGGTTGAGTTCCTCGAAGGAGACGGAGGCCGGCGGCAAGGTCAGGCTCGCGGTAAGTTTCCCGTTGCTGAGGTCAACGGTGGACTTCAGCGTCCCGGGGCCGAGCGCGGCCGTGGCGTCGACCTTCTCGAGCAGGGTGCTGCCGGTCACCGGGTACTTGACGGTGACGGTGGTCTGAGCCGAGGCCGGGGCGGCCGCGGCCAGAATCGCGCCGGCGGCCAGCAGGCCGGAGAGAGCCGTGATCGTCATTCCACGGACACCCCGCAGCCGCACGAACGTGGTCATGGGGCTCCTTAGTTCTGGGTGGGGGTTTGCGAGATGGTTCGGGGAGGAACGCCAGGCCACCGGCCCGCCTGGCCTGCGGGCGGTCCGGTGGCCCGAACGTGGTTGGGACGCCCTTGGTTACGAGGCCTTGATGGTCTGCTTGGGGGTCACGGTGTAGGTGGCGCTGAACGTGGTGGTGTTGCCGCTGTTGATCAGGCCGGCGCAGCCGCTGACGTCGTAGACGTGCAGGTTTCCGCCGGTGGTGAGCACCTTGAGCTTGCCGGTGCTGTTGGTGTACGTGACCTTGACCGTGCCGTTGTCTTTGCCGGCCCCGGTGCCGTCCACATCGGCACTGCAGCTCGGGCCGGACAGGGTCGCGTCAATGTGGGTAATCGTGCCGGTCGTAACGCCGGTGCTGGAGTCGTAGGACACGGCGTTGAGCTTCCACGGAAGAGCCTTGGTCGTGACCGTGAACGTGAGGTCCAGCGGACCGGTGCAGGTGCTGAAGGTGGCCTTGGTAATGGAGCCGATGGCAGTGCCGGACAACCCGCTGCCCTTCTTGAGGGTGGCGCTGGTTGACGACGACTTGCAGGTCAGCGAGTTACCGGTGGTGGTGTCCTTCAGTGTTGTCGTTCCGGACTTGGCGGTGATGGCCCCGCCTGGGCTGACGCTCCAGGTGGTTGCTGCGAAGGCTGGAGCAGCCGACATGCCAATCACCGCAGCCGTCGCAACGCCTGCGAACAGAATGCCGTAGGTGCGTTTCAGAATCGCCATACGTGACCTCCCTGGCCGGGTCGCCTGGCACTCGGCGCCAGGCTCTGCTCTTGGCAACCCGCTACGCGAGCAGCTTTACTACTGGCGAGTACGTTACGACGAGGTAACATCCGGGCGCAAGGGCCAGAGGGATTGTCTCACCAGTGGGTGCCCAAAAGGCCACGGAACGGCGCCACATCGGCTGGCCGTCAGTGACGTGCGCCGGCGTCCGCGCCGAGGATGCATTCGCGCAGGTAGTCGATGGTCCCCGCGAGCAGCCTGGACACGTGCATCTGGGAGATGCCGAGCTGTTCGCCGATCTCGGCCTGGCTCATGTTCCCGTAGAACCGCATGATCAGCAGCCGCTGCTGGCGAATCGGCAGGTCGCCCACGTGGGCCCAGACAGACTCCATGTCGAGTGCGTGCTCCAGCCGCGGATCCTCCGCTCCGATGAAGTCGGCCAGGGGAGCCGTATCCTGGCCGTCCAGCAGCGGCACGTCGAGCGACGAGGCCTGGAACACCAGGTCGGCACGCTCGGCGTCGATGAGCTCAGCGTCGCTGACGCCGAGATGTGCCGCCAGCTCATCAGGTCGCGGCGATCTGGCCAGTCGCTGGGTCAGCTCGGCCCGGGCCTGCCGTAGTTCCAGGCGCAGTTCCTGCACGGAGCGCTTCACGTGCACGTGCCAGCGCTTGTCGCGGAAGTGCCGCTTGATCTCGCCGCTGATGCACGGCTGGGCGTAGGCGGCGAGACTCCCGCCGAAGGCGGGGTCGAAGTTGTTGATCGCCTTGAGCAAGCCCACGTACCCGACCTGCATCAGCTCTTCCTGAGAATCCGGGCTCTGCCGGTATCGCTGCACGCAGTAGCCGACCAGCGACTCGTACCTGATCACGAGCTTCTCGCAAGCCGTGTCACGCTCTGCGCTATCGCGCGGCAGCGACTGGACACGGCGTATCAGCTCCTGGTCGCTCGGCTCCTCCGTCTGGGACGTGGGCAGCCGGATGACTGAGGCCGTCATGGCCATCACCTCCGAGGTCGGGCCTGGTCCGGTTGTCCCCTCCATGCGAGGCTCAAACATCGAACCGGGCCCGGGGCCCGACCGCGCGATCCAGGTGAAGACCCCCAGCCGCGCGCTACTATCGGCGCTAGCGATGGTCGAGCCGGTCGGGCAGAGGCTGGCTCGACTGGCCAGTTAATTCGTGGCTACCTTCTCCCTCTCTAAGGTGTCGGCTGAACGCTATGCCCGGACCTGACCGCCGGCGAGGTACGAAAATCAAGGCTCCGGTCGCGCTGACCGGAGCTGACGCCGGATGCGACCGTCATGAAAGCTGAGGCGGCCGATCCCCGGCTGACCCCGGAGCAGAAGCTCAGCTATATCCAGGCGATCACCGACGCCGAGCTTTCCCGCCTCGATGCCGATCAGCTCCTGGTCAAGCTGCTGGACCGGCTCAAGCTGATCATGCAGGCCGACACCGCCGCGGTGCTGCTGCTTGATCGTTCCGGCACGCAGCTCATCGCGACGGCAGCCAGCGGGCTCGAGGAGGAAGTGCGCCAGGGAGTACGGATACCGGTGGGCCGCGGTTTTGCCGGGCGCGTCGCCACCGAACGCCGGCCGGTGATCCTCGATCACGTTGACCACAGCAACGTGATCAACCCGATCCTGCTGGCCAAGGGGATCCGCACGCTGATCGGCGTGCCGTTGCTCGCCGAAGGGGCGGTGATAGGCGTGCTGCACGTCGGTTCCACCGGCACCCGCAAATTCACCGACGATGACGCCCGGCTGCTCCAGCTCGCCGCTGACCGCGCCGCCTCCGCGGTGCAGTTGACGACGTCGCTCGCCGACCGCACGGCGGCGGCAACGCTGGCCCGCAGCCTGCTCCCCACGAATCTGCCCGTGGTTGACGGCCTGGACATGGCCGCGCGCTACGTGCCGCGTGACGGAGACGTGGGCGGCGACTGGTACGACGTCTTTCCCCTGCCCTCGGGCGAGTTGTGTGCGGTCATGGGCGACGTGGCCGGCGCTGGCCTGCAGGCCGCGATCACCATGGGCCGGATGCGCAGCGCGCTGCGCGCTTACGCGCTGGAGACCCCCGATCCGGCCGACGTGCTGCGCAGGCTGGACAGCAAAATGCAGCATTTCGAGTCCGGAACCATCGCCACGGTGATGTATGCGGTGTTCGGCCGGGATCTGGAGCAGGTGCGGATTTCGTCCGCCGGGCATCTCCCGCCGGTAATCGCGGTACCGGGCCGCGCCGCTGTGCTGGCCGGCATCAGCAACGACCTGCTCATAGGCGTGTCTGCCACTGCCGACCGGCATGTCACCACGCTGCCGCTGTCCCCGGGCACGGTGCTCTGCCTCTATACGGACGGCCTGGTCGAGCGGCCCGGCTGCGTCCTCGACGACGGCCTGGATGCGCTCTGCCGGGCGATCACCGCCGGGCCGGCCGAGACGGTTTGCGCCGCGGTGCTGCAGGCTCTGGTCGGCCGGGAGCCATGCCCGGACGACACGACCCTGCTCGCCTTCCGCCGCCAGGCGCCCAGCTCAGCCGGGTGATCCTGCCTCTCGCGGTGGTCCCGGCTCGGGCGGCGGTCCCGGCTCTGGTTCGGGCGGCGGTCCCGGCGGCGGACCGGGACGCGGCGCCGGCTTTGGGCCGGGCCCCGGCGGCCCCGGCGGCTCCGGCGGCCCCGGCGGCGGCACGGGTGGCGGTCCCGGCTCCGGGCCGGGAAACGGCGGGAACGGCGGCTCCGGAATGGGGTCTTGCCCGCTCTGGAGCGGCCCATGTCTGGTCATGTGCCGTCTGTTTACCAGCGACCGGCGCGTTAAACGCCGTCAGCCGGGTTGCGCAGCCTTGTCGTCAGGATCCGCGAGCGCCGCGTGGTAGCCGTCGTAGAGCGGGGACGCTTTCTCGTCCAGGCCGGCCTGGTCCGCCCCGGCCAGCGAAGCGGCGACGCTCGGGTAGATGTCCATCAGGTGGCCAACTCCGGTGATGTCCAGCACTCGCTGTACGGCCTGCGCGCTGACGACCAGGCGCATTTCCGCGTCGTTGGCTGTCGCCCGCTTGTGGGCGCGGACGAGGGCGTTCACGCCGGCCGAATCGCAGAACGTCGTACCGCCCATGTCCACGATCAACGTAGCCGCTCCGCGATTGAGGGTAGAAAGCAGGTCATCGCGGACCTGGTCGGCGTTGGCGATGTCGATCTCGACGGGCAGCGTGACCACAGCTACCTTGCTGAGCCACACCACCGGGAAGCGCTCTTGAGCCACGCGCAGTCACCACCACTCAGGTAGAAGAGAGGTGGGCCGCGTCTCTGGACCCACAAAACGAAAACGCCAGGCCAGTGGGCCCGCCGCAAGGAGCATTATCCCCGTCCTCGGTGCTTGGCACAAGCCGAGCACTTTGCCTGCCCGGGCCTCGTGCAGCGCCGCGCCCGGTCTCACGCAGCCATGAGTAACAGCCGCGATCGGGGGCAGGCGGGCCAGGAAGCAGTCCGCCGGGCATCGCCAGCTCTCAGCCAGTAGCCGGACGGTGGCGAGCCGGATGCCTGCTGCGGCACTCGAAGGCAGGTGCACGATGGAGGGGACGAATAGCCGGCCAGGGACGGCATGGCCTGCGGATTTCGCCGGTGATGACGACAGCGGCTGGCAGCGGCGATGGACGATCGCGACGGACGCGCTGGCCAGGGCGTCGATTGCGGCCGCCACGGCGACCACCGTGAGCCAGCTGGGGGCGGACTGTGCCGAGGCACTGGTCGGATCGTTCGCCGACTGGGCGCTGGTCGACTGGGGAAGCGGCCGCCCGGCGAGGGCGGTGGCAGCCGATCGTCCAGATCCGGCGGTGGCCGATCTCCTGGCCGAGGTCTCCGCTGAGGAGTGCCCGCTGATCCGGTCAGCCATGCGGCGCCGCGCACCGTTGATCGCGGCCACAGCCGATGACGACTCGCTGGGCAGGCTGCCGTGCGGGCGTCAGGTGATCGGCGCTCTGGGCGCTAGCTCGGCGGCCGTCGCACCGGTCGTGAGCCAGGGCGTTGCCCGGGGCGCGGTCACGATCATTCGCCGCCCGGGCAGCCCGGGGGTCGCCTTCGTGGAGCTGGGCGTCCTGTCGCAGATCGCGGACCTGGCCGGCGCCGCTGGGCGTCGCCTGAACGGGTGGTAGGTCATTCAGCCGGCCCAGCCAGGCCGGACCAGCCCGGCCTGGTAGGCAAAGACGACGAGCTGGGCCCGGTCCCTGGCGCGGAGCTTGGTCATCGCCCGGGCGGCGTGGGTCTTCACGGTTGACGGGCTCACGTAGATCTTGCGGGAGATCTCGTCGTTGGACAGCCCCGAGGCGATCAGCGCGACGACCTCTCGCTCTCGCGGGGTCAGCTCGTCCAGCCCGTCGACGCTGGCCGCCTCCCTGGTGCGCGAGGCGAACTCGGCGATGAGACGCCTGGTGACGGTCGGGGACAGCAGCGCCTCGCCAGCGGCCACCACCCGCACCGCGCGGATCAGCTCCGCAGCGTCGGTGTCCTTCACCAGGAACCCGTAGGCGCCGGCCCGCAGCCCCTCGAACACGTACTCGTCCAGCTCGAACGTGGTCAGGATGACGACCCGGACGCCACCCAGGCCAGGGCTGGCCGCGATCCGCCTGGTCGCCTCGATGCCGTCCAGCCGCGGCATGCGGATATCCATCAGCAGCACGTCAGGCGCGGCGCGCGTGGCGACCTGCACCGCCTGCTCCCCGTCGGCGGCCTCCCCGACGACCTCGATGTCCTCCTCGGCGTCGAGCAGCGCGGCGAACCCCGCCCTGACCAGTTCCTGGTCGTCGGCCAGCACGACCTTGATCACCGCTGGCCCTCACCCTCACGCAGCGCCTGCCCGGCAAGCCCATCCCCGTGAAGCCCATCCCCGGGGCGCCCGCTGGCTGGCAGCCAGGCCCGGACTCCGAAACCGCCCTCCGCCGTGGGGCCGGCCTCGAGCGTGCCGCCGAGCGCGGCCGCCCGCTCGGTCATCCCCGCGATGCCGTTGCCTGAGCCATTGGCCCGGGCCGGTGGCTGGCCGGCCCCGCGGGTCGTGCCATCGTCGTCCACCTCGACCCGCAGCCCGCCGTCGCCGAAGCCGAGTCGCACCGTCGCGGTCGTGCCGCCGGAGTGGCGTGCGCTGTTGGTGAGCGCCTCCTGGATGATCCGGTAGGCGGTCAGGTCGACGTCGGCCGGCAGCGGTGCCCGCTGGCCGTCCTCCTGGACGTGGACGGTGAGCCCGGCGGCCGCCGCCGTCTCGACCAGGTCCCCCAGGCGGGCCAGCCCGGGTGCCGGGGCCCTCGGAGCGCTGCCGTACCCGTCGACGTCGCGCAGCACCCCGAGCACCGAGCGCA
>Ga0335074_10014856_pt1 | contig 10922 bp, 9 predicted proteins | sample Lox_Sample_23_FD_206715 | JGI IMG/M metagenome (GOLD analysis project Ga0335074, IMG submission 206715) | Soil microbial communities from Loxahatchee National Wildlife Refuge, Florida, United States - Lox_Sample_2.3 | ecosystem: Environmental > Terrestrial > Soil > Wetlands | place: USA: Florida... | reverse complement strand
TCAGTATGGCGTGGAAGAGGCGCTGGCGGCGGGCTGCGACCAGATCATCATCATTACCGGCCGCGGCAAGACGTCGATCGAGGATCATTTCGACGTGAGCTACGAGCTGGAGAAGATGCTGGAGGATCGCGGCAAGACCGATCTGCTGGCCGTGGTGCGGCAAATCTCCGACATGATTCACGTCGCTTACACCCGCCAGAAAGAGGCCATGGGACTGGGACACGCGGTGCTGATGTCGCGCGAACTGGTGGGCGATGAGCCCTTCGCGGTCATTCTGGCCGATGACATCATCGACGCCGCGGTGCCGTGCCTGAAGCAGATGATCGAGGTGTACAACGAAACCGGATGCTCGGTGCTGGCAACGCAGGTGGTGGAAGGCAAGGCGATCTCGTCGTACGGCGTGCTCGATGCGAAACCGGTGGCGAGCAAGTGGGGCGATCGTCTGTTCGAAGTGCGCAATCTGGTGGAGAAGCCGAGGATGGAAGATGCGCCGTCGAACCTGGCGATCATCGGGCGCTACGTGCTGACGCCGGCGATCTTCGAGATGCTGGCCTCGACCCCGCTGGGAACCGGCGGCGAGCTGCAGTTGACCGATGGGCTGAAGCAGCTGCTGAAGAAAGAAAAGATCTACGGCTACACCTTCGAAGGCCAGCGTCACGACACCGGCGACAAGCTGGGATTTCTGAAGGCGACGGTGGAGTTTGCGCTCAAGCGCGACGACCTGGGCGCGGAGTTTCGGGAGTATCTGAAGACGCTGAAGCTGTAGAAGGCAGTTCTTGGAACCGGTCACGGCCGTGCCGGCTCACTCGTGCTCCAGCAGGTCGCGGAGTGCGATCCTGTACGCAACGGCTTCAAGCGAGTTGGCGCCTTGATAAGGATGATCGGTGGCCGCGATGAAGAACACCAGTAAGGCGATCATCGAGGCTAGCAGCGCGGTCATCAGGCTGTGCACCAGCAAACTGGGAATCTGGAAGACGTAGGAGGCGAATATCGAAAGCGCCGCGCCAACGAGGACAACGCACCACAGGCTTGCAGGAACGGCAAAGCTGGCCGCCTCGACCCGGCGTCGCCGAAATGCCTCGAGCGTATTGAAGCCGCGCATCACCTCTCCATAGACGACGCACTGGCCGTCATTGGCCGGCTCGAAGGCGATGATCCGACGCCCCAGCTCCAAAAGATCCTCGATACCTTCCTCCGTCACTTCGCCGCGCTGCTGGGCGGGCCATGCGTCCTCGATGATGGACTTCAGATAGCGCACCAGCACGGTTTTGATCTCGTTCTGCAGCGGCTGAGGATACCCCATCAGACTCCGATATAGTACCGGGACTTGGGACGCTTCCTGCGAGGCCACGTCCGCCGCAGCCGACGCATTGGTCCAGGTCGCGACGGCAATGAGACCGATAGCAATGGCATAGATCACCAGAACTGCAGAAAAAATCCAGCCGAGTGTGTCGTTGTCGACGAGCCCATACAAACCCAAGCGGCGGCCGAGTTGGCGCGCGCAGACAAGCCCGGCCAGCGCGACGCCATTAAAGGCGGCAAGGGTGAGCAGCGCGAACAGCCAGAGCGGAATGTCGCGCAGCCGCTTCACTCGTACACCAGAGTGCGGCCTGGAGCTCGGTTAACGGCAGTCAAGGTCAGGTCGGTCATCGGCCCAAGGCAGTAACCGCATGTCGTATTTGTCTTTTGGGGTCCAGAAAGGAAAGGATTTTAGCCGACCAGGTTGGATCGCACAACGGAATTATGAGCGCGCACAGACCGCGACTTGTTTGCGCGTGGCAACAGAATATGATGCCCGCGATGTCGAGAGGATCGTTGCCCCGCGCTCAGCTGTGCCGGCTTTCCTTGAGCTTGCGTGACTTGGCTTCCACGCCTTTGGCCAGCTTCTCCTTGTACGCCTCAAGCTTCTTTCCAACGTCGGCGTCGTATAGCCCGATCATCTGCGCCGCAAGGATGCCTGCATTGGTTGCGCCAGGTTTGCCAATGGCGACCGTGGCGACGGGAATTCCGGCCGGCATCTGCACCATGGCCAGCAGCGAATCCAGGCCGAGGAGCGCAGTGGATGGAATCGGGACGGCGATGACGGGCAGAGTCGTCTCGGCGGCGATGACGCCGGCAAGATGAGCGGCTCCGCCTGCCCCGGCGATGACGACTTTCACGCCGCGCGATTTCAGCGCCCGCGAATATTCGCTGGTGCGCCCCGGCGAGCGGTGCGCCGAGGTGATGTCGATTTCGTAAGGGATACCAAATTCGGCCAGCGCCTTCGCGGCCTCGTTCATGATGTCGAGGTCGGAGTCGCTGCCCATGACGATGGAGACGAGAGGAGTGTTAGTCATAATGTTTCATGCCGCCGCTGACGCGGCTCCAAGATTTTTCCGCGCTCACTCCGGGGCTTGCGCCCCGGGCTGCCCATTCTAAGTCGCCGTTCAAGCACGATAGCGCGGGCTTAGGCCCGTGCCTAACACAAATATCGTCGAAGGCGCTGAGAAAATCGAAAAGCAGATCCCTCGCGGACTGAAGTCCGCTCGGGATGACAAAAATAAAAGGACTTGCCACGGCGCAGCTAAAGCTGCGCCCCTTCAAAACCTACTAGCGACCTCCGCCCGATGCCGCCAGGAACTTATTTTCCCGTCCGCAGATGTTTCAGGCCGCGGGCGGCGATGTCCTTGCGATAGTGCATGCCGTCGAAGCGAATCTTCATCACTGCGTCATAGGCGCGCTCGACCGCCTCGGGCAAGTCTTTGCCGCGCGCGGTCACGCCCAGCACGCGCCCGCCGGAGGTGTAATACATGTGGTCGCGACGGTTGGTACCGGCGTGGAAGACCTTCACGCCCGGCAGGCGATCGGCCTCGTCGATTCCGGTGATCAGCTTACCGGCTTCAAATGCGCCGGGATATCCGCCCGAGGCCATCACCACGCAGACGGCCGGGTCCGGCGACCAGCGAAAATCGCCATCGCTGACGCGGCCGGCAATCGAGGCCTGCATCGCCTCAACCAGGTCGCTCTCCATGCGCATCACGATGGGCTGGGTTTCAGGATCGCCGAAGCGGCAGTTGAATTCCAGCACCATGGGCCCGGTTGCCGTCATCATGATGCCGCAATACAAAATGCCGCGGTAGTCGGCGCCTTCGGCGCGCATGCCGGCGATGACCGGGCGCGCAATGTGGGCCACCAGCCAATCGCGCATCTGGGCATCTACGATCTGGTTGGTCGAGTAGGCTCCCATTCCGCCGGTGTTCGGCCCCTGGTCGTTGTCGAAGGCGCGCTTGTGGTCCTGAGTCGCGACCAGCGGCACGACGCGCTCGCCATCGCTCATCACCAGAAAGGACAACTCTTCGCCTTGGAGACATTCCTCCAGCACCACCCGCGAACCGGCCTCGCCCAGCATCTTGCCGGCCAGCATCTCCTCGGCGGTGCGCTGTGCGTCCTCTTTGGACTGCGCCATGACAACCCCCTTGCCGGCGGCGAGGCCGTCCGCTTTGACCACGATGGGAGGGTGAAACAGCTTCAGTGCTTCGCGCACCTGCGGGTTGGTGCTACAGACCGAATACTTCGCGGTGGGAATGTGATACCGCTGCATAAATTCCTTGGCGAAGCTCTTGCTCGATTCCAGCCGCGCCGCGGCGCGAGTGGGGCCGAAGATAGGCCAGCCACGCTTCTGAAATTCGTCGGCGATGCCGAGGGTCAGCGGCAACTCTGGACCGACGACGGTGAGATCGGGATTGAGACGATTCGCCAGCTGCACCAGCGCGTCGATGCTCTTGAGATCAACCGCCAGACACTCGGCGTCAGTGGCGATGCCGCCATTGCCCGGCGCGCAGTAGAGCCTGCTGATGCGCGACGACTGTCGCAGCTTCCAGACCAGCGCGTGTTCGCGACCACCACTGCCCAGGACCAGGACCTTCATAAGCGAAAGAAAAAGAGTAGGGGTGCGGCGGAGGAGATGTCAAACCGGCGGGGATTGAATCGTCCCGGCGGCTGCGCTGCTCAGGCAGACGTCCGCCCGGTGCACCAGGCAATTGTCGCCCTTGTCGTGAAGGTCCGTGCGCACCGACCTTATTTTCATGAGAGCGCCGGTTGAAGCTGCGGCACGAAGTACTGGCTCAAGCTCCGGGTCGCGTGCGCTGGTGCAGGAATAAATTCCAAGCTGAGTAATCACCCCAGCAGAAAACGCAGCGCCGTGACGAGTGATTTTCGCCATGATGCCTACGCCCAAACTGGGGCCCACCGACATGGTCAGCGGCAGCACCAGGCGGCCACCTTCGCGCAAGCAATTCAGCCATAGCGGAAGAGGATGGGTTACGCCCGCGTTCACGAAAATGGCGTCGCGCGGGCCGGGATCGAGGATCGCGCCGTCACCTGCGTAGACGGTTACGTTCGGATAGCCGGCCAGATTCTGTTGGGCGCGGGCGGCCAAGTCCAAATTCACCTCACTCGCCAGTACCTCTCCCTGGAACCCGACGATCTCCGTGATGATGGCGGTGTAATAACCCACGCCGCAGCCCAGGTGATACGCCCGCTCACCAGGCTTCAAGTCGAGGGCGTCAAGCCAGCGAGCCAGACCGCTTGGCTGCCCGTTGTTGATGTTGCCAGCTTTGTCCAGCACGATCAGCACGTCGTGGTAGAGCTGCCGAGGATCGCGAATTTCGATGTAGGACGACTGTGCAACTCCGGCAGTGGCCATCGCGACATAATCCGGCTTGGCGATCTGCCACGGGCCCGGGCCGAGAAACTTCTCTCGTGGCACACGCGCGAACGCTGTGATCAATCGCGGCGAGGTGACATGGGCGCTGAAGCTGACTTCCTCGGCATAGAACTCACGGCATTCCTCGATGGTCATAGGGCGATTGTTTCACTTTCATTGCCGGGCGCGCAGTAGAGCTTGCTGATGCGCGACGATTGTCGCAGCTGCCAGACCAGCGCGTGTTCGCGACCACCACTGCCCGGAACCTTCATAAGCGCAAGCAAAAGAGCAGGGTGGCGTGTGGCGCGTGTCAAACCGGCAAGCGCTGAGCGCACATTAGTACAGCGCACCGCCGGTGCAGGTCCAAGGAAGAGAACGCATCACCACCGACATCCGGCTGGTTGGCCGTCACGCTCTGGTTCGTATTAAGTCCGGGAGATCGGGTGTTCGCGATGCGCAGTTCGCGATGCGCAATTATTGTGCCCGCTTCTCGTACACCCACTTGTTGGTGGTGCTGCCTTTGCCGCCGACTGTGGTCTGGCGTTCGACGGCCTGCAGCGTGCTGCCGTTGTCGGCGAGGCTGTAGGTGACCATGTCATTGGCTTGGGTGCCGTCAGGGGCGGTGATCTTCTGGTCGAGCACCAGGGAATCGCCCTGCCAGTAGACACGAATGTTGGCGGTGTACGCCGGCAATTTCTGGACTACTTCCTTCTGGCCATCGGTGACCGCCTCCAGCTTCCAGTCGAAGGTGCGGTCGCCATAAACCTGGCTGCGGGAGAAGTTGATTTGCGGGTCGTTCTGCGCGATCAGCAAGGTCATGCTGGTGGGAGCGGGCATCTTGAGGCTGCTCTTTTGAGCGCTGAAGATCCAGGTTCCGGAAAAATTGGGTTTGGCTTTCTGCGCCGGAGAGGCTATCGCCAGTGCCAGCGGCAAAAACAGGATTGCGACAAAGGGAACTCTCATGGAGGCGAATTCTAGCAGCGGAGATATAAGGAATTTATAAAGATTGGCTACCCCGGCTAACCAAAACCCACCCTCAACGGCGGCCAACCGTGGCCACTTGACGCTCGCCCTTTGGGCGGTTAAACTAACTAACTGGTTAGTTAAATCTTAACTATCTGGTTAATTAAGTGGCTCGTTCTTCCCCACCCCGAGTTCTGCACCGCGGCACCCGCCGTCGGCCCGAGGCCAGCCGCAATGCCATCCTCAAGGCCGCGCTGGTGGAGTTCGCGCAAGAAGGTTTGGCCGGCGCCCGCATGGATGCCATTGCCGAAGCCGCCGCCGTCAACAAGGCGCTGCTCTACTACTATTTCCACGACAAGGAAACTCTCTACGGCGAAATCCTGGATCGCTTCTTTCAGAAACTCTCGGAGCGCATCATCGCCGTCTGCCATCAGCCCGGCAGCGCCGGCCAGCGCTTCCTCTCCTACGCCCGCACTCACTTCGACTCCGTCGCCGAGTCTCCCTACTACGCCCACATCTTCATGAGCGAACTGATGAGCGCCGGCCGCGGCGGCTCGACTCACCTGGAGCGCATTTTCGCCCGCTACATGAAGCCCATCGCCGGATGCGTCGCGGGCCTGATGCAGGAAGGCATTGCCAACGGCGAGTTCCGCCCCGTTGATCCCAACCAGTTTCTCCCTTCGGCGATTGGCTCCATCGTTCATTATTTTCTGACTGCGCCGTTGCGGCAGAAGTTCGTGCCCGAGCACCACCTCCCACGCGCTCAAGTTATCCAGGAGCGGCGCGCTGCGGTGCTCGACTTCATTGCTGCCGCGCTCTTCACCGATCGCGCAGCCGGCATCCAGATGGCAGCTCATGTCGCGGCGCGACCGGCCGACAGCTTTGGTAGCGACCTTGGTGCTCACAGGAAGCGTCCCCGGCAACGCGATGCTGCGCCGCCCTCCACCACCACGTCCGAAACAGCGTCCACCCCTGCGCAGCCGCCAACGCCAGCTACCGATCCTGCTGCCGCTCAGCTTCCTTCGCCGCCCGGCTACCGCTGGATGGACCGCTGGTTCCCCGACGCTGAAACCGCGGACAGGATCCTGCAGGAAGAAAAGCGCCTGGGAATCGGTGACAGGCGAAAGCTGCCTATGACCCGCGAAGAGGAGGACGAACTGGAATGAAGCCGCACAAGTTCTTCATCTTCTTACTCGTCTTACTGGGCGTTGCGGCCGGCTACTACTTTTATTCCACCGACCGCACCAGCGACACCGTGCTCATCGGCATCGTCGACGCCAACCAGGTCATCGTCAGCTCCAAAATCATGGGGCGTATCGAGAAGCTCTACGTCGACGAAGGCTCGAAGGTGAAAGCCGGCGACCTGATCGCCGAGATCGACTCCGCTGAGCTGGTAGCCGAAAAGAACGCCGCCCAGGCCACGATCAACGCTTACAACTCGCAAGTGTCGGCGATGCAGGCGACCGAAGCGCAGACTCTGGGCGAGACCAACAGCGGCGTAGTCAACGCGCAGGCACGTCTGGCCGCTGCCAAGGCTACCCTGGCACAGGCCAAAGCCGATCTGGTGCGCATTCAGAGCGACTCCCAGCGCATGATTGAGCTCGCGAAGGTTGGCGTGGAATCCGATCAGGATCGCGTGCGTGCCGAAGCCCAGCTTGATGCGCAGCAGGCGGTGGTGCAGAGTGCACAGAAGAATGTCGATGCCGCGCTGGCGGATCTGAACACGGCTATCGCCAAGGTGCATCAGCAGCGCGCCGCAGCCAGCAATGTGGCCATGGATGAAGCGCAGGTGGCCAACGCGCGGGCACAGTTGGCCGAAGCCAATACCCGTCTCGGCTACACCAAAATCTACGCTCCGGTCAGCGGAACGGTTTCGGTTCGTGCCACGCGCCAGGGCGAAGTGGTAAATCCCGGCGAGCCCATCGTCACCATCATCGACTTCGGCGACACCTGGGTGCGCGCCGAAGCTCCCGAGACCGAAGCGCGTTTCGTCTCCGACGGCGATCGCCTGAAGGTGCGCCTGCCGCAGGGCAAGCCCATCGAAGGCACGGTCATCTTCAAAGCGGTCGAGGGCGACTACGCCACCCAGCGTGATGTCAGCCGCCGCAAGCGCGATATCAAGACCATCGGCCTGAAGCTGAAGGTCGACAATCCCGATGGCGCGCTGGTTCCCGGCATGACCGCCGAGGTCCTGCTGCCCAAGGATCTGGCAACCAGAAAGCTGGCCCAGAATGCGCCATGACCAGCGTGGTAACAGCACCCATCGGTTGACGCACGCAGGACGCTTTGCATCAGGGCACAACTTTACAGGTTGCTGAAAAAGTCGCCCCGCGCGCCTGGTAACAGGGCAACGACTTCTAGTCGTGCCGCACGCAACCTTGAGGGTTTGTAACAGGGCGCGACCGCAGTCGTGCCGCACACAATCTTGAGGGTTTGTAACAGGGCACGACTTGAGTCGTGCTGCACGCAATCTTGAGGGTTTGTGACAGGGCGCGACCGCAGTCGTAGTAGGTCCTGGTGTTAAGGGTTGCGTGCACGATCGCGGCCGTGCAACACGGGTTTTGGTCTTGAGGTTTGTAACAGGGCACGATTTTAGTCGTGCCGCACGCAATCTTGAGGTTTGTAACAGGGCACGACTTCTAGTCGTGCCGCACGGACGTTCATTAAGTTGCTTGAGCCGGCTTTAGCCGGCGACAGATGGGCCTACGAATGACTTCAAAAACCGACCCTGCCAACGGCGACGCTATTGTTGTCGACCACATCACCAAGAAGTATGGCGACTTCACCGCGGTCGACGATGTTTCTTTCAACGTGCCCCAGGGCGAGATCTTCGGACTGCTTGGCCCCAACGGTGCAGGCAAGTCCACGCTGATTCGCATGATGACGACGTTGCTGCCCATCACCGCCGGACGCGCCTTGATCAACGGCTTCGATGTCGCCAAACAGCCCGACAACGCCCGGCGGTGCATGGGCGTCATTCCCCAGGCGCTCACCAGCGACATCGATCTCACCGTCGAAGAGAATTTGAATATCTATGCCAAGCTCTACGGCGTCGATGCCCAACACCGCAAACGCAACATCGACGACCTGCTGACCACCGTTGACCTGCAGAAGTGGCGGCATGCGCAAACCAAGACGCTCTCCGGCGGTATGCGGCGCCGTTTGGAGATCGCGCGCGGCCTGGTTCACTCGCCGAAAATTTTCTTTCTTGACGAGCCCACCACTGGTCTGGATCCGGTTTCGCGCGTCGCCGTCTGGGAGATGCTCACCAACATCAAGAACTCGCGCGACCTCACCATCCTGATCACCACGCACTACATGGACGAAGCCGACCGCCTGTGCGATCGCATCGCCATCGTCGATCACGGCAAGCTGGTCGCGCTCGACTCGCCGGCGGCGCTGAAGGCCAGCGTGCCGGGCACCAACGTCATTGAAGCGCAGTTCCTCAACGCGCCGGCGGACTGGCAGAGCGAGCTCGAAAAGCTTGACGACGTGACCTCGGTACAGCCGGAGGCGGCGCACATGTATCGCGTCCTGACCAGCAACGGCTCCAGGACCACAACCGAGCTGGTCGAGCTGGCGGTGCGCGCCAATGTGCAGGTGAAATCGCTATCCGTACAAAACACCACCCTGGACGATGTTTTCGTCCACTTCACGGGACGGCAACTGCGTGACGAGCAGGTGAAAGCCTTCGGCTTCGTTATGCCCGACCGTCCGGGGATGCGGCCATGAGGGAGGAACATCACGGTGGTGGACTGGATTGAGTTTTCTAACAGGGCACGACCACGGTCGTAGTTGATCGTAGTGTTGAGAGTTGTAACAGGGCACGATCGCGGTCGTCCGATACGGGTTTTGGTCTTGAGGTTTGTATCAGGGCACGACTTTAGTCGTGCCGCACACGGCCCTCTATGGATTCTGAGGGGCTTTAGCCCCGGAATATGACGAAACCTTCGCGACACACCGAGAGCGGCCAAATACTGAGCTCGTCTCGCACCTTCTTCGTGACGACGAAGACCAGCATGGGCCGAGCTCTTCTGCAATCCGAGCGCCATGCAGCCTTGTTCATTGACGTGCTGCGATCCTGCGCTCGCGAAGGCAAATTCAAAGTGCATGACTTCGTCGTCATGCCCGATCACGTGCATCTGCTGATCACCCTTTCAGGCGAGATGACGATCGAGAAAGCAGTACAGCTGATCAAGGGCGGTTTTTCGTATCGCGTCAAGAAAGAACACGGGTATACCGGTGAAGTTTGGCAACGTGGATTTTGGGAGCTGCGGGTCGAAGATCAGCACAGCTTCGCCCGCCATCGTGAGTACATCGCACAGAATCCGGTTCGACGAGGCTTGGTGGAAACGCCAGATGAGTTCCCGTTTTGCTTCAACTATCTGGCACGGAAAAAAGCCACAGGGGCTAAAGCCCCCTGATTTCTCAAGGGGCAGGCTTGCGGCACGGCTGGAAGCCGTGCCCTGTTACAAGGCACCGCAATCGGGATTGAGTTGTATCAGGGCACGACCGCGGTCGTAGTTGATCGTAGTGTTGAGAGTTGTAACAGGGCACGATCGCGGTCGTCCGATACGGGTTTTGGTCTTGAGGTTTGTATCAGGGCACGACTTGAGTCGTGCCGTAACGTGCTGCTTAATTTTGTTGAGCCGGCTTTAGCCGGCGACACTTTTTCGTCCGAGCCCCGGGCTAAAGCCCGCTGGAAATCCTAGATAAGCGTCGTATCGGCACGGCTGGAAGCCGTGCCCTGTTACAAGGCGCCGCAAGCCGGATTGAGTTGTAACAGGGCACGACCGCAGTCGTAGTAGGTCCCGGTGTTAAGGGTTGCGTGCACGATCGCGGCCGTCCGACACGGGCTTCGGTCTTGACGCTTGTATCAGGGCACGACCGCAGTCGTAGTAGGTCCTGGTGTTAAGGGTTGCGTGCATGATCGCGGCCGTCCGACACGGGCTTCGGTCTTGAGGTTTGTAACAGGGCACGACTTCAGTCGTGCCGTAACGTGCTCCTTAATTTTGTTGAGCCGGCTTTAGCCGGCGACACTCTGGGGTCAAACATGAATCGCATGTGGGCCATTGTCGAGCGCGAACTGCGCAAATTCTTCCGTTCTCCTGCACTGATGCTGGTGGCGATGGTGTTTCCGCTGGTGCAGCTCATCGTGCTGGGTAATGCCTTTGGAGGCAAGATCAAGCAGGCGCGCCTCGGCGTGGTCGATCAGGACCGCGGCACGCAGTCAGTGAAAGTCCGCGAAGCTCTCGCCGCAGTCGAGTCCAACGCG
>Ga0335074_10014855_pt1 | contig 10923 bp, 11 predicted proteins | sample Lox_Sample_23_FD_206715 | JGI IMG/M metagenome (GOLD analysis project Ga0335074, IMG submission 206715) | Soil microbial communities from Loxahatchee National Wildlife Refuge, Florida, United States - Lox_Sample_2.3 | ecosystem: Environmental > Terrestrial > Soil > Wetlands | place: USA... | reverse complement strand
GAGAACCCGAGCTTCTGGGTGAGCGCGATCGCCTCGAGATGGTTGTTGTGCATCTTCCAGTTGCCGGCGATCAGCGGCTTCCGGCCGGAGGCGCTCACTCTGTGCCGCCTTGCGGAGGCCCGTCGTCCTGGCTGTCAGCCAGTGCGGCCAGGCCGGGCAGGGACGCCCCCTCGAGGTACTCGAGGCTGGCCCCGCCGCCAGTGGAGATATGGCTGAAGCCGTCCTCGGGCAGTCCGAGCCGGCGGACGGCCGCCGCCGAGTCGCCGCCCCCCACCACCGTGAAGCCCGGCAGCGCGATGATCGCCTCAGCCACGGCCCTGGTCCCGGCGGCGAAGGCAGGGAACTCGAACACACCGACCGGGCCGTTCCAGAAGACCGTGGCGGCGTCAGCCAGCTTTGCCGAGAACAGCTCCCTGGTCGCCGGTCCCGCATCCACGCCCTCCCGGTCGGCGGGAAACTCCTGCACCCGGTACACGTCGTGCTCGGCGTCTGGGGCGAAATCCGCCGCTCCGACCAGGTCGACCGGCAGTACCAGCTCGACCCCGCGCGCCTTCGCGTCGGCCATGACCGCACGCACGTCGTCGAGCTTGTCCGCCTCCAGCAGCGACTTGCCGACCTCGTAGCCCTGCGCCTTGAGGAACGTATAGGACATGCCACCGCCGATCAGGATCCGGTCGGCCTTCCCCAGCAGGTTCGAGATCACGCCGAGCTTGTCGGATGGCTTCGCGCCGCCAAGGACCACGACATACGGCCGCCCCGGCTGGCTGGTGAGCCGCTCCAGTACTGCCACCTCGGCCTGCACCAGGTCCCCGGCCGCATGCGGGAGCAGGCGCGGCAGGTCGTAGACGCTGGCGTGCTTGCGGTGCAGCGCGCCGAACCCGTCGCCCACGTACACCTCGCCGAGGGCGGCCAGGCGCCCCGCCAGGGCTCCGCGTGCCGCGTCGTCCTTGCTGGTCTCGTCCGGTTCGAACCTGATGTTCTCGAGCATGGCAACGTCGCCGTCGCGCAGACCGGCTGCGACCTCCGCCCCCGACTCACCCGCAACATCGGCTGCCAGCGGTACCGGAGCGCCCAGCAGCTCGGCGAGCCGGGCTGCGACCGGGGCCAGCGACGGGCCGCCGGCCGCCCGGTCTGCGTAGCTGTCCCCCTTCGGCCGGCCGAGGTGCGCGAGGATCAGCACGCGCGCGCCCCGGTCCCGGAGCTTGCTGATGGTCGGCAGGCTGGCCCTGATCCGGCCGTCATCGGTGATGGCGGTGCCGTCCAGCGGGACGTTCAGGTCGGCGCGCAGCAGCACGACCCGGCCCGCGACGTCCAGCGAGTCAATCCCCTTCATAGGTGCCGCCAGTCCCCTCACGACCTGGCCGGCAGGCTGGCGCCCACCAGCGCGGTGAGGTCGGCGAGCCGGTTGGCGTAGCCCCACTCGTTGTCGTACCAGCCGATGACCTTGACCTGGTCACCGAAGGCCATAGTGAGCTGCGAGTCGAACGTGCACGAGTACGGCGTCCCGACGATGTCCGAGGACACGATTGGGTCGGCCGTGTAGTGCAGGTAGCCCTTCAGCGGCCCGTCGGCGGCGGCGCGGTAGGCAGCGTTGACCTCCGCCGCGGAGGCCTCCCGCTCCAGCTGGACGACCAGGTCGGTGACCGAGCCGTCCAGCACCGGAACGCGCATCGCGAGCCCGTCAAGCTTGCCCTTGAGCTCGGGCAGCACCAGCGCCGTCGCCTTCGCGGCGCCGGTCGTGGTCGGGATGATGTTCTGCGCAGCCGCCCTGGCCCGGCGCAGGTCCTTGTGCGGGAAGTCCAGGATGACCTGGTCGTTCGTGTAGGCGTGAATCGTCGTCATCAGGCCCTTGCGGATGCCGAAGCTGTCGGCCAGTACCTTGGCCATCGGCGCGACGCAGTTGGTCGTGCAGGACGCGTTGGAGATGACGTGGTGGGTCGCCGGATCATAGCGGTCGTCGTTGACACCCATCACGACCGTGATGTCCTCACCCTTGGCCGGAGCGGAGATGATCACCTTCCGGGCGCCGCCGGCCAGGTGCTTACCGGCGTCCTCGGCATTCGTGAACCGGCCGGTCGACTCGATCACGACGTCAACGCCAAGCTCTCCCCACGGCAGCGCAGCCGGATCCCGCTCGGCCAGCATCGTGATGGAGTGGCTCCCTGCCCGGATGACATCGCCGTCCGCGGTCACGTCCACGTCCAGTGTGCCCAGCAGCGTGTCGTACTTCAGCAGGTGCGCGCAGGTGGCGAGGTCGCCCAGATCGTTCGCTGCGACGATCTCGATGTCGCCCCCGCCGCCCGCGTGGACAGCCCGCCAGAAGTTACGGCCAATCCGGCCGAACCCGTTGATCCCGACCCTGACGCTCACCGCTGCGACTTCCCCTCATCTGATTCGTTCTGATCTGTGCCCGGGGTGCTGAACCCCGGCTGCTGAACTCCGGGTGCCGAACCCCGCTGATGAACACTGCGTGGCTCAAGCTGTGTCCTGGCTCACACCAGACAGCCCACCGAACCCTACCGGACGACCTCCGGCCGACCAGACTGGCATCCGGCCTGGCACTTCGGCCCCGAGCCGACCACGCCATTGGCGTCTAAGCTTGCTCGGGGTGCCCGCGCACGGGATCGGTAGGCCTGTTTCAGAGGTGAGCATCGTGATCTTCGGCGTCAGCAGAATGGCGGCCCGCCCGGTTGGCCGGCCGAGCACGCTGGTCGCGCTGGCGCTTGCCGTCGGCGTCGCGCTGGCCGGCGCAGTCCTCTGGGGCCTGGCAGCGCTTGTGTTCCACCGGCAGCTCGCGCTCATCGGCCTGCTGATCGGCCTCGGCACGGGGTTCGCAGTCGCCAGGTACCGGCCGGGGCACCCGCGCACAATCGTGGCCGGGGCCGTGATCGCCGTGGTCGGCTGCGCCCTCGGCACCTTCCTCGCTATTGTCTTCGCACTGCTTGACGCCGGGGTCGGCGTGAGCACGATTACCGGGCACCTCGGCACCGTTTTGCGCGGCTATCCCGGCGCGGTTGGGTGGCTGGGCCTGCTGTTCTGGCTCATAGCGGCCTACGTCGCGGTCCGGGTGCCGCTGCGAGCCCGGCTGACGGGTGGTCCGCCACCGGCTGCAGCAGACGCCGCTGACGACCCGTCCGGAGCCGCTGGCACGCGCTAGGGCACGAGCATGTCGGCGGTCAGCGTCGCTTCCGTGTTCGGTACCCCGAGTTCCATGGCACGGCGGTCGGCAAGCGCGAGCAGGCGCCTGATCCGCCCCGCAATCGCGTCCTTAGTCAGCGCCGGCTCGGCAAGCTGGCCGAGCTCCTCCAGGCTGGCCTGCCGGTGCTTGATTCGCAGCTCGCCCGCGATGATCAGGTGCTCGGGGGCCGCAGAGCCGAGGATCTCCAGCGCGCGCTCGACCCTGGCCCCGGCCGCCACCGCCGCCCGGGCGCTGCGGCGCAGGTTGGCGTCATCGAAGTTGGCCAGCCGGTTGGCGGTCGCGCGCACCTCGCGCCGCATCCGGCGGTCCGTCCAGGCCAGCACGCTGTCGTGCGCGCCAAGCCGGGTCAGCAGCGCACTGATCGACTCGCCGTCACGGACTACCACGCGGTCCACGCCCCGCACATCGCGGGCCTTGGCGTGGATCTTGAGCCTGCGGGCCGCTCCGACCATCGCGAGCGCCGCCTCCGGCCCCGGGCAGGTCACCTCCAGCGAGGTGGACCGGCCTGGCTCGGTGAGGCTGCCGTGCGCCAGGAACGCACCGCGCCACGCCGCCTCGCAGTCGCAGGTCGCGCCGGCGACGACCTGACGCGGCAGGCCGCGCACCGGCCGGCCGTGGTTGTCGATCAAGCCGGTTTGCCGGGCCAGGCTCTCACCGTCGGCGGTGATGCGGACGACATAGCGGTTGCCCTTGCGGAGCCCGCCGGGCGCCAGCACGACGAGGTCGGATGAGTGCCCGAACACCTCGGCGATGTCCTTGCGCAGCCGGCGCGCGGCCGCACCGGTGTCGAGTTCAGCCTCGACCACGATCCGGCCCGCAGCCAGGTGCAGCCCGCCGGCGAACCGCAGGATCGTGGACACCTCCGCCTTGCGGCAGCACGGCTTCAGCACGCTCACCCGGCTGAGCTCGTCCTTGACCTGGCCGGTCAGCGCCATCGGTCTCACTCCCCCTCGAATATCTGCGCGAACGCCCCGGCCAGCCGCAGCGGATCATGCCGCGGCGTGCCATCGCCAACAGCTAGATCAGCCAGCACCAGGCGAGCACCGAGCAGCGCCGCCGCCTTTTCCAGTTCCGCGGTCGCGGCTCCGGCCGCAGCACGGTCGGCGAGCACGACATCGATCGACAAGTCCGGCGCATGCTCCGCCAGAACCTCAAGATGGGTGTGCGGCGAGAACCCTTCGGTCTCGCCCGGTTGCGGCGCCAGATTCAGCGCTACCAGCCTCCGCGCTCGAGTCCCAACCAGCGCCGCAGCCAGTTCAGGTACCAGCAGGTGCGGCAGCACGCTGGTGAACCACGAACCCGGCCCGAGCACTACCCAATCCGCCGCTCCGATCGCCGCCACGGCTTCCGGGCACGCGGGCGGATTGGCAGGTACTAGTGATACCGACCGTACCCGTCCTCTGGTCGTCGCGCAGGCCACCTGACCGCGAACTGTGCTCAGCTCGTCCGGCCTGTCCGGATCTGCCCCTTCGACCTCGGCCACCAGGTCGAGCGGAACCGCCGCCATTGGCAGCACGCGGCCGTGCGCGCCGAGCAGCCGCGCCACCCAGTCCAGCCCCTGCACGGTGTCGCCGAGCAGTTCCCACAGCGCCACGATGAGCACGTTTCCGACCGCGTGCCCGGCCAGTCCGCCCTCGCCAGCGCCGGGCTCGCCAGCACTGGGCTCGCTGCCACTGGGCGCGCCAGCACCGGGCTCGCCAGCACTGGGCTCGCTGCCACTGGGCGCGCCAGCACCGGGCGCGCGCTCGGCCGACTCGCCCTGTCCGGCGAACCGGTGCTGAATCACCCGGCTCCAGGTGGTGCCCCACGCGTCGTCGCCGCACAGCGCGGCCAGCGCCATCCGGAGGTCGCCGGGCGGCAGCACACCGAACTCCCGGCGGAGCCGGCCGCTGGAGCCGCCATCATCGGCAACGGTCACGATCGCGGTGAGGTCCCTGGTGACGCGCCGCAGTCCGGACAGGGAGGCGTGCAGACCGTGCCCGCCGCCGAACGCGACGACCCGCCGGCTCCGCGGCCGGCCGGGCGGGTGGCGCGCGCTGATCTCGTCCTCGCGCGTCACTCGCGGCCCAGGTCGCGGTGCGTCACCTGCACGCCAGGCCAGGTTTTCGACAGCCGCGCTGCCATTTCGTCCGCCATCACGACGCTGCGGTGCTTGCCGCCGGTGCAGCCGATCGCGAGGGTGAAATGCCGTCCGGTCTGGTCGTAGCCGGCGAGTGCGACCTCGACCGCCCGGACGAACGCCTCCATGAACTCGGTCGCTCCCTGCTGGCTCAGCACGTAGTCGATCACCGCGGCATCGCGGCCGGTCTGCGGGGCTAGCTCCGGTATCCAGTGCGGGTTCGGCAGGAACCGGCAGTCCGCCACCATGTCAGCATCAACCGGCAGGCCGTACTTATAGCCGAACGAGACGACGCTCACCCGCAGCGTCGCGTCGGCCTCGGTGGCGAACGCGCTGCGCATCCGGGCGCGAAGCTGGTGCACGTTCAGCGTCGTGGTGTCGAGCACGAGGTCGGCCGCGTCCCGCATGCCCTTCAGCAGCACCCGCTCCGCGTTGATGCCGTCCACGATCCGGCCGCCCTCCTGCAGCGGGTGCGGCCGCGAGACGCTGTCGAACCGGCGCACGAGTGTCTCGTCCGCGGCCTCGAGGAACACCACATAGGGCCGGACGCCGCGTGCCGTCAGGTCGGTGATCGCTGACTTCAGGTCGGTAGAGAAGGCGCGGCTGCGAACGTCGACCACCGCGGCGAGACGGGGTACCGCGCCGCTGGCCCGCCTGGCCAGGTCGGCCATCACCGGCAGCAGGTCGGCTGGCAGATTGTCGGCGACGAACCAGTCCAGGTCCTCCAGCGCCTTCGCCGCCGTGCTCCGCCCGGCCCCGGACAGCCCGGTGATAATCACGATCTCCTGCTGGCCAGTACCTTCCGTCGTCATTCCCCGCCCCCGTTGGTCCCGTTCCTGCTGGCACCCGTCTCGCTGGCTGCATTGCCGTCTGCGACGGCGCCAGATCCGGCGTCCCCAGTCCGGCCGGCTCCAATCCCATCCGCGACGGCACCGGCCCCGGCGGCCCCGTTTCCCTGCTGAAGTGCTTCATAGACTGCGGTAGCGGTGCGCGGACCGAAACCAGGAACGGCGGCGATCTCTTCCACCGTCGCCGCGCGGAGCTTGCGCACCGAGCCGAAGCGGCGCAGCAGCGTGGCCCTGCGGGCAGGGCCGAGGCCGGGCACGGCATCCAGTTCGCTCGTCGTCAGTGCGGCCCGCCGCTTGGCCCGGTGATAGGTGATGGCGAACCGGTGCGCCTCGTCCCTGACGCGCTGCAGCAGGTACAGGCCCTCGCTGCTGCGCGGCATGATGACCGGGCCGTCGTCGCCCGGCAGCCAGACCTCCTCTAGCCGCTTGGCGAGGCCGCAGACGGACACGTCCGTGATGCCTAGCTCGGCCAGCGCCTGCACGGCCGCCGCCACCTGGCCGGGGCCGCCGTCGATCACCAGCAGGTTCGGCCGGTAGGCGAACTTGCGCCTGGCCTCAGGCTCCCCGCCGTTCGCATCCGTGATCTGGCCAGCGCTCGATGCGACCGTCTGGGCCGTGATGCCCGCGCTGGCCGCAGCTGCCTGCTCGTCCAGGTACCGCCGGAACCGCCGCGTGATCACCTCACGAATGGCCGCGATGTCGTCGGTGCCGTCCAGGCCCCTGATCGCGAACCGGCGGTACTCCGACTTGCGCGCGAGGCCGTCCTCGAACACCACCATCGACGCCACGACGTGGGTGCCCTGCAGGTTCGAGACGTCATAGCTCTCGATCCGCAGCGGCGCCTCGTCCAGCCCCAGCGCGTCCTGGATCTCGTTCAGCGCCCTGCTGCGCGTGGTCAGGTCGCTGGCGCGGCGCATCTTGTGCAGCATGAGCGATTCGCCGGCATTGCGCGCGACCGTGTCCAGCAGCGCCTTCTTGTCGCCGCGCTGCGGTACCCGCAGGCTTACCCGGCCGCCGCGCCGGTCGCTCAGCCACTCCTCCATCGCGACCGGGTCCGGCGGAAGAACGGGAACGAGCACGTCGCGCGGGATCGCCGACTGCCGGCCAGTGCCCGCAACACGCGTACGGTCGGCGCGAGCGTCGGCCGCGTCCAGGCCCGAGCCGTCGCCGCGGCGGCCTGGCCGCGGCCGGTCCGCCGCGACCGGGTCGGAGTCGTATACCTGGCCGAGGAAGTGCTCGACGAGCTCTGCAGTGCTGACGTCCTCGACCTTGTCCACGACCCATCCGCGCTGACCGCGGACCCGGCCGCCGCGCACGTAGAACACCTGGACGGCTGCCTCGAGCTGGTCCTCAGCCAGCGCGATGACGTCGCAGTCGGTCCCGTCGGGCAGCACCACTGCCTGCTTCTCCAGCGCGCGCTGAAGCGCCTGGATGTCGTCGCGGAGCCGGGCCGCCCGCTCGTACTCCTCCGCTGCGGCCGCCGCCCGCATCGCTGTTTCCAGGCGGCGGATGAACTTGCTCGTCTGGCCGGCCATGAAGTCGCAGAACTCCTCGGCCAGCGCGCGGTGGCCGACCGAGCTGATCCGGCCGACGCACGGCGCCGAGCACTTGCCGATGTAGCCCAGCATGCACGGGCGGCCGATCTGGCCCGCCTGCTTGAACACCCCGGCCGAGCAGGTGCGAACCGGGAAGACGCGGAGCAGCGTGTCGACCGTGTCCCTGATGGCCCAGGCATGCGAGTACGGGCCGAAGTACCGGACGCCGCGGCGCTTGGCGCCGCGCATGACCTGCACGCGCGGGTATTCCTCGTCCATCGTGACGGCGAGGAACGGGTAGCTCTTGTCGTCCCGGTACCGGACGTTGAACTTGGGGTCGAACTCCTTGATCCAGGAGTACTCCAGCTGCAGCGCCTCGACCTCGGTGCCGACCACCGTCCAGTCCACCTGGGCGGCCGCCAGCAGCATCGACTGAGTGCGCGGGTGAAGGCTGACGAAGTCCGCGAAGTAGGAGTTCAGCCGGGACCGGAGGCTCTTGGCCTTGCCAACGTAGATGACCCGGCCGCGCTCGTCACGGAACCGGTAAACGCCAGGAGACTCGGGAATGGAGCCTGGCGCCGGTCGGTAACTCGCCGGATCAGCCACAGGCCAACTCTATGCACTGGGTGCGTCATCGCGGCGGCGCGCAGCGGGAGGGGGTCAGCCGCCGCCCTCGGCGTGCGCCGCGCGCAGCAGCTCCAGGACTTCGCTCTCCCGGTAGCGTCGGTGCCCGCCCAGCGTGCGCACCGACGTCAGCCTCCCGTCCCGCGCCCAGCGGGTCACGGTCTTGGGGTCCACCCGGAACATGGCTGCGACCTCTGCGGGCGTCAGCAGCCGTTCCGCGTCCGGAACTGTCCTGCCGCTCATCGGGACCGCCTCCTCACCGTGGACGGGCATGCCCAGCCCCTCAACCGGTCCCGTCTCTTCCCCCATTGTACCTCTAACTTCTTAATAGGGGTAATACCGAAAAAATGGATTACGCCGCAGGTCAGAAGCGTTCAGCCGAGCGTAGAAACGACCGCTCCGACGTCCGGAAACCATCATCGCCCGCTAGCTTAGCCAGCTTCAGCGGACGGTACCGTTCCGGAATTCGTGTACTCGGCCGGGGCGAAAACCACGATCGTCGCCAGGTCCTCGGTGATGCTGGTGAAGCGGTGCTGCTCCCCGGCTGGCACGTACAGGACCGAGCCAGGTCCGACGTCGGCCCGGTCGCCACCTGACTCCAGCGTGGCGCGCCCCGCGGTCACGATGTAGATCTCGTCCTCCGAATGCGGCTCCTGCTCGTCCGTGCCGCCTGCCGGGATGCTGTAACTGCCCACGCTCAGATCGGCTACCCGGAGGTGCTCGATCCAGTCGGCCGCAAAGCCGGCCTCCGGCCCCGTGAATGCGCCCGCCCCGGTGATGATCCGCATGGCCCCTTTTCTCCTTACCCGTCTCCTTACCCGGATCAGTCTGGCTGCGGGTCGCGCCACATCAGCCAGACCGTCGGCCCGCCAGCCGGCAGCCGGAGCTCCCGGGTCACCCGGAACCCGTGCCGCTCGTAGAACGGCACGTTGCGCTGCTTGCTCGATTCCAGGTAAGCAGGCAGCCTGGCGGCATCACAGCGGACGAGCCGCGAGCGCATCAGTTCGCCCCCGACTCCGGTGCCCTGGACCGGCGGATCGGTGCCGATCCCGGACAGGTACCAGTGCGGCTGCTCGGGATGGACGCGCACCATCGCGCCGTAGGTCGTGCTGGCGACGCCGAGCCGCGAGCCGAGCCGGAGCATGAGGCCCGGCAGCGCGAGAAGCTGCCGGCCGAGCGGCGGCCGCCACGTGCCCGGCGGCATCCAGATCGCGCAGCCAAGCACCGCACCCTGTCCGGCCGCCACGACTTCGGTTCCGTCGTGCCGCGTGGCTACGTCACGCAGGGATCCGGCGAAGAACGGGGGCAGCCGCCGACGGCGCAGCTGCTCATCCGGGAAGATCCACGACATCACCGGGTCGTCGGCGAAGGCACGAGCCAGCATGGCGGCGGAAGCTGCGACGTCAGCCCGGACGAACGGGCGCACAACGCGGCTGCCGTCGTTCGGGTGTGACATTTTGTCAAGCTACCAGGATTCAACCGCAATCGGCCGGGTCGCTATTTCTGGCCTGCAGACCGGGCAATCCGATTCCATACCGGACGTAGGTCGTCCGGAACCGGTTCTAGCCTCGCCACATGACGGACGACGAAACCATGATCAGCAGTGTTGCTGGCGGCCCGGAGCTATCCCCTCCGGCCCAGTCCGCCGCCACGGCGGCGGACCAGCCAGCCGCGGGACACAATGGGGCGGGACACAATGGGGCAATGCCCGCACGTTATGGCCCGCACCGGTTCGGCGAAGGCAGCTACGACGAAGGCGGCACCGACGCCTACCGCGGCCAGCGCTTCCTCGTCGCCGATCTGACCGGTGCGCGCTTCACCGACTGTGACCTGAGCGGCGTCAAGATCGTCGACTCGTGGCTCGTTGGTGTCGACATCTCCGGGTACGTCAGCGGCCTCGTCGTCAACGGAGTGGACGTCACTGAGTATGTCGGCGCCGAGCTCGACCGACGGTACCCGGAACGCGTCCAGCTCCGGGAGATGCAGACGGCGAACGACTTCCGCGCCATGTGGGACACGATCGAGCAGCTCTGGTCAGCCACGACTGCCCGTGCGCGGGAGCTGCCCGAGGCAGCGCTGCACGATCGAGTCGATGAGGAATGGTCGTTCGCCGAGACACTGCGCCATCTGATCTTTATCACCGACGCCTGGGCACGTCGCACCGTTCTCGACGAGCCGAACCCCTATCACCCGATTGGTCTTACGCAGACGGCCTACCCGGCCGCCGAGGCAGCCGCGCTCGGCATTGACGTCGGCGCGAACCCGTCACTCGACGAGGTGCTCGCGGTGCGGGCCGGCCGCATGGCGGTGGTCCGCGGCATCCTCGACGGCCTCACCGACGCTGACCTCGGCCGGATGTGCCCGCGTTCCCCAGCCGCCGGGTATCCCGAAGAGGAGCGACCGGTCGGCGAGTGCCTCAGTGTCGTGATGGAAGAGGAATGCGAGCACCATCGATTCGCGACCCGGGACCTTGCGGTGCTGACGGAGAGCGACTGAAGCGCCCGGCGAGGATGCCCTCGGCTCCGGGGCGCCCGGCCGCGGGCGCCCCGGAAAAGAGAAGGAGCATTGGCGATGTCGGGACGAGTCGAGAGCAAGGTC
>Ga0335074_10014854_pt1 | contig 10923 bp, 10 predicted proteins | sample Lox_Sample_23_FD_206715 | JGI IMG/M metagenome (GOLD analysis project Ga0335074, IMG submission 206715) | Soil microbial communities from Loxahatchee National Wildlife Refuge, Florida, United States - Lox_Sample_2.3 | ecosystem: Environmental > Terrestrial > Soil > Wetlands | place: USA... | reverse complement strand
CATGCGCCGTCAACGGAATCTTGTGCCGAGTTGTCTAATTCTCGACATTGGGCCTCCAGATCTCGATGGCCTCGACTTGCAGAAGCGTCTCGCAGCCGACCGACAAGATATGCCGATCATCTGCGTTTCGGATCATGGCGATGTTGCGATCACGGTTCAGGCCATGAAAGCGGGAGCATTCGACTTTCTTGCCCGGCCATTTTGCGATGGTGCGCTGCTGAGCGCCGTCCGGCAGGCGATCGAGCGTAGCAGGGCCGCGCTAGATCGCGAGGTGGAAATATGGAGGTTGCGAGATTGTTATATCTCCCTCAGCCGCCGCGAGCGGGAGGTGATGGCGCTCGTTGTCTCCGGCCTGTTGAATAAGCAGGTCGCCTTCGAACTCGGCATCAGCGAGATCACAGTGAAGGCACATCGCGGTCAAATGATGCGAAAAATGAAAGCGGGTTCACTCGCCGACTTAGTAAAAAAGGCGATGATACTCCGCGTCTCACCTGCCGCGTAAGGTTGCGCCATGCGGACGGCCGCTCGCCGATCGCGGCTCCACTGTCGGAGCGGAGGTTCCGATCAGCTGTTAGCACGTTTGACGTCACCAGAGCGTTTCGAACCGCTCCGAAGCCGCGTGGGCCGAGTCTCTATGCACTCTGATCGAAGTTAAGACTCGCGGTGGGATCGATTTGGATCAAATAAATCGTCATGACATCACCCATTTTGGCGCGCGAGGTGCAACACTTGTAAACATAGACGTGCGGTGGAAGTCGCTAAGCCGCGCATTCAACCGTGTATACCACGAATACCCAAACGTTGTTATCAATGAGTTCCTGGCGTTTCTCTCAGCAGAGGGCTTGGCCGCTACCCTCACATTTGACGACGCGACCGTGCATTTTTGTCGTGAGGCCGATGGGCGGCTGCCTCTCGATTTCACGTCGGAGCTACCTGTTCGTTTGCGTGAAGCTCTGATGTTGAATACCTAGGCGTGAGGGAACAGGTCGCGGTCCATTTTCATCCTCTGCGCCGGGATGCGCCACTCGTCGCCGTGGATTTCTTCCCAACGCCCGAATCGCAGCTCTTCAGTGCGAACCAGCGTGAGCAGAACGAATTCGATCGCGAGCCGGGTTTGCTCTTCTCCATCGTAGGCATCGAGCCGACGCAGAAACTCCCGGATGCCGGACGCATCGAGCTTCGGCCGGTGCTGCACTTTCGGTGCCGCTTTGAGCGCGTCGCGGACATCCGCGGCCGGATCGCGCTTCGCGATCCCTTCGGCTATTGCGAAACGGAAGACAGCCCCGACGTATTGGCGGGTGCGCTTTGTCACGTCGATGGCGCCGCGGGCCTCGATTTTGCGGAGCGCCGTCAGGATCTCGGGCGCCTCGATTGTTGCAATCGGCTTGCCGCCAAACTCTGGAAAAATGTCGCGCTCGAGCTTGCGAATGACGCGGCCGGCATGATCTTCGTCCCATGCGGCTTTGGCATTTTGGAACCATCTGCGTGCGACACTCGAAATCGTCGGGCTTGGCTTCCCTCGCCCGCTTGATCTCTGCAGCCGGGTCTTTGCCCGCCGCGAGCAGCCGACGCGCATCGGTGCGTTTCTCACGTGCTTGTGCGAGCGAAACGTCCGGATAGACCCCAAGAGCGAGCGTCTTGCGTTTTCCCCTGTGACGATAATCGAGACGCCAATACCGGCCGCCCTTGTTAGTGACGAGCAAATACATGCCTTCAGCGTCGCCCAATTTGTGGCGAGCCTTCGTCGCTTTGGCGTTCCGACACGCAGCATCCGTGAGCATGACGGTATATCGTTCCCAAGTCGCGATTGATTCGGGCGGTATACCGTCAATGATACCGTCGGACAGGGCGGCTTGCTAGGGACGGTTATGGAATTCTGTGGACGGTTTCCACGCGAAATTCCTACATTTTTGGAAGTGCGCGGAACGCCGCCGAACAAAACTGGTGCCCAGAAGAGGACTCGAACCTCCACGCCTCGCGGCGCTAGTACCTGAAACTAGTGCGTCTACCAATTCCGCCATCTGGGCCGGGGCGGCGATGTGTAGGAGCGCCCGCCTGCCCTGTCAAACCTTTAGGGATTTCGCGATCGATTCCGGGCATAATGGTATCGAAACGGGCTCAGGGAGGCGTGCCATGCTGGTGGCGACGACGGAACGGGTTGCGGGCTATCGGACCAGGCAGGTGCTGGGACAGTGCTTCGGGGTTGTGGTGCGGTCGCGCGGACTGGGCGGCAATATCATAGCCGGCCTGCGCTCGATCGTGGGCGGCGAGATCCACGAATATACCGCGCTGCTGGAAGAGGCCCGGCGGCATGCCGTGGACCGGCTGGTAACGAACGCGACGGTGATGGGCGCCAATGCCGTGGTGATGATGCGTTTCGATTCCGCCGAAATCGGTCAGACCATGAGCGAGATCGTCGCCTATGGCACGGCCGTGATCCTCGAACCCGAGGACCCGAACGCGCATGCTGCGTAACTTCGTTCTCCTCCTGAGCATAGTCGCGCTCGCGCTGGGCGTGGTTTTCCTGCTGTGGCATGTCGATCCGCCCGCTTTCACGCTGCTCATCTGGGGCGGGATCCTGCTCGCCGCGGTCGTTTATGAGCGGTTTCGCTACAAACCTCTCGAACCCAGGCGACCGGGCCCGGACTGGGAGCGGACCAGTGAGCGCTTCGTCGATGCCGAGTCGGGCAAGACGGTTACGGTCTATGTCGAGCCCAGGACCGGCGAACGGCAATATGTCGAGGAGTAAGCGTCTTTCGCGGCTCGTGCGTTCGGGTTAAGAGGCCACGGATTTCGTGAGTTCGTATGGCCATGCTGGTTACGGTTTTCGGCGGATCGGGATTTCTCGGCCGTTACGTAGTGCGCGCATTGGCCGGCGCGGGGCATCGCATCCGCGTCGCCGTAAGGCGGCCCAATCTCGCGAACTACCTTTTGCCCATGGGTCATGTCGGGCAGATCCAGATCGTCCGGGCCAATGTCACCGATGCAGATCAGGTCGCGCCGGCGCTGAGAGGCGCAAAGGCGGCCGTCAACCTCGTGGGCATCCTTTACGAGTCCGGCCGCCAGCGTTTCCAAGGCGTGCATGCGGAAGCCGCTGGCATCGTGGCCGAAGCAGCCCGGCGCGAAGGCTTGCAGTCGTTCGTGCATATCTCGGCCATCGGGGCCAGTGCGGAGTCGGAATCGGCTTATGCGCGCAGCAAGGCCGAGGGCGAGTCGCGGGCGCGCGAGGCATTTCCCGACGCGGCAGTACTCCGCCCGTCCATCGTGTTCGGGCCGGAGGATGATTTCTTCAACCGCTTCGCGGCGCTGGCACGTATCTCGCCGGTGCTGCCGCTGATCGGCGGCGGCCACACGCGCTTCCAACCCGTCTATGTCTGCGACGTCGCCGAGGCGGTGCTGCGCTGCGCAACAGAATCGGAAACGGCAGGCCGAACCTACGAACTCGGCGGCCCCAGCATCTATACCTTCAAGGAGCTGATGCAGCTTGTGCTCGCCGAAACGCATCGCCGCAGGCTGCTGCTGCCGATCCCGTTCTCCATCGCGATGCTGAATGCCAGCGTTCTCGGCTTATTGCCAAAACCGATGCTCACCCGCGATCAGGTGCGGCTGCTGCGGCAGGACAATGTGGTTTCGCCCAACGCGCGCACGCTGGAGGATCTGGATATCGAACCCGACGCGGTCGAGGCGATCATACCGAACTATCTCTGGCGTTTCCGCCGCGAGGGCCAATTCGAATCGCCGCCGCCGGAACCGGCTAGCGCATGAAGATATAGCCGAACAAAGCCAGCGCGGCCGCGATCCGATACCAGCCGAAAGGTTTCAGCCCGTAGCGGCCGATGAAGGCGATGAAGGTCTTTACGACGCCGAAGGCGACGACGAACGACACCACGAATCCGATGGCGATAAGCGCCTCGTCGTGACGCGAAAGCTTGGCGCCTTCCTTGTAAAGCTCAAAGACCGTGGCGCCGAGCATCGTCGGTACCGCGAGAAAAAACGTGAATTCCGCGGCCGCCTTGCGCTCCACGCCCAGCAGTTCGCCGCCAAGGATCGTCGCACCCGAACGTGAGACGCCTGGCAACAATGCTAGGCACTGGCAGAACCCGATCTGCAGGCATTTTCCCAAGGGCAGATTGTCGCTCTGCGTGAAACGCGGTCTGGGCGCCGTCCGCTCGAGGAGGAGAATAATAATGCCGCCCAGAAGCCAGGCCGTGGCGATGACTGGCAGGGCGCGCGAAGGGTTGAGCAGCACGTTATTGATCGTCTTGATCAGCAATGCGCCGAGAACTGCCGAAGGGATAAAGGCGACAATGACCATGGCCGCAAAGCGCCGCGCGGCGGGATCGCTCGGCAGGCCCACCAGCGCCGCCCACAATTTGCGCCAATAGACCACGACCACCGAAAGGATCGCACCCAGCTGGATGACGATGGTGAAGACATGCCAGCGATTGTCGTCAAGGCCGAGGAGCTTTTCCGACACGAGCAGGTGCCCGGTCGAGGACACCGGCAGAAATTCCGTCAGCCCCTCGATGAAGCCCAGAATGACGGCGATCCAGCTGTCATGCATGCCCGCGCGCGCCCCGCGATCGATTCGTTGCCGATAGGCACGCCTAGCACGAGGCAATTGGCTATAGCCAATTGTCCGCCGCCTGGGCCCTAGGAGCGGAGCAATTGTTTCTTTAGATTGTGGACATGCGCCGCCTCGTCCAATTGCTGCTTTCCCCACCGTCGCGTTTCGCGCGGCTGATGATCGGCGAGAAACGCCTCGCCTGCGATTGCCCCGCACCGGAGGACGCGACCGAACATCTTCCGGTCTTCATCGATCTCGATGGCACGCGCTGCATCGGGCTCTGGGCCATCGTCGACCATCTCGAAAACAATTATCCGGATCATCCACTGGCGCCGGAAGATGCTGTTCAGCGGGCGGAGTCGCTCCGGTTGCTCGATTGGGCCATGGGCCCGCTGCACGAAACGGTGACGAAGCGCATCGTCTACGAACGCGCCTCGCAGCGCTTTACCGGTGCCACGTCCCGGCGGGCGCCGGACATGGACATCGTCCGCCACGGCCGCGAGGCGTTGAAAGGTGCCCTCGCCTTTATTGGCTCCAGCGCCGAGAGCAATGGCTATCTCGCCGCGCGCGACTGCACGCTGGGTGATCTCGCGGTCGCCGCGCATTTCTCGGCACTCGACTATTTTGGGGAAGTGCCATGGACGGATTATCCCGCGGCCGCAGAATGGTACATGCGGATGAAATCACGCCCGTGCTTCCGGTCGCTGCTTGCCGACCGTGTACCCGGGCAGCCCCCCGTCGCACATTATGCAGATCTCGATGCCTGAGGCCGATCCGCGCGGGATCATCCGCGCGCGGGCTCGAGAGCTGGGATTCGACGCAGTGCGATTCACCCGCGCGACGCTCCCCCACAGCGCGGGCGACCATCTTGAACAATTCATCGACCAGGACCGGCACGGCACGATGGACTGGTTCGCACACAACGCCGATCGCCGTGCGCGGCCCGATGCGCTGTGGCCGGAGGCGCGCTCCGTAATCGTTCTTGGGATGAATTACGGCCCGCCGGACGATCCGCTGAATCAAATCAACAGTGCCGATCGTGGCACGATTTCCGTCTATGCGCGCGGCGACGACTATCACGAAGTGATAAAGCCCAGGCTCAAGGCGCTTGCCGGATTCATTGCGGAAAAATTTGCTGCCGAAGTGAAAGTGTTTGTCGACACGGCGCCCGTCATGGAAAAGCCGCTGGCGCAGCAGGCGGGTCTCGGCTGGCAGGGCAAGCACACCAATCTCGTCTCGCGTGAGTTCGGTTCCTGGCTGTTCCTCGGCTCGATCTTCACCACGCTCGAGCTTGGGGCCGACCCACCCATGCAGGACCATTGCGGCAGCTGCCGCCGCTGCCTCGATATTTGTCCCACCGAAGCTTTCACTGCGCCCTGGCACATCGATGCGCGGCGCTGCATTTCCTATCTCACAATCGAGCACAAGGGACATATCGCGGCGGAATTCCGCGCCCCCATGGGCAACCGCATCTATGGCTGCGACGATTGCCTGGCGGTATGCCCCTGGAATAGCTTCGCGTCGGTTGCGCGGGAAGCGCGGCTTCTGGCGCGCGCAAATCTCGTAGCGCCAAACCTTGCCGAACTGTCGCAGCTGGACAACACCGGCTTCCGCGCACTATTCCGCAAATCGCCAATCAAACGTATCGGCCGCGACCGCTTCGTCCGCAACGTGCTGATCGCGATCGGCAATTCCGGCGATGCGCGGCTCGCCGAACATCCGCGCCGCCTGCTGACGGACCCCTCCCCGCTCGTCCGCGCCATGGCCGTCTGGGCCCTCAGCCGCCTCCTGGACCAATCGCAATTCGACGCGCTGCGCGACAATTACTTTCCGTTGGAGAGCGACGCGGGTGTGCAGGAAGAATGGGCACGCGGAGCCGCAGAGAACGCAGAGTTGTTTCACCACGAAGAGCACCCAGAGCACCAAGAACTCTTGCGCGCGAAGCGCGCCATTTTCCTTCGGGTTCTTCGTAGCGAATAATTTTTTTCTCCGCGTTCTCCGCGACTCCGCGTGAACCTATTTTTTCCGGCGATCCAACGCTGCAAGCTGGGCGAGACGGGCGCGGGCGGTCATGCCGGCGTCGCTGTCGGGTGCTTCGCGCGCGGCGGTCTGCCAGTCGGCCCGGGCGCCGGCGCGATCGCCCGCCTCGACCCGCATGGCGCCGCGCTCGACCAGCGCCTCGGGATAATCCGGATAGATGTCGAGGGCATGCGCGATATCCGCCAGCGCATCGCTTCTCTTGCCTTGCGCATGCAGCGCGCTTGCGCGCAGCACATAGATGTCGGCGCGGTTGGAATCGAGGGCGAGCACGGCAGTGAGGTCCGCGAATGCGCCCGCCCAGTTCTTTGCGAGTCCGCGCTCGCGCGCCCGATCCGAAAGAATATCTTCATTTTTCGGGTCGAGCGCGAGCGCCGAGGTCAGCGCGGCTTCCGCTTTTTCGGGATTGTCCGCGAGCAGCCAGGCATTGCCGGCCTGGTCGAGCAGTTCGGCGCGCAGGGGCGGCAATACGCCGCTCGACGCCGCGTCTTCGAGCTTCTGCGCAGCGTCCGGATAGCGCTTGAGGTCCGCAAGCGCGAGCGCTTCGCAATGCAACGCCGCTGCCCCGCCGCTGGCAGCCGCCCACGCGCCTGCTGCGGACGCGGCCTGCGTCGCATCGCGCTTGACCAGTTCCAGACAGCGGTCGTAACGGTTTTTTCCTGCGAGCGCCGGATTGTCCAGCGGAGAGCTGGAGGCGGCGGCGGCCGTCGCAAAGGTCATCGCGGCTGCAAGGATCGCGACCGCATTCCGAAACCGGCTTTCATCGATCATGGGCGGGTATGCTCCACGGACTGCGACGGGAATGAGCGAGAATAAAGCGAGCGTCGCCGAGGGGCCAGCAATCCTGCAGATCGTGCCCACGCTCAATTCGGGCGGCGCGGAGCGCTCGACAATCGAGATCGTGGCGGCGCTGGCCCGGGAAGGCTTCCGGCCGCTCGTCGCTTCCGAAGGCGGCCGGATGGTGCCGGAACTCGAAGCCAGCGGCGGCGAATGGATCCGCATGCCGGTGAATGCGAAATCCCCGCTCGCACTTCTTGCCAATGCGCAGCGGCTGCGCGACTTGATCCGTGGACGGAACGTCCAGCTGATCCATGCACGCTCCAGGGCACCCGCCTGGAGCGCGCTGTGGGCGGCGCAGGGCATGGGCACGCCATTCGTGACCACTTTCCACGGCGCTTACGCGGCGGATTTTCCGCTGAAGCGACTCTACAATTCCGTCATGCTGCGCAGCGACGCGGTGATCGCCAATTCGCAATGGACGGCCGATCATATCCGCAGCGAATATTCACTGAAGCCGAAGCGGCTGATCGTGATACCGCGCGGCGTGGACGTCGACGGATTCGACCCAGCTCGAATCCCACGCGCGCGCATTCAACACTTGCGCGAAACATGGGGCGCGAGCGCTACGGAATGTTGCATTGTGCTGCTTGCGGGCCGGATGACGCGATGGAAGGGACAGCTGATCCTGATCGAAGCTGCGGCGATCCTCGCGCGAAATCGTGGGCCGAGCGGTTTTCGGGTGGTATTTGCGGGTCACGCGCAGGGTCGCGATGATTACGCCACGGAGGTCGAACGCGCGATCGAACGTCACGGCCTAAACCGACATGTCACAATAGCCGGTCACATCGAGGACATGGCGGCGGCTTATCTGGCCTCTGATATTGTCGTTTCTGCGTCCACCAAACCGGAAGCTTTCGGCCGCGTCGCCGCGGAGGCCGCCGCGATGGCGCGGCCCGTGCTCGCGACCGACCACGGCGGCGCGCGTGAGACCGTGCTTCCGGGCATTTCGGGTGTTCTGGTGCCGTCAGGCGACCCGGCCGCGCTGGCTGCCGCGCTGGAAAACATGTTAGAGGCGGGACCGACCATGCGTGCCGCCATGGGTGCCGCGGGCCGTGCTCACGTCCAGCGCCATTTCACGCTGGAGCGCATGACCGGTCAGACGCTCAGCCTTTACCGCGAGCTTCTTGGTTCAATCGCCGCGAAATGACTGCCGCGACGAAAGATCAGCTGCTAGATTTGCCGTGCAGATCGTGCCGGAGAGCGTGATGGGCTGGAGATGCGGAACGCTGGGCACGGTCATTCTGGCCCTTGCGCTGCTGTTCGGCGGCGCGCGCAGCGCCGTGGCACAGGCCGATCTCCGGGCCGCGCCGGTCTCGCCCATCACCGTTAGGAGCCTTCCCGCTACGGTGCCGGCCGCGGCCGCAGTAATCAAATTCGATCCGGTAAAGGCAACCAACGCCTATCTCGCGCGGGTCTCGGGCGCGGCGCGCGAGCGCTCGGATTCCTATTTCGAGGGCGGCTATGTGCTCATCCTTGTCGATGCGCTCTATTCCATTGCAATTTCTGCGCTTCTGCTCTGGGGCGGGATTTCCGCCAGGATGCGCAACTTCGCGCAGAGCCTCACCCGCTCGCGTTTCTTCCAGGTTCCGATCTATGTGGGGATGTTCATCGTCATCACGACGGTCCTGACTTTTCCCCTGAGCGTCTATGAGCAATTCTTCAGGGAGCACGCCTACGGACTTTCGAACCAGAATTTCGCGCAATGGTTCGGCGATTTTGCGACCGGCTTCGCCGTGCAGTTCATCATTTTCGTGGTTGCGCTTACGCTGATCTATGCCGTGATCCGCACGACGCCGCGGCTGTGGTGGGCTTGGGGCACCGTCGTTGTCATCGTTCTGGCCGGAATATTTGCCACCGCCGAACCGGTCTTCATCGCGCCGCTTTTCAATCATTACCAGCCTTTGCCGGAAAGTCCGATCAAGGAAAATATTCTCGCGCTCGCGAAGGCCAACGGCATTCCCGCCGACAATGTCTACGAGTTCGATGCCTCGCGGCAGAGCAAGCGCATTTCGGCCAATGTCTCGGGCCTGTTCGGCACCACGCGCATTTCACTCAACGACAACCTGATGAAGCGCTGCTCGCCACGCGAGATTGAAGCGGTGCTCGGGCATGAAATGGGGCATTACGTGCTCAGCCATGTGGTTATCGGGCTGACCTGGTTCGGTCTGGTGATCCTGGTCGCGTTCCTGTTTCTCGACTGGGGCTTCCGTGCCCTTGTCGGCATTTTCGGCGGCAACTGGAACGTCCGCAGCATCGATGATCCGGCCGGCCTGCCGGTGCTGACGGCGCTGCTCGCGTTTTTTCTGCTTATTGCGACTCCCGTCACCAATACGATCACGCGCACGCTGGAGGCGCAGGCGGATATTTTCGGTCTCAATGCCACGCGCCAGCCTGACGGTTTTGCGACGGCCACGCTCAAGCTCGGCGAATACCGCAAGCTCGATCCCTCGCCGCTCGAGGAATTCATTTTCTACGATCACCCCTCGGGACGCACGCGCATCTGGACGGCCATGCGCTGGAAGGCGTGGCACATCAACGATCCCGATATCAAGGCGGGGCCCGTATCGCCGCAATGAGAGGATTTTCGCTCAGTGTCGGCGCGCCGGGCGCCCCGCTTCACGCTGCCGCCCACAGCCACCACCCCTGGCCTGACGTGACGCTCGGTGCGCAGGAACAGGCCTGGCGCGATGCCGCGCGTCTGCTCGATCGCAAATGGCAGCACGTGTTCGGAAGCGTCATTCCGCAGGCGCAGGCCCATGTGGCGCGCGTGCTGCATCTGCCAGATCCCGGAACCATCGTCTTCGGTCCGAACACACATTCCTTCGTGACACGGATCGTCTCCTGTCTGCCGCCCACGCGTCCAATCCGCATCCTGACGACCGGCTCGGAATTCATGAGCTTCGCGCGCCAGATTGCACGACTGGAGGAAGACGGCGCGGCTATCGTGACCCGAATCGCCTGCGAGCCCTTTCATACGTTCGAAGCGCGCTTCTGCGACGCCGCGAGGCGCGACGATTATGATCTCGTGTATGTAAGCCAGGTTTTCTTCGATTCCGGATTCGCGTTGAATGATCTCTCTGCCGTCGTGAACGCGGTGACCAATCCCGCAACGTTCATTGCGGTCGACGGCTATCACGGCTTTATGGCGGTCCCCACCGACCTTTCCCCTATCGCGCATCGCGCCTTCTATCTCGCCGGCGGCTACAAATATGCGATGGCGGGCGAAGGCGTCTGTTTCCTGCACTGCCCGCCCGGCTATGGTCCGCGCCCGCGCGACACGGGCTGGTATGCGGGCTTCGCAGCGCTGGAAGACGGCGGAGCGGGCGTTCCGTTTGCGACGGATGGCAGCCGGTTCTTCGGCGCGACCTTTGACGTTTCCGGCCTTTACCGCTTCAACGCCGTGCAGGCTTGGCTCGCGCGCGAAGGGCTCGATGTTGCGCGCATGCTCGCCCAGGTGCGCACGCTGGAGCGCCGGTTTC
>Ga0335074_10014852_pt1 | contig 10923 bp, 8 predicted proteins | sample Lox_Sample_23_FD_206715 | JGI IMG/M metagenome (GOLD analysis project Ga0335074, IMG submission 206715) | Soil microbial communities from Loxahatchee National Wildlife Refuge, Florida, United States - Lox_Sample_2.3 | ecosystem: Environmental > Terrestrial > Soil > Wetlands | place: USA: Florida... | reverse complement strand
GCGTCCACCGGCACCCGCGCGGCCGACAGGCGCACCCAGGTGATTACCCAGCCGATGACATAGATGTAGGCCGCCGCGACGACCAGGACTACGAGCAGTTCGACGAGCTCGAGCCAGTCGGCCCCGCGCCTTACGTCATCGCCCGCAGCGGGGGGCGCGCCGAAATCGGGTGACGGCGTCGTCACGGTGTGAAGCGCTGAGTGGAGATTCCGACTCGGTCGGTGAACGGGCTGTCGAACACACCGCTCGAGTTCAACTGCCGGTGAACGTCGAGCCAGTCGCGGTAGCGCGGATACATGGTGTCGAGGAGCTCACCCCCGGCGGTCAGCGTGTTGACCTGACCCCAGTGGGGCCGCCCTCCAAGCTTGTTCAGTGCCTTCTCATAGGCGGCGTTGAGCTCATAGCCGCCGTCGGAGCGGCTGAGCTGGATCAGCTCGATCATCATCGTGTCACGCCCGTTCATCATCGACATGTAGGCGTTTGAGGCCTTGACGAACCGGAACGAGATGGGGGAGCTTTGGAACTCGTCGCCGAGCCGGCGCCGCTCCGCCGCGACGGCGATGATCGCGTCGGCGGCCTCGATGTGGCGCCCGTCCATCGGCACGCCGATCTCGGACGAGTAGGCCGGCAGCAGGTTCGCGGTGCCGATGTTCAGCACCTTGTAGGAGACGTTGTCGTACTCCTTCTTGATCAGCGCGCGGATCGCGCTCTCCATCATCCGGGGCGAGAGGCTCGGCCTGAGGTCGACGACCAGGTTGAGGATGTCGGGCGTCAGCGGGAACGCCGAGGCGGCCTCGACCGCCCAGTTACGCGTGCGCTTGTCGAGGGGCTTGTGCGATGGATTTGTCGTGATGTTGCGGATGGTCACCAGGCACGGGTATGCGTGCTTGAGGTGATAGGGGCTGAACAGGACCTCGTAGTGCCGGTTCTGCCGCAGCACCTCGCCCTCGATCAGTTGCGCCCGTACCTCCTCCCATGTGTAAAACGTGCGTACCTCGCGCAGGTAGTACTTCTGGCGGATCTCGAGCGTGACATTGCAGATGACACCCATTGACCCCATCCCGACGACCGCGGCGTTGAACCAGTGGTCGTCCTGGACCAGGGTCCGGGCCTCGCCGTACGCGCGCTCGTACTCCTCGCGGTCGGTGGGCCCGTCTGTGGGCTCGATCCGGTAGACCGCGCCGCCGGCGGCGACGAGGTCCAGTGAGCGAACGAAGTCGTTGAGCGGCCCGAACTCCATGCCGGACCCGTGTGTCGAGGTCGAGATCACCCCGGCCACCGTCTGATGGTCGTAGCCGCCCATGTTCAGTAGTCCGAGGCCCCGGCCGTCCAGGTAGCTGTTCAGCTCCCGGATACGGATCCCCGCCTGGGTCTGCACCAGGTTCCGCTCGCGCCACTCCTGGCGCAGGAAGTCCGGTCCGGTGGCGATCGGCTGAGCCATTCCATCCGCTGCAAGCAGGAAGCCTCGCGTCAGCGCCACGTCCGACCACGAATGCCCCGACCCGACCGCCCGGGCGGTGACGCCGGCCGCCTCGGCCTCGCGAACGATCTCCGAGACCTGTTCGACCGTCGTCGGCGTGTAGATGCGCAGCGGGTCGATCTGCTGGTTGCCGAGGTGGTTCTTCCAGGTGCGTCGAAGCGCGAAGCCGGGCGGCGCGCTCATCTACGGTCCTCGATCAGCCAGCAGGTGCTCGACGCCGCGCTCCGCCAGCGCCGCGATCGTCTTTGACGGGTTGACGCCGAGCGCGGTCGGCACGATCGACCCGTCGAGCACGTAGAGCCCTTCGTAGCCGTGCACGCGCCCGCGGTCATCGGTGACCCCGGCGGCCGGGTCGTCGGACATCGGGCAGCCGCCGAGCGGGTGGACGGTGATGAACTTGCTGAGCGGTCCGGCGTCGGGCGCGTAGAAGCAACGCGCCTGCGCCGCGTCGGCGAGCTTGGCGGCGACGTCACCCATGTCGGAGAACAGCTTCGCGCTGTCTGATCGCTGCCAGCGGATGTCGAAGCGGCGAAACAGCGGTGTCAGGTACATCTGCCCGTCGGCGGCGTCCCGGCCGATCATCAGGAAGACGAGCGAGTCGCCGATCGGCTCCTCGTGCAGCTTCACGTTGCGGTGGGTGACGTGAGTATCGGTCAGGCCGATCCTGGTCGCCAGGTTCTTGGCGCGCAGCACGACCCGGCCCCACCCGGTAAGCGTCCTGATCCCGCGGACGATCTCGAGCACGAACCCGAAGTTGCCGGGCAGTCCGCCGTCGGCGACCATGAACCCGAACTCGTCGGTGTAATCGAGCCGGCTCGTCATCGAGGGCCCGTACTCGGTTTGCGCGTCTACGACGCCGGGGGCCTTGGGGTCGAGGGCGAGCGCCAGGGCGTCGCCGTTGCCCGAGAAGCGGCTTCCGAGGCCGGGGGAGAGCCGGCGCAGCCGCCCGCGGTTCTGAAGCAGCAACCGGCTCGAGCCAAGCGTGCCGGCCGCCAGGACGAGCACCGGTGCCTCCACGCTCCCGTTCACCCGGTACTGCAGGTCACGGAAACCGACCCGCCACCGTCCACCGGCGCGGTCGGGCGGGTCGATCCGCTGCACCTCGGTCAGGGGATAGACCTCCGCCTTATGGGATTCGGCCCGCGCGATGTAGGTGATGTCCACCGTGTTCTTGGCCAGCACCGGACAGCCGAGGTCGCACCGGCCGAGGTTCTGACAGCCCTGCTGAAACACGCCGCTGAATGGATGGCGGCGGTCCTCGCCGAAGTGCACCGCCAGCGGCAGTCGGGTTGCGTTGCGGCCGGCGCGTTCGCCCATGGCGTCGAACGCGCGAATCTTGGGCAGCTCGGGCGTCGCCGGGGTTTCGCGCGGCTCGAGCGCCTCCTCGGTGCGGTCGTAATACGGGTCGAGCTCGGTCCTCGTGATCGCCCCGGGCCACGGGGGCTCTTCGAACACCGACGCGGGCGCCCTCAACTGCACGTTGGCGTAGACGAGCGATCCACCGCCCACGCCGACGCCGGTGATCACCGACAGGTCCTTCATCAGCCGCAGGTCGAGCATCCCGCCGGGATTGAGCTCGGGATGCCAGAACGCCAGCGGCGCCTGCTCGGGTCGGGCGGGGAAGTCACCGGGGCCGAACCGCCGGCCGCGCTCGAGCACGCACACGCGCAACCCCTGCTCCGCCATCCGGCAGGCCGTCACGCCGCCGCCGAACCCGGAGCCCACGACCACCACGTCGTACGCGCTCTCCACGACCCCGTCCTTTTCAGATGCCCTCGAACGAGCACGCTATCCCCTCGCCCGGGGAACGCCCAGAATCGCAGAACTTGCGCAGTTTCGGTGAATGAAACGTCCCAGAGCGCGCCTGCGCCCTGAGCGGGTTCCCGGGGGTCTCCGGGCTACACGACTTGCTAGATGCCGAGAACCGTGAGCAGCTTCTTGCCGACGGCCAGCGCGCGGTTCTCCACCGAAGAGTCGAAGCGGCTCAGCAGGCGGTTGATGCCGTTGATCGCTCCGCTCTGTGCCGGCGTCGCGGAGCGCTGAAGGACGGTCAGGAAAGTCGTTCCGTCCTGCGTGGCGGCGGAGGCCCGGCGCGCGAACTTCCGCACCCAGGTAAGCGTGCTGTGCGGCGCGTGGCGCCCGTGTGACGCGGCGAGCGCACGCGCGTCGGAGCACAGATTGCTCGGGGTGAGGTGGAGGAGGCTGCCCTCGGCGGTGAGGTAGCGCCTGATCGCCGCCTTGTTTCCGGCTCCGGACCAGTGCAGCGGATCGAGCGCCGAGGCCAGCTTCGCGAGCGCCGGCCGGGCGAGCGGATACGCGACGGCGTTGAGATCGCCGCCCGCCTCGATGCCGAACCCCAACAGGGCAGACTGGCTGAATGTGCCCGGTTGCGCGTGCTTCAGGGCCCCGAGCACGTGCGGGCACTGGCTTGAGATCGACGCCAGATACGCGTTGTCGGCTTGGCGCCAGGCGGGGCCGAGCGACAGGAGGGTCTGTACATAGTCGTGGTAGGCGTGAAGCGCGACACCGTCTGAGCGGGAGTCCAGGCGTGTCGCGTCCGCCGCCGCCGGCCACAGGGCCAGCGACGCCACCGCGACGGCCAGCGCCCATCGAATCGAGATGCGCACGCCCTGAGCATTCCCCCGACCCTGCCGGGTTACGCACGATCTGGGGTGCGACGGGGGATGGCCGATCGTTCTCACCAGTTCGTCATCGAGGCGGCGATGATGTGCCCCAGATCGGCGTTGCCCACCGGCTTGGGCGCGACCGCCAGGAGTCGCTCCTGCGCGAGCGCGCCGGCGACGAGATCGGGGATGTCGTCCTCGGTGTAGCCGAGTTCGGCCACCCCGCGCGGTGCGTCGACGTCGCGCATGAGCGCGCGGAGGACATCCGGCAACGTGTCCGGACCGGGATCCCTGATCGGTCCGCCGGTCAGCAGCTCGGCCACGTGCACGTGACGCTCCGGCATCGCGTCGAAGGTGAAGCGAAACGCGGCCGGCGCGGTGACGATCACCGAGTGTCCGTGCGGCACGAACGGGTGGTCGGTCGGGTAGCCGGCCGGCTGGTATTCGTGCTTGACCGATGCGATCGGATACGCGCAGGAGTGGGGGATGTGCACGCCGGCCGAGCCGAACCCGACGCCCGCCATCGTCGCCGCCAGCATCATGAAGCCGCGGGCTTCCAGGTCGTCGGGGTCGGCGACGGCGCGGCGCAGGTAGCGACCGCCGAACTCGAGCGCCTTGGCCGACCACACGTCGGCGACCGGGTTGGACCCCTGATAGGGCGGGCGGTCATCGGGCGTGTCCGGCGCCTCGCGCACATCGAACCGCTTGGACAGGAACGATTCGGCCGCGTGGCAGACGACGTCGAGCCCGGTCGAGGAGGTGACCTGCGACGGCAGGGAGCGGACCAGGTCGGGATCGACGATCGCCTGGGTGGGGCGCAGGTACCGATGCGAGATGCCTGTCTTGACGTGGCGTTCGGGTATGTCGAGCACCGCCACGGTGGTCGCCTCCGAGCCGGTGCCCGAAGTGGTCGGGATCGCCAGGTGGGGTTTGAGCGGCGAGGGAGGCTTCTTGCCGCCGCCGACCGGCCGGTTGACGTAGTCGATCACGGGCGCGGGGTGGGTGGAGACCAGGTTCGCCGCCTTGGCGGTGTCGATGCTGGAGCCGCCGCCCACCGAGACGAAGCCGTCGACCTCGTGCTCGAGCGCGTGATCCACCGCATCCTGAAATGACTCGACCGTGGGCTCGACGCGGGCGCGGTCGTAGAGCACGACGGCGATCCCCTCGGCCTCGATCAGCTCTTTGATCCGCTCGGGATGACCGAGCGCGGCCACGCCGGGGTCGGTGACGAGCATCGCCCGGCGCACGCCGAGACGCTTCAGCTCCCACCCCGCCTCGGCCGAGGCGCCCCGGCCGAACTTCACCGGGGTGGCTTCCATCGTGAAGACCGTCTCGTGTCTCAGACTCATAACCCCTGGTATTACCGGATCACGCCGGATGATGCACCGCGTCGCGGATCGCCGCGGCCGTGACCGTCGCGGCGACCGTCCCGAGCACGGTGAGCGACCACGTGGCGCCAGGCCCCGTCGGCGTCCTGGATGCCAGGTCGGGGTCGCCCCCGGAGACGCAGAAGACGACGTCGCCGTCGACCGGGGTGAACACCGGATCGACCGCGCGCGCGATGCCGGCACCGGCCATGCGCGCGAGGATCGCGCAGCGGCGCTTGTCAAGCCAGACGTCGGTGCAGACGCACACCAGGGTGGTGTTGCCCCCCTGCTCGGGGGCGGCGTCGCGCCACTCGGGCCGCTCGCGCATATCCGGCAGGAGCTCGGCGGTGCGAACCGCATTGCCGTCCTCATCGTGCGGCGAGCCGAGGAGCGTTCCGTCGGCGGAGATCACGTCGCCGAACGCGTTGACCACCGCGATCGCGGCGACGATCGCGCCGTCGGCGAGCGCCGTCGCCGCGTAGCCGACCCCCGCCCGGGTGGCGCTTGCGCGCCCGAGCAGCTTGCCGACCGCGGTGCCGGTCCCTGCCCCCACGGGTCCGCGGGCGGGCGGGCCGGGGGCGGCGGCCTCGCAGGCGGCGTAGCCCTCGTCGGGTCCGGGCCGCCGCGGCGACTCGCCCGCGACCAGATCGAATACGACCGCGGTCGGAACCAGCGGGACGGCGGCGACGGGCGTCGGATGCCCGAGCCCGCGTTCCTCGCACCAGCGCACGACGCCGTCGGCCGCGGCCAGGCCGAAGGCACTGCCGCCGGTGAGCAGCACCGCGGTCGGTCCTTCGGCATTCGCCAGCGGCGAGAGCGTCTCGATCTCGCGCGTCCCCGTCCCGCCGCCGCGCACGTCGACGCTGCCCCGCGCCCCGACCGGCGGCAGCACGACCGTGCACCCGGTGCGCGCGTCAGGATCGGTCCAGTGGCCGACCCGGAACCCGGCCGGGAGGGGCGCCAGATCGCTCACGGCGCGGTCACAGCTGGCACTCCGGGCACCAGTAGGTGGTGCGGCCGCCGACCCGGCCGCGCGACAGCGGGTGGCCGTCGCGGGGGCACACGCCCTCGTGCCGGCGGGCCTGGATGAACTCGCCCGTGTGGGCGCCGCCCTTGCGGATGGCCGAGCGGACCGCGGCCCGCAGCTCGCGGCGCAGCCGGTCGAGGTCGTCGGTCGAGAGATCCGCGGTGCTGCGCAGGGGCGAGATCCGCGCCTGCCAGAGGATCTGATCGGCCAGCAGGTTGCCGATGCCGGAGATCGCGTGCTGGTTGAGCAGGCGGGCCTTGATCGGCGTGCGGCCGGCGCCGATCAGGCGGCGAAAGTCATCCCGGCCGACCTCGGCGGCATCCTGCCCGACGTGCGAGAAGTCCGGGTTCAGGACGGCGCGGCCCAGACGCCGCTTGTCGCGCAGGACAAGCTTTCCGCCATCCGCGAACTCGAGCGTGAAGCGATCCCAGCGCGTGGCGTCCTCCGGGTCGACCAGGATCCGGCCGGCCATGCCGAGGTGCAGGCCGAGCGCCGGGCCGTCGTCGGTCTCGAGCCACATGAACTTGCCGCGGCGATGCGCGGTGGCCAGGGTGTGGCCGACGAGGGCGGCGGCGATTTCTCCCGGCTGGTGGGGCCGGGACACGTAGGTATCGCTGTCATCGACCGCGACGATCCGCCGGCCGAGGGCGGACTCGAGCGTCTGGCGGGCGCGCTCGACTTCAGGAAGCTCGGGCATAAATCCAGCGTAGTGAGCGCCGGCGCTCCGAGTGGGTAAGCGGACGCCATGACCACCAACACCGAAACCACCGACGGCTTCGCGATCCTCAACCCCGACGACGCCGAGGACCACTACGACGGAAGCGACGTCCCGGGCGAGTTCCGCAGCCTGACCGGGATGCTCGGCTGCGATCAGCTCGCCGTGACCCTTATCCGGGTGCCGGCGCACTCCGACTTCGAGCAGGGCACGGGCCATTTCCACGACGAGATCGAGGAGCTCTACCTGGTGACCCGCGGGACGCTGACCATGCGCTTCGGCGAGGAGATCCGCACGGTCAGCGCGCCCGCTGCCGTGCGCGTCGCCCCGACCACGCCGCGCTCGCATCGCAACGAGGGCGACGAGCCGGTCGAGATGTGGGCGATCTCGCGCCGGCTCGGCCGGAGCGACTCGACCAAGCTCGACGACTTCTGGGAGGCCTCGGCGCAGGCCCGGCAGCGCGAGGGCTGACAACGCTTGACACCGTCCGGGCGTGAGCTTAGGTTTGCGCGCCGTGGAGCCAGGGGCGATCGTCACGACGACACCCGACGAGCCTCGGCAGGAAGCCTTTCAGGAGGGCGTCGTCGTCCCGAAGGGCTTGAAGGGCGGGGCGATCGGCCTGTTCCAGAGCGTCGGGGTCGGCATCGCATCGACCGCTCCCGCCTACAGCCTCGCCGCCGCGCTCGGGTTTTCTTCCGCGGCGAGATGTCGAGGTACTCGCTGACCGACAGCGACGAGCTGATCGAGCTGGGGACGGCCCCTCCCGGCCCGGGTGGCGACTGACGGCGGCGCCTTAGAGCAGCGTCGCCAGCGCCACCGGCACGATCCGCTCGGCGCCGGCGCGCCGGAGCTGGCCACCGACCATTGACAGCGTCCACCCCGAGTGACGGCGGTCGTCGAGCACCACCCCGACACCCGGCGGCGGCCTCTCGACGACCCGGAACGCGCCGCGGACGTTGGCGACCTGCTGGGCGGCGTTGGCCATCTCGCGCTGGGGCGGGCGCTCGTCCGCGCGCGTGAGCAGGCGCACGTGAGGCACGGGCATAGAATCGGCCAGGCGCTCGACCGCCTCGCCGAGCGCCACCGAGGGCACGGTGGTCAGCCAGTCGGCGCCGGCGCGGGTGACGAGGTCCTCGAGCGCCGCGATGAGGTCGTCCTCGAACTCGCCGTCGCGCAGGCCGCGCTCGATCGCCGGCCACCAGCCGCCGTCGCCGAAGCGGGCCAGGGCCCAGCCGGGCTCGAGCCGGACGTCGTCGGGGATCTTGCGCATGACGCCGGCGGGATCCGGCGCCATCTTCTTGACCTCGAGCTCGATCGGTTTCGAGCGCAGATGACGGCCGGCCGCCTCCACCAGGGCCGGATCGAGGGGCTCGGCGAACCGAGCGCCGGCGCACACCGAGCAGCGCCCGCAATCGGCGGGCGAGGGATCGTCTAGCTCCTCCTGGAGCACGCGCATCAGGCAGCGCCCGTCGGCGCCGAAGGCGGCCATCGCCCGCTGCTCGGCGCGGCGCAGCGCGGTCACCTCGGCGTAGCGCTGGCCGTCGTAGGTCCAGTCGGCGTCGGGCACGAGTTTCCAGCGGCTGCCGGATCGGGTGACCGCGCCCTCGACGTCGAGGATCTTGAGCATCGCCTCGATCCGGCCCATGCCGAGGTTGACCACGGTCATCAGCTCGCGCGTGGTGCGGCCTTCGTCGCCGGCGGTCTCCAGATCGCTCAGCACGGCCTTCACGCGGTCGCGGTCGGGAAACGCCTGCTCGATGAAGAAGTCCTGGATCCGGCGGTCCTCGCCGCCGCGCAGCAGCACGATGTCGGCGTGGTCGACGCCGCGGCCGGCGCGGCCGATCTGCTGGTAGTAGGCGACGACCGAGCCCGGCGCCTGGTAATGGACGACGAAGCTCAGGTCCGGCTTGTCGTAGCCCATCCCGAGGGCGCTCGTGGCGACCACGGCCTTGATGTCGTTGCGCAGGAGCCGGTCCTCGATGTCGATCCTGTCCTCGGTCTCATGCTCGCCGCTGTAGGCCACGGCGGCGATGCCCTGGGCGTCGAGGAAGGTGGCGACCTGCTCGGCGTCGCGCTTGGTCAGCGTGTAGACGATCCCCGAGCCGGCCATCTTCGGCAGGTTTTCGGCGAGCCAAGCGAGTCGCTCCGCGGGACGGGGGAGGTCGAGCACCTCGAGGCGCAGACTCGGACGGGCCAGCTCGCCGCGATAGGTCCGAAGCGGCTCGCTCGCCTCGTCGGCGGTCTCAAGTTGTGAGACGACGTCGGCGACGACGCGATCGTTGGCGGTCGCGGTCGTTCCCAGTACCGCGACCCCGGGACTCAGGCGGTCGAGGATGTCCTTGACGCGCCGGTAATCGGGGCGGAAGTCGTGCCCCCAGTCCGAGATGCAGTGCGCCTCGTCGATCACCAGCAAGCCGACCGAGGCGGCGAACAGCGGCAGCATGTCCTCGCGGAAGCGCGGGTTGTTGAGCCGCTCGGGGCTGATCAGGAGCAGGTCGACGGTGTTCTTGGACAACCGGTCGTGGACCTCATCCCATTCCTCGCGGTTCGTGCTGTTGATCGTGTGGGCGCGCAAGCCGAGGCGACCCGAGGCTGCGAGCTGATTGCGCATCAGCGCCAGGAGCGGGCTGATGATCAGAGTCGGGCCGGCGCCCGCCTCGCGCAGCAGCGCGGTGGCGACGAAGTACACGGCCGACTTGCCCCAACCGGTCCGCTGGACGCACAGCACCCGGGCCCGGTCGAGCACCACGTCGCGGATCGCCTCGAGCTGGCCGTCGCGGAACTCGGCCTCCGGGTCGCCGGTCAGCGCGCGCAGGCGGTCGAGGGCTGCGGTGGCGATGGTCTCGGGGGCGGCGGCGGGCATCGTTCCCTACCTAGAGTTGCAGGCGACCCGGAAGTCACCCCCCGCCGTCCGAAAACATGCCGGCTAACCGCTCACTCGTCTCGCCTCCGATGACGAGTGAGTACTTGGCCACCTAGGGCGCGCTTATCCGAACACTCGCCGAACCGGAGCTGTCGAGTGCGCGGTTAGCCACCACCGGAATTTGGTGCAATGCGGGGGCGGGCCCGGGTCCGCGACGAGGGCCGATCACGCCGTCAAGTTCCACCGGCCGCGATGGACGACGTCGTCCAGCGGCTTGCGATCGCCACTGATGTCCGTGACCGGTTCGGCGGGGTAGCCGATAGAGATCGCGCCGATGGGGCGAAACTCCTCGGGCACGCCGAACGCGCGGCGGTAGTCGTCGATCCGTTCCGGTGGGATGCCGAAGAAGCAGGCGCCGAGGCCTTCGTCGACCGCCGTCAGCAGCATCAGCATTGAGGCGAAGCCGGCGTCAATGTCCCAGTACGGCGCCGGCCACGAGGGGTCCGACCGCTTCTCGAGCCCCTTGTCCGGCTGGTTGTAACGGGCCACGTACACGCTCTGGTTCGAGTGCGGGACGATGATCAGCGGCGCCCGGACATTGGCGGCGAACCACCGGTCGGCATCGCTCTCCGGCGTGGCCGCCTCGCGGAAGCGCACGATCTCCTCCGGCGAGGAGAGCACGAGGAAGCCCCAGCCCTGGGTGAAGCCCGCCGACGGGGCGCGCACTGCCGCGCGGACCAGTCGCTCCACCACGTCCGGCGGGATCGGCCGGTCCTCGTCGTAGGCGCGGACCATCCGCCGGCGCCGCAGCACATCACGGAACTCCACCGTCGGAGCATGACACGCC
>Ga0335074_10014850_pt1 | contig 10924 bp, 9 predicted proteins | sample Lox_Sample_23_FD_206715 | JGI IMG/M metagenome (GOLD analysis project Ga0335074, IMG submission 206715) | Soil microbial communities from Loxahatchee National Wildlife Refuge, Florida, United States - Lox_Sample_2.3 | ecosystem: Environmental > Terrestrial > Soil > Wetlands | place: USA: Florida... | reverse complement strand
CGACCTGGCGGTTGTAGCGGCCGAGGAGAGCGTTCGAGCGGACCTGGGCGATGTCCTGCAACATGCGCATGCCGTCTTTGAGGTAGCTCATGCGGGTGCGCTCGTCGTGCGCCCAGCTAACCGGAACTTCGACGACGCGGAGTCCGCGCTTGACGGCAATGAAGAGGATTTCGGGATCGAAACCCCAGCGCTCAATCGTCTGAAGCCGGAAGACGGTCTGCGCGGCATTGCGGGTGAAAGCTTTAAATCCGCACTGGGTGTCGGCAAAGGGAAGATTCATGACCATGCGGCAGACCATGTTGAAGCAGCGGCCGAAAATTTGGCGATAGAGCGGCTGACGGTGGGTCTGCCTTCCGCTTTCGAGCCACCGGGAGCCGATGGCGATGTCGGCGCCGTCAGCAATGGCCGCAATGAGGCGTTCGGCCTCCTCGATGGGGGCGGAGAGATCGGAGTCGGTGAACATCACGATGTCGCCCTGGGCCTGGAGGATGCCGGCCCGGACGCTGTAGCCCTTGCCGCGGTTGCCGGGATTCTCGAGCAAACGAACCTCGGGGGCACGCTGCGCGAAGTCGCGCACCAGCTGGGCGGTGGAGTCGGTCGAGCCGTCGTTGACCACCAGCACTTCGGCGGGCCAATGCTTCTCGCGGATGCAGGCAACGACGGCCTCGAGGGTCGCGGGAATGCGGGCGCTCTCGTTGTATGCCGGAATCACGATGCTGTACGTGGGATATCGCATTGGCGTTTGGTCCCTTCCCTATTCGACGCGGCGTAGAACGGGAAGACTCTGGACATGATAACGCCTCAGGTTCGGCAGGATGACGGAGCTCGAGAAAAAACCAGCTTGAGACGCATCCGGCCGCCAGCCTCGAACGTCTATTCCACAAGGTCGGCAGGTTTTTTCTTAACTCCATGTGCCGAATGCGTTTATCCTGTGGTACGGAGGCCAGAGACCATGACAAAAGCAGATCTGGTGGAAAAGGTCACCCGGCTGGGTGATCTGACGCGACGCGATGGTGAGGTCATCGTGGAGACGGTTTTTGATTCCGTAATTTCCGCTTTGCAGAACGGCGACAAGATTGAGATTCGCGGTTTTGGTTCTTTCCGCATCCGCCAGCGCAATCCCCGCATTGGCCGTAACCCGAAGACCGGCGAGCGCGTGGAGGTCCCGGCCAAGCGCGTGCCTTACTTCAAACCGTCGAAAGAGCTTCGCGACCTGGTGAATCCCGGCGAAGCCCACGCCGCTTCGTAACCTGAGCGGATTCGACTGCTGCAAGCCCAACCTGCTGCGCGTAGTGCCCGCTCCTCCAAGGCACGAGGCAGCAGGTGTGTTTTGGAGGGCCGATTCGTCTCCCGTGGGGCCCGCTAGCCGCGTCGCTCTCACTTGAGCCGGTTTGATTCTCCCTTGAACAGCGCGTGAAACACGCAAGACGGATTCTTTGTCGCGTTCGGTCTATGCGCGTATTCCGATCACGCTCATCATGCGGCCGGCGTGGCCGCGCGAGGCGCGGTGCGAGAAGAACAGATCGCCATGGCAACTGGTGCATCCGCCGGTAACGCTGATGGCCGAGGGCTTAAGACCGGCATCGACGAGTTGACGCCGATTGGCCTCGATGAGATCCAGATGCAACGCAGGGCCGATGGGCGAATGGCCGGGCGCGCGCTGGGTGAGAAAGAGCATCGGATATCTGGTGCGCACCGGATCAGAATCGAAAACCTCGCGGAAAAGTTCTCGCGCGTAGGTGAATTGCGATTCGAATTCGGAAAGCACTTCTTCGCCGACCGAATAGCAGCACTGGCGATTGCCCGGGCCGATGGCGGCGACCAGGTCTTCGGGGCGGCAGCCGAATTCGAGTCGCATGCGGCCGACACCGAGCTCAACGATGCGCTTCACGGTTCCCCGCCAGCCCGCGTGAAAGGCTGCCACAACGCGCTGCTTGCGGTCGGCAACCAGAACGGGAATGCAATCGGCGGTTTGAATGGCGATCAGGAAACCCGGCACCGCGGTGATGGCGCCGTCGGCTTTTCGCGGCCGTTCGCGGGCTGCATCCTCAGGACCCGCGATGACGATGAGGTTGGAATGGAACTGGCGCAGCGAAATCAGGGCTGTGGATGGGTCGCCGGTAACCGCCTCGGCCAGCAGGCGGCGGTTGTTAAGGACGGCCTCGCGCTGGTCGGAAGCGGTAAAGCCGAGGTTCAGATCCCCGGGCGCATCTTCCGCGCAATAGGCCCGGCTGACTCCGCCGCGACGGGTGCTGAATCCGTGCCAGAGCCAGGGAAGGCTCTTTTTTTTTCGCCACGCGGGAACCTGAAGCAACTCGACGCCGTTGGCGAATTTGATGAGAGTGGGTGCGGGGGTAGCCAGTTCCTGGCGAGTCGCGGGGTCTCTGCGAAGGTGACGCAAGTGAACGGTAATGCCTGCGGGGGTGGTGCGGCGGTGGCGAACCAGACCGGCGTCGCGAAGCTCGTCGTCAATGGACCTTAGATTTGATTCGATTTGTGGGTTGAGGGAGGGATACCGGCGGCTCACAAGCTTGATTGTAGTGGGGGGGGGGAGGGCCATCAGCTTGGTAGAGCCAATGGGCTCGCCTTCCGGCGAGCCCGCTCGAGAGGCATTTAAGGGAGGGAGGTCCTGAAGGGGTCGAGAGAAGGGGTCCAAAACAGACCCTCGAAAGAGTAGTCACCTTTCTTGGAAGGGCCAAATTCGGGGAAGCCTCTGCTAATTACTTATTCAGATGCGCAACCAGCCCAAACGTTGCCCTCTGCCGCGAAATTTATTTGGAAGAGCTGAGTTTCCTGTGGAAATCCCTGGCGGAAACCCGCCGCCGCAACGAAAGTGGCCAACTTCTTGCTGCAGATTCTGGTCATCCTTGCAGTATCCCCGCCTTTCAACACCTTTGGATGCGGACAATTACGGATTGGGTGGTTTTGGACCTTCTTCCTGTTTTACTTCGGGACCTTCACCCGGGAATGGCCAGTTTTTGTCCAGAAGCAGCTCTTTTTCCCGCTGCTCTTTGGGAACATTATCGATTTTGAGGTTTTCAAGGAAGTGGACCCCGGTCTTACCGGCGACCACGATGTCGAGGTCCCCGTCTTTGTCCATATCTTCCACAACAATCTGGGTTCCGACGCCGGCGGTGCCGTTCACGCTGACGGGGTAGCGGGTGAATGTGCCGGTACTGCGGTCGATCTTGTAGTAGTAGATGACCAGGGGGTCATAGGAGCCGGGGTCCTTGCCGTTGTGGCCGCGGTAACGCTTGCCGGCCAGCAATTCGGGCTGGCCGTCGCCGTCGATATCGACGAGCTTGAGCGCGTGCACCTGTGAAAACGATTCGTCGATGGCGCGACGGACCCAGTGACGGTTGTCGCCGTCGCCGATTTGCTCGAGCCAGTAGAGACCGTAGCTGTGGCCCTCGCCATAGATGACGTCCATTTTGCCGTTGTTGTTCACGTCGTAGCCAATGATGGGAAAACCGGCGTCTCCCAGCTTCCAGTCGGGGTGCCACTCCCAGTTGCCCTTGTTGGCGTCGATCTGCTTGAGCCAGCCGTTGGGGGTGAGGATGTCGGCCAGGCCGTCGCCGTCGATATCTGCCACCCCCACGCCATGGCCATCCATCTCGGAGCTGCCCACGTGATGCACCTTGGGCTCCGGACCGGCGAAGTCGATCCAGATCAGGCCGGAGTGGTTGTAGTGGGCGAAGATCAGATCCGGCACGCCGTCACCGTTGATGTCGGCCATCACGCCGCCTTCGGTGTCGTAGCTGTCGGTGATGAGGTGCTTCTGCCACATTCCGCCTTTGGGGCCGGGATTCTCGTACCACCAGATGCCGTTGGACTGCCAGCCGGCGGTGACCACGTCGGGAAGGCCGTCATGATTCACGTCGATGGTCCACTCGCCGCAGTCGGAGACGAACTCGCCGATGGTGCCGGCCTCGCGGTATTGATGGCGCTTCCACTCGCCGCCCTTGGGGCCGGGATTCTCGTACCAGTAGGCGCCGCTGAGGATATCGGGATAGCCGTCGCCATTCATATCGAGCGTAGTGACGCCCTCGGCGTGGTCAGTGCCGATGCGGTGGGAGAGAAATGTGACCTGCGGAAGGCCGCCGGGGCCGGGACCGGCGGTGGTCCGGTGTTCGGCTTGCGGTGATGCAGGAAGAACAACGACGCACAAAAGAGCAAGCGAGGCGAAGCGCAAATGCGGAATCATGGCAACGACCTTTCGATTGCGTGAGCCATTTGGCTGCATGGATGAAAGCGCATGAATCTCGGAGGTCATTGTCGTTGAGCGGGGCGGGGGATGCAAGCAGCATCCGGTCTCCATGCCCCGGCTCAGGCGACAGTCGATTCACATGATCGCCTCGCGCTCACCGATGCGCCAGCTGAGCGTGCGCAACAGGTCGTGGGGTTGTCGCGAGTTTTTGCTGCCGGAGCTTTTTGCGGTAGTTGCGATGGAACTCGGCGCGGCGTGCCTTCGTCACTTCGTCGGAGTAGATGCGGCTGCAAAGGGTTCGCAGGCCGCCTTCAAGTTCGGCCACGCTCATCTTTGCTGGCTGGAAGTTTACGTCGAAGAGGGTACACAGCTCCCATGCTTCATCGCGCAGAACGCGGCCTTCCTGCTTGAGGCGCGCGTAAAGCGGAGTGCCGGGGAATGCGGTCTGCACGGTGATCTGGATGTCATAGAGGCCACTTTGCTGTACGAATTTCCAGACGGCGTCGAAGGATTCCGGACCCGCGCCGTCGAGACCGAGGATGAAGCATCCGTTCACGCGCACGCCGCGGTCCTGGATTCTGCGAATCGCTTCAAGGTAGGAATCGACGCGCTTGGCTTTCCAGTTGGATCGCTGCTCGATGCCGTCGATACCGGAGAAGGTTGTGCCTTCAAAGCCGATGAGAATCTCAGCACAGCCGGCATCGTGCAGCATGTCGAGCAGTTCTTCATCTTCGGCAACCGAGAGATCGGTCTCAGTGAACCAGCGGATGTCTTCTTTGGCGACTGCGCGCAGCAGTTGTTTTGAATGGGCCTTGTTGACGAAGCTGTTGTCGTCGGCGAATTCGATAAAGGGGCGCTTCCACAGGGATTTGATGCTCTGGATTTCGTCGATCACGCGCTCGACGGGCTTGACCTTGTAAGTCGGCGAGATGCGGATAGATGCCGCGCAGAATTCGCAGCGGAACGGGCAGCCCCGCTGGGTCTGAACGGTGAGGCGGTTGTACTTCTGAATGTCGAGCAGATCGAAGCGCGGCATGGGTGAGTCGGCGAACGTGTAATTCATGCCGCGGGCATCGTAAATGGGCTTTAGGCTGCCGGCGCGCAGGTCGTCGATAATCGCCGGCCAGACGGGTTCGCCTTCCCCCACGACCACGGCGTCGGCGTGGTGCAGAGCCTCAAGCGGCAACGCGCTCACATGTAGTCCGCCGAGGATGACGCGCGTACCGAGCAGACGATAACGGTCGGCAAGTTCGTAGGCCTCGAAAATCTGGGCCGAGAAGCTGGAGATGGCGACCACATCAAACTCCTGGGGAACGCCATCGACCTGGGCGACATCGGCGACCTCGAGGTAATGGAGGTCGATGCCGCGCGGGGTCAGCCCGGCGAGGGTGAGCAGGCCGAGGCTGGGCAGAGATGCGATGACCTTGCTGCGCTCGACAAAGCCGGGAAGCGTCAGTCCCAGCGCGGTGAGTTCGGCGTTGTGGGCGCGAACTCCACTCATGGCGATCAGACCAAGTTTCATGGTTTCCAACCTCCGATCAGGATTGCGAGAATGCCGGTGGTTACGGAAAGAACCGGAACTGGGAAGAGATGCCGAAAGGGTTTGCACCATGCGGAAAGGAAACAGCACAAAGGCATGGTGATGGCGCCCGCGATCAACGACCACGACCCAATCGCGAGCGAACTGCCGCGCAGGGCAAGCTGTTGGCACGTCGTAGCGAAGAACAGGTTGAGGAATCCGAGGCCGAAGAAGGAGATGTGCCCAAGTCGCATGAGGCGACGCCGGTAAGAGCCGTATCCCCCCATCCAGTCTTCGCGGTGAAAAAGGAGGCCGATGATTGCGCCGGAGAACACGCCGGCCAGCATCCCCAGCCATCCGCCAATGAGATTGATCATGGGCATGGAATCACCCCCTCGGCGCGACCTGATATCTCGCGGCGGAGGTCTCTTGCCTGCTATCCGCCGGAAGCTCCGATGGAGTGATCCCGACCAGCGCCGATCCATAAGCTTCGAACGCGGTCAGAATGGTTGAGCCAATAAAGCCGTCCCAGTTGAGCGAGATCAGGTAGCGCACCATCGAATTCAACCTCCTTGGGGGAACGTCGAATGGTGCGAGATTAGCGAAATCCGAGGCCGAAAAACGGGCGCTCCAGACAGTTTTGGGAGTGTCACAAAGACCGAGGCCTCAGGCGAAGCGCTCCAGTTCGGACCGCGCAGCGTCGGCCAGGAAGGGAAAGACAAAGATGCGAGGACCTTGGGGGAGCTTGCCGCCGTCGGCGGTGCGCGCGTCGCAGATAATCGCCGCGGTCTGGTCGAGGCCGCGCACCCAGCGCGGGCGCGTGACGTTGCGGAGGACGAGCCGATCGGCCTCGACGCCGGCAGCTTCAAGGACAGTGCGCGCGATCTCGACAAAATCGGGCCAGCGCGAGGCGACGCCGATGAGTCCGCGGCCCTTCAGAGACGGCAGCCACGAATCGAGCCAGGCGCGGGCGGAGCGGATCTGGAGGGTGATGAGTTCCAGACCCATCGGAAGAACCGCGCGCACGGCGTTGGCCTGGCTGGGACGGCAGAGAGGAATGGCCGCAAGGAGCAGATCCGGATTCGCACATTCCTCAAGCGATGCTGCCGAAACCGGCATCTTTGCAAGTTGCTGAATCTCGGTGAGGAGGATTTCGCGGACTTCCGGGTCGGGATCGATGAGCAGGAAGTGATCGGGCGGCGGCGAAGCCAGCCACTGGGCCACGCGATGGCGCACGTCGGCGGCGGGCATGTTGAGCTCGCGAACCGCGCGGAAAAAGCCCGCAATGTGCTGGTCGAGGATCTGTTCGGGCGTGGTGGGAGGAACGGCGTTGTCCTTCACGTAGACGCCGCTGCCATGGCGGTATTCGGTCCAGCCCTCTCGCGCAAGCTGGCGATAGCCCGCGCTGATGGTGTTGGGATGGATGCTGAAACGGCGGGCGAGTTCGCGCGTGCTGGGCAGGCGGTCGCCGGGCGCGAGGTCGCCGCTGAGAATGGCCAGCACCACTTGCGTGACCAGCTGGCGATAAATGGGCACCTCACTGGCAGACGAGAACCAGAGTCGCACGGGAACCTCGCACCCATTGTTACATCGAAAAGCAGGGATTAGGGATTAGGGAACAGGGATTAGAAAAGCAGGGGACAAGGGACCAAGGATCAGAAATGCTTGCGACGGGTGGCCTTCTTCGCGAGCCCTGGCGTGGAGGCGGCTGAGCGCGGCTTCGTCTTCTGGTTCTTTTCAACACGGAGTTTCCATGCGGTACGCAGCGCCCCTAGGAGCAGATCTTCATTCGCCTTGGCGAGTACGACATGCGTGGCACCGTTGCGTCCCCAGCCGCCGGGAATCGGAATGAAAATATCGGGAGCTTCGGCGACAAAGGCGGCCTGGTGCTCGGGTGTAAGCATGAGGTTGCCGTAGCCCTGCTTCACAGCGGCGAGCGTGGCGAAGATCCGCCCGCCAACACGGAAATCGACTGCCCCCATGTGCGAGCCTTCCTCGGCGCCTTCGAGGCTGAGTGCGAGCCGGCGGAAATCAGATGAGTTCATCGCGTCCTCATCCATATTGAGGTGTCATTCTGAGCGCACAGGGCCCCGCGCGCCTTCTTCGGCGTGGGGGTGGTAAGCGAAGGATCCGCCTCTCTTCGATGCTCCATCATTGTTGAGGAGTCCGTGTGCTCGGGAATCGTTCTACGCCGTCGCGCTGATGACCTGGCTTTCAAATTCCTCGTTCAACCACTTCGAAAATGCGGCGAATTCCTCGTCGCGGCCCAGGAAGTCACGCACCATCTCGCGACCCGGCTTTGACCCGCCCTGCTCCAGCACCAGCTTGCGATAGCGCCCGCCGGCGTCGCAGCCGAGCAGATCGGCGGGATCGAACTGGCCGAAAAAGTCGAGCGCGATCACCTTGTCAAAGGCGTAGGTGTAGTAGTTCGACGAGTAGCCGGTGAGATGTCCGAAGCTGGCGTACATGCGGTTGCCGTCGAGCCACGTCCACGGCACCAGCGATCGGTAAAGTCGCTTCGTGATTACGTCGAAGTCGATGCCGGCGGGGTCCTGATCGTGCAGGTCGAGCGAGAGCGTGGTGTAGTAGAGCTGCGTGCGGACCCAATCGGCGCGGCCAAACGAGCCTGCCGTTTTCATCTTGCGGATGATATCGGCAGGCAGAACTTCGCCGGTCTCGTAGTGCCTGGCGAAGGTCTGCAGCAGCCTTTCGTCGCGGAAGAACTCTTCGAGCATCTGTGAAGGCACTTCGATGAAGTCGCCCTCGGTCGCAAATCCGGAGACGCCGGCCCACCGCGTTTGCCCGCCGAGGATGGCATGCATCAGGTGGCCAAATTCGTGGAAGAAGGTGACGACGTCGCTGTATTGCAGCAAGCCCGGATCGTCGGGATCGCTACCTGGGAAATTGCAGATGAGCGCGGCTTCAGGTATGTATCGGCCGCGAACGCCGGTAACCACAGGAGATGCTGAGAACCACTTGTCCTTGCCCTCGCGGGGATGCATGTCGAGATAAAAGCGCCCAACGTGACGACCGTCCTCGTAAACATCGAAAACGCTCACCGTCGGATCCCACGCGGGCGCACCGGAGCGGCGGAACTCGATCTTGAAGAGCTTGGCAGCCGTTTCCAGAACGCCTGCTTCCACTTGCTTGTACGGGAAGTAGGGGCGGACGGATTGCGAATCGAAATCGAATGCGGCGCGGCGGAACTGTTCGTACCAGTAGCCGCGGCTGGTGATGTCGATCGCGATGATGCCGGGCTGTTTGCTGCGAACGAATTCGAGCACCAGTTCGTGCTCGCGGACCGCGCCTTCGCGGCTGGCTTCTTCGAGGCGTGCGAGAAATTTGCGCACGTTGGCGGCGGAGCCCATCATCTGGTCGGCGGTGGCAAGGTCGGCCCAGCTGCGGAAGCCGAGCATCGACGCGATCTCCTGCCGCGTAGCCAGCAGGTCGTGCAGGATCTGCTTGTTTTCGGGGTAGGCGCGCGTGTTGTAGGCGAGGAACATGCGCGTCCGCACGTCGGGATTGGATGCGAAGGTCATCACCGGCTGCATGTCGGGCTGGTCGGTCGTGAGCGTGACCTGGCCGCTGGTGTCAGGTTGATGGCGACCGAGGTAATCGAGCGGCAACCCATCGAGTTCCAACGGCGAGGCGACGATCGTCTTTCCGCCCTCCTGGATGTTGCGGCTGAATTCGAGCGAGTGTTTGGTCGCCTTCTCGTGCAATCCCTGCAAGCGGTGGCGCGTGGTTTCGTCCTTGTCGACGCCGGCGAGGCGGTAGCCCAGCAGGGTGCGCTCCACGAAATGGCGCGTAGCCGGATCGGCTCCATCAAGGCTCATAGCCGCGAGCGCGTCGTAGACTCCGCGATTGAGACTGAGCGCGCTGCCCACCATGGCGATGCGCTGCGCCTCCATCTGCGCCTGGTCGCGTACGGCTTTTTCTGCGGCCACGGAGTTGAGCACGCCGGCCTGCGCCCCGGCCAGACTCAGTTGCTCCAGCGCGGCATCGTAGAGGGCCAGCGTGTTCTCGATGGTGCGTGGGCCTTCGACGGCGAGCAGCGCGGCAATGGCAGCCTCGTGCCCGGCGAGCCGAGCGCCAACCCAGGAGCTAAGTGCTTCCGGCGATGTCGCACCCCCCGATTCCCAGGCGTGGATGTCGTTGGTGATCTGAGTGGCAGCGACGGTGTCAGCAGGCATGCGGGCCTCCAGACTCTAGGGTGCCACATCGGACCGGGGCGGGGCAGTTCGCGCGGTTAGAGACGCGGCCTGAAAGAACCACCGGCCTTCAAATCGCGCAGCCGGAGCAGGATTATGGAACGTGCGTAATCGCACATTGTGTCCGGCTGCGGACAATACGCACAGCAGCCGGTGGCTCTTTGCAGCGGCAACGCGAAATGTGCACAATGATTTAGATTACTGCCCAATGTGGGCTGCAACGTGCTCGAAGCCTTGTTTAGCTTTGTTGAATCCCCGTCCTGGAGGGTCGTCGGAATGAGTTCTTTGGGCAGGAATCTCCGTCTGGCGGTGCGGCAACTGGTTCAGAGCCCGGGTTTCACGGCGACGGTCGTCGTCACCCTGGCGCTTTCGATCGGCGCCAACACCGCCATCTTCTCCCTGGTGAATGCGCTGATGCTGAAGAGCCTGCCTTATCCGCAGCCGGAGCGGATCGGAACGCTGTTCGAGCGTGTTCAGGGGCCCGATCCATCCGACGAACGGCGCTGGATCGACGGGACGCAATGGGAGAACCTGCGCGATGATGCGCCTTCGCTGATTTCGGCGGTCAGCGCGGGTTTGGCCGGTGGCGCGAATCTGCAGGCAGGCGCACACATCGACTACGTGCACGACGGACGTGTCTCGGCTCATTACTTCGATGTGCTTGGGATTCACACGGCCCTGGGTCGAACCTTTTCGGAAGACGAAGACCGTCCTCAGGGTCCGAAGGCGGTGATCCTGAGCTACAGCTTGTGGCGGAATATCTTCGGCGCGGATCGCAATCTGCTCGGGCAGGTGATCCATCTGAAGGGGGAGCCGTACACGGTGATCGGCGTGCTGCCCGAGAGCGTGATCACGCCGCTCAATGCCGATCTCTATACGGCGCTGCAGCCGAGCCGCACCGGCGAGGGCTCAGGAACCAACTACGAGGTGATCTTTCGCCTGAAGGACGGCGCGACGTGGCAACAGGCCGACGCAGAGATGAATCGG
>Ga0335074_10014849_pt1 | contig 10924 bp, 10 predicted proteins | sample Lox_Sample_23_FD_206715 | JGI IMG/M metagenome (GOLD analysis project Ga0335074, IMG submission 206715) | Soil microbial communities from Loxahatchee National Wildlife Refuge, Florida, United States - Lox_Sample_2.3 | ecosystem: Environmental > Terrestrial > Soil > Wetlands | place: USA... | reverse complement strand
CGGCAGCGCCTCGCTGACTCGCGAATATCTCGATACCTGGCGCAATCAGGGCGAGCGCTTCGCCCATTCATGGGAAGAACGCTTCGCCCTTACCCAGGCCTACAATCCCCTCTTCAAGCAAATCATCCACGACGCGCTCGCCAAGGCTAGCGTGACGCTCAACGATATCGCCAAGGTCGTCCTCGACGCCCCCAATCAGCGCGCCGCCGAGGAAATCATCCGCGAACTCAAGGTTGATCCGTCCAAAGTCGCCGACAGCTTCGCCTTGACCGTAGGCCAGACCGGCGCAGCGCACGCCCCCCTGATGCTCACGTCGGTCCTTCCCGCCGCTAAGCCCGGCGATTCTATCTTGCTCGTGACCGTCGGTGACGGTGCCGACGCTATCGTGCTCAAAGTCACGCCTGCCGCCGCGTCGTTCCACCCAGTCCATTCCGTCGGCCGGATGGTCGAATCCAAGGGCGATGTCTCCTACGGCAACTATCTGAAATGGCGAGAAATTCTCCCCACCGAACCACCGCGCCGTCCCGATCCCGATCGCCCGGCCGGTCCCCCGATGCTGCGAGCCGAGAAATGGAAGTTCGGCCTCATCGGCTCCAAATGTACCGCCTGCGGCACCCCCCAACTCCCGCCCCAGCGGGTATGTGTCAAATGCCGCGCTTTCGATAAAATGGAACCGTACTCTTTCGCCGATCGTACCGCGCGAATCGCCACCTATGCCGTCGACCGTCTCGCCTACTCACTCAATCCGCCGACGGTCAACGTAGTCATCGATTACGACGGCGGCGGGCGCTTTATGTGCGAGATGACCGATTGTGAACCTGATAAAGTCGCGATCGGCGATGAAGTCGAGATGACTTTCCGCCGGCTCTTTACTGCCGACGGTGTTCATAACTACTTTTGGAAGGCGCGCCCCAAGCGCTGACCGAACCGAACAGTCCTAGAATCAGGAGGATCGACATGGCCAGTAACGGAATCAAAGATCGCGTTGCGATCGTCGGCATGGGATGTACCAAGTTCGGTGAGCACTGGGACAAGGGCGCCGACGATCTCGTCGTCGAAGCCGCCTTCGATGCCTTCGCCTCTGCGGGCATCACGCCCGACGATATCGACGCCTACTGGCTCGGTACGATGGCTTCCGGCGTCTCCGGCCTCACCCTCTCCGAACCGCTGAAAATCCAGTACAAGCCGGTCACCCGCGTCGAGAACATGTGCGCCACCGGTTCCGAGTCGCTGCGCCAGGCCTGTTATGCGGTCGCGTCCGGCGCCTATGACGTCGTGATGGCCCTCGGGGTCGAGAAGCTGAAAGACTCCGGTTTTTCCGGCCTCGTGATGACCAATCCTCCCAACGACGGCACGCCCTCGAACATGACGCCGCCCGCCCTCTTCTCGCTGCTCGCGCCCGCCTACTTCAAGAAGTACGGCCTCGACGCCGAGAAGGGTAAGGAAGTCATCTCGCGCATCGCCTGGAAAAATCATCACAACGGCGCGCGCAACCCCAAGGCCCAATTCCAGAAGGAAGTGCCGATGGAAACGATTCGGAATTCGCCCAAGATTGCCGACCCGCTCGGCATCATGGATTGTTCGGGCGTCTCCGACGGCGCTGCCGCGGCGATCGTCGTCCGCGCCGAGGATGCCTACAAATACTGCAAGAATCCGATCTTCATTAAGGCGTTGTCATTCGTCGCCGGTCCCGCCGAGGGCCCGCTTTCGCAGGAATACGATTTCACCAGTTTCCCTGAAGTTGTCGCCTCCGCTCGCGACGCCTATCGTCAGGCTGGCATCACCAACGCACGCGAGCAGATCAGTCTCGCCGAAGTACACGATTGCTTCACCCCGACGGAACTCGTGCTTTACGAAGATCTGGGCTTCAGCCCTCGCGGCACTGCATGGCAGGACGTGATGGAAGGTTTCTTCGAGCTCAAGGGTAAGCTGCCGGTCAACCCCGATGGCGGCCTTAAGTCGTTCGGCCATCCGATTGGAGCATCGGGCCTTCGTATGATGTACGAGATGTGGCTCCAGCTTCGCGGCGAAGCCGGTCCCCGCCAGGTTGATAATCCCAAGGTGGGCCTGACGCACAACCTCGGTGGCCAGCCCGGCCGCTGCGTCAGCTTCGTCTCCGTGGTCGGCTCCCAGGTCGGCTAATCGAATAGCTAATCGCTCACGCGATTAGCTATTCGATCGTTCCAAAGAAACGGCCGGAAGGCTCCCGCCTTCCGGCCGTTTCTTTTGCCGCGCAGTTGGGAAGAAGAGAAGGTCAAGCTTTAGAGAGCCTCTCATGCACGAAACCACTGGACTACTTGGTAGATAGCAATGGGTAGGCTCACAACGGCAGCCATGAAGGTAATAACCCGCGCTATTCGGCTTTCTAGAAGCCAGTCTATGAAAACTAAAAGACCTTTGCCCTGAGTGCGCAGCTTTCCACTAGCCGCAAGCTTGATGACGTGGCGGAAAAACTCGACCTTACAGATTGTCGAGCTATGCATCCGGATGAACTCCATATTTTTAAAGGCTTCGGCTTCTTGTGGTCCATCAAGAAAACGCTTATCTAACTCGCCGTTCAGGAGCATTAGACTTTTCATCTTGGGATCATTGGCATAATCCGAACCATAGCGTTGACTCAGCATATCGTTCAGATTTAGCCGAACCTCGACGGGAACACTCGGCGGCTCCTTCTTAGAAAGCGACCGATATCTGTGCTCAAGATGCTCGAAGCCAAAAGTGAGATTACGCATATTCCAGTGAATCCAATACTTCTCGTGTCGATCCCGGAGGAAAGCGAAAAACCGTTCCAACAGCGCCAGTTCAATTTCGTCGTTGCGGCGTTCAACTTGCTCCCTTGAAATGTCGAGAGTCTCGGCTACGGCGTTAAGCGCGAAGCTCACGGTCTGGCGTGTGGAGTAGTGCATAACGACGATCGAGGTAATGCGCGGCGAGAGGCCGTCCACGCCCTCGTCGTAGAGACTCTGCGAGGAATAATGGATGATATAGAATCGGTCAGGGTGCTTTTTGACATCCTTGAAAAAATTGTTTACGTCCACTGGCATGAAGAGCTGCCTTTTCCTCGTTTAGCGCTCTCGAGGGATCGATCAGGCTGAGATTGCGTATAATTCCCGTGCGACTCGGATGTTGATCAATGCTATTCCGCGAACATGTCGCGAATCCGCGCCAGCGTCGCGCGCAGCGTCCGACGGTCTACCGCATCAAGCCGCCGTACCAGCCGCTGCTTGTCGAGTGTGCGCATCTGATCGAGTAGAATAAGCCCGCTCTTCCGTTGGAAGCTGACTGGAATGCGAAACGGCGCGGTTCTGCTACCAGTTGTCATCGGGGCCACGATCACGGTTCGCAAATGATCATGCATCTCTGGCGGGGATACCACGAGACATGGCCGCGTCTTCTGAATTTCACTGCCAACCGTAGGATCTAGTGCGGCGAGCCACACATCTCCACGGGTAATAGTCGGGATTCGCGAACCCGCCAGCCTCACCATTTCAGATCAGCGTCATCCTCGTTGGCGAATTCGGGCCAGACCAGCGCATCGTCCCCGGCCTCGTTAATCTCCTTTGCCGCTGCGGCCCAGCCGGCGCGCGGATGACGCTTCGCCGGTGCCAGGACGATCCTGCCCTCGTCCAAAGACAAATCAAGATCGTCTCCCGCTTCGACTCCCAACTCTTTCAGAAGCGGCTTGGGAATTATAACGCCTGAGGAATTACCCATCCTTCTCACGGCAGCGCGCACGGTTTCTTCTCCTTGCTAGTTATAACATTATTATTACATATCCTGCTCTTGCGGAAGCCCGCTCCGCAAATTCTCCAACGAACCCGCCTGGAAATCTAAGCACCCACGCCCATCTCAGCCAACCCGCCTTGGCGCATTTACGGCCGTCACTTGGTATTCTCGCCAAAACTTGACGCCGTATCACCTCTTCAAGCGTCGCATGCGTCAAGGGTGAAGTCCTTCACATTTTTCCAACGCGACTTGAAACCTGTTGATTGCAAGGGATGTTTCACGTGAAACATCCCCTGCACACTAAAAAGAGGCCGGCGGGTTTGATCATTAACTAGAAATCGCCTTCTGAACTAGAACAAGCGCTCTGCAACCGATGTTTCACGTGAAACATCGATCGCAGAATCCGGATAGACCGGTAGAATATTAGCTCAATCAGTTCTGTTGCCCTCGGCCGACATTGACCTCTGGTCTCAATCGCTGGAGTCGATCGGAGACAAGGTCGAGGACTGGTGCGTTGACACGGATGTTTCACGTGAAACATCCATGTCAAAATCTATCGCGGATCGCCCTGAACAGCCTGGTCAGTGAAGCCGACCGTCATCCCAAACGCCTGATCGGCCCCGAGCGCAATCCTATGCTTCCCATCCGCTGCCGGGGCCATCCCCTTCGATTTCAGGAACTCATGAGCACGGCCAAGGTCCTTGCTTTGAAAGGTCATCGCGAACAAACCTTCGCCATTCTTTTCGAGGTCGCGCCCCTCCGGCGTCGATGTGGAAAGCGGCTGCGCTAATTCAACGATACTGTCCTCACTCACGACGACATACGCGCTCTTCTTCGCCGCCGATTCCTCTTCATGAATCAGTTTCGAATTCAGCACCTCGCAGTAAAGCTTCTTCGCTTTCGCGAGATCGCCGACGATAACCGTCAGATGCGACAGACGCACGATTCCCAGCGGATGCTGGTCGCGCCAGAACTCACTAGACCAGTCCGGCTTGAAGCGCGGGTCAGGCGTGAAGTCGCCCGGCAGCGCGAACTCAATCTGCCCGGGTGTCTCGCGGGGATGAGTCCATATCGCGGCGGCCTTATGCGGTGGCTTGACCTGTTTGCCGACGATGTTGAACAGCCGAAAGCCATTCCGATCCAGCCGTTCGGAGATTGACTGAACGTCATCGACATACCAGGCGATTGAATGGAAATGCTGGCCGAAGCGCTGATGGAATTTTTGCACTGATGGATTGCGCAAGTTGGGCTCGCGTGACGGCGTCATCGGCTCCATTACCACGTCGCCAATACATATTAATGAGGCGGTACGTCCGGCTAATTCCTCATAGCCATGATAGAAGCGGTTGACGGCGAATACTTGATCGTACCATTTGTCCACTACATCAATATCGTCGACGACATGCGTCAGGTGAAATAGTTTTCCAATTGTAAACATAAGTTCTGGCCTCTCAAGTAAGTCAATTTGGACTTTTCAAATTTGAATTAAAATCAATAGCTATTTGGCAAAGTGAGTAGTCATTCCTTAGTCAGTTTGTTCAATTAGCTAGCCGAGTAGTTTTAGCGGCCGCAAAACTTGGGTTGGCGCTTTTCGCGGAAGGCGCGCACGCCTTCATCGAAATCTTCCGTGTGAGTAGATAAGTTGAGCGCCTGGCCTTGCAACCGGTAGGCCATTTCCGGCGGCTGCTGCCATCCGTTAACCACGGCCGACTTGCTATAGCTCAGAACTAGTGTCGGACCAGCCGCGAGTCCGCGCGCAATCTCAAAAGTCGAAGCTTCGAGTTGGTCGAGCGGCACGACTCGATTCGCGAGGCCCCAGCGCTCGGCTTCCGTCGCAGAAAGAACTGGTGCGAGCAAGGCCCATTCCATCGCCTTCCCGATACCAACAAACTGTTGCAGTAAATTCGTGCCGGTACCCAAGCCGCGCCGCGAGAATGGAATCGACAGAGTGGCGCCGTCGGCCATGACGCGCAGATCGCATCCGAGGGCGAGATTGAAGCCTGCGCCGTGCGCGTGGCCATTGACCATCGCGAGAATAGGTTTTGAGAGCGAGCGCATCCGCGCGACGACGAGCGGCCAGCGTCCTTCACCTTGGACATATTGTTTGATCGGATCGGTGAAGCGGCGGGCGCGTTCGACCGGATCGTTCATTCCGCGGAGATCGTCGCCGGCACAAAAGGCGCGACCGGCGCCGGTCAGGATAACCACTCGGACATCGTCGGCGCGGTCGCAATGGCCGAGGGCGTCGAGCAATTCGACGCCGATACGCACGTTGAGCGCGTTCAAACGCTCCGGGCGGTTCAGCGTTAAACGGCAAATGCCATCTTCTGTCCTTGTTAGTAAATGCTGATAGTCCATCGCATCAGGCACCACTGGCCGCCACTTGCTATCGCGCCCTGGCTGTGGCGCTCGTTAGTCCGCGCGTTGCCTGGCTACGACTTAGCAGGAAAGCCCCAAGCCGTACAGGAAACGCCGGGCACTGATCAATAGTAATAATTCGGCACAGCCGGTAACCCTAGTGTCCCAGGGCTATGGCCCGCTGTGAGAAAACCGAATCGTCGAGTCGCAGGGAGACTGACGCGTGACGGACGCGCATCAGCCGTGTTGCGGAAAAGGAACACATGAAATTGCAGCGCAAGGTTGCAACGTCGGGCCGTGGTAGCGGGGTTTTGCTAAACCGCCCGCTGCCCGGAACCGGTGCGGCAGTGCGATCAACGGGCTGCCTGTGCTATGGCTGAGCTTTAGAAACCGAAGCGGGAGTGATGCCCATGGATGCCGAGACGCTCTGTTACCTATCGCTGCATGAAGTGGCGGAGAAGCTGCGCAAGCGCGAGATCAGCTCGCAGGAGCTTACGAAGACGCAGCTTACAAGGATTCGACAGGCGAATCCGCAACTGCGCGCCTATCTGACAGTTCTGGATGATGAGGCGCAGAGAGCAGCGTCAAAGGCAGACGCGGAAATCGGCGCGGGACGCTACCGAGGTCCGCTGCATGGCGTACCGATCGCAGTGAAAGACCTGTGCCAGACGCAGGGTATTTTGACGACTTGTGCGAGCAAGGTTTTGTGCGATTGGCGGCCGGATTTTAGCGCGACACTGGTTGAGCGTCTCGAGGCGGCAGGGGCCGTGATGCTCGGCAAACTTCATATGACGGAGTTCGCCGTCGGCTGGTACCATCCAGAGATTCCTGGCCCTGTGAATCCATGGGGCGCTAACCTATGGCCGGGCGCGTCATCAAGCGGGTCGGGCGCGGCAACGGCGGCGGGGCTATGCTTCGGCTCGATTGGCAGCGACACCGGCGGATCGATTCGGCTTCCGTCGGCAGCGAACGGGATCGTCGGGTTGAAACCGACCTGGGGCCGCATCAGCCGCTATGGCGTTTTCCCTTTGGGCGAGTCGCTGGACCATCTGGGGCCGATGACGCGATCGGTGGCCGACGCCGCGCATATGTTGAGCGTGATCGCCGGCTATGATCCCGCAGACGCCACTTCGCTGCATGCGCCCGTGGAAGATTACGCGGCTGCTTGTCAGCGGGGAGTCGGGCGTTTAACGATCGGGTTGGATGAAAAATATCTGTCGGCAGCATCGAATGAAGTCGGCGCGGCGGTGATTGAAGCGGTGCGGACGCTAGAGCGGCTGGGTGCGAAAGTAAATAAGGTGACGATTCCTGACATTGAGGGACCGATGGCGGCGTGGATACCTTTGTGTACGGCTGAGACCGCGGCGGCACACGAGGCGTATTATCCGGCACGGGCGGCGGATTATGGTCCAGGCTTTCGGTCGTTTCTCGAGTACGGTAGCAAAGTGCCGGGGAAAGACTATGCCAAAGCCTATATAGTGCGTGAGGGCTTCGCGACGCAGTTCCAGACGCTGTTCGAGACGATCGACATTCTTGCTTGCGCGTCGCTGCCTGAGAGTGCATTGCCGGCGGGCGTAATACCCGACGACGTGAATGCGCTGCTCGGTCCAAATCCTTTGTTGAACTTTACCGCACCGTACAATTTGTCGCGTAACCCTACATTATCATTGCCGTGTGGCAAGGCCGGAGTGGGAGCGCCGCCGAGCCTGCAACTGGTGGGCCGGCTACTGGGCGAGGCAACACTGATTCAGGCAGGAGCGGCGTTCGAACGCGCGACGCAGTGGCATGAGCAACATCCACCGATCCATCTCAGTTGAGTGCCAGCTAATCAGTCGTCACTTGATACTAGTTTAAGAGAGCGCCGATGCGGCGCTCTCTTCCTTTTTGGATACTCCCGGTTCCCGCAAAGTCTTTAAGCATCAAGCTTATCGACTCCGGGTTCCCAACCTAGATTGAGCTGAGAAACTTTTCAGAACTGATACCTCCCATTGGTAGCGATTGCGCCTGAATGAGCAATCGGGCTTACAGGGCCGCTATTTCATCAGAGCGGCGTTGATCGTAACCGGGCGGGCGAGAGTGCGTATGATGGAATAGATGCAACTGCGAGAGATGGCCAAAGGGCACACGAGACGATCAGGGCGTGCAATCCGATTGGAGCGCGCCGGAGGCCAAGAAAGCGGTTGATACAGCGTCTGAATCGAGAAATCACCACCGAGGATGTTGAACCAAGTAGAGGAGGAGTGATGTCATGAAACTACTAAAAGCCGCAGCCGCTTCTTTTCTGTTGATGGGCGCGTTGGCGGTTGGTATGCCGTCAACGGCAAGTGCCTTCTGGCCTCACGGTCACAATCACTGGCAACAATGGCATCAGAACCGCGATAGTGGGTGGAATCGATACCATCCGTATAGCAGTGGCCCTGGCAATGCCTGGAACTGGAACCAGCGCGGTCGGTATGCGAACGGCCTGGGTAACGTCTGGAACGGGAATTGGAACCGCTACCATCCGTATCCCGGCGCCCCGGGCAACGGGTGGAGCTGGAATCAGCAGCTTCCGGTGGCCGGCGGTCCCGGCAACGTTTGGGGTGGAAACTGGAATCGGTACCATCCGAGTCCCGGCGGCCCAGCATACGGGCGGAATGGGAATCAGTACTCCCAGTATGGCGGCGGCCCGTTCGCATACAATAACGCGTACAACAATCCAGGACATCAGGTGCTGCCGCCTAATGGCGAGGGCATGATTAACTTGCGGAACCCCAATCTTTACTGGGCGTGCAATGGGCAAGGTACGCATTGCCATTGGGCCCGCAGATTCTAAAGCGGGATGTTTGCGGCCGCTAGGCCGACAGGCTGTAGAGATAGACCGAGTCAAACAGCCTACACGTTTTGATTAGTATGGCGAAGGGAGCCTCACGGAAGTGAGGCTCCCTTTTTTGGATGGGAGATTTTGCTCAGCGAGTAGTCAGTCCGTAACGTTAATCGGCAAATTGAAAGAGACCTGGCGGGGCATCTTACACAGGGTGTTGTTGCATTCCTGAAAACTCAGTGTTCCCGGTAGAGCTTGCGTGCCCGGCTTAATTCCCGTTGGAAGCTGAAGCTGGGCGGAAGCGGCGAAACTCCCTTGATAAACTGGAAGTGTTTCGTTGAGCGCATCGAAGCGCATCGGGGTTGGCGGTGGCATCGAGATGGACTGATGCGCGGCGACGCTTTGGTCGAAGCTCATCGTGGTCGAGGTTATGTCCTCCCCGGCCGGCAGCGGAGAACCGTAAATATGCCATCCAGGGGCGACCGTGAAGTGGATGGTCACATCGACTATGCCGCCCGGGCGCACTTTCGAAGGGTTGGCGACGCGAATGGCAGCCTGAACGTCGTCGGCCTTCAAATCGACGCCGTCCTTGGTGGGTATCGCCCGAACCGCGTTAGTAGCGGGCGGCGAGTCGGAGCCATCCGGCAGGGATATCGTCCCGGACTGTGCGCGGAGCGGAGCTGGTAACGTTGCGATCAAAATGAGCGACAGCGCGATGGGCGTTACGATCAGCCATCGCCTCGAAACTCCGACGATGAGAGACGGGCGACAGCGTTGGTTCAGAAAATATGAGTACAAGTTGCGAATGGTGTAAGGGTGGAGACTCTCGAGCATCACCACTTCATTGTTAGCGAGTGAATCTGAGGAGCGCAAAGGGGTCGGCAGGCGCGGGCGAGGAAAGCGATAGAAGGTCGGCAATAAGCGAATATGGTGGCTATTGCGAGCGATCGGGTTCGGCGAGCGCATTCCGGTGGATCTGCGAACGCCAGGACGTGCCCCGATACCGACGATTGACGCACGTGGGACGGGGTTAATGCGTGTTCGTAATTTTAACGCGGTCGCTGGGCGGCAATTTGCCAATGCGAACGAGTTCTTCGCGGAGGCTCGCACGTGACAGCGGCTTGCATAAGACGGCTGAAGCACCCAACTCGTAGCTCTGTGCAATATCCTGATCATAGAGCGAGCTGGTTATGACGAAGGCTGGCACCTTCATACAGGTCTCGTGTGAACGGATGGCGCTGAGAACAGAGAAACCACCGTTATCGGGCAGGCGGAGGTCAACGAGCATCAGATCGGGATGGTCATGCTCGGTGAATTGAGCAATAACGCTTACGGCTTCGTCGGCGGTTTCGGCGACAATAACTTCGCTGCCCTCGCCCAACAACTGGCGGATGACGGTTACGGCGATAAAGGCGTGTTCCGGATTATCTTCCACCAGGAATACACGCACGCCCATATCGGGAATAAACCGGTCGGTATCCATGCTCTCCATGCCATCCCCTCTTACTTAACGCCGAGTATATCGAAATGGATTCAGGATCGAGTAACCGGAAACAGGATTAAAATTAATCCAATTGCCGTGCCATCGGCGGGTGGGGGCAATGAGCGAAGATGACGGCCAGAGAGACGCGCGAGCGATACCGATTCGGGGAGACAAAAGCGAGCGATTTCAGACAATTGGTAGAGGGTTCTGCAGGGATTAAGCGGAATTACCTCGAATAAGGCCGGCAGTCGGAGGGATGCAGGTCTGAAGCAGACGCTAACGACGTTTCAGATTTGATACAAGTGCTGCGCCTTTGTGATACATCGCAAGCCGCGGCTTATTTGACCTATCGACAAAATTAGGTTTCAGACGGCTAGCAAAGAGACGCATCGAGCCGCTGATTGTGCAAAGAGGGTGGCACGCATGTGGGGTCACGTGAATTGCCGGAAGCAGGTGGCATTGGTAGGCTGCGGGCGGGGTTATGGCAGAAAAGGATCAAGCAAAGGCGGGCGACGGGGGTGGGGGGGGGGGGGGGCGCGCGCGCCCCCGGGCGC
>Ga0335074_10014848_pt1 | contig 10924 bp, 8 predicted proteins | sample Lox_Sample_23_FD_206715 | JGI IMG/M metagenome (GOLD analysis project Ga0335074, IMG submission 206715) | Soil microbial communities from Loxahatchee National Wildlife Refuge, Florida, United States - Lox_Sample_2.3 | ecosystem: Environmental > Terrestrial > Soil > Wetlands | place: USA: Florida... | reverse complement strand
CCATCATTCGCTGTGGCCCACACACAAAAACATGACTGTTCCATTTCCTTTCTGCCAATATAGACGGGATGTCCATTCGTTCTCCTTTCGATTTATCGTATATTTTCAGCTTCTGACCCAACTTCTCGAGATGGGATGAAAAGGGGATGTCGTCTGTTGCCTTCACTGCATAGTGCAGTTCGTAGGCATAGTTGATAGCATCGAGGACTTTAGTCATTGCTAAGAATGCCGTGATCCCGATACCACCAGCGATTAAGATGTGGTGTGAAGCCATGTCTGCAAGACCCAAACTCTCAGTTATGCTCCCAACTGACCAAATGTCTCCAACTCTTGCAGTCGAGTGGATGTAAGCCGAGCCTCCCCGACTTTCTTCCTCTCTAGCGATGCCGAGCTCAAAGTGATTTGTTGTTCCTCCGACAATAGAATAGGCACGTGTGAGACCGTTAGGAAGCTTCAGGCGTACGTGGCTCCCGGGACTGATGTCATCAATATCCTGAGGCTTGTTCACATCCTGTAAGGATATTGCAACTACCCTTGACGTCTCACATCGTCTCTCGACCATCCTGAAATCTTTCCAAACTTCAGCTTTCTTCCTTTTGCCGACAGAATCTTCTTTCCTCTTGCTTAGTCGCTTTTCAAAAACGCCACGGCACTCTAGCCCCATCTCCTTCACGCGCACCAACTCTTCCATGACTATCCAGTTCTCTTTCTCCTTGTGGATATAATGATGTAACCTTTCAATAGTCCATCTCGGCCACGGCCGCTCCACAACACTAATCTCCATGCCCTGTTCAATCCATCCTTCTTTCAGGACTCGATAATACCAACCTGTCCGTGCAAGCTCGTGAGTCTTTGGAGCAAAGTTCTTTAACCCAAACCTCTGGTTCAGTTTAAAGCAAGGCTGACGGGGAAGGCACACTTCTAGCAAGACGCTCTCGTCCCTTGGATTAGGTTCTGAATTAGTACCAAAGCCTATTCGAACCTTATCTCCTACGCAGACGTTGCTTTCGTTCATCCCGCTGGCGACGAGATTCTCACCGAACCCGCCGGGAGTAAACCTCGCCGCTATTTCAGGGTCGGGATAGAGCAGTTGCCATAAGGGGTAGTGATCAGAGCAGTACTGATGTACAGCTTTGTCAGGGCCACCGTGAAATGTGAGGTCATGTTCATCGTCAGTCAGACCGGAATAGGAGACGAAGACGCTGCCAGTACGGGGAACTTTGTCAATACCGGACGAAATGGACAGAGAACCGAGCAGCGAGCTCAGGTTGCGTGTGCTGAGAGGCTTCATCTTCCCTATATGGAGAGAGGCGAGTATTGCTGGGGGTGGGATCGGCACAGGTAAGTTGAGAGCACCTAGCTCGTTAGAACCCATTTTGCTGAGGATAAACGTAGGGTATTAGTTCCAATTTGTCCAGATGTAAAATCTAGGAAACTTGGGGTGATTGATAAGAATCGAATGTGCTTAGTTGGGTATGAGACGCGTTGGTACAAGAAACATAAATTGAGAACTCCTCAGTCTGAAGGCTTGAGATGGTGGAGAGTTATTGTACAAGTTAAGATGGAATTAAATCAATATAGGATTATTTAGAGTCAACTCGCTTGGTTATCAAGATAGCTTAGATTAGGCTTTCAAGCTGCTTTAATAGGCTAAGGATAAAACTGCTGAGTAATTGCTTATCCCCACATAAAGTCAAATTATATAAGTGTATATAAGAGGAACACATGCTGCGGGTTGCCCCCAACCTCAAGTTTAGCGGCCGCCTGTGCTAACAACCAAGTGCTCGGTAACTCCGTGACTGGTCTTTACAACTCAAAGCGTTGCTCTATATTATTGCTGTACTGTGCTCAACTATCTAACTCAATTCTAATTTAGAGGGCATGTACAGCATCGTTGCAAAGGGTCATCTTCTTTCCTTTATTTGCGGCTAGAGGTGCTGATCAAAATGCAAAATTATCATAGCACCGCTGCATTAGGCAAAGCCAATTTACTAGCTAGGCATCCAAGCCAGCTCAGGGCCGTCCTAGACATGCAGGGTCGCAGCTGTTGTACTATGCTTTGTGGAAAACAGATGTGTGGAGATTAACTTGTGGCCCATTTTAAAAGGCCCTTAAACCTAGGCTCTCTTAAAAATTTCGGGTAAACATCCTCGTTTTGTTCTTAGTACAAAGACGTATTTGGTTAAATATGTCTTGCGCCTGCGATATTGCAGCAAATCGCATGCTCAACCTCGTCAGTTCCAATGCCTAATTATTTCCTCAGCCGTGCTCGGGTACCCCAACGCACTTCGTCTCATACAGTCTTTTCAGGTCACATAGTCCATCGGCCTATCAATAGTGCCTGTTGTGTTCTATGAGCCCATCTTTTCCACATAGCCTCTAGAATCTTTGACATAGCCCAATCACGATATACGCCAAGTCCTCGCTCTTCTTCTGTTCTCCGCGTATAAAGTACGCGTCAAATCCAGAAAAATGCAATCACATATCTGTATTGATTTTCCTCCAACCTACTCAGTTCTTTTTTTCACTAGCTATTGCATCCGTTTAGACGGTCAGCCTGGTAGTCATCGACATCGTCTATCCGCCTACAAATACTCTGGGAATAGTGTTAGTGCTATAATTGTGTATATAAGACGCTTATTTTTCAAGTTTGACACCACAGACGCCAAATGAAGCTGTAAATTCAAATTTTCTCGGATCTAGTCTACAGTTCATCTCGCCTTGTTATACGTGAGGATACTCTTACACCACGAAAGGACGCCCCGGTGTTTGTGGACGCTCTGTATGGAGAGGCCAGTACCATGACGCGAGATCTACACAATGTTAGTATGGAACCATTAACCCGTACACCGATTGTAAGTTAGTGAAACCGGAATTGCATGGCTTAAGCGCAGCTACTTTGACATAAAATAAAGAGTAATTATAGGTGTAGAATCAAAGTTAATAAAGGGGCGCTAATTACCACTAAATTATTTCCAACGAAGGCTTCGTCGGAGTCATCCGCGGACGTTTGACCAGAATTTGGCCTAGCGTCTGAAGGCGTATAATCCAATGGATATGAGGAGAAATCGAGATCATCCTCAGCCCATTCATTTTCCCGTCTTATTTGCTCCTCTTCTTCTGGCGTGAAGTCATTTATAATATTAAAGGTCTTGCGAATTTCCTCTGCAGACTTCCCCTTGATCATGTTTGCCACAATCTTGCAACAAAGTTCTACTAATGGCTGGATTTCCAAGGCATAGGCAGCCTGTAATGCATAGCGAGATTTGATTAGTGTAATCAAATTCCTCACAGACAGAAAAGAGATCAAAGGAAAACGTCCATACCAACATGACATCGAAGATCCTTTCCTGGTTGGCGGTATGAAGATATTTGCTGTCCCATTCTTCAATATGGACGGAACGGGATTCCCTATTGGCGGTCTAGATATTCTATCAATGATTGTCATCAAAATTACGCGGCTATGATTAACAGACAGCAGAAATATCCGAGTCTGGATCGTCCTTATGATGCTCACACCACTCTAGAACCTTGCGGAGGACAGCCTCATTGACCTATTATTGTGTGACCAGATCAGAGGGGCCATTACATGCAAATACAAATAATAGAACTTACCATTGATATAGGAATTGAGGTAATTGGCTCGTCCATCTCGTCTTCCAACAGCGTCCTGATGAGGTTGGACCGACAAGCAACCTTCTTGTCTAAACTGAGGAATCAGCTAAAAAAGATACCTAGGCGCTTTGCGATAACCAAATGCACTGACCAACTTCAATCTCAGCCTTGTCCGAAGATATGAGCACTAGTGTCAACATGATCGCCCGCGCAGTGGCTTCTCCAAATCCTATGGGCTATAAAGTCAGGGCTCTACTACTGTAAGAAGATGCAGAAGGGGAAAATGCGGGAGACCACACGGGCCATTATCTGTCTACCCCGCCAGACACCTCTGCGTATCGGCAAAATTGAAGAGCTTGCCTTAATAATCCACTCGCTTTTATCCCAACCAAAAGAAACTTGGGCAAACTAGAAACGACAATTTGGCAATGCAAAAATAAGTCAATTCGGGTGGTAGCCGCTGCCGCGAAATTTAGTTAATGAAACTCGGCTTTCCTTCGATACATCTACATCCCAAATGTACTGTAGAAACCAAATCTTGGGACTACAAAGAGCTGCTGCGCCTGACATTCCACTTATAGTTAAGCGGGCTTTGCTTTTTCGGGCTCGGTAAGCTGGTACCTCCAGCCCCACGGCTTTGCAACTTTGAGCTTTTGTCTATTGATCTTGTCGGGCCATCGGACGACTGGCCAAACGAAGTGCGAACTCACCATGGCAAGCTCGGCCATACCAGCTGTTAAGGACCCTCATGCTCTTTACCTTCTATCGCTAGGTACACACCCGTGACTACCCATAATGGCTTCTTTAGCTAACAGCGCGCGTTAGACGGTGGAGGTGTGCGGGGTTTAACCACCCTCTACATTCTCAGGCGCCTTATGTATCTAATAGAACCCAACGATGACTACTACAAGCTACCCAAGCCATGCGACGTATTCGATGTCTTCGCAGGGACATCAACTGGTGGTTTGATAGCGATTCTGCTAGGCCGGCTCGTAAGATCGCTTGCCTAGTCCAAATTGCACAGCAGAATCAGCTGACCTGTCTGGGTGGTTCTAGAAATTGGATGTGCAGACATGCATAGATATTTACAAAGGTATTGCTCAAGAGATATTCACTCCGAGAAAAAGAACCTTCATCGGCGGCCGTTTTGTCCACAGCGTGCTTGGAAGCCCAGCCTTTTCAGGCGTGAAACTGGAGAAGAAAATCGAAGAGGTCCTAGCTTCACTTGATCCTCCTCTACCAAGAGATGTGCTACTGATATGCCAAGACATGAAAGAATGCAAAGTGTAGGACTCGTCTCAGTTGTTAAGAGAGAATAATCTGATTATTTTAGTTTTGTATGTGCGACAATGCAGAACAGCAAGCCCCTCCGGCTGCGCAGCTACGGCGTCAGCAATGAAGAATCACTCAAATGTACGATTGTACAAGCGGCTCGAGCCACTTCTGCAGCGCCAACCTTCTTCGAACCAGTAAAATTAGATGTCGGGGTGACCCTTCGTGATGGAGGTCTCTTAAACAACAATCCGCTTGACGAACTCATCAGTGAAGTGACGACAAAACGAGAGTTTTCTGGGAAGCAAATTGCCTGCATTGTCAGCCTCGGCACCGGCATAATGAAGCCAAAGATACAAGGAGATCGTCTAGCCGCTGTAGCGCAGAGTTGCGTGGATATTGCTACTAACACGGAAACCACCCATAAAAAGTTTAAAGAACGCGAGTGTGGGGCCGGAGGCCGTTTTCGCAACAAATACTTTAGATTCAATGTCGCGCAAGGTGTTCAGGATGTCACATTGGAAGAGTGGCAAGCTATGGATGACATGTGGGTGTTAACATACGAGTATTTGACGACTATTGAAGAGGAGCTGTCTGGTTGTGTTACTCACTTGAGGACATCCTTTCGAAGAACACTGTGAGTCGATTGCAAATTCCTTAACACAGCACTCTCTCAAGCATGAAGTTTGGCTGATTTTGAGTCGTAAGTCCATCAGATACAAATAATATGTCGTCCACGCAACTTCAGCCCGACCGACTAGGCAACTTGTCTAGTTCATATGGGAATTCCCAAGGCCATTCTCGTGGGAACTCGCAAGAGAGACTACAAAATGTCACGAGGTACCTACAGCAAATTCTCTATGGTAATACATTTTCTGATTATTTCAATTCTAGAGAGAGTAGCAGGACAAGCCTTGACAGATCCGGTACTTGGGGCGACGAAATCCTCATCACAGATCTAAATTTCCTCGCCCTCTCTCCTGTTACCTATTTCTCCCCAAGAAAAGAGTTAGAGGAGATAGCCAACGTCTTTGAAAATCGCAAGGGTACTCCAACTACTGTGTGCTGTACAGTTGGAATCGGAGGCGCAGGAAAAACGCAGCTGGCATTACGCTATGCCCATGATCGATTTCGGAAAACTTACAGCGCAGTATTTTGGATTGACGCAAGTGATCATGAGAAACTTACTTCGAGCTTTTTACGCATCGCACGCATTCTAGGACTTGCAGTACCTGTGCAATTTGCATCCGACGGTGTTAGAAAGGCCATAGCAAAGAGGTGGGAATCTGACTATATAGTAGCTGTCAAGGAGTGGCTTATAAAAAGACGCGGATACTGGCTTCTGATTTTTGACAATGTTGACGATTTAACCGTCATTAATATCCTCCAGCGCTACTTCCCAATGAGCGAGCAAGGGCACATCATTGTCACATCGCGACGGGAGGAGGCATATAAGCTTGCAACCGGCGTTGTCACGGTAGAAGGACTTGTCCCGAAAGTCGCAGCTACTTTACTTCTACATCATGCCGGCATCGAGAATCCGTCAGACGAGCAAAGTGAACAAGCAGAAGTCATTGCTGATCAGCTGGGCTGCCTAGCTCTTGCAGTGGATCTTGCTGGTGGATTCATCAAGAAATTCCACGGGGATCTAGATAACTATCTCAAACTTTACTTGGAGTCTAAGGAGACGGTCTTGAAGAAGTCAATGGGAGCTGTATCTAATGCCTCTGGATCCAGCTACCCGTGGTCAGTGTTTGCGGCATGGGGAATTTCTATTGCGAGCATGAGACCAGTCACTGGCCAATTCATCTCTCTTTTATCCTTTCTTGATCGAACCAACATAACCCTAGATCTTTTTCGCCGTTCCTGCCAAATTCGCTCTCGGTGGACACTAGACGGGGCATTGGCGGAGGTCTCACCTAAAGAAGGTGGAGTTCCAGAGTGGATTCTTGATAATTTTATCACGAATGGAGAATGGGATGAAATAGCGTTCCTTGAAACTGTTGATGAGCTTTGTTCCTACTCCTTTGCCAAAATTGACACCATTCCTGGACCGGTTATGTACCCATATGAAGACTCGATTGTTTATGAGATCTCTACGGAAAAGCCGAGGAAGCTCATCACGCTGCATCCGCTTCTTCACGAAGTCGCCCGCTTATGGCTGACGGATGACGAGCAATGCCAATATGCCCGCGATGCCGAATGCTTAATCTGGCATTCGATTGATGACGATGCAACGAAAGCCATGCGCTCAGAAGACTCGAACTACTCTCCCATCTTCAGCTTGGGAGGTGGAGCAAGCTCGAGTGCAGTTAGCCTCGCGTTGAGACTTGATGAGGCTTATAGACACGTATATCAATTTGCTCTTCCAGATCTGACCAAAAAATTGCAGAAGAGTAGAGACTTCCACGACCCTTTCATGGAGTTCTCAGCTGGCCTTCCCGAAGTAGGGCGGCTGCCTTCTCTGTACTTCTGCTTCATTCTTGTATTCCTCCTTCGAGTCAATGGAGTCAATTGCGTATCGAATCTGGTTTCTTGCCGGATCAATTGGGACTTTTTTACGGAGGAACTTCGGAAATTGGATTTACTCCGTCGTAAAGACCTAAGCATGCAATGGATGAGATTAGGGTCTCGATTAAAAAGCCGGGAATTGTGGTATCGTGACGGCGTCGATAATGCAGTCAGCGCCGCCGCAGTTGAAGAGATGTACCTATTTCAGATCAAATTGAAGAGAGATAAATTAGAAAAGACTGAGGTGTCGTCTACAGATTTAGAGATAAAGCAAAGTGGGACGGACTGGGACCTCCTTAAAGGATCTGACATCCTTCAGAATGTGATCCTTGGGTTCAAAGCGCTGGGCATTCCACTGCCTATAGTTTAAGATAATATGCCTGCGCAATATAACTGGTACTTAGACTCTATACTTGAAAATTACCTGCTTCAAACTGTTCAAAACGGCGCCGAAATCCCTCCGTATCCGGAAGCTGGAACCATACAACTTGGACCATTATTGTAATCTTAGCCGTGCTCTGGCTGGACACATGTGACGACCTCCAGGATTGGATTTTTTGAGGAAACAACACCCCCCCATTGCATTACTGACTCCTTGCTGGAGGAACTATAGTACATACACCTGATCGAAATCCGACAAACGCGCATATAGCGGCCAAGCGCATCTACTGCAGGAATTCTACTACATTATGTTTCTACCACGCCTCCACACTATCTTCCTGCAACCTGTCCTTGCATTACAAAGAGACAACTACCTTCTTAGCAGACATGCCCTTCTTCTGGAAGTCAAAACCGGCTTGGACGCACTCAAGACCATTCCCGACGACCTGTGGATCTGGAGCAGCGATGTACGTGCCCTCTGCTAGAGCCTTTGGGAGGAAGTCCACGTAAACGGCCTTACCGACTCCGTTGTCAACAAGGGTAGTGCCAAAGATGAACTTGGTACGTATATGTCTTGCTCTGGATTTGAACCAGTTGGAAATGCTCCAGGATACAAAATAAAAAACAGTCGAAAGAAAAACAAAATGTTTCGGTGGTGGCTGAGGCACAGGATAACTGGCCATAGAGATGAATTTGTCGCCTTCGCACTTGTCGAGGATATCCAGGCAGGCCTCGGCCGCTCCATGACCTATAGAAATTGCGCCAGCAATTGTTTTATCCTTAAATGCGTGAATTAAGTCGTCCACAATGGCCTTGCTGTTGTAGTCAAAGACCTGGCTAGCACCGAGCTTCTTGACGTAGTCGAAATTCCTTGGCGAGGCAGTGGTGATGACTTCGTAGCCGGCAGCAACCGCAAGCTGAATAGCATTACTGCCAACGCTTGTTGAGCCTCCCCAGACCAGTAGAGTCTTGCCAGTTGGCTTTGGAGGTACTGAAGGGTATTGAAGTGCTAGCTGGTCTTTTTGGAATAAACCGCAAGCTGCCGTGGATACGCCTAAGGGGAGGACGGCAGCGTTTTCATAGGATAAAGTGCTGGGAATAGGCGATGCCATATGGGCTAAAAGGACGGTGTATGTCTGAAAGGCGCCCTCGGCCGACCTGTTGTACTTCTTGTCCATTCCAACCGCATGACCAACAACACGATCGCCGACTTTGAAGCGAGTCACGGCACGGCCGATCTCGACGACCTCACCCGCAACGTCTGAGCCAAGGATAAATGGGTATTTGATCCAGGAGAACATCATGTCGCCCATATCTTGTTTCAGCCAATCAGCTGGGTTAATAGCTACTGCGCCATTCTTGATGACAATCTCGTTCTCGCGCGGGGAGGTGTAAGGTGCGGACTTGACCTCAAGAGGGTTTGCTTTTGCTGCAGTAAGCCATGCTGCTGTGTTGGACGGCATTCCGAGCCTAGACGAAGAGGTGAAAAGGAAGGGGAAATTTCTGTTGCTGAATGGAAGAAGAGAAGCGTTTCTCAAATAACCTCACTAAAAGATGTGAATGGTATAAGATGTAAATTTAAGATGGCCATGATCATAGATGAGAGACGTTTTATACTTAACAGCTTCTCGGACATTATAGATCTATAAAGCGGACGGAGATATCATTCGTGCCGATGCAAGAACTCGGCTTTTTCATGGGGCCGGGTCATTGTCTTCCCTACGCTCACGTTGCAGGTGGAGAGAGCTCGTTGAATCTGATTTGAGGCTAGCGTCATGCCGAAATGCGATTCGTAGTTAGCGCGATTCAAAAATTCCGACGCAAGATTAAGGTTAGGTTATGAAATGCGATGCGAGGTTAGCGCGAGATGTGCTTGTTGTGCTGGTCGGCTCGCTAGGAACAACTGCTTTGGGAACCCCCCAATCCGATCGACCTCGAAGAAACAACCCAGAAACCCCCCAAAGAGGAAATGGAAACCATTCTTCACAACCCATCTACCTCTACATTATCTCGGGATAGAGATATGCCCGTCAGCTTGCCATCATCCGGAAAAGACGCCAACCGGAAACTCAGGGCACACAAAAAGTCTCGGCGCGGATGCGGTAACTGTAAGCTTCGTAAAGTCAAAGTAGGCAGGCCACCGCATTTTTCATTTCTGCAAATTACTTTCACTAAGCCACGCCACGCCTACAGTGTGATGAGAGCAAACCCAGATGTAAGAGATGCACAGCTTATGGCGTCTTCTGCAACTACGATTGTAAATACTCTGATCTACAGTTATCGGTTGACGGGGCTTTCAACGCCGAAATCGTGCAGACACTCCCTTATTCGCCGAACCAAACCATTCCTATCTTGACAGCTCCTTCATTGAGACAACAGCCGATGGCGCCTCTAGAAATCAATGCATCATATCAACTACGGGAGCAAGACCTGGAGCTGCTGAGCAAGTTCCAAACGAGAACGGTCCTCACTATTACTACAGACAAGAATCTTCGCATTTACCAAAGTGAGATCATCAAGCTGGCCTATTCAGTAAGGACTCTTAGTTCACGTCTGGCGACCCATGCTGACCTTGACGGATCAGCATCCATTTTTAATGCATGCGGTACTAACGTTGACACTAATGCATGACCGCTATCTATCTGCCGCGCCGAATACAAAACTGTCCACCACCGAAGTCTTTCATTGTTATCAAGGTATAGCTTTGTTCAACAGCAAGTTGTCGGGGCCAATTCAACCTTCGGAGGGAGATGCTCTCTTGGCCGCTGCAGTTCTTCTCGGCACGATAGCATTCTATTACATTGAGGCACGGACGCCAGAGGAAGCGTGGCCGCTCAAGCCACCTTCATCTTTGGACCTGAACTGGCTGAGGATGAGTGATGGAAAGAAGGAAATTTGGAAAATCGCCCACCCATCGAGATCTGACAGTGTATTTAAGACATTGGGTCCTGAGCATATGAATTCCCTACCGACCTCTTCAACTTGGCCTGAGCTGGAGGTTCTTCCTCGTGAATTCATCAAGCTCTATGGTTTTGACGCTACACCAACTACCGACAACAATCCCTATCACGCTGCTGCATCTGCCCTAGCACAGTCACTGAACATTGACTACATTCAGTCTATCATTCTGAACTTTCTGTACTTT
>Ga0335074_10014847_pt1 | contig 10925 bp, 10 predicted proteins | sample Lox_Sample_23_FD_206715 | JGI IMG/M metagenome (GOLD analysis project Ga0335074, IMG submission 206715) | Soil microbial communities from Loxahatchee National Wildlife Refuge, Florida, United States - Lox_Sample_2.3 | ecosystem: Environmental > Terrestrial > Soil > Wetlands | place: USA... | reverse complement strand
CTGGCGATCGCGCAGATCATGAAGGACGCGGGCGTGCCGGACGGCGTGTACGTCAACCTCTTCGCGACCCACGAGCAGGTCGCCGCGATGATCGCCGACCCGCGGCTGCGCGGCGTGTCGCTGACCGGCTCCGAGCGGGCCGGCACCGTGGTCGCCGAGACGGCCGGCCACAACCTGAAGAAGGTCGTCCTCGAGCTCGGCGGGTCCGACCCGTACATCATCCTCGACACCCCCGACGTCGAGGCGGCGGCGCAGACCGCGTGGACCACCCGGATGGAGAACGTCGGCCAGGCCTGCAACTCCAACAAGCGGATGATCGTCATGGACGACGTCTACGACGACTTCGTGGCCGCCCTGGTCAAGCGGGCCGCCGCGATGACGCCGCGCCCGGCGGGCGACGACTCCGACGAGGCCTACAGCCCGATGGTCTCCCGCAAGGCGGCGGAAAACCTCCTCGCCCAGGTACAGGACGCGGTGTCAAAGGGCGCCACTCTGCACGTCGGCGGCACGCTCGACAAGGCTGACGGCGCGTACTTCGCCCCCGCCGTGCTCACCGGCGTGACCCCGGAGATGCGCGCCTACCGCGAGGAGCTGTTCGGCCCGGTCGCCGTCGTCTACAAGGTCAGCACCGACGACGAGGCGGTGCGGCTCGCCAACGTGGTGGACTTCGGCCTGGGCGGCGCGGTCTGGTCGGCCGACGAGGAACGGGCCATCAACGTCGCCGAACAGCTGGAGGTCGGCATGGCCAACGTAAACACCCCGGCAGGCGAGGGCGCGGACCTGCCGTTCGGCGGCACCAAGCGCTCCGGCTTCGGCCGCGAGCTCGGCCCTCTCGGCATCGATGAATTCGTCAACAAGCGCCTGTTTTACGTGGAGAAGTAGCGCTTGACGAGTAACGCCCGCTGTCGCCCCGCGGGCCACTTCCGGTGGCCCGCGGCACCGCTCGGGCGCTGCGGAGTCAGACGGCCTCGACCTTCGGCATGATCTCTTCCTTCAGCCGCTTGAGGTCGTCGAGCGTCTTCGACACCGGCACGTCGGCGAACGGCGGCCAGATGAGCAGCAGGTTCAGCCCGGCCTCCTTCAGCCGCTTGAGGTTGTCGGTGACCTGCGCAGCGGTCCCCACCAGGATGTTGCTGCCTTTACCCATCGGCGTCTGATCCGATTCCTGGTCGGTGATCGTGTACCAGATCATGCTGCCGATGTCGAGATCGTCGATCGAGCGCGAGGGCTCGAGCTTGTCCAGCTCCTGCTGGATGGCGCCGCGCCACTGCTGGAGCTCGTCCGGTGTGTCCTGGATCCCGATCCAGCCCGCCAGGTTGTACTTCGTGATGCGGCTCGCCGAGCGAGCCGCATCCTTGAGCCCGCTGAAGTAGATCGGCGGGTGCGGCTTCTGCACCGGCTTCCAGCCGAACCCGCACCGGTCGAAGTCGGCGAACTCGCCGTGGTACTCGAACACGTCGTTCGTCCAGATGCCCTGCATGACCTCGATCGTCTCGCGCAGCTGCTTGTGCCGCTTGGGGAAGATGTGCGAGGCGCTCGCGGCCGCGAACTCCTCGGGCATCCAGCCGGCCCCCACGCCCACGTTGAGCCTGCCGTTCGACAGGTGGTCCACCGTCGCGAGCTCGGCGGCGAGGACGCCGGGCGCACGGTACGGCGTGTCGCAGATGCTCATGCCGATCCGCACCTTCGACGTCTTGGCGGCCAGCCAGGGGATCAGCGGCCAGCCTTGGAACCACTCACCGCGGGACGACACCGGCAGCGCCTTCGGGAACACCTCCATCATGCCGAACGGGTACTGGAGCTCCACGCGATCCGAAGCCTCCGGAACGACGATCCGGTCGAGCGTCCAGACCGAGTCGAAGTCGAGCTCCTCGGCGAGGCTGGTGAGATCTTCGAGCTCCTTGACGGTCACCCTGTTCCGGAAGTTCGGCAGGTAGAGAGCGAGCTTCATGAGACGGCCTCCTCACGGTGCGTTCGTGGATAACAGGGGCCTGGACGGCGGCCCAGCGGACGTGAACATCTGACATCTTCGTCAAGCTTGGCAGCCGGCCGCCCGGGGTCGAGTCTCAAAGCGATCCGCCGTCCGCCGTTTCGGCCCGGAGCCGGTCGCGCAGCTCTCGCTTGACGACCTTGCCGTAGTTGTTGGTCGGCAGGGCCTCGACGAACCGGTAGTCCTTGGGCCGCTTGAACCGCGCGATGTGGTCCAGGCAGGTCCGGTCGAGGTCCGTGACCGACGGCTGGGTGACGCGGTCGGCGGCCACCACGAAGGCCACGACCGCCTCGCCCCACTTCGCGTCGGGCCTGCCGACGACGGCGGCGGCCCTGACGCCGGGGTGGCGGAGCAGCGCCTCCTCGACCTCTCGGGGGTAGATGTTCATCCCCCCGCTTATGATCAGGTCCTTGGACCGGTCCCGCAGCGTGAGGTACCCGTCGGCGTCGAAGCTGCCGATGTCGCCGGTGTACAGCCAGCCTTCCCGCAGCGCCTCAGCGGTGGCATCAGGCTGGTTCCAGTAGCCGGCCATGACCACGTCGCCCCGGACCGCCACCTCACCAACCTCGCCGGCGGGGAGTTCGCGGCCGTCGTCGACGACGCGGACCTCGACGTCGGTCCGGGGAACGCCGACGCTCTGCATGCGGTCCCGCCATCGGGGATGGTTCCGGTCGGCGTGGTCTGCCTTGGACAGGGCGGTGATCGTCATCGGCGCCTCGCCCTGGCCGTAGATCTGGGCCAGGCGAGGACCGAACACGGCGAGCGAATCCTCGAGATCGGCCAGGTACATGGGCGCGCCACCGTAGATGATCGTCTTCAGGTGGGACAGGTCCGCGTCAGCGATGGCCCGGTCGCCGGCCAGCCGCTTCACTATGGTGGGCGCCGCGAAGAACGACATCCCCGGCCAGCGCGCCAGCAGGGCGGCGATCTCGTCGCCATCGACGCCGCCGGACCGCGGCATGACGCTTACTGCCCCCTGGGCCACGGCAGGCAGCCCGTAGAGCCCCGCACCATGCGACAGCGGCGCGGCGTGCAGGACGCAGTCCCGCGGCAGCACCAGGTCGATGTCCGCGAAGTAGCTGAGTGTCGCCATCAGCAGGCTGCGGTGCGTGAGCGTGGCTCCCTTGGGCCTTCCTGTGGTGCCGCTCGTGTAGAACAGCCAGGCCGGGTCCTCCGGCCGGCGGCCGGCCAGCCGGGCCGGCGACGACGCGGTGAGCCGGTCCCACCGCTCGCCGGGCGCGACCACGGCCGCCGTGAGCGAAGGGACGGTGCCGACCAGCGGCTCGACGTCGCCGGCGTGGTCGGCATCGGTCACGGCGACGGCCGACTCGCTATGCCCGAGGATGTAGGCGATCTCATCGCGGTGCAGGCGAGCGTTGACCGGCACGGCCACGAGACCGGCGTGCCAGATGGCGTACAGCGCCTCGAGGTACTCCGGCCGGTTGCGCATCACGATCGCGACCCGGTCCCCGGGCGACAGGCCGAAGTGATCGCGCAGGCTGGTGGCTGCGCCGGCTGTCCGGGCGGCGAACTCGCTCCAGCTGGCGTGGACGCGGTCGCCATCGGCCAGCGCCGGATCGCCGGGCCGCCGGCGGGCGTGGCGCTCGACCCACGCTGCCGGGTTCATCGCATCGTCCTCCACTCGAAGATGGAGGCGAGATCCTGCAAGCGCAAGCCTCCCCTAACGAAGTCAGCGTAGCCCCGGCCGGGCTGCCGCTCAATGCCGGGAAGCTGCGGAGCGGACCCTTGCCGTTGAGAATGAACCGAGGTCACAGGCACACGTTCTTGCGGCAGGCGGGCCAGGACGGAGCGTTCGGCATCATCTGTTGTCAGAGCGGGACCCGCACCGCCGACTACGCTGGCCTGGGCCGGCTCGCCTGGCTTTCCTGCTCTCTGGCTTTCCTGCTCTAAGGAACGTACGGGTCCGGGGTGGGCTGGACCGTCTGCCAGGTCAGGCCCGTGCACTGCATCGGGCCGGACGGAGCCGCGCTGCAGGCCGGACCAGGCGTGCGATGGCCTGGCGACGACGAGGGAAGCGGCCTACGGCGCGGCCGCCTCGAGGCGGTGGGCGTCGGGTCGCTGGCCGGAGCGGTGGTCGGCGAGCGGCGCGGCTGGAGGGCTGGCGGGCTGCTCGGCGGCCGGGCCTTGTGCGATGCGGACCGCCGCCCTGTGCCCAGCATGACGGGCTGCTGGGTGCTGATGCTGGGCGGGGCGGGTGCCGCCACGGCCACGTGGGCCAGTTGCTGAATGGGGCTGGGCAGTACGTCCGTATAGGCCGCAAGGACGCTGCCCAGCCCAGCCACTGCCGCGACCATCGCCGTGGCCAGCCAGGCTCGGGAACGGACTGATCCGCGAGCGTGCCGGGACCGTCGGCGCCGCACAGGCCGCCGGGCAGTGGACGAGACGCCGGCCGGGGAGGCTGCCCTTCTGAAGGCAGCCCGCACTGCCGCCTCTCCGGTCAGCTCACCCGGTTCAGCCGGGCCGGCCAGGGCGGCGAGCATCCGCGCCAGGTCATGCATCACGGCCGGCGCGTCGGGGGGGAGGGCGCGTCGAGCGATGATCATGTCCAGCAGCGGCTCGTCGTGCTCGCCGCCGGGCCGGCCGGGGAAGGGGAACCCAGGCATCTCATCCTGAGAAGCGTCCGGCTCTTTCAATGCGTTACACCTGCCCGTTCGGCCAGTTCAGCCAGCCGGCGCAGGGCTCGATGCGCGGTCACCCGCACCGCGCCCGGCGTCTTGCCGACGATCCGGGCCACGTCTGCAGCCTCCAGCCCGGCCACCACCCGCAGCATGATTATCTCGGCGTGCTCGCGGGGCAGGGACCTGATCAGCTCCACCACCCACCGCGTGGAGATGGCCTCCAGCGCCGCCTCGGCGGCGTCCGGGGCCGTCTGCTGCTCCAGGACCTCGGTGGCGGCCAGCGGCACGTCGGGCCGGCGGGACCGAGACCGGCCCGCGTCCACCGCCCGGTGCCGGGCGATGGTGAACAGCCAGGCCCGGAACGCCTCTTCGCCGCCGCGGAAGCCCGGCAGGCCCTTCACCACCTGCAGCCAGGTGTCCCCGGCCACGTCCTCCGCGTCGGGCGTGATCACGCGCAGGTAGCGCAGCAGGACAGGTTGCACGTCGCGGAACAGGCAGGCGAAGGCGATCTCATCGCCCCCCTGGGCGCTGGCCAGCGTGATGCTGAACGCGGCACCGATCACCGGTCTAGTATCGGCCCGGCCCGGCCCGCGGCGCAGACGATCACCAACCATGGCATAACCGGCCGGAACCGGGTAACCGGGCGTCAGGAGTCCGGCTCCTCCTCGATGTGCGCCATGATCGTGGCGATGACCTCGGTCTTCGCGTCGGCGTACTGCTGGATATACGTCCACCGGCGGCCGGCCAGCTCGCGCTTGACCCGCTGGTACAGCTCGCGGTCGGCCGGGTGGGCCCGCAGCCAGTCGCGAAACCGGAGATGCCGGCCGATCTCCGGGCTGCCGGGCGGGTGGACGTGCAGGTTGATGTCGGTGTCCGGCCCCTTGAGCGCGCGGTGCTGATACCAGCCCGGCTCCCTGATCACCACCCGGTACCCGGCCCGTTCGAGCGATGTCACGTAGCTCGGCTCGTCGGCGGGATCGGCCACCACGAGCAGGATGTCGATGATCGGCTTGGCGGCCAGGCCCGGGACCGACGTCGAACCCACGTGCTCCAGCCGCAGCACCCGCTCGCCGAGCACCGACCGGATCCGTGCCGCCTCCCGCTCGTATAGCGCCGGCCAGCCCGGGTCGTACTCGGCCAGCCGGACCGGGCCGTCCAGCCTCGGCGGCTCGGCCACCCACGCGGCCCGCAGCTTTTCTTCCTCGGCGGGGCCCCACTCACCCTGGCCCTGGATAGTAGACATACCCGCTCCCTTCGACAGGCAGCCGACCAGGATACCGCCGTACGGGTCCGGGCGGACACCGTGCGCACCGCCGCCCTTTAATTCCCGCGCTTTCCCGCGACCCGAATCCGCCCGGGCCCGCTCTGGCGCGCACCATGATCGTGAACAGTCCGGGACACTATTTGCCGCGAAATGTTCATGATCATGAACGAAACACTCAAGCCGGGCGAAGCGCAGCATATGCATTTTGGCCGGAATGTCCCGGCTGCCGATCGCACGCAGGCCGGTCGCGAATTCCGCGCTAATCCGGCAAATTGCCCGACGAATCGCGCTGACCTGCGGTTGTAACGGGTGTTAATGCCGTTGCTGCGGGCAAGTATCCAAAAACCATCGCAGGTCAGACCGGACTTTTGCCGCGGGCTCTTTCCGCGCACTGTAAAGTCTTCTTCGTCGCTTAGTCCTGCGGTGCTGGACGGACATCATCCCGTTTCGCCTCGATTTGCAGGGCGGCTCATGGTGATGCCTGTAAACCGGAAGACCGCCCGGTTCCGTGGCCACTGTGTCGCATCAGGATGCCCCGGGACCGGAAAGCGGACTTCCCTGTCCACCTCCGGGGAGGGAGGCGTGTTATGCAAGACACTACTGTCTCGCATACACCTTGCGCGAGCGATTCCAGCGCAATGTCGCGATGTAATCTCCGCGTCAAACCGGTAGATTGGGGAAATGACGACGAATTGCTCGCACGGGTCCTGGTGACGAGCTGGACGCTGGCCACCGGCCGCATTCTTCGCGCGGGCGTCCCGCCGCGGTCGCATAGCGCGGACGAGCTGATCACCTTCTGGGCCGATGACCAGATCGCGATCCCGTGAACGGATCACCGGCTCGCACGCTGACGCCCAGCGAGCACGAGTGGCTCACGGTCCGTACCTACCTCACCGAGCACCGGTATGAGCTGGGCGTTGCCGCCGGGGAGGACTATCCGTCCGGCCGCCGCCTGGCCGGGACACCGTTGCTGGCCGCGCCGGGCTGGCAGCCGCCCGTCCCGGTGCCGCTCCAGCACATCAGCCTGGAGCTGGCCGACGCCGATCCGAACACTCCGGCTACTGTGCAGGCCAGCACCCCGCTGCTGCCGGAGCGGGCCGACGGGACCCGGTACTGCCGCTACTCCGAAGCGATGGCCGAGCTGGCCGCCCCGCTGGTATTCGAGAACCGCCTGACCTACCGGCTGACCGGCGCGGACCTTACCTCGCGCCCGCCGCGGCTGGCGTTTACCACCGGCCGGTATTTCGACGGCATCGATGTGGGCGAGGCGGCCGCTCACGAGTACGCGGCCGAGCGCCTGGGCGGGCCCGCGCCGGGGCCGCGCCCGGCTGGCCTGCGGGAGCGCTTCGCCGATCCCTGCGACCTGCGCCGTCGCCCGGCCAACCTGGCCATCAGCACGCTGACCCTGCGGCTGGACCGGCGGCTGGGCCGGGCCTGGTTCCTGCTGCACTGGCGGGATCCGGCCAAGGTGGGCCACGCCGGGGGCCTGTACCAGGTCGTCCCGGTGGGCGTGTTCCAGCCATCAGGCGAGGCGCCCTGGAATCGGCAGCATGACTTCTCGCTGTGGCGGTGCATGATCCGCGAGTTCGCCGAGGAACTCGGCGGGTACCCGGAGGAGTACGCCAGCGACAGCGGGCCCGTCGACTACGATTCCTGGCCGTTCGCCCGGCAGCTGACCGGCGCCCTGGACCGCGGGCAGGTCCGCGTCTGGTGCCTGGGGCTCGGCACCGACCCGCTGACCTACGCCACCGACCTGCTCACCGTGGCGGTGATCGACAGCGACGCGTTCGACGTCCTGTTCGGCAAGAACCCGCGGCGCAACGCCGAAGGGGAGATCCTGGCCGCGCGCGAGTTCGCGGCCCACGTGATCGACCGCACCGTGACCGGTGAGCCGGTACAGGCGGCCGGGGCCGCCCTGCTCCGGCTCGCCTGGCGGCACCGCGACGCGCTCGGCGGCTAGCCGCCAAGCCAGCAGCGCTAGCCAGGGCCCCGGAGATCGAAACAGGCGCGCATGCATGTCATCGCGATTGCTGGGCAGATATGCCGACGAGTTGACGTGGTGAAGTACGCGATGGGACGAACGGTGGTTGCGAGGACTGAATACCTGGACATCGGTCACGTGGTCCAGTTCTACGCTCATGAGGAGGAACTGGCCGATCGGGTGGCCGGCTACCTGCTGGAAGCGCTGCAAGGCGAGGGCGTGGCGGTGGTCATCGCCACCGCGGCGCACCGGCGCGCGTTCGAGGGGCGGCTGGCCCGGGCCGGCGTTGATCTGGCCGCCGTGGCACGGGACGGGACCTACCTGGCGGTGGACGCCGGGGACACGCTGCGCGCGCTGATGGCCGGAGGGCGGCTCGACGGCGAGGCCTTCGACCGCGTGGTGGGCGGCCTGATCCGGGGCGCAGAGCGGCGGGCCGGAGACCGCCCGGTCCGCGCCTACGGTGAGATGGTCGCTGTGCTCTGGGACGACGGCCTGGTCAACGCGGCCGTCGAGCTCGAGGAGCGGTGGGATTCCCTCGGCCGGCGGCACTCCTTCTCGCTGTTCTGCAGCTACCCGGCCAGCTCGATGAACCGCGGCGGTCACCCGGAGGCCTTCGCCGAGGTGTGCCGGCTGCACCGCTCGGTGGTCGGCGGCTGGCCAGCCCCGGCTGCCCTGGTTGACCTCACCGGCTGCGGCGCGACGCGCGCCTTCGCCCTGTCCGGCGACGCGCCCGCGGCCGCCCGGCATTTCGCGGTCGACGCCGTACGGCGCCTGGGCTACGCGGACCTGGCCGACGACGTAGCCTTGGTCGTGACCGAACTGGCCGCCAACGCCATCATCCACGCTCAGAGCGGCTTCAGCGTGAACCTGCAGGCCAGCCCGGACGTGCTGCGGATCTCGGTCCGCGACGCGAGCCCGCTGCCCGCCGCCGCGGGCGGCGCGGGACTGCCTCCCGCGCCGTTGCACGGCCTGGGCGCGGTGAACGCGCTGGCCAGCCGCTGGGGCGTCGAGCCGCTCGGCCATTCTGGCAAGTCGGTGTGGGTGGAACTGCGCCGCTAACCGCTCGGGAGGCGGGTCGTGCCGTCAGGCATCCGGGTCCGGCGCGTCTACGAGCCGCCGGCGCCAGAGGATGGCGCCCGCGTGCTCGTCGACCGGATCTGGCCGCGCGGCCTGCGCAAGGACGCCGCCCGGCTGGACGAATGGGCCAAGGACGCCGCGCCCTCCACCGAGCTGCGTCAGTGGTACGGCCACGACCCGGCCAAGTTCACCGAGTTCCGCCAGCGTTACCTGAACGAGCTGGCCGGCCGCCCCCAGCGCGCCGAGCTCGCCCGGCTGCGCGCGCTGGCCTCGTCCGGCCCCGTGACCCTGCTCACCGCGACCAAGGACGTCGACATCAGCCAGGCCGCGGTGCTGGCGCAGGTCCTGCGCCAGCCCGTCGAAGGCGAAGGCGGAGAAGCGGCCTGCTGGGCGCACCTGGTCTGCCCGGAATGCGGCGCCATCGAGGCCGAAGGCCACCGCGCAGGCTGCCCGCTGGCCTCAGCGTGAGCCTTATACGAACGCGCTGGTACCGGTGATCGCGCGGCCGACGATCAGGGTGTTGATCTCGCGGGTGCCCTCGTAGGAGTAGATCGCCTCGGAGTCGGCCACGAACCGGCCCACATGGTTCTCCAGCAGGATGCCGTTCCCGCCGAGCAGCTCGCGGGCCCAGCCGACCGCCTCCCGCATCCGGACCGTGCAGAACGCCTTGGCCAGCGCCGAGTGGTGGTCCTCGGCCAGGCCGTCCTGCTGCAGCGCGGCCAGCCGGGCGCACAGGCAGGCCGAGGAGGTGACGTTGGCCAGCATCCGCACCAGCAGATCCTGGACCAGCTGGAACCCGGCGATCGGCCGGCCGAACTGCTGGCGCTGGCGGGCGTAGGCCAGCGCGTGCTCGTAAGCACCCCGGGCGCAGCCGGTGGCCTGCCAGGCCACGCCGGCCCGGGTCAGCCGGAGCACCTTGGCCGTGTCGGCGAACGAGTTCGCTTCCTGCAGCCGGTTCTCCTCCGGGACCCGCACGCCGTCCAGGGTGATGTGCGCGTTCTGCACCACCCGCAGCGCGATCTTGTCCTTCTGCTTGGAGGTCTCGAAGCCGCGCGTGTCCCGTTCCACCACGAACCCCTTGACCTGGTCGTCCTCCAGCGAGCGGGCCCAGATAATGACGTAGTCGGCGAACGTGGCGTTGCCGATCCACTTCTTCTGCCCGTCCAGCACCCACTCCGCGCCATCCCGCCGGGCCGTGGTGGTGAGGCCGCCGGCGACTCCGGAGCCCACGTCGGGTTCGGTGAGGCCGAACGCGCCTATCTTTTCCATCCGCGCCATCTCGGGCAGCCAGCGCTGCTTCTGCTCCTGCGATCCGCACAGGAAGATGGATCCCATGGCCAGGCCGCCGTGCACGCCGAAGAACGTGGCGATGGACGGGTCCACCCGGGCCAGCTCCATCGCGATCATCCCGTCGAGCAGGTAGCCGCCGCCTGGGCAGCCATAGCCCTGGTACAGCTGGCCGGGGATGCCGAGCTGGCGAAAGTCGTCCATCAGGTCGAATGGGAACTCTTCCCGGGTCCAGTAGTGGTTGATGACGGGCTGCACCGACTTTTCCATGAACTCCCTGATCCGGCGCAGCAGCTGACGCCCCTCATCGTCGAGTGACTGCTCGATCAGGTAGAAGTCGCCGTCGGTCAGCGCGGTCCGGCCGGAGCTTGCCATAAAACCTCCAGGACAGTTAACGGTGCGGTCAGGAAAGCGTCCACCGCCGGCGCCAGCTCGGCCGCCTCGGTCACCAGCCCCAGGTGGCCGCCGTGGTAGACGTGCAGCTGCGCCTTCGGGATGAGCAGTTTCATCAGCCGGGCGTTGGCCAGCGGGATGATCGGGTCGTCGTCGCCGGACATGATGAGCGTGCGCTGGCGGACCAGCGGCAGGAACGGCACGCTGGTCCAGCCCGCGCCCGCGGTGAGCTGGTACAGGTAGCCGCGCGACGGGCCGACCCGGTTGCCGTTGTTCATTGCCGCCGCGATCTGC
>Ga0335074_10014846_pt1 | contig 10925 bp, 5 predicted proteins | sample Lox_Sample_23_FD_206715 | JGI IMG/M metagenome (GOLD analysis project Ga0335074, IMG submission 206715) | Soil microbial communities from Loxahatchee National Wildlife Refuge, Florida, United States - Lox_Sample_2.3 | ecosystem: Environmental > Terrestrial > Soil > Wetlands | place: USA: Florida... | reverse complement strand
GCCATGACGGCGCTTGCGGTAGCCGGCCTCGGTGCCGGGTCGGCCTCGGCGGCCACCCAGCCGACGGCACCGCCGAAGGCGCAGTGGCAGGCGGCCATAGCGCATGTCCGGGACCCGAGTCCCGGGTGCTACACCGCCTCGTATCCCGCACTGACGTGGCAAGCCGTCGCGTGCGTGGCCGCACCGAAGGTGCCGTTCGTGCCGGCGCCGACGCCGCTTACGTCGGCAGGGACGACCGGACCAGCGACGATTATTGGTGATGGTCATGACTACTCGGCCCAGGTGCAGGGATTAATCTCCCAGGCCACAGGAACGTTCCAGAATGTGAGTTCAGGTATTACCGAACGGGGCCAGGTAGGTGCCACAGGCTCGAGGATCGCGAACAGCTTCTCACTGCAGCTCAACACCCAGTTCATCTCGGGCTCGCCCGCGTGCTCGGGCAGCAGCGATCCCTCGAAGTGCCAGGCGTGGCAGCAGTTCATATACGCCTACCAAAGCAAGAAAATCGGCCAAATCTTTATGCAGTACTGGCTGATCGACTATGACGCCACATGCCCCTCAGGCTGGAACACGTACTCGGACGACTGCTACACCAACAGCAACGCCACTAACGTGAGCACGCTGACGGCCAGCGAACTCGCAGCCGTCCAGCTTTCGGGGAGCGCCACCCTGGGTGGTACTGACGGGGTGTCGCTGGCGGTCGGCTCGGGGCAGGCAACGATCGTCACCAACAATGACAGCATGATCGATCTTGCTAGCAGCTGGAATACGACCGAGTGGGGCTTGTTCGGCGACGGTGGCGGTGGCGAGGCGTACTTCGGCGCGAAGACGTCGCTGGAGGCGCAGACCGCCTTGACCGCCAGCAGTGGCTCTTCCGCGCCTACCTGCGTCAGTGAAGGCTTCACCGGCGAGACGAACAACCTCAAAGAGGCAGCCACGCCGGCACTTGGCAGCGAGCCGTCCCCGACGATGGCTTCCAAGCAAACCAACGGCAAAACCGGAACTGCGAGCTGCGCGGTCGCCAGTTGAGGCAGTTGAGGCAGCGCGAGGTGCGCCGCGTTCAGGCTTCCGGGGGGACTGGTGAGCTGTGCACGCGGTCGAACCCGGTTCCGGGCTCAGTCCCGGAGCCGGGTTCAGCCTCGGTTCCGCTGTCGGAAGTACCCGCCGGGAGCGCCGGGGGAGCGGGGGAGAACCCCAGCGCGGCCAGGCCGCCGTCCTCGGCGGGCGGCAGGGTCTCGGCTGCGGCCGCCTTGCGCAGCCGCGCGTGCCGCAGCATGGTCAGCAGCAGCCCGAACCCGATCAGCACGAGCGCCCACGGGATAACCGCGACGGCCGCGGCGGCGGGCTGGTGCGGCAACGCGGTGTTCGTGGCGTGCAGGGCATCGGCACCGGCGACGACAGCCAGCAGCACCAGCAGCGACAGCCAGGCGTAACAGCGTGACGGCAGCCCGGCACCGCGCAGCGACAGCACGGCCGCGCACGCGACCACCAGCATCGCGTCGAAGATCACTGGATAGAGCCGGGCCAGCCGTGGCGACACGCCAGCGGACAGCGCGACCGCGTGCACACCCGCGTACGACAGCGCGAACGCCGCGGCCGCCAGCACGACCAGGCCCACGCTGACGGCGACGAACGCCAGCAGCCGGAAGCCTCCGTGTCCGTCCGGCGGCCGCAGCGTGCCTAGGTCGCTCATGGGTCCCCTTCCCGGGCTGCGGTCCCTGGCCGCCCTGCGTTCCTCATCTATAGTCGAGAAGAGCGCAGAGGGAGAAGGTAATGCCTTATTACCGCGCGACTGGCGAAATTCCGCGAAAGCGGCACATACGATTCCGCCGCCCGGACGGGGGCTTGTACGCCGAGGAGCTGATGGGCGAGGAAGGCTTTACGTCCGACTCCTCGCTCCTCTACCACGCCCACCCGCCGACAGCCATCGTCAAAAGCGAGGGCGTCGACGACATCGCCGACGCGGCCATTACACCGAACCATCCGCTGCTGCCCAGGCACTTCAAGACCCAGGAGCTGTCTGCCGGCGGTGACCTTGTCACCGGCAGGCAATTGCTGCTCGCAAACGACGACGTCCGGATTTCGTTCGCGGCCGGCGACACCCCGTCGGAGCTGTACCGCAACTCGACCGGCGACGAGACTGTCTACATTCGCGCGGGATCAGCGAGGTTTGAGTCGGTCTACGGGGCGATCGCCGCTGGCGCTGGCGACTATGTAGTGGTGCCGCGCGGGACCATCCACCGCTGGGTTCCCGGCACCAGCCAGCCGGCCGAGGCGCTGATCGTCGAGGCCCGCGGGCACATCAGGCCACCGCGCCGGTACCTGTCCGCGACCGGCCAGTTCCTCGAGCACGCGCCGTACTGCGAACGGGACCTGCGCGGCCCGGACGGCCCGCTGACCGCCGAGGGCGAGGACGTGCCGGTGATCGTCCGCAACCGGGCCGGGCTGACCCGCCTGACGTATGCGTTCCATCCCTTCGACGTCGTCGGCTGGGACGGCTACCTGTACCCGTACGCGCTGAACATCGCCGATTTCGAGCCGATCGTGAAGCGCACCCACGCGCCGCCGCCGGTACACCAGACCTTCGAGGGCCCGAACTTCGTCATCTGCTCGTTCTGCCCGCGGCCGCTCGACTTCGACCCGGAAGCCGTTCCGATCCCGTACAACCACCACAACGTGGACTCCGACGAGATGATGTTCTACGTCGCCGGGGATTACACCGCCCGCAGGGGCTCAGGCGTCGGAATCGGGTCGATCACCCTGCACCCGAGCGGATTCACCCACGGGCCGCAGCCCGGCGCGGTCGAGGCCGCGGTGCGCGGCCTGGCCGAGGGCAAGACGACCACCGACGAGACCGCGGTGATGATCGACACGTTCCGCCCGCTGAACCTCGCGCCCGCCAGCCGTCGCGCCGAGGACCCCGAATACGCCTGGAGCTGGGCCCGCGCCGCCCGCGGCTGACGGCCCGCCCGGCAGCGCCTGCTGACTCAGTCCCACCAGAACGACCAGTCGTTCTTTCCCTGGACTTCTTTCGCCGCGTACTCACCGATCGTCCCGAACAAACCCTGGAGGATGTTGTCCGGGCAGAACGCGAAATGCTCGGCTGCGACGTGCTCCGCATGCTCGGCGGTGACCGGCGGAGATGCGACGCTCAGGTGCACCGTGTCGAAGCCGATCTCGACGACTCGGGCGCCGAACCGCTCTTCCCAGCTGCGCAGCACCGAGGAGAGCAGCGGCATGTCGTTGGTGTAGTTGCACGGCCCCATCCAGCCCGCCGCCGTGACGATGTCGGCGCTGCGGGCGGCGGGAACGAGCATGATCCGCGACGTGCCGTCATCGGTGGCGCGGACATGCTGATCGGTGAACTCGTCCGGGTCCTGCCTGCGGTCTGCTGCTGGCGCAAGGCCGGGCCAGCTAGCGCCGAAGGGCTTGAGCTCCGGAAAGCCGTCACGCGTGTCGAGCTTGATCTCGCCAACCATCTCGCGGGGATCGTCTCCGGCCACTTCCAGCAGGAGATGCTCCCCGCCGGTGTGTGCCCGCCAGAAACCCTCCATCACATCGCCGGCGCCCAGCGCGTCGATACGGGCCACAGGGCGCAGACGGACTTCTCCGTTAGCCCACGGCCGGTCCTCGTCCGACCAGTGCCCCTCGGCGAACACCGGCCACAGGCCGGACCGCGGGTGCGCCCGGCGCAGCTGGACCCACAGGTCCGGGCTCGCAGCCTCATCGCTCAGCCAGTAGGCCGGAGCTGTCCCCGGCTCGGCATCCTCAGGCATCACGAGACGCCCGGCAGGCAGGTCCACATCAAGAACCCGCCCGGCCCCGCCATCGCCGAACAACTGGCCAAGACCCTGCGGTAACCCTTCGCCCGACACCGCTGTCCTCCGATCAGGTGATCGCTATGGCCTGGCTGGGACGTGTCAAGACGGTGCCAGACAGCTGCGGTTGTAATCTGTTCAGCTTTCAGCCCGAATGCTAGGCGCGGGTTCTGACATTTCCCCCGAATCAGTGCTCTAGCAAGCGCGCCCTGGGCGGCGGTGAGGCTTGAGGTGCCGGTGGGGCTGGCGGGGCGCTGGTGGAGGCAGCCGCTGGCATTGTGCAGGGGACGAGTCTGAGGTTCGCCGGGCCCCAGCCGCCATAATCCGTGAGGGGCGGCCGGCGGCATCCCATAGCCTAGGCAGCATGACGTTGCGCCTGCACGACACCGCCACGCGCGCGGTACGCGAGTTCGTCCCCGTTAGGCCGGGGAAGGCTTCGCTGTACCTGTGCGGGGCTACTGTGCAGGCGCCGCCGCATATCGGCCACATCAGGTCCGGTGTCAACTTCGACATCCTGGTCCGCTGGCTGGCGGCGAGCGGGTACCAGGTGACGTTCTGCCGGAATGTCACAGACATCGACGACAAGATCATTGCCGTCGCCAGCCGTGAAGGCGTGCCCTGGTGGGCGGTCGCCGAACGGAACCAGCGCGCGTTCACGCGCGCGTACGACGCGCTCGGCTGCCTCCCGCCGGACGTCGAGCCCCGGGCCACCGGGCACGTGCCCGAGATGATCGTGCTGATGCGGCGGCTCATCGACAGCGGTCACGCCTACGCGGCGGGCGGGGACGTGTACTTCGACGTCCGCACCTACGACCACTACGGCGAGCTGTCCGGCCAGCGCCTCGACCACATGCGCGCGGCCGAGGATGTCGACAGTGACGCCAAGCGCGACCCGCGTGACTTCGCGCTCTGGAAGGGCGCCAAACCGGGGGAGCCGTCCTGGGACACCCCATGGGGCCCGGGCCGTCCCGGCTGGCACCTGGAATGCTCGGCGATGTCCACCAAGTATCTCGGTGAGACCTTCGATATCCACGGTGGCGGCCTCGACCTGGTGTTCCCGCATCATGAGAACGAGCTCGCGCAGTCCCGCGCGGCCGGCGACGGGTTTGCCCAGTACTGGGCGCACAACGGTCTCGTCGGCGTGGCCGGCGAGAAGATGAGCAAGTCGCTCGGCAACTCGCTGCTGGTGGACGTGATGATCAGCGAGGTCCGGTCGGCCGAACTCCGGTACTACCTCGGCCAGGCCCACTACCGGTCAGAGATCCAGTACTCGCCGGAAGCGCTGGCTGAAGCCACGGCCGCCTACCGCCGGATCGAGGGCTTCGTCGCCCGCGCCGCTGAGGCGAGCCCGGCGGCCAGGACCGAAGCACTGGCGACGCCGAGCACCACGGCGCTGCCAGCGGCGTTCACGGCGGCGATGGACGACGACCTGGGTGTGCCGCAGGCCCTCGCCGTGGTGCACGAGGCGGTGACCGAGGGCAACAGAGCGCTCGACGCCGGGGACCTGGCTGGCGCGGCCAAGCAGGCAGCCGACGTCCGGGCGATGATGGCGGTGCTCGGCCTTGATCCCTTCGACCCTAAGTGGTCAGGCGCCGGCACCGACGACGGTCTGCGGAACGTTGTCGACGCGCTGGTCACCGTCGTTCTGCGGCAGCGCCAGGCGGCACGAGACCGCAAGGACTACCCAGCCGCGGACGCGATCAGGGACAGCCTGCTCGACGCCGGGATCGTGGTCGAGGACACCCCGCGCGGCCCGCGTTGGGAGGTGCGCCGGTGAGCGGCGGCGGTCAGGGGCGGCCGGGTCCGGGCGGGCGCACCAAGTCTGGCAAGCCCCGCCCCGGCACCGGAGGCTACGGTCGGCGGAAGCTTGAGGGCAAGGGCCCAACCCCTCCGGCGTACCTGCGGCCCGGGCATCCGGCGCAGCGCCGGGCAGCGGCTGGCACGGCCGGCCAAGCTGGCGCAGCCGGGGATGCTGGCACAGCGCGGCGGCCGGCCGGCGATTCCGGGCGGGCTGGCGGTGCGGCGCGGGCGGCTGGCACGCGAGGGCGGCCCGACGACGGCGCCAGCAGCGGCGCGCCGCGGCGGACTGGAAGCAGCGGGCGGGGTAGCGGCGCCGCCGGCGGCAGCGCGGCCGAGGTCGTGGCCGGCCGGAACGCGGTGCTGGAAGCACTTCGCGCCCAGGTGCCAGCGACTGCCCTGCACGTCTGGCCGCGGCTGGATCCCGACGACAGGATTGGCGAGGCCGTCGCGCTGGCGGCCGAGGCGGGGATACCGGTGGTCGAGGCGGGCCGGGCCGAGCTCGACCGGCTCACTGGCGGCGCTTCGCACCAGGGAATGGCCCTTAAGGTCCGGGCCTACCGCTACGCGCACCCCGACGATCTGGTGGCTCGGGCCAACGAGGCAGGCCAGCCCGCGCTGATCATCGCGCTGGACGGGGTCACGGACCCGAGGAACCTCGGCGCCGTCGCCCGGTCGGCGGCTGCGTTCGGCGGGCACGGCGTGCTGGTGCCGGTACGGCGGTCGGCCGGCGTGACTGCCGGAGCCTGGAAATCGTCGGCCGGAACGCTAGCCCGGATCTCGGTCGCTCAGGCCAGCAACCTCGCCTCGGCCCTCGCGAGCTACCAGGATGCTGGCCTGTTCACTGTCGGCCTGGCCGCCGACGGCGACACCGAGATCGGCGAGCTTGAGCTCGCCGACGGGCCGGTCGTGCTCGTCGTCGGCTCCGAGGGCCGCGGGCTTTCGCGGCTGATCGCGCAAAGGTGCGACGTCCTGGCCCGGATCCCGATGTCAGGCGCGGCCGAGTCGCTCAACGCCGGAGTGGCCGCCGGGGTCGCCCTCTACGAGGTCGCCCGGAGGCGGGCCGCCGCGCTCTGAGGAGGCGGTCCGAGGGCGCCGGGCGTCCTGGACCAATCACCCCTGTCCGCATATCTGGCAAACCCGTGTCCAAAACCCCGTCAACCAGCTAAGAGCGGGCCGCGTCTCATAGCTACAGCCGACGTGGACCCGGGGGGGACCGGATGCTTGACAGCGCCGCCAAGTTTTCCGTGCGCACGGCGGGCCGCCGTCGTGGCCTGATCGCTCTCGTGTCCGCGATCGCGCTGCTGGTCGGCGGTGCGGCGGCCGCGGGGGCAACTCAGGCAGCCCCGGCCCTGTCCGGCATGCCGATCTCGGCGGGAACCTCGGCGACGTCCGCACTGACCTCGGCATCGGCCGCGTCGCAAGCTCCCGCGGCCCCCGCGTTCGTCCAGGAGGCCAGCGCCCACGGGTCGTCCAAGAGCAGTATCGCGGTGACCCCAGCCAACGACGTGACCGCCGGGGACCGCCTGATCGTAGAGGTCGGCATCTGGAAGGCGAGCCACCCCACCACCTCGTCGGTCACCGACTCGACCGGAGACCCGTTCACCGAGGTGACGCACTTCACCGCGTCCGATGGCACCGAGGAGAGCATCTGGACCGCGCCGATCGAAACCGGCGGCACCGCGCCCACGATCACCGCGAAGCCGACGGCCGCGGGCGACATGGCGATCATCGCCCTTGAGTACTCGGGGCTGTCCACGGTCTCCGGCAGCAGCGCGGTGGACCAGGTGGCCTACTCGACCGGCTCCACCACAGCGGCGGCTACGGTCGCGTCGACCGCGACCGCGCCCGCTTCAGCGGGCGACGAGCTGGCCGTCGGCTTCTACGCCGACTCCGGCTTCGGCGACACCCTGGCCGGAGGCTCCGGCTACACCGTCCGCGCCAACGTCTCACCGACCAGCGACATCGAGATGCTGGCCGAGGACCAGCCGGTCTCTCTAGGTGCGACGCCCGCCGCTAGCGTCCAGACCGGTGCCGACACGATCTGGCTGATGGCAACGGTGATCTTCGCGTCCGGGGCGCAGACGGCCCCGGCCGCACCGTCCGCCGTGAACGCCAGCCCCGGGAACGACGCGGCCAGCGTGAACTGGACAGCGCCGGTCACCGGCAACAGCCCCATCACGAGCTACACCGTGACGCCGTACACAGGCGGCGCCGCGCTGCCGGCCACGACGGTGACCGGCAGCCCGCCCGCGACATCCACATCGATCTCCGGGCTGACCAACGGCACGCCGTACACGTTCACGGTCACCGCCACCAACGCGATCGGGACAAGCTCAGCCTCCGCACCGAGCAACCAAACGATCCCCAGCCCCGAGCCACAGGGCGAGTGGAGCTCGCTGATGAGCTTCCCGATGGTCGCGATCAGCTCGATCCTGATGGACAACGGCGACTTCATCTTCTGGGACGGCTGGCAGCAGCCCGAGCCGACCGAGGTCTGGAACCCGGCGGATCCCACGGTTTTTGACACACTGAACGCCCCGGACAGCGTGTTCTGCGACGGCGCGGCCCAGCTGCCGGACGGCCGCATCATCGTGATCGGCGGCTACGGAGCGCTGACCACCGGCAACATCGGCATCGTCGATACGAACATCTTCGACCCGTCCACCAACACCTGGACCCGGGTCGCCAACATGAACCTGCCCCGCTGGTACCCGACGCTCACCGAACTGGCCGACGGGGACTACGTCGCGATCAGCGGCAACTCAACGAACGCCAACACCTGGGCCGACACGCCTGAGCTCTACGACCCGACGGCGAACACCTGGACGTTGCTGTCGAAGATCTCGACCTCCGAGGTACACGAGGAGGAGTACCCGTTCTCGTACCTGATCCCGAACGGCAACGTCCTCACGATCGGCCCTTCGGAAGACGTGACCTACGAGATGAACGTCGCCAACCAGACCTGGACCCCGGTCGGCGGGACCAGCGGAGTGGTCAACGGTTCGTCGATCATGTACCTGCCGGGCAAGATCCTCTACAGCGGCGGCGCGTCATCGGTGATCAACACCGAGCCAGCCGAGTCGGACACCGCTGTGCTGGACACGACAGCGTCCGACCCGCAGTGGGTGCAGACGGCGCCGATGAACGACGCGCGCATTTACCACACGCTGACAATGCTCGCTAACGGCCAGGTCATCGCCGTCGGTGGCGGCACGAACAGCAACCAAGAGATGATCACGACCGGCGTGCTGCCGACCGAGATCTGGGACCCGACCAGCGAGCAGTGGTCGCTGGCGGCGCCGATCGCGGCCGCGCGCAACTACCACTCCACCGCGGTACTCATGCCCACCGGCCAGGTGCTCGTCGCCGGCGGCGGGCACCCGACCAGCCTGAGCGACCCAGGCCAGGACTCCGCGCAGATCTACTCCCCGTCGTACCTGTTCAACGGGCCCCGGCCGACGATCACCTCGGTGCCGTCGTCAGCCACCTACGGTTCGACGATCTCGGTGTCGACACCCGACGCGTCGTCGATCAGCCAGGTCAACCTGGTGTCCCTGGGCACGGACACGCACCAGATGGACATGAACCAGCACTTCGTGCCGCTGAGCTTCACCGCCAGCGATGGGACCCTCAACGTCACGATGCCGTCGTCGGCTGCGGTCGCACCGCCCGGCCACTACATGCTGTTCATCCTCAACAACCAGGGCACCCCGGCGATCGCCCCGATCATCGGGCTGAACCAGCCGACCACCCCGACCGCGCCGGCCGCCCCGACCGGCGTCACCGCCACGGCCGGCAACGCCTCGGCCACGGTGAGCTGGACCGCGCCCGACGACGGGGGCGACCCGATCACCAGCTACACCGTCACACCGTACGAAGGCTCGACCGCGGAGACCCCGACGGTGATCAGCGGCAGTCCGCCAGCGACCACGGCGACGGTCACCGGACTGACCAACGGCGTGAGCTACACGTTCACCGTGACCGCGACCAACGCGGTGGGCACGGGCCCGGCGTCGGCAGCGTCCAGCGCTGTGACACCGGAGGCACCGACCGCCCCGGCCGCGCCCACGGGGGTGACCGCGACGCCGGGCAACGGCTCAGCCGCAGTGAGCTGGACCGCGCCCGCTAACGGCGGCAGCCCGATTACCAGCTACACGGTGACGCCTTACCTCGGCAGCACCGCGCAGGCCACGACGACGGTGACCGGTTCACCGCCGGCCACGACAGCCACCATCACCGGGCTGACCAACGGGTCGTCCTACACCTTCACCGTGACAGCGACCAACGCGATTGGCACGTCCAGCGCTTCGTCGCCCTCGAGTGCGGTAACCCCGTCGTCCGTTGCCGTCCCGACATTCGTTCAGCAAGCAAGTACTCATGCTTCCTCGGCGAGCAGCCTGTCGGTGACTCCGTCGGCGCCGCTCGGCACCGGCAACCGGCTCGTGGTCGAGGTTGGCGTCTGGAGTGCCTCGAACGCGACGACCAGCAGTGTCACCGACTCAGCCGGTGACACGTTCACCGAAGTCAGCCATTTCACCGGGCCTGACGAGACCCAGCAGAGCGTCTGGACAGCCCCGATCACAGCCGGGGCCGGAACGCAGCCGTCCGTGACCGCGAAGTTCTCCGGCACCGCGGCCGGGGCGATAACCGCGCTCGAGTACAGCGGGCTGTCGGCCGCCGCCGGCACTGGCGCCGTCGACGTGCAGGCCAGCGCGTCGGGCACCACGACAAGCGCGGCGACGGTGTCCTCGGGGGCGACGCCAGCGACGACAGCGGGCAACGAGCTGGCTATCGGCTTCTACTCCGACTCGGGGTTCGGTGACACGCTGACCGCCGGGTCCGGCTGGACCTCCCGGACCAACATCTCCGACACCGGCGACATGGAGATCCTCGCCGAGGACCAGGTAGTCGGGGTGGGCGCGACGCCCCCCGCCACCGTGGGGACCGGCGCCAAGACGATCTGGGAAATGGCAACTGTCGTGTTCAAGGCGGGCAGCGCGTCCCCGCCGACAGCGCCAGCAGCGCCGACCGGCGTGACCGCCACCGCCGGCAACCAGTCAGCGACAGTGACCTGGACCGCGCCAGCGAACGGCGGCGACCCGATCACCAGCTACACGATCACCCCCTACGCCGGCTCGACCGCGCAGACTCCGACGGTGATCACTGGCAGCCCGCCGGCGGCCAGTGCCACCATCACCGGGCTGACCAACGGGACCGCGTACACGTTCACGGTCTCGGCCACGAACAGCGTCGGGACCGGGCCGGCCTCGGCCGCGTCCAGCCAGGTCACGCCTGAGCCCCCGACAG
>Ga0335074_10014845_pt1 | contig 10926 bp, 5 predicted proteins | sample Lox_Sample_23_FD_206715 | JGI IMG/M metagenome (GOLD analysis project Ga0335074, IMG submission 206715) | Soil microbial communities from Loxahatchee National Wildlife Refuge, Florida, United States - Lox_Sample_2.3 | ecosystem: Environmental > Terrestrial > Soil > Wetlands | place: USA: Florida... | reverse complement strand
CGTGCGGATCCAGCAGGCGACCGGCGACAACGACAAGTGGGGGAACGAGGACACCGACGGGTCGCGCAGCGTGCGGCACTGGGTGCAGCCGATGCGTCAGTGCGGCGCGGCCATGCGGATGATGCTGGAGCAGGCGGCGGCGACTCGCTGGGGCGTGGATCCCTCGTCGGTGCGGGCGGAAGATCATAAGGTAGTGAACCTGCTTACGAACGAAATTGCCGGGTACGGTGATCTGGCTAAGGCCGCGATGGCGCTGCCGGCGCCGCCGGTGGAGGCGATCCGCCTCAAAGACCCGCGGGATTTCAAGTATATCGGGACCGGCTCGGTGCAGATTTATGATCTGCACGACATTACCGTGGGCAAAGCGATCTATGGGATCGACGCGCGTATGCCGGGGATGAAGTACGCGGTGATCGCGCGGCCGCCGGTGGTCGGCGGAAAGCTGGTGTCATTCGATGCGACCGAGGCGCTGAAAGTACCGGGCGTGGAGAAGGTGCTGGAGGTGCAGGGCGCGACCTGGCCGTTGAAGTTCCGCCCGCTGGGTGGGGTTGCGGTCATCGCGCGCAATACCGGCTCGGCGATCAAGGGTCGTGAGAAACTGAAGATCGTGTGGGATGACGGCCCAAATGCGAGCTATGACTCCGATGCGTTCCGCAAGCAGATGGAAGCGAGCGCGGAGCAGCCGGGCCTGGTGGTGCGCGATGACGGCGATGCGGAAGGGGCGCTGAAGTCGGCGGCCAAGGTAGTTTCCGCGACATACTATATTCCGCATCTGGCACATGCCAGCATGGAGCCGCCGGTCGCGACGGCACAGGTGGCAGACGGCACGTGCGTGGTGTACGCGCCGCTGCAGTATCCCGGTGACGCCCGGGACGACCTGGCGGATGTGCTGGGCCTTCCGAAGGACAAGGTGACGGTGCACCCGACGTTGCTGGGTGGTGCGTTCGGCCGCAAGTGCAACTGGGATTTTGCGATCGAGGCGGCACTGCTGTCGAAGGCGACGGGCGTGCCGATCAAGGTGACGTGGACGCGCGAGGACGACATTCAGCATGACTCCTACCACACCGTCTCGGTCGAACGGATTGATGCCGGCGTGGACGCAAAGGGGAAGGTGATTGCGTGGCGACATCGCAGCGTGGCCCCCTCGCTGATGAGCACGTTCCACGGCGATCAGGTGCACGAATCGAATATCGAGCTGGGGATGGGGTTCGTCGATAATCCGTTCGATATCCCGAACCTGCGATGTGAGAACCCGGCGTGCGAGGCGCATGTGCGGATCGGCTGGTTCCGCTCGGTTTCGAACATCCCACATGCGTTTGCGATCCAGTCGATGGTGGCAGAGCTGGCCGCGGCACTGGGACGCGATCAGCGTGACATGCTGCTGGAGCTGATCGGGCCGGACCGCGTGATGGACCCGAGCAAGTTCCGCGGCGTGACGGACCTGTGGAATTACGGCGACCCGGTAGAGACCTATCCGATCATGACCGGCCGGCTGCGCCGGGTGGTGGAGATCGCGACAGAGCAGATCGGATGGGGCAAAACGCTGCCGAAGGGTCAGGGCCTGGGGATTGCCGCGCACCGGAGCTTCCTGAGTTACATCGCGACGGCGGTGCACGTTGTGGTGGACGACAAGGGGAATCTGAGCATTCCACGAGTGGATACGGCCGTGGATTGCGGGTTCTATATCAATCCGGAGCGCATCCGCTCGCAGGTGGAGGGTGCCGCGGTGATGGGGACCGCGCTGGCGAAGAACTCGCAGATGACATTCAAGGGGGGACGCGCGCAGCAGAGCAACTTCGATTCGTATCTGCTGGCACGGATCTCCGAGGTGCCGCTGAATGTAAGCGTGCACATTGTTCCGGCGGACTGGGACGTGCCGTCGGCCGGCGGAGGCGAGCCGCCGCTACCGCCGTTCGCGCCGGCGCTGTGCAACGCGATCTATGCGGCTACGGGGAAGCGGATTCGCAGCCTGCCGATAGGAACGCAGCTTAGCGCATGAGTGATCCCAAGGGGGTGCCGAAGCGGGGTGGATGCGGGGCACCTGGTCGTAGGTGAACCCGGCGATCATCCAGCCCGCGGATAGCTCTGATTAGGTGCCCTTCCGGTACGCATCCGTCACGTGATGCGCCCGTCCGGGGGATCCTGATCGGTGGATTGCTGGAACGTGAACACGTTTGCCTGCTGCAATCGCGGTGAGGGGTCTTCCGCCACGCTGATACCGGAGTCACAATGCCGCATCCTGGTGGCTGTCCGCTGACGCGGGCACGAGCTTGGGTGCGCTGTACAGTCTCGGGCGTGCGTCGAACAGAATCAATCAAGAAGGAGGAAGCATATGACCCTGCGTGATCGTCTGAAGGCCGGTTCAGCGTGGCTGCTCCCGGCAACGCTCGGCGTGGCTGCTGCGCTCGGCGTCGGCTCGGGTGCGGCGCTGGCGCAGGGTGGCGGCACGAGTTCACTTACGCCGAGCCCGCAGGAATTCACCAACGCTGCCAGTGACCCGGCAAACTGGATTCTGCCGGCTAAAAGCTACACCGGCAACCACTATACCGAGGCAACGGAGATCACGCCCGCCAATGTCGGCAGCCTGCACATGGCATGGACGTTCCATGCGGACGATGAGGGGCCGATGGAGAACTCGCCGATTGTTTATAACGGTACGATGTACGTGACCTCGGCGCACGACCATGTGTATGCGCTGGATGCCGCGACCGGCAAGCTGAAATGGGAGTTCAAAGACAGCCCGCACGTGATCGCGTTCGCCGCCAATCGCGGCATCGGGCTGCTCGACGGCAATGTGTATATCGGCACGCTGGACGGGCACCTGATCGCGCTGAACGCCGAGACCGGGCAGAAAGTGTGGGACAAGGTGACGGTGGATGACACCGCCAACTCGTTCTACACCATGGCGCCGGTGCCGTATCACGACCCGAACACCAATCAGGATATGCTGCTGCTTGGCGTCTCGGACGGCGACTGGGGTGGCAACGGCAATATCTCGGCGTACGATCCGAAGGACGGGCACGTAATCTGGCGGTGGGACACGGTGCCCGGGCCAGGGCAGCCCGGCCACGATAGCTGGAGTGGGGATTCCTGGAAGCGCGGCGGCGCTTCGACCTGGGGCGGTGTGACGATCGACCTCGACACCCACATGATGTATCTCGACCTCGGGAATCCCAGCCCTGACTTCCTGGGCACCGTGCGGCAGGGCGACAACTTGTACTCTGATTCGATGGTTGCGCTTGACATCTCCGGCAGCAAGCCGACGCTGAAATGGTATCACCAGTTCATCCCGAACGATACCCACGACTGGGATCCGGCGATGCAACCGGTACTGTTCACCGGTAAGGTTGGTAACAATACAGAGAAGCTGGTGGCGGCGGGCGACAAAGCCGGGAATTTCTGGATCCTGGATGCGGCCACGGGCAAACTGGTCGATCACACGGTGGCTAGCTTCCAGAAGGGAGTGGACACACCGCCGAGCATCGCCGGCAATGTCGCCTGCCCGAACACGCTGGGCGGCATCGAGTACCAGGGCGGCGCCTATGACCCGGCGACCAATACTTTCTTCATCCCCAGCCAGAACGAATGTGGCACCTGGACCGCGGAGAAGGACGCAGTCTATATCGCCGGGCAGTTCTATCTGGGGGGGACGTTCCCCAACCTGCTCGGACCTAATACCGGGCAGATGAATGGGATAGATGTTTCCACCGGCATCTTCGACTGGCGCCATCATTTCAACCTGCCGAACTATGGCGGCGCGCTGGTGACGGCGTCCGGACTGGTGTTCTCGGGCAATCTCGGCGGCGTCGAGAACGCGTTCGATACCAAGACCGGCAATATACTGTGGAGCTACGATACCGGCGGGTACATCCAGGCACCGACCGAGGCCTATGAGGCGAACGGGGCGGAATATATTGTCGTTGCCTCCGGTGCGGCCGGCAATGCGAAGATCCCGGAGCTGCCGGATACGCCGAAGCCTGCCGCGATCACCGCGTTTACGGTCAAATAAGGTAACAGCGTTGATCGCACGGAGATTTTGCAGCGTTGCACCGGCTCGTTTTCTCGGGCCGGTGTTGCTTCTGTTGGGCACGCTGCTGCTGGTCCCGGCGTCTGCCGGCGTGGCGCAGGCCGGCAGCACAACGGGCGCCGATCACCAGGCGGCGGCTGCGGCCCTATCGGACGTGAAGGCAGCGATCGCAGCCATCGTCGCGGCGGATGCGAGCTATGCGACCGACCGCAACGTGTATCATCGGGCCAGCCAGCGGGCGATCAACGCGCTGGAGGGTACGCGCGGGCCGGACTACCTGGCGGAGCCAGGTAATCCGGGCGACGCGGCCGGGGCGATCGGGCATATCGACGCGTTGCTCGACCGCACCGCCACGCCGGTGTGGGCAGCGCCGCTTCACGGGGCGGAGGCGAATTTGCGTGCCGCTGTTGCTCACTTGCAGGATTCTTTGCACGCGCGTGAGCTGATGGACTACCAACTTACCGTGTCGCGGGCGCTTGCTTACCTGGAGGTGGCGCAGGGGCGGCCGACCGAGACCGGCGTGCTGGCCGGACTCGAGGGGGCGTTGGCCAACACGGTGCTTGGCGTGCCTGCGGGCGCGCAGATGGCGGATGGCTGCGTGCAACCCCCCGATGCGCCGGCTTTCGGCACTCACGATGGCTATGTCGCGTGGGTCACGGTGCCGGCAGGGGAGGGGACGCATACGCTCGCCGAGAACCTCGGCGGCACTGACGTGACAGTGCATGGTAGGTTGATCGTGCTGCACACCGCGGCCGCGCCGCTGGTTGCACAGCGGTGCAGTGCGCACGCCGGCGATTCAGCGACGCCGTTGGTGACCCCGGCGGCGCAGCACGTGGCGACGCCGGCGGCCGGCGAGGGGTCGCTGCCGAAGCTGTACACCATGGCGCAAGCCGGGCAGGGCGCGCAGATCTTCGCCACCAAATGCGTCTCTTGCCACGGGGCCAACATGCAGGGCGTCGCCGCGCCATCGGTGGCCGGCAACGACTTCCTGACGACCGCCGCGCACAACGGCTGGACGCTGGCGATCATCCGATATCTGGTGTTCAAACTCATGCCGCTCAACGCGTCCGGCTCTCTGTCGCCCAATGAGTACGCCGATGTTATGGCGTATCTGTTGGCATCCAACTGCTACCCGGCCGGGACTATGCCGTTCCCGACCGCCGAGTCGCCGGACTTCACGAAGATCAAGCTCGGTCCGGTGCCGGGTCATCCGGAAGGCCAGAACAGCCAGGGCGTCTGCAAGCTGCACTGAAGGCACGCGAGGAGGCGTCATGGAGTGTGATGGTCGCACTCTCAGGGCTGACGCAGTCCGACGGTGGACTGTGTCAGCCCTACACACCGTTTTAAGCCTTCCGGCGTATCGTTCGGTGTCCGCGGGCCATTGCGCCCCTGCTCGCGGGCAGGAGAATCCCGATGCTTGGCTGGCTACGTTCTCGCTTTCCCTCCGCTCGCGAAATCGAAAAACAGCGGGGGCGAGCGGCCAAATACAAGGAATGGTTCGAATCCGCCATGGTGATGGTGGACAACGTCCCCGTGGGCGTGGCCTGGGGCGACCCAAAGCGGGATTTCGCCATCACCTACGTCAACGCATCGGGCAAGACGATGCTCGGACGGGCGGTACCTCAGGCGACGCTCGATGCGACTACCCTGCCGGCGCTGTTCCCGGCGCTTGCCGCGCATGCCGATGTACTTGCCGATCCCACCCGATTGCCGATCCGGATGGAGATCCCTCTCGGCGCGGTTCACCTGGACCTGCAGGTCATCGGCATTCGCAACGCCCAGGGCGAGTATACGGGCGCCATGGCGGTGTGGTCGGACGTGACGGCGCGCACTGCCTTGGTGCGCACGTTCGAGACGAACGTCGCGCGGGCGGTGGGTGAAGTCGGGGCGAAGACGGGTGAACTCGACCAGGCGGCGAACCGCATGGGGGATATTGCGGCGCGCGCGCGCGGCCAGGCCGCCGAGGTTTCCTCGGCTGCCGGCGCGACAAGTTCCGGGGTGCAAACCGTGGCGGCCGCCGCCGAGCAGCTTGCCGCGTCCATCGCCGAGATCAGCCGGCAGGTCGCCGAATCAAGCGCCACTGCCACCCGCGTGGCGGAGGAGGCCCGGCGCACGCAATCGGTTGTTGCGGCACTGGATGAGGGCTCGCAGCGAATCGGCGAGGTGGTCGGGCTGATCAGAACGGTGGCGGCACAGACCAACCTGCTGGCGCTGAACGCGACCATCGAGGCGGCCCGTGCCGGGGACGCCGGGCGCGGCTTTGCTGTCGTCGCCGGGGAGGTGAAGACGCTGGCGACCGAAACCAGCCGGGCCACCCAGGATATCAGCGGCCAGGTCAGCCGGATGCAGGAGGCGATGCAGGAGGCGATCGCCGCGATCGGGCAGATCTCGATCACGATCGAGGGCTCGACCCGCATCGCGGCCGCCATCGCGGCCGCGGTCGAAGAGCAGACCGAGGTGATTGCCCAGATCGCCAGCCAGGCGCAGCAGATGGCGGTGAGCCCGACGGGCGTCAGCAGCAACATGGCGGTCCTGACCGAAGGTGCCAGGCATGTGGATGCCGGGGCCAGCCAGGTGAGGGAGGTTGCGGCCTCGCTGGTGTGCGAGGCCGGGCGGCTGACGACCGAGGTGCAGGATTTCTTCGGTCGGCTGCGCGCGGCCTGAGCCGGTTAACGCCGCGGCTTTGCGTCGTATGTGTTTGCACCTAGAGCGGGGTGGCTTCAGAAGGAGAAGCCATCCCGCTCTAGCCGTTTGTTTGAGCGCGTGATTCAGACCTCCGGCGATCCCGCCTCCGGTCATCACGCGCTAGACGCGGTTCATGGCCTTTCGATGATCAACAGCCCATTTAATCAGGGCAGCAGTACTGCTGACGTTGAGCTTGCCCCTGATTTGCGCGGCGATACTGGCGGAGGTGCGATAGCTGACGCTGAGTTGATCTGCGATTTCAGCCAGAGTTCGACCTTGTCCAAGCAGCTCCAGCACGTCGCGCTCTCTGGTGGAGAGCTCGTGGAAGGGATCGGCGGCAGCATTCGTCGTCCGCAGCGCTAATTTCTCGGCCATCGAGGCAGTCAGGAACGTTCCGCCTCTATCAACCCTCTGGACTGCTTCCAAGAGCAAGTCAGGATCGTCATTCTTGGTGATGTAACCCCTGGCGCCCGCTTCCAGTGCCCGCGCAGCAAATGCCGGATCTTCGTACATACTGAAGATGATGACCTTCGGCGGATGCTCGAGCAACATCAGGGGCTTGAGGAGATCGAGGCCAGTACCATCCGGCAGCCGCAGATCCAGCACAACGACCTGTGGGATAAACTCATGGGCCAGGCGCAGCCCGTCTGCGGCCGTCGTGGCCTCGCGTACCTCGGTCCCCTGCGCGCCCTGGAGCAGGCTACGGCAGCCCGCCCTGACGATAGGATGGTCCTCAATGAGAAGAATCCGCATGCACGGGCTCCACGATGGTTACCAACCCTGGAATCCGGGCCTGCACGATGACACCGCCCGAAGCAGCATTCATGATCTTGAGTGTGCCGCCGAGTTGGCGAACGCGCTCTGTCATCCCCAGCAATCCGAAGCCGTAGCGGAAGCTGTCCGGCAAGCCCTTGCCATTGTCCGCCACGGAAAGAGAGATACACTTGGCGTGGGTTGTGGAGCGGAGGTGGGTGCTTGCCTCTGCCGTGCGCCACTCGAGGCAAATCTCGATGGCTGACGCCTCGGCATGTCGGACGGCATTGGTCACCGCTTCCTGAACAATGCGATACAGCGTCAGGCCCACGGTCTCGGCGGGCTCGTCGAAGCCTTCTGACAGTGCCAACGACCATGTGATGTTTGGATAGCGTGTTTGCCATAGCGCGAGAAGTTGTCGCAACGCCTCGCCCAGGCCCATCTGCTCGAGAACCAAGGGGCGTAATCGATCCAGCATCCGGGAATTCAGCTTCTGGATGCCGTCCGTCAAATCCGTGATCGTGCGCAGATGCGTGCGGACCTGAGCGTTCTGCTGTTTGTCGCCGGAGAGGTCTCTGAGGATGCACGCGGCCTCTGCCCGGATGCCGAACAATGCTGGACCAAATTCATCGTGGAGCTCAGCGGCAAGTTGCTTGCGCTCCTGTTCCTGCACCGAGAGCAGTCGGTCTATCAGGCGGTGGTTATCGGCAGTTACCCGGCCCAGTGACTCCGCCAATCGATTGAATTGTTGGCCGATGCGATGGAGTTCCAGCACTGGTATCGGTTCGATCGGGCGATAGTCCTCCTGCTCCAGGCGATCGAATCCATCCGCCAGAAGCTGGACGGGGCGAAGCGAACATCGCACAATCCAATGGAGGGAGATAACGATCAGAAGGCACAGCATAAAGAGCGTGCCGGAGAAGAGCTCTACCTCTCCCACGATCTCGGCGATCTCGTCCGCGGAATTCGATCGCAATTGCATCTCGCCGACACGTTGCCCCTTCACGGTGACCGGGAAAACCTGCTGCTGGGGTGGCGGAGCCAGGAGCCTTGCCAGCCAGGGTCGCGACCCTGGCAGGTCCTCGCCGATCCGCAGGTGACTGCCATGAAACAGTGTCACGTCCGACGGCACCAGTTCAAACTGCACATGCCGAACCTGTGGGAGGTCGTGCGCCAATTGTTCGAAAGCGAGGGCAGGATTTCCGGCGTCGGCAATGTTGCGCAGCGACGTCAAGGCGAGCTCATGGCCGAGTTCCATTGCAGATGTGACCTCTGCCGTGATCCGGGCCTGGGCATCGAGGAGAACGGTTCCGACGACCGCTATGAGGCCGGCGAGCAGGATGACGGCGGGGATCAGCATCAATTGGCGGCGCAGGGATCGCGGCCGGCTCAGCGCCGGTATCGCCGATTCATTTTCTGCTCCCTGCCATTCCCTCAGTTCCATGGTGTGCCTCAACCCAAAGCTCTGCTCGTGAGGAGTGCAGCAAGAAGCATATCATAGCCTTGAAGGAAGCGCGCTATCGTTCCGAACAAGAATGCAGAGAGTGCAAGACCATCTGCACTTTTTGCAGAAATCGGTGCATTTATTGCAATAGACGAGAAAGCACCGGCCCCGTACATTTGAGCCTTACTTCTCGTTGGTCGGGCGGACGAAGCCTTCCCGGTCTCGTTCCGCCTCGGCTCGAAAGCGGGGCAGCATGTATGGCTGCGTACGCAGCGCCCAACTCAGAAACGCAGTTTAGGAGGAACTCGGTGCGATATCTGTTGGCGGCATGTCTCCTGGGGCTGTTCCTGCCATGCTCGGCATTCGCGCAGGCGCCGAGCACGATCTCCCCCGCCGAAGTCCCTTCCGCGCCAGCGTCGGGTCAAGCCACATCTGCGACGTCATCTGGCTCAGAGTCCGGTGCGACTGTTTTACCACAGGTGACCGTCATCGCGCCGACGCCGCTCCTCGGCTCGGGTGTCGATCGGAACAAGGTTCCATCGCAGAGCCAAGTTTTCTCGAGCCCAGACATCACCTTACAGGGACCACCAAGCTACCTGAATACGCTGCAATACCAGGCACAGGGAGTACAGTTGGACAGCGCCGCCGGCGGCCCATTTCAACCCGACCTGGACTATCACGGCTTTCTTGCATCCCCGCTTCAGGGAACTCCGCAAGGCTTGGCCGTATATTTGAATGGGGTCCGGTTCAACTCGCCATTCGGCGATACCGTGAACTTTGACCTCATCCCGGATAACGCGATCAGTACGATGAACCTCGAGGGGTCCAACCCGGTATTCGGGCTCAATGCGCTGGGTGGCTCGCTCGCGATCCAGATGAAGAACGGCTTCACCTATCATGGGTTCGAGGGCGACGTTTATGGCGGTTCCTTTGGGCAGATCGCCGGCGATTTCCAGTACGGGAAGCAGATCGGCAACACCGCGGTCTATGTCGCCGGCTCTGGGCTGACGGAGAACGGCTGGCGTGATTTTCAATCGTCTGCCCTCAAGCAGTTCTACGGTGACGTGGGCTGGCGCAGCGACCGCGCCGAGGTGCATCTGAACATCGACCTGGCGCAGACGACGCTGCAAGCGCCTGGCACCACGCCTGTGGAATGGCTGGCCGTCGATCCCCGTGCGCAGTTTACCGGACCTAGCCCCATCAATAACAACTTCGCCTTGATCAGTCTGAACGGAAACATCCAGCTCAATGATACGACCTCCCTGCAAGCGGTCGCTTATTATGACTATTTCCTGCAGCGTGTCGGCAACGGGAACGATGCGGACTTCGGGCCATGCAATACGATCTCTGGATTGCTGTGCGAGGTGGGTACGGACGTGATCGCCACCGACCGCAACGGGAACCCAATCCCGGATTATCTGAACGGGGGGCCCTATTCGGATTGGGACAGCGAAACGACCAATACCAACGGCTACGGGGTCTCAGCCCAGATCACCAACCAGAATGAGATATTCAGTCACGGTAATCAGCTCGTGGCAGGGTTGAGCTACGACGGTTCCAGCACGCTGTTCGGCGCCACCACGGGGATTGGCGGACTCGATCCGCTGTCGCTCAATTTCTTCGGGCCTGCGGGCTTTCCCCAGGGGATTATCGTTGACCAGGCAGACGGCACCGACGCGCCGGTGCGCGTCGGCGTCAGCACGGCCTATTATGGTGTATATTTTACCGACACATTCGATATTACCCGGCGGCTGTCGGCGAATGTCGGCGGGCGATTCAATGCCGAGCAGATCGATCTCAACGATGAGCTGGGGACGGCGCTCAACGGCAACCACAGCTACAATCATTTCAATCCGGGCATCGGTCTCACTTATCGGCTGATACCGGCCTTTACCATGTATGCGTCCTACTCCGGTTCAAACCGTGCGCCGACACCGGCGGAACTGAGCTGTGCCAGTCCAACGAGCCCGTGCAGCCTCGCCAATTTCTTCACCGGTGACCCCAACCTGAAACAGGT
>Ga0335074_10014844_pt1 | contig 10927 bp, 11 predicted proteins | sample Lox_Sample_23_FD_206715 | JGI IMG/M metagenome (GOLD analysis project Ga0335074, IMG submission 206715) | Soil microbial communities from Loxahatchee National Wildlife Refuge, Florida, United States - Lox_Sample_2.3 | ecosystem: Environmental > Terrestrial > Soil > Wetlands | place: USA... | reverse complement strand
TTCATCGACGTGGAAGGCGGGCAATCGACGCTGATCGTCGATCCGCAGGGCGAGTCGCTGCTGATCGATACCGGCTGGGACGATTTCAACGGGCGCGACGCGAACCGCATCATGGCGGCGGCGAAAGACGCAGGCATCGACCATATCGACGACCTCGTGATCACGCACTATCACTCCGATCACGTGGGAGGAATCGCGCAGCTCGCGAGCCGAATCAAGATCGGCGCGTTTTTCGATCACGGCCCGACGCGGGAAGATGACACGCGCGCGAATTACGAGACCTACGAGAAGATCGCGGCGGAGGCGAAGCACACGATTGTGAGCCCGGGCGACGAGATTCCGCTGAAGGGCATTCGCGTGCAGGTGATTACATCGGCCGGCAAGGACATCGCCGAGCCGCTGGCGGGTGCGGGGCAGCCGAATCCGCTATGCGCGTCGGAACCGAAGCCGCTGCCCGATCCGGGCGAGAACGCGCAGTCGGTCGGCGTGCTGATTACGTTCGGCAAGTTCCGCTTCATCGATCTCGGCGATCTGACCGATCAGAAGGAACTGGGCCTGGTCTGCCCAAACAATTTGATCGGGACGGTCGATCTGTACCTGGTGACGCATCACGGCACGGCGCATCCGGGCACGGGCGATTCGTCGAACGCTCCGGCGATCGTGTACGCGCTGCATCCGCGCGTGGCGGTGATGAATAACGGCGCGATCAAGGGCGGGCATCCCGTGACGTGGCAGACCGTTCACGATTCGCCGGGGCTCGAAGGTTTCTGGCAACTGCACTATTCGATGGCGGGGGCGGAAAAGCACAACGTGGCCGACAAGTTCATCGCGAATGTCGGCGGAGACGACGAAGGCTACGGGATCAAAGTCACGGCGGAGCCGAATGCCGCGTTCACCGTGACGAACGAGCGGAACGGTTACAGCGTGACCTACAGCCAATAGCGGCGCTTCGCCACGAGCTATTGCTGGAGCAAGGCGAGTTCCTCGGCGAATTCGTCGTGGAGGCCGCGCGGCAGGATCTCGAGTTCGACGATGCGACGCACGAGCGGGAGATTGTTTTTCGCATCGACGTACGCGAGATTCACGTCCGCGATGCTGAGGCCATTCTCGTTTCCCTGAATTCGCTCGATTGGATCGCCCGCGTTTAACATGCCTTCTTCGACGACGGCAAAATAGATCCCGGAACGACGGCTGGCGAGAAACCGCTTGACCATGTCCGGGCGGCCGAAGCGGATCCCGAGCTTGTAACAGGGCATGCGCGGCTGGGTGACTCTTACAAGGGCTTCGCCAATTCGAAACTGGTCGCCGATGCAGGCATTTTCTTCGCTCAGGCCTTCGGTTGTGAGATTTTCGCCGAACATGCCCCAGGGCAATTCTTGTTCCGGGAATTCCTTGCGCCAAAATTCGTAGTGCTCGGAAGGGTAGGCGTACACGGCCTTATTGCGGCCGCCGTGAACCTGGAGGTCGGCTTGCGCGTCGCCATCGAGATTCAGGCGGCGCAGCAGCAAGGGACCTTGCACGGGCGACTTGAAGATGCTGGTGGTGACTTCGCGATCGCCGCAGGGAACCGTGCGCGGCCTGCCGACATTCAGCGAAATGATCCTCACTGGCGGCAATCCAGGACGGCGGCGCCATTGATGCGGTCGCTCTTGAGATCGTTGAGGGCGCGATTGGCGTCGCGCAGCGGGAAAATCTTCACCTGGGTGCGGACGGGAATTTCGGCGGCGGCGCGGAGGAAATCCTCGCCATCCTGGCGCGTGTTGTTGGCGACGCTGCGAATGACGCGCTCCTGATAGAGCAGATTGTAATCGAAAGAGGGGATGGGGCTCATGTGAATGCCGCCCAACACGAGAACGCCGCCTTTCTTCAGAGCCCTCAGCGCGGGGGGAACGAGCTCTCCGGCCGGCGCAAAAATAACCGCGGCATCCAGCTTTTCAGGAGGCTCGTCCGACGCCTCGCCCGCCCACTTCGCGCCGAAATCCAGCGCGAGCTGCTGATGCTTTTTTCCTCGCGTGCAGGCGTAGACTTCCGCGCCCCAGTGCAGGGCCACTTGAACGGCGACGAGCGCGGCCGAGCCAAAGCCGTAGAAAGCGAGCCGGCTGCCGCGCTTGATTCCGGAAAGGCGCAAGCATCGGAAGCCGATGATGCCGGCGCACAAGAGCGGCGCGGCTTGTTCATCGGGAAACGATTCCGGAATCGGATACACGAAGGCCTCAGGCGCGACGGCGTACTCGGCGTAGCCACCGTCGACCGTGTAGCCCGTGAATGTCGGATGATCGCAGAGATTTTCCCGGCCCGAGCGGCAGAATTCGCAGGTGAGATCCGCACTGTGCAGCCACGGGATGCCGACACGCGCGCCGGGCGCGAAGCGGCGCGAGCCGTCGCCCGCCTCTTCGACAACACCGACGATCTGATGGCCAGGAATCACCGGCGACTTGCGCGGCGGCAGCTCGCCCTCAACGACGTGCAGGTCCGTGCGGCAGACGCCACAGGCGTTGACGCGGACGAGGACTTCGCCTTTGCCCGGCCGCGGGCGCGGAACATCCGCAAATTCGAGCGGATTGCTCTCGACCGGCGCGGGCGAACGAAGAATGCACGCCTTCATCGCCCGCTTACCTGGCGGCTTTCGTTTGTGCTTGCGGCTTCAGGCCGGCATCCTCGGCGACTTCGATGGCGATCCCAGCCCAGTCCATATCGCCTCGCCCTTTGGCGATGGCTGCGAGGAAGCGGTCGTGCAGCAGGCTCGCGACAGGCAACGGCATCGAGCTCTCACCGGCCGTCTCAAGAGCGAGAGAAACGTCCTTGGAGCCAAGAACCAGACGAAAAGCGGCGGGCTCGAATTTTTCGCCGGCGATCTGCTTGCCGTAGCCCTGATAAACGGGACACGCGAAGAGCGTCTTGCCGAAAAGATCGGCGACGGCGTTTTTATCGATGCCGTTTTTCTCGGCGAGCACGAGCGATTCGGCGATCGTCTCAATCGCTGAGGCGATCATGAAATTCCCGCACACTTTCACGACGTTCGCCGAGCCCGCATCTTCGCCGAAATCGAAAATGCCTTGGCCGATCGCATCGAGCAGCGGGCGAACGCGCGTTTTGGGCGCCGCTTTGCCCGAGGTGCAAACCCAGAGCTTTTTGGCCGCCGCGGCTTCCGGCCGTCCGAAGACGGGCGACGCAACGTATTCCACGTTGTGCTTGGCGTGCTGCTTGGCGAGGCGGCGTGCGGTGGCCGGCGCGATTGTGCTGACCGATACGTGAATCCCGCCGGGAGCGAGTCTCTCGACGAAGGAGCCAGCCGTGAGGCAGAGCTCGTCGAGAGCGCGATCGTCTGCAACCATGGTGAAAACGATGCCGCCCGGCGTCGCAACGTCCGCGGGATTTTCCACCAGCGTCGCGCCCCTGGCGACGAGAGCCGCGGCTTTCGAGGCCGTGCGATTGTAGGCGCGCAGCGCGTGACCTGCCGCCATGAGGTTTGCGGCGATCGGCTCGCCCATGTTTCCGAGGCCGATGAATCCGATTGATTCCGCCATTTGGTCGCCCTCCCTTTCGAGATCGAAAAATCTATCCAGGAATTCGATGCCGGGCCGCGGTCCCCGGACTGTCTCGACGCTAGCACATTTTTTCGTCGACGGGATGGCGGCTTCGCGCGAAAAAAGTACAAGGCAAGCGCCGCCGGGCTAAGTGGGGTCTGGCGGAGCGACAGAGTTCAAGTTGGGGCGCAGGCATTTGTTATAATCGCGCGCCATGGCCGGGGACCTTTTCAGTCTCGGGGACGCGAGCAAAAAGGGCGGGAAGGGCTCGCCCAGTGAGCCGGCGTTCCGGCCGCCGCGCTACATCGTGATCGAAGGACCGATCCGAGTGGGCAAATCGACGCTGGCGAAAGTGCTGGCCGAGCAGATGCACGCGCGGCGCGTGCTCGATTGCGAGGACAATCCATTTCTCGCCGATTTTTACGACGAAAAGCCCGGGGCGGCCTTTCGCGCGCAGATGTATTTCCTCTACGACCGTCATCGCCGGCTGATCGAAACGCGTCCGGAGGACGATCCCGCGCCAATCGTGAGCGATTTCCTTTTCGAGAAAGACAAGATTTTCGCTTACATCAACCTCGACAACGAAGAGCTGAAGCTTTACGAGAAATATTTCGACATGCTGGCGCCTTCGGTGCCGATTCCCGATTTGACCATCTATCTGCAGGCCAAGCCGGAGGTGTTGCGCAAGCGCGTGTCGAAAAAAGGCGATCCCACGGAGACGGAAATTTCGGCCGAATACGTCGAGGCCGTGGCCAACGCCTACGAGCATTTTTTCTTCCGCTACTCGGCGTCGAATCTGCTGGTGGTCGACACGAGCGAGATCGATTTCGTCGAGCACAATCAGGATTTGCAGGAGCTGCTGCGCCGGTTGAAGCAGCCCGTGAAGGGCACGCAGTATTTTCTACCGCTCGGCCAAGGCTAATTGCATCCCGTCTTCGCACGGGCCGCAATCCTGGCGATCCTCCTCATGCCATTAGTGACGGGATGCGACGAAGCCCGGCGGAAAATCCGCCTTTAGAGGTCTGCGAAGGCTGCGGCTCCGCCGAAAGAGGGAAATAGCCGCAGCGTGATGTCGTTCGGACGTCACGTGAGAGGTAGCGAGGAAGTACCCCACGCTAGTACCTTGCACCTATTGGCCCCGCTCCACGGACGAGGTAGGCTAAGACGAACCGGAGAAATTAAGCCTTGGAACGGAACATGAATTTGGACGGCCACATGAGGGGTTTGACGTCCGAAAGGCCGTCGAAAGGGTGCTTTTATTACGTTGTCAGTCTAGGCTCGACAGACAAAGATCGACGCTACGTGCATTCGGTCGAGAGAGCGAAGGACAAGACTTCTGCTCCAAGAATACGGTTCTCGACCCGCCTCCTTGGGAAACGGTTCAGTTCGCTAGCCGTTTGCCGCTCGTATTGCGACTTCCTCAACAGAGTGGAAGGGCTGCCGGAGTTTGTGGTGGTGATGGAGCCGGCGCCTGCGCCTGCCTTGCAGTCAATTCCCGAGTAAACCCCGTCACGGGACACGGTTCCTCAGAACACGCCAGCGAGATGTGAGATTCAGCGAGCAACTGGGCAAGATATCTGTCCGTCTCCGCCGAGCTTCTGCGCGGCCACTTCACGGCTAATCGGGAGATTGGCGTTTCCAGGAAAGGCAGCGCTAGAAAGGGGAATCCGGGGCGGGCCGCTCGCGGGCAGTCCGCCCCGGACATTGCACGGGGAAAACATCGTTGCCGGCGCGGAAGGCGCGCCGAGCCGCTTAGGCCGCTTGCGACGGACCGGCGAAGCGGTGGCGAAGCTTGCCGAGCGTGCGATTCAGCGGGTGGCTGCGGTGCAAGAACGCGATGACCGGCTCGCGGCGGTTGCCAATCTTCTCGAGGGCGCGGCGAATGCGGAAATCGCGGCCGGCGGAAACCAGTCCCTTTTCGAGGGTGGCGATGGCCTCTTGCGGGCGACCTGCCTGGTGATATACCTCGGCGAGATTGAGGTAGAGCTGCGCGTGGTTGTGGCGCATTCCGAGGGCTTCCTGGCAAAGGGATTCCGCGTCTCCGTAGCGCTTCTCGGCGAGCGCAGCCAGCAGACCCGTATAGGATAGGTAAAACGGGTTCTTGGGCGCTACACCCAGGGCGCGGCGGGCATGCAACAGAGCATCGGTGGCATGCCCGTCGCGAAGATTCTTCAGACATTCTTTGAAGTCGTTCATTCCGGCGTCGGCTGGGGAGGTGGTTCCAATCCAGTGGGACATAAGGTCCTTCCTTGCCCTGTGCACCAAGCTGAGTGACGGGCGAGTGCAGAGTACGCCCGGTGATATTTGGGTGAAATAGGACGGACGGCCAGATTTCGTACCAGTACGTTTTCCTGTACGGATTAACAGGCGAACAGGGATCGTACCGGAAAAGCGGGCCGGGACACGGCGCTAATGGACGAGGTCCGAGGCGAAAACGAGCTGGATGCCGTCCGCGCGGAGACGGGGAATCCCCTCGCTGAGCGCGGCCAGGGTTGCGGGATGGGGGTGCCCGATGGCGATGGCAAAGCCGTCGCGGCGGGCATCGCGGACGGCGAGATCGAGTTGGTCGAGGACGGCCTGGCGCGTGGGCGTGTCGTCGAGAAATACCTTGCGCGACGCGGAGGGCACGCCAACGCTTTCGGCAGAATCGTACGCGACGGTCGCGGCCGTGGTGCGGCTGTCGATGAAATAGAGGCCGCGCTCGCGCAAGGCCGCCATGAGCTCGTTCATCAGCGCCGGATCGGCTGTGGCGCGGGAGCCTTCGTGATTGTTGACGCCGTCCGCGTGAGGAACCGTGGCGAGCATTTCGGCGAGGATCGACTTGACCTGCGATTCATTCATTCCGACGCGAAGCTCGACGGCCTCCGGCTCCGCGCTGCCGGTTTCGGAAACCGCTTCCATCGGGAGATGCAAGATCACGTGTTCGCCGCGACGATAGGCTCGATCGGCCACGTCGGCAGAGAACGGCAGATTCGGCAGGACGGAGGCGGTAAAGGGGAACGGCAGCGCGAGAACGGCGTCGGTGGAGGCACGGTCGCGGCCCAGGTCGTCAATGATGATCGCGAGGCGCGGACCGCCGGGAACGGGCTCCATGGGGGCGCGCGATCCGGCGTTGGCGCCGGCGCTGACGACAATGGAATGGGTGCGTAGGCCTCGAAAGGTGAAGTCGAAGCGCGTTGTTCCGTCCAACGATGTTTTCGAAAACGACAGGCGATGCCGCCGGGCAATCTGCGCGAGCTGCTGGCCGAGCGCGCTCGTTTGCGACGGGTCTTCCGGGGAAATATGGATATCGTCGGCGACGAGCCGGCCATTGCCGCCGTACCACGAGGGCTCAAATTCGGGCCGGATCGCGATCTGCGATTTGCGGCCAGTGACGCGCTGAGCCGCAGCGACGACCTCCGCCGTAACGGCGCGAATCTCCGAGGTAGAAGGGGAGCGCCTCGCGCAGCCGGCGAGCGAAATCGCGAGCGCCGCAATCAGCGCGGCGTGCGCGGCAAACCGTCGATGCCTCAGCAAGGGACAGGAAGCGATTGCAGCTTACGCCGCTTTCTGCGCGGGCGGGGCCTGCAAGATCTGCAGGGCCTTCTTGACGGACGGATCGTCCGGCGAACTCGACGGCGGAGCGGGATTCTGGTCGGTGAGCAACGCGGCATCATCCACCGCGGGCATCACCACGGTCGTAGGAGTGACGCCATCGACCGGAATTTCCTTGCCGTCCGGGGTGTAGTAGTTGGCGACGGTGAGAATGAGGGCCGAGCCGTCGTCGAGCTGGATCAGTTTCTGCTCGGAGGCGACGCCGTAGCTGCGCTGGCCGATGGTTTCGCCGCGATGGTTATCGGCGATGGCGCTGGCGAGGATCTCGGCGGGGCCCGCGGTGCCGTTGCCGATCAGCACGGCGACGGGCTGGGTCCAAACTACTTTCGCGGGATCGGCCGAAGCAACCATGGGCGTGGTGGTCTGGCCCTTGAGGGACGTGATCGTGCCGGACGAAAGGAAAAGCTGCGCGGCCGAAATGCCCTCGGAGTCATCGCCGAAGGCGCTATCGCGCAGATCGAGAATCAGCTTGTGCGCGCCCTGATGCTGCAATTGCACGAGATCTTCGCGCAGCTGCTTGGTGGTGCCGGAGTCGAATTCCGCCATGTGAATGTAGGCCACGTCGCCCTGAATTTTGTCGTCGACGACCTTCGGAGGCGCGAGCTTCTCGAGCGTGACTTCAACATCCTGCGGCTCGGTCTTGCCGCGGCGAATGACGGAGAGCTTCACGACCGTTCCGGGATCGCCGCTCAGCAGCAAATCCGCCTGTTCGATGCCCATTTGGCCGGTGGTGAAGTCGCCGATCTTTTCAATGATGTCGCCGATTTGCAGGTTGGCTTTCTCGGCAGGACTATCGGGCAAGGTGGCAATGACGCTGATGTAGCCGAAACGCTTGGTGAGCGCGACGCCGGCATTCGCTTTGGGGGGGTTGGCGCTCCTCTCCTGATAATCCTTGTATTCGAGGGGGCTGAGGTAGCTCGATTGCGGGTCGAGGGAATCGAGGAGGCCGTGCAGGGCGCCGCTGGTCACTTGATGGATGTCGGGCTGGTCGACGTAATCGCGCTGGATGTGATCGAGGACCTCGCCGTAGACCGTCAGGGCTTTGTAAGCCTTGTCATCGGACGACCGGCCGCGCACGTATCCGACCGCAACGAATCCAAAAACGACCGCCGACAGCACGATGACAATGTTGCGAGTGACTGAACTCATGCCCGTTCCTTTTCCCGCCCCTGTGAGATTGGCGCCGCCACGCCGGCGACGAAGCACCATTATAGCAGGGAAGCCGGGTTGTTGCGGCGCACTCTCCAACGACCTAGTTCCCACAGAGCGAAGAGCAGGATTCCGGCCTCCAAAGTCACAAAACCCAGGGCCAGCAAATTGCGAACGAATCCGAATGCGATGAGCAGCGGCACGACGAGCAGAGCCGAGGTGACTAGGAACAGTACCTTATGCTGCTTGGTTGGTTTTTTGCCTCCGTTCCGCTTGTATCGCGAGTCCGTCATCGCACCCCACACCGCCAAAATGAGCAGGACGACGTCAGTCGGGGTCGCACCCATAACGATTCCCCTTACTTATGGGCGAAGGTGTGCCGAGGGACGGCGATGTCGGAGATGGGCGCGGCGGCGGTGACATAGGTCTGCGACATGCGATCCTGCCACGTGAAGCGATCCTCATCCCATAGCGCCCAAGCGAAGCCGAGCATGAACGTAGCGCCGGAGAGAATGTATCCGAAGCTGCGCCACAGGAGCTGACGCGTATCGGGCAAGCTTCCGTCGAGGCGAACGATCGTCAGGCTGCGAAGCTGCATTCCGGGCGTCGCGCCCGCGAGCGTGGTGAACAGCGCGAAATAGAGCGCGTAGAAGAGATAGCCGACGATGAAGTAAACGACCGCGTCCATCTTGTCGACTACGATTTGGCCGCCCAGCGAGCGGAACAGACCCAGAAAACCGGCCAGCGTCAACGCCAGGAAGATGCCATCGACAAAGCCGGCCCATCCGCGCTCGGCGCAGGTTGCCACCGGGACGAGCGCCGTTTGGGGGCGCGCCCGGTCGCCGGGGCCGTCCGCGAAATCGAGTTCGGGCTGAATGCAAATATCGACGCGCTCATTGGCACGCTGGCGCGCCGCCGGGCGCATGCGTTTTCGTTCGCGCGATTCTTTCTCGGCCGAAGGCTCGGCCGCAGATTCCGGCGCGTGCTCGACTGTGGGATCTGTCCGGACGCGAACGTGCGCGGCCCGGCGCCCGTGGCGGAACGGCAGCCCTGATTGGGATTCGTCGTCGGGGCGCGGCCGGCCGTGGCGCGTACGATATTGTTCGAGCCGCCGGGAGACCTCGCGGCGCCATTCAGGCTCGGAATCATCCTCGAGAGACACCTCGCCAGAGGCGACGGGTTGAAGGACGTCCTCTTCTTCCGTAAGGGGAACTTCGCAAAACGAGCAGTACTGGCTGTCATCCACCAGCAGCGCTCCACACTTCGAGCAGATTCTTATCACTGGTATGTTTTGCGCCGCGGAGATTCCAGTGTCGGAACGTTGAAGATCATAGCACGCGCCGCGCAGGCGCAACACCCGCTCTTAAGCTTCGCATGCGACGTATGAGGCAACGCGCGCGGAAGGTCCTTATCGGGCAGGAGCGATCGGTACCGGTTGCGGCGCGCCTCGCAGCACGACGAATCGTTTGGGTTCGCAACATGCCGAGCCCAGGCGGACCAAATCGCGCTGCATCTGCGGCAGGCTTTTCAGGTGTTCGAGCGCGGCGCGCAAAATATCGGCGGCCGCAGGCTCGCGCGGCATGACGAGGCGATAGTGCATCCATCGCCCGTCGCGTCGCGCCGCAACGATGCCAGCGCGGCGCAAATAGGCGAGATGCCGCGAGACCTTTGGCTGGCTGATTCGCAGGATTCCCACGAAATAGCAGACGCACACCTCGCGCTCGGCGATCAGATTGAGCAGGCGGAGGCGAGTGGGATCGGCGAGGGCGCGGAAAAGAAGATCGAGGGACCTGCTATCGGAGTGGATTGGGGCCGCCACGAGCGGAGTATAACATATTCGCCTTGACATATGTAACGCGGAGCGCCTAAGCTTCACATATGCGGACAGGCGCATATGTGAGGCACACGATGAAAAGCGATCCGGCAACGGTACGGGTATTGAAGGCTCATCTGGCGATCAACGTTCGAAGCGTGCCCAGGAGCGTTGAGTTTTACCGGGCAATGTTTGGAATCGAGCCATCGAAGGTGCGGCGGGGCTACGCCAAGTTCGACGTGGCAAATCCTCCGCTCAATTTCACACTGAATGAAGCGCCGTTTGCCGAGCGCGGGGCGCTTTCCCACATGGGCATCCAGGTCGGCTCGACGGACGATGTGCTCTTCATGCGCGAGCGATGGGTTCGCGAAGGACTGGCTCCGCGCGACGAGATGAAAACAGAGTGCTGCTACGCGCGCCAGGACAAGGCGTGGGTCCACGATCCCGATGGCAACGAATGGGAGGTTTTCGTCGTCCTCGAAGACAACCTGCCCGAAAAGAGTGCGGCGGTGCGATCCTGCTGCGGACCCGAATGCTCCGCGCCCACCGAGGGGGCGAAGGGATAAATGGCTCCTCACCGGCGCTATAACGTGCTCTTCCTCTGCACGGGAAATTCATCGCGTTCGATCATGGCCGAGGCGATTCTCAACCGTAAGGGCCGTCCGACCTTTAGCGCGTATAGCGCGGGGAGCCACCCGACAGGGCGTGTCCGCCCGGAAGCGATTAAGCAGATCGAGCTGGCGCACCTGTCAACCGATGGCCTGCGGAGCAAGAACTGGGACGAGTTCGCCAAGCCGGGCGCGCCGCAAATGAATTTTGTCTTCACAGTCTGCGACAGCGCGGC
>Ga0335074_10014842_pt1 | contig 10928 bp, 12 predicted proteins | sample Lox_Sample_23_FD_206715 | JGI IMG/M metagenome (GOLD analysis project Ga0335074, IMG submission 206715) | Soil microbial communities from Loxahatchee National Wildlife Refuge, Florida, United States - Lox_Sample_2.3 | ecosystem: Environmental > Terrestrial > Soil > Wetlands | place: USA... | reverse complement strand
CGCGGTGGTGGCGGCGCCGATTATGATATGGATCGCGACCCTCGGGCTGGCGGTGTCGGAAGGGCAGGGCCATACGGATTTCGTGATCGCGATCGTGCTCGCCGCCGCGGTCTGGCCGGTCTATGCCGTCTGCTGCCGGCGCTACGGCGGCGTAGCCTAGCCGGCGCATCGATGCGGTCAGCGCGCGCGGCGATGCTGGTGATTATAGAGATCGAACAGCGCGAACCCGGCGATCACCAGCGCGTGCGTGATCTTGCCCGAAGCGATCAGGCCCGCGACCTGCTTCTCGGCCACCATCACGACTTCGATCTCTTCGTCGGCTTCGGGCTCGGGCTCGCCGGACACCCGCGCGTCGAGGGCGAGGAACGTATAGCACCAGTTGGGCTGGATCGCGGGATTCGGATGCACCCGGCCCAATGAGACGATGCGCCGGGAGTCATATCCGCATTCCTCGCGCATCTCACGCCGCGCCGCAGCTTTGGGCGTCTCGCCCGGATCGACCATCCCGCCCGGGATCTCCAGCGTCAGATCGCTGATGCCATGCCGCCACTGGCGGATGAAAACAATTTTGCCCTCGGCAGTAAGCGGAATGATATTCACCCACGCCGGCGCGTCGAGCACGTAAAAATCGCGCGTCCCGCGGCTCGCATGAAGCGAGCGATGCCGCGAGATATTGAAGATGGGGGTGGTTACCAGCCGTTCCTCTTTCAGGATGTTCCACTTGCCGACCTTCACACGCACCTCCGCCCAGATAAAAACTACGCTCGATGGAAAGATCGATGAGCCTGCATGAACTCGCGCTGCATCGTCAGCCGAACAGGCGCCGATATTCGATCGCTGGGCAGCGATCCATCACGACCGTGAGGCCGGCGGCTTGTGCAGTTCGCGCCGCCTCGAAGTTGACGACCCCAAGTTGGCACCAGAGAACTCGCACGCCGGGCTTGCGCACCGCTTGGGCGGCGATCGCCGGCAGATGCTCGGGCTGCCGGAAGACGTCGACCATCTCGACCGGCTCCGGAATCGCGAGCAGATCCGGATAGGCGCGCTCGCCGAGCACCCCGATCAATGCATCGGACGGGAGCGCCGGATTGACCGGGATCACGCGGAAGCCCTTGTCGCGCAGCAGCTTCGCGATCATCAGGCTGTCGCGCGCGGGCTTATCCGAGCATCCGACCACCGCCACCGTGGTCGGGCGCGAGAGAATCGCGCGGATTTCGTCATCGGACGGATTGAGAAACTCGTACGGCGCCATCTATTCCCCGCTCAGTAGCCGGTCGACGACTCGCGGGACCAGCCGCTTGATCTCCTCGCAGCAGATCGAGAAAGCCTCATTGCCTTGCTCGACCGGGTCAGCGATATCGCCGCTTTCGCCGGCGAAGCTCTTCAAGGTCTCGAGCGTCGGAATGCGCGCCTGCGCAAAGCGGGTGCGAAGTTCGCCGGCCTGGGCCGAGGTCATCGCGAGCACCAGGTCAGCCTGCGCGAGCAGCTCCGGATGGCGTTTCAGATCGGTCGAGGTCAGCTCATCGTGGATCGCGATGCCTTCGCTCCGCAGGACCATCCGCGTATCGAGCGAAACCAGCGCGCCATCACGGGCATAGGCGGCGATCCCGGCCGAGCGCACGGCGATCCGATCTGCTGCGTCGCGGGCGCGTAGCTCGCGGAGCAGCAGATGTTCGGCGATTACACTGCGGGCAGTGTTGGCCGCGCAAATCAGTAGCACGGAGCGAAAGCGCGGCGGAAGATGGCTCGCGCCATCGGCGTCGTCAGGCACCGTCACCGGCCTAATGCGATTGTTCCGCGCCCTCGGCCATCGCTTCGGACATGCTCTCTTTCTTCGTCAGCCCTTTGGCGAGCTCCTCTTTGAGGCGCGCTCCCAGAGCGACCGGATCCCAAACCGCGCCGCGCTGCTGGACCTTGGTGACCGAGTGCCAGCCCTGCATCAGCCAGACCGTGCCGATTCCGGCGCGGAAGACTTCGCCGTGGACGTCCTTGGCATCGTCGCTCGCGAGCCAGCATACCACCGGCGCGACGTGGGCGGGACTGTGCGGGTCGAGCTGATTGGGCTTCGCTTCGCCCATCACCGCTCCGATCTGCGGCGTCGCCTCGACCGTCATCCGGGTGCGCGCCAGCGGCGCCACCGCATTGACCGTCACGCCGTAGCGATGCAACTCGTGATCGAGAATGATCGCCATCGCCGCCAGCGCCGCCTTGGCCGCTCCGTAATTCACCTGGCCGGCATTGCCGAGCAGCCCCGAATCCGAGCTGGTGTTGATGATGCGACCGTTCAGCAGGTTGCCGTTCTTGTGCTGCTCGCGCCAATACGCCGAGGCGTGGCGCGCCATGTTGAACGAGCCCTTGAGATGCACCGCGATCACCGCGTCGAAGTCCTCCTCGCTCATGTTGAAGATCATCCGATCGCGCAGGATGCCGGCGTTGTTGACCACAATATTGAGCTTGCCGAAGTTGTCGAACGCGCATTCCAGGATGCGCTTGGCGGCTTTGAAATCGGTGACGCTTTCGTAGTTTGCGACCGCTTCGCCGCCGGCGTTGCGAATCTCCTTGACTACATCCTCGGCCGGCGAGCGCGATTGTCCGGTGCCGTCGAAATGGCCGCCGAGATCGTTAACCACGACCTTCGCGCCCTGTTTTGCCATCAGCAGCGCTTCTTCGCGGCCGATCCCGCGGCCCGCGCCGGTAACGATCGCAACTTTTCCGTCCAATAGTGCCATTGCCTGGGCTTCCTTTTTGCCGAATCTCGAGAAAACCTTCTCAACGTCGGGTCAAGTTCTGGATAGACTCGCGGAGCCCTCCAAGTCAAGGCAGCGCGCGAGGCTCGCGCCCCATCGCGACCCGATGATCACGCGCGGCGCGCGGCCGCCGCTGCGGCCTCGTCGAGCTTGCGCGCCTCGGCGGCGACGCGGCTATGAAAGCGCCCGTAGCTGAAATAGATCACGAATCCGATCGCCATCCAGATAACGAACCGGACCCACGTGATCAGCGGCAGGCTCGACATCAAGTAGCCGCAGAACAGCGCACCGAGAATCGGCACCAGCGGAACCAGCGGCGTGCGAAACGGCCGCCTGAGATCGGGTTCAGCATGACGCAGGATCCAGAGACCGAGGCATACCAGTACGAAGGCGAACAGGGTGCCGATATTTGTCAGCTCGGCGATGTCCTGGATCGGCAGCAGCGCCGCCGCAATCGCCACCGCGATGCCGGTCAGAATCGTCGGGACGTAGGGAGTCTTGAAGCGCGGATGCACGCGGCAGAAGGCCGGCGGCAGCAAACCGTCGCGCGAGATGGCGTAGAAGATGCGCGATTGCCCGAGCAGCAACACCAGCAGCACCGAGGTCAATCCGGCCACGGCGCCGAGCGAGATGATTCCGGAGAGCGCGTGCAGTCCGCGCAGCACGAAAGCCGAAGCCAGCGGCGCGTTTATATCCAGCATCCGCGGCGGGACCATTCCGGTCACGACCGCCGCGACCGCGACGTAGAGCACCGTGCAGACGAACAGCGAGCCGAGAATCCCGATCGGCAGATCGCGCATCGGGTCAACGACTTCTTCGGCGGCGGTCGAGACCGCATCGAAACCGATGTAGGCGAAGAAAATCACCGCCGCGCCCTTCATCACGCCACCCCATCCGAACGGCGCGAACGGCGTCCAGTTGGCGGGCCGAACATAGAAACCGCCGACCACGATCACCATCCCGATTACCAGCAGCTTCACCGCCACGATCAGCGAATTGAAGCGCGCGCTTTCCGAAATCCCCACATACAGGATTCCCGACACGATCAGCACGATCAGCAGCGCCGGCAGATCGATAATCGCGCCCGGCGCCGAGCCCGGCGCATGGGTCAGCGCGACCGGAAGATGAATCCCCACGCCTTCGAGAATCACCCGCAGGTAACCCGACCATCCGACCGCCACCGCGGCCGCGCCGACCGCGTATTCGAGCACCAGGTCCCAGCCGATAATCCAGCCGACCAGCTCGCCCATCGTGGAGTAGGCGTACGAGTAGGCGCTGCCGGCGACGGGGATCATCGAGGCGAACTCCGCGTAGCACAGCGCCGCCATCGCGCACGCGAAGCCCGATACGCAGAACGAGAGCATCACCGCAGGCCCGGCATACTTGCTCGCCGCCACTCCCGTCAGCACGAAGATGCCGGCGCCGACGATCGCGCCGATTCCGAGCGCCGTCAGATCGAGCGCCCGGAGCGCGCGCTTAAGGCCGCCGGGCGTGGCTGCCTCGTTCATCAGCATCGCCACGGGCTTGCGCCTGAAAATCTGCGCTCTCAGTTCAGGCTTGGTATCGCTCATTCGGCTGGATCGCGGCCGGGCTTGATAGTCCGTGAGGAATATCGAACCGGCGCGTGCCGTTCAACAGGGGCTCCTTTTCGGATGCGATCGACCGGCGCGCCCGCTCACTACCACGCCTGGTAGCCGCCGTCGACCGCGATCGTCGAGCCGGTCACGTAGCTCGCCGCCGGACTGGCAAGAAAAATCACCGCGCCGCGAATCTCCTCGGGCTGTCCGAGCCGCGCCATCGGCGTGAAGGTTTCCATCCGCTCGCGCCACTTGGGCTTCGCGATTCCGCCGGCAGTCGCCTCAGTCGGAATCCATCCGGGCGCGATCGCATTGACCAGAATTCCATAGCTCGCCCATTCGATCGCAAGCTGACGCGTGAGATTCGCCAGCGCGCCTTTGGCCGCGGTATAGGAAGCGAGCCGGTAGACGGCGCTGCCGTGCGCGGCCAGCACCGAGGTGATGTTGATTATCCGCCCGGGCCGTCTCAGCTCGATCAGGCGTGCAGCGATTTTCTGCGACAGCACCATCGGCGCGGTCAGATTGGTCGCAATCGTCGCGTCCCATTGCTCGCGCGGAAACTTCTCGGCCGGGCCAGTGGGCGAGATACCGGCGTTGTTGATCAGGATGTCGATTTCGCCGAGCTCCGACCGGATACGCGCGAGCGCGCGGTCGAGGCCCTGATCGTCGGTGACGTCGCAGCCGATCGCGAAGCTCCGCACCCGATACTTTTCGCGCAGCTCGGCCGCCAGCGCCTCGACCCGGTCGGCGCGCCGCGCAACCAGGGCAACGTCGGCGCCGCCAATCGCGAGCGCATGACCGCATTCGACGCCCAGCCCGGAGGAAGCGCCGGTGACGAGTCCCACATGGCCGCGCAGCGAGAATAGCGAGTCGAGCGAATCCATCGGCGGCTCAGCGAGCCAGCGCCTCACCCGCGGCCGCACGCGCCGCGTCGATCGCGCGGCCGATATCGGCCGCCTCGATCCCATAATGCGTTACGGCGCGAAAGACGGTTGCATTGCGCGGCGAGATCAGGACGCCGCGTGCCCTGAGGGCGGCCTCGAAGCGCGCGGCGGGCGGCGCGCCGCCGGCGACCTCAAAAAAAACCATGTTGGTACGCCGGCGCGCGCGTTGCACGTCGAGGCCGCTAATCTCCGCGAGCCCGTCGGCCAGCGCCTGCGCGTTGCGATGGTCGTCGGCGAGCCGCTCGACCATGGTTTGGATCGCGACGATTCCGGCCGCCGCGATTATCCCCGCCTGGCGCATCCCGCCGCCCAGGGTCTTGCGAATCCGGCGCGCCCGCTCGATGAACGATCGGCTGCCGCAGAGCAGCGATCCGACCGGCGCCGCCAGTCCTTTCGAAAGGCAGAAGGAAACCGTATCGGCATAGCCGGCGATCGTGCTCGGGGTGGTTTCCAGCGCCAGCGCGGCATTGAAGATACGCGCGCCATCGAGATGCACCGGCAGCGAACGCCGGCGCGCCAGCTCGGCGACCTTCGCCATGTGAGCCAATGGCACCGCCTCGCCACCGCATCGATTATGCGTGTTTTCGATCGTCACCACGGCGGGCTCCGCAAAATGCGGGTCGCCGGGAAGTTCCAGCTCGGCCCGCAGCGCATCGAGATCGAGTTCGCCGTCGGGCGTATTGGGAATTGGCGTCAGGATGACTCCGCCGAGCGCCGAAGCACCACCGCCCTCATAAAGATTGCTGTGCGAGAGCGCCCCGGTCAGCGCTTTGGTGCCGCGCGGGCAATGGGCCAGCAGCGCAATCAGATTGCCCATCGTGCCGCTGGCGACCAGCAGCGCCGCTTCCTTGCCGACGGATTCGGCGGCCAGCGTCTCGAGACGGTTGATAGTGGGGTCTTCGCCGTAAACGTCGTCACCCAGCTCGGCCCGCCCGATCGCCTCGCGCATCGCGGCCGTCGGCAGAGTGACCGTATCGCTTCTGAGATCGATCACGGTCACCGATGCCACCCGCTTGGTCAGGCTGGAAAAATCGCCTTGACGACTTCGTCGATCGCGCGCTTGCTCTCAGCCTCGTCGGTCAGCGACCAGGTGACCGCCACTGTCGCGGCGCGTTGAGGCGTGATGCCCTGGCCGATCAGCTCGCCGGCATAGATCAGCAGCCGGGTCGAGACGCCTTCCTCGAGGCCTGAGGCTTTGAGATTGCGGACTTTCTCGCCAAGCAGCGCGAGCTGGCCCGCCATATCGGCGTCGAGACCGGCCTCGTGCCCGATGATGGCAGTCTCCTTGTCCGCCGGCGGGTAGTTGAATTCGATCGTCACGAAGCGCTGGCGCGTGGAATGCTTCAGATTCTTCTGGATGCTCTGGTAGCCGGGATTGTACGAGATGCAGAGCAGGAAGCCGGGATGGGCCTGCAGGGTCTCGCCGCGCTTTTCGATCGGCAGGATGCGCCGATGGTCCGAGAGCGGGTGGATCAGCACGGTGGTGTCCTTGCGCGCCTCGACCACCTCATCGAGGTAACAGATCGCGCCGCGCCGCACCGCCTGCGTCAGCGGACCGTCGACCCATACGGTCTCATCAGCCTGGATCAGGAAGCGTCCCACCAGGTCGCTGCCGGTCAGATCTTCATGACAGGCGACCGTGATCAATTCGTTGGGACCGTTGGGCTCTTCGGCGAGCTTATGCGCCATGTGCTCGACGAAGCGCGTCTTGCCGCATCCGGTAGGCCCCTTGAGCAGCACTGGTAATCGCGCCCGGTAGGCGGCGGTGAAGATCTCGACCTCGTCACCGACCGGCAGATAATAGGGCGCATTCTCGGGACTCAGATGGCGGACTTCGGGCGTGTCATGAGTGCCGAGGCGGGTATCGAAAGTTTTGAGATGAATAGGCATCGTCGCTCTTGCGGAAATCCTTGGCGTGATTCTAGGGAACGCGCCGCGAACCTTTCAAGCGCTGCGAGTGCGCGGCGCCGGACGAATTACTGCTCACCGATGCGTCGTCCTACCAGTTGAACTCCGCCCGGCTGGTCTTTGACCGAATAACCAAGCTCATTGAGCCTATCACGCAATTCATCCGAACGCTTGAAGTCCTTGGCCGCGCGCGCCGCCTGCCGTTGATCGATGAGCGCCTGAACTTCCGGCGCAAAAGTCTTCCGGCCCACAATCATTGACTCACGCCGCTCACGGAGCTGGAGCCCAAGCACATCATCGAATTTGAGCAGCGTCCGCCAGATGCTTTTATCGTTGCGCGTGTACGCCTCATGTACTAGCTCGAGTGCCACCGCCAAAGCGCGCGGGGTATTGAGGTCGTCAGCCAGTTCGGCAGCGAATTTCTCTTCGTATGCGGCTACCCATTGGGCATCAGGCTCAGCGAGTGCCTCTTCGGGCAAATCGGAAGCGAACTCCCAGAAATATACGAGATTCTTCTGCGCGCCGCGCACCGCTTCCAGGCTGAACGCGAGTTCCGATCGATATTTCGCGCCGAAGCAGAACAGCCGGAAGGCCAGCGGGTCGATCGCTTCTTTCACCAGATCGGAAACCAGCGGGAACTTGCCGGCGCTCTTGCTGATCTTCGCCCCTTCCATCCCGACCAGAAAGGCATTGTGCACGAAGTAGCGGACGAACGGCTGGCCGGTGGCGCTTTCGGACTGCGCGATCTCGTTCTCGTGATGAATCGGAATATGGTCGAGGCCGCCGGTATGGATATCAATCGTCTCGCCCAGGTACTTCATCGACATCGCGGAGCACTCGATATGCCAGCCCGGATAGCCGCGCCCCCACGGACTGTCCCATTGCATTAGATGGCCGGGCTGATCCAGCACCCATAATGCGAAATCGTGCGGGCTGTGCTTGTCGGTTGAATGTTCGAGACGCTGGCCGGCATGCTGCTCGTCGAGGCTCTGGCGCGAGAGCCGGCCGACTCGTGCAGCGCCACGCCATTTCTCGACATCGAAGTAGACGCCGCTCGGCGCGACGTAAGCGTAGCCGTGCGCGATAATCTGCTCGATAAGCGCGAGCATGTCCGGGATGTGATCGGTCGCGCGCACGAATGATCCCGGCGCCGGCACGTTCGGCAACTCGATGTTAAGCGCCGTCAGATCGCGCCGGAATTGGTCGAGGTAGAAGTCGGCTATCTCGCGCGGCGACTTACCCTGGGCGCGCGCGGTCTTCTCGATCTTGTCTTCGCCCGCATCTTCATCCGAGGTCATATGCCCGACGTCGGTCACGTTCATTACGTGATGCACTTGGTAGCCGTGAAAGCGGAGCGCGCGCTTGAGCGTATCGACGAACAGGTAAGCCCGCATGTTGCCGAGATGCTGGGGCAGGTACACGGTCGGGCCGCACGAGTAGAGCGTCACCGCCGGCGGCTTGAGCGGGTCGAATCGCTCGACCCGGCGGGTGAGCGTATTGAAGATGCTAAACGGTCGCATCGATAGCACGCCCAGACAGGATGAGCGTTCGGCGGGCGGCGTTCAATCGGAGCCGGCGTTCGAGGGCGTGGCCCGGCGCTTGGGCTGAGATCGATAACGCGCCGTCGCAATCCGCTTGTATTGCCATTCGGCCAGCCGGGCGAAACCGGGCGCGTACCACAGATAGGCAGCCAGCCCGGTGATGCCCGACTGGCGGCGCAGGATCTCATTGATCGCGCGGGCCCCGCGAAAAACCCTTCCGCGATCGTCAACCACGTGCAGCTCGCGCATCAGGTCTTTCCGATCGAGGCCCGGAAAGGTCGCGGCTACCGCCTGGTCGTGAAGGTTGAGCAGGTCGATTTCACCCGAGTTATCGAATTGGCGCACCGCCTGAATCATCGCGCAGCAAAGATCGCAGGCGCCATCGTAAAGCACCGCCAAACGTCCGGTCGCAGCGCGGCTGGCAGCTTCAATCCGAGTGGCGGACATGCGGGAAAGCCCGGCTGCTTCTAGCGCTGCGACCAGCGCGGATTTGCGCTCTCCCGTTTGCGCTTGAGATTCTCGTTCGCGATACGCCATTCGTAGCCGTCAAGCAACGAGCGCCATCCGGCCTCGACCGAATTGGTCGAGGTCGCCAGCGTGGTCCACGAAAGATTGCCGTCGGAGAATTTCTTGATCGACACGACCTCGGCTTCAGTGGATTCGCCCGCCGCGTGGGAATAGGTCTCGGTGACGCGCACCTGTTCGAGATACGGGAAATGTTTGAGCAGCGCTTTGCGCAGCGCGAGATCGAGCGCATGCACGACGCCGACGCCGCGTGCCGCGCCGGTCTCCTCGGTATTGCCGATATGAATCACCACGGTCGCATCGATGGTCATGCGGCCTTCGTAGTTATCGTCAATCACTCGGCGCCGCACCACCTCGAAGGGCGCGATGTAATCGGCTGCACCGCGCAACTCCTGGAGCTCGCGCGAGGCCTGCGGCGCTTCGGTTTCGTGAAAAATCGATTCCTGCCGAGTTCCCATCGCAACGCCCTACTTAGATTATCGTAGCGTGTGAGCGGACTTTCAAGGCAATCAAACAACGTCGTCGCCCGGATATCCATAGGATTAGGATCCCGCCGGGCACGCACCTACATCGCGAGTCCACCGTCGACCTGGATCACCGCGCCGGTGATATAGCCGGCGGCGGCCGAAAGCATGAACGCCGCCACCGGTGCGACGTCTTCGATCCGGCCGAAACGGCCCAGCGGGATCAGATTCTGCGCCGCGGCGCGATGTTCCGCGGGCAGCGCCGCCGTCATGTCCGTCTCGATAAAGCCCAGCGCGAGCGCGTTGACGCGCACGCCGTGCCGCCCGACTTCCTTGGCAAGGGCCTTGGTCATCCCGATCAGTCCGGCCTTCGAAGCCGAGTAATTTACCTGCCCCGGCATCCCGACCAACCCGCTGATCGAACTGATGTTGAGGATCGCGCCGCGCTTGGCCTTCATCATGTTGAACACCGCGGCGCGCGAAAAGTTGAAGGCCCCGGTCAGATTGGTGCGGATCACCTCCGACCAATCCTCCTCGGACATCATCATGATGAGCTTGTCGCGGGTGAGCCCGGCGTTATTCACCAGCGCGTCGATTTTCCCGAAGCTCTGCTTGACCTCGTTCACCATCTCGCGAACCGCTTTGAGATCGCCCGCATCGACCTTGAAGGCGAGCGCCTTGACGCCCAGCGCCTCGAGCTCGCTCTTCAGTTGCGCGGCCGCCTGATCGCTACGCAAATAGTTGAAGGCGACGTGGCCGCCGCAGCGCGCGATCTCCAGCGCTATCGCGCGTCCGATACCGCGGCTCGCACCGGTCACGATCGTGCCCATCCCGTCGAGGTACTTCACGATTTTCTTTCTGTCATGATAACGCTATGCAGCGCTAGCCCGCGATCACGATCATGCTACGTGCGAGCAACCGAGAGAAATCCAAGAGGATCGAGGACTGGCTCGATCGGTGACTGCTAAACGATTTGGAACGCTGATGGACGTTTAGGCGCTGAACGACGAGCCGCATCCGCAGACCCGGCTGGCCCGGGGATTATCGAAACGGAAGCCGGCGTTATGCAGTCCTTCGACGTAATCGAGCGTGGTGCCGGCGACGTAGGGAATCGAGAGTTCATCGACGAGCACCTTCAGGCCGTCGATTATCGTGACGGCGTCGCCTTCTTTCTGCGCATCGAAGTTGAGCGTGTACTGAAAGCCGGAGCAGCCGCCGCCGA
>Ga0335074_10014841_pt1 | contig 10928 bp, 8 predicted proteins | sample Lox_Sample_23_FD_206715 | JGI IMG/M metagenome (GOLD analysis project Ga0335074, IMG submission 206715) | Soil microbial communities from Loxahatchee National Wildlife Refuge, Florida, United States - Lox_Sample_2.3 | ecosystem: Environmental > Terrestrial > Soil > Wetlands | place: USA: Florida... | reverse complement strand
GCGCTCGCCGAGGAGCAAGGTTTCATTGGAGTTTGCGTCGTTCTGCTTCTGTATCTGGGTTTGATTCTGCGCCTGGTGGACAACGCGCAGAAAGCGAAAGACAAGGCCGGCATGTACGTCGTGATGGGAGTGACGGCCATTCTGGGTTTCCACGTCTTGGTCAACGCTTCCATGGTGATCGGCGATATGCCGGTTACCGGCATCCCGTTGCCGCTGATGAGTTACGGCGGTTCGGCAACGGCTTTTGTGTTTCTGGCTTTGGGTCTGGTGATGAACGTCCGCATGCGGCGCTTCGTCAACTAGCCCCGCTCCGATTTGTCGGAATGAGTATCAAAGTTATAGGTGGCGGCGCTGACTCGGCCCGGGCGTTTTCGGCGAGAGCTCGCCGCACCCAGTGCCCCGCGTCCCGGCCCTTCGGGAACGGGGAATTCAGCATCGTTCGAAGGACGCATCGAGTGGGGAAAGTCCATCCGAAAAACTTGGGTTCTTTCCTGGGCGGCCCGTCGTGGCACGTCGAAGGCGCAGCCTTCCCCCACGCCGGCTCTGGCGCACGCGAAGTTTTCTTGCGCCGCCGCACTCGCATGCTCCACGAGGAGTTTCTAAATGTCGAAGGAAATGGTTATCTCCGCGAACCCGCACGAGACGCGGGTCGCGATTCTCGAAGAAGGACAGCTTTGTGAGTATTACGTCGAGCGTGAAAAGGAATTCGCACTAGTCGGTAGCATCTACAAAGGCCGTGTAACGCGCGTGCTGCCAGGCATGCAGTCGGCCTTTGTCGAAATCGGCCTCGATAGCGACGCTTTCCTCTACGTCACCGACTTCCTCGAAGGCATCGAGGAGTTCGATGAGCACGTCGCCACGACCGCCGAGGAAAAAATTCACAAAATGGAGGAGCAGGGCGGCCAGGTTTTCCCGGCGAGTGCCGCGGCTCCCGCGCTCGAGCCCGCGGACGTCGAAGCGGCTCCGGCTTCGCTTGTCGCGCCATCCGAAGAATTTGCATCCGATCGCGCGGTTCCGTCGGCGCCCATCGCGCCCCCGCCTCCGCCGCCCGTGCTCAACACCGCTTCCCCCGATCGCCCGCAGTTCGAAAGCCGCTCACCCCGCCCGGATCGCGGAGGACGCGACTTCGGCCGTCGCGGTGGACGCCGCGGAGGACGCTTTGGCCGTCGCGATCGAGGTGGCCGCGGTGGCGGCGGCGATCGCCGCTATGGCCGCGAGCTTCCCCCGTCGAAATACGCTTCGCCTCGTCCGCATGAAGATCAGTCGAGCGAACCCGCTCTGCCTTCGGATTACGTTCCCATCATTCTTCCCGGCGAGTCTCTCGCAAAATACAAGGAGAAGCCGCCCTCGGCAGCGCCGCTTGCTCCTGCCGAAGAAAATGTTTCGGCCGCCGAGACGCAAGTCGCCGCACCCGAGGCATCGGCCACAATTCAAGAGCCGCCCGCGCGAAGTTTTTCCGAGCCTGTTGTGGAAGCCCCGCGCCCCGCTCGCTCCGACTATCGCCCTTCGAGCTCCGGCCTCGAGCCGCTTCCGGGTGAATCGCTTGCGAAGTGGAAGCACGTGGAGCCTACGGCCGCGCAAACAGTCGCCGCGCCCGAAGCGCCCGAGGTAATCGAAGACATCGAGCCGGCTCTCGAAGAGCCGGAAGAAGAGGAACGCGCGATCGACTCCGGCGAAAACACCTACGGAACCTTCCACGGGACTCAGGAAATTTCTCATGAAATCGAAGAGGCGCATGCTGCCGCGCCGGATCTCACCGACGATGAAGCCGCCGCCCTCGCCGAGCACGTGGCCGACGCTCAAAGCGACGCGATCGAGCGAGCCGCCGAAGATCGCGTGTTCGCCTCTCCAGACGAGATGGCCGCAGCGGAAGCTGCCGACGCCGAAGAGGCCGAGGCTGCCGCCGAGGAAGATCAGGCCCTCGAGGAGGAAGAGGAAGTCGCCGAAACGGAAGGCATGATCGCCCCGCCGGAAAATGGCGGCGAAACGGAAACCGGCGAGCATCACGACGACGCGATGGCGGAAGACGCGCTCGCGGCCGGCTCCGAATCGCTTCCTGGAGAAAGCGCCGCACCCGCCGCTGAAAATTCAGCTCCGCAGGGGCAGCCCTGGAAGGCCAGCGTGCGCAGCAACGATTTTCGCGCCCGCATGCAGCATCCCGGGCGCCGAGGAGGTCGCGATCGCGGCCGTGGACGCCGCGACGATCGCGGTCGTCGTCCCCACCAGGGCCACGGTGGCCACAGCCATCGCCCGCAGCAGCGCCGTCCGCAGCTCATCGCGGACATGCTGAAGCAGGGCCAGGAAATCATCGTCCAGATCGCGAAAGAGCCGCTCGGCAAAAAGGGCGCTCGCATCACCAGCCACATCGCGCTTCCGGGACGCTACCTCGTTTACATGCCCACGCTCGATCACACCGGCGTCTCGCGCAAGATCGCTTCCGCCGAAGAACGCTCGCGCCTGCGTCATCTCGTCAACGATGCGAAGGGCACGGCTGGCGGCGGTTTCATCGTGCGCACCGCGGCCGCAAGCGCCGCTCCGGAGGAAGTCCGCGCCGACGTCGAGTTCCTCACCCGCACGTGGTCCGAAATCAAGTCGCGTTCCGAGCAGCGCAAGGCTCCTTCGCTTCTGCACCGGGACCTAAATCTGGTCGAGCGCATGCTCCGCGACCACATCAGCTCGGACTACGCCGCGATCTGGGTCGATTCCGAAGAGGAGTACACGAAGATCATCGAGTTCATGGGCCGCTTCCAGCCGGGCCTGGTGAACCGCGTGAAGCTCTACACCAAGGAAAATCCGGTCTTCGAGGAATTCGGCATCCAGCAGGAAATCGACAAGGGGCTGCGCCCGAAGGTCTGGCTCAAGTCGGGCGGCTATATCGTCATCAACCACACGGAAGCGCTCGTCGCGATCGACGTCAACACGGGCAAATTCGTCGGCAAGGGCTCGAATCGCCTCGAGGACACGATCGTCCGCACCAACCTCGAAGCGGTGAAGGAAATCGTCCGCCAGATGCGCCTCCGCGATCTCGGCGGCATCATCATCATCGACTTCATCGACATGGAAGAGCGGCGCAATCGCGAAAAGGTGATGGCCGCGCTCGAAGAAGCGTTGCGCGCCGACCGCGCTCCGTCGAAGATGCTGCGCTTCAACGAATTCGGCTTGATCGCCATCACGCGCAAGCGCACCAAGCAGGCGCTCGAACGCACCCTCTGCCAGCCCTGCCCCTATTGCACCGGCTCGGGCATGGTGAAGTCGATTCCCACGCTCTGCTACGAAATCCAGACGGAAGCGCGCAAGATGGCGCCCGAGATGTCTTCGGGCAGCATCACGCTGCGCGTTCACCCGGAAATCGGCAAAGCCCTGAAGACGCGCGAATCCTCGCTCGTCGAAGAGCTCGAGCGCTGGACCAAAAAGAGCGTCATCATCCAGGCCGACCCCACGCTCCATTGGGAGCAGTACGACATTTACTGACGATCCGGCCAGAATCGTCACACTGAGGAGGGCGTCCTGGCGTTTTGCCCTCCGAATGTGTCTCCGAGCCCGAAGCAACAGGCTCGCACCTGAAAAAAAACGAGACGCCGCGGAATTTGTTCCGCGGCGTTTCTTTTTTCATGCTATCGCGTCAGAGTGGTTTCCCGCGGGCCGCCTGCCCCTTGAGGAGAAATGTCTTGGGGAATTTACCTTCGCCGCAAAGTTTGAATGAGCCGAAGTCCTTATACCATTCCCCTTCCGGCGCATCGGGTTCTGCTTCTCGCCATAGTTTCAAACGGTAGAGATCGTCTGCAGTTATCTTGCGTTCTTCGAGGCGATCCAGAAGATGGTGTCGCAGAGCGGGCGGAAGATTGGTCCACTGGATCTTCGGCATTACTCACCGAACGTCATCCGGGCAAGTTCCTTCTTGATCCGGTTCCGTTCAGCAGAATCCTGAGATTGCGAGAGGCGGTCAGCAAGGGCAAAAAAACGTACCTTTTCGGCCTCCTTCGATTGCAGGCCGGCTTCGATCAGATCCACGAGAACTCGATTGTCACTCATCCTGCGCGTCCTGGCGATCACCCGAACGTGTTCGGCGATACGCGGCGGTAGCGAGATGCTCTTGCGAACAGATTTCTTAGGTGTTGCCATGGCCACCAGTTTACATCACTTCGCACCAGAACGCACCAAGCGAGCATTGTTACCCGGAAAAGCGCTCTTCGCGAAACGGGTCGCCATACATGTTGTATCCGTTCTCTTCCCAGAATCCCGGCGCATCGTGCTCCATGAATTCGATTCCGCGCACCCACTTCACGCTTTTCCACGCATACAAGTGCGGAACGACCAGCCGCACCGGGTACCCGTGATCCGCAGGCAGCGGCTCGCCATTGTGCTTCAACGCAAAAAGTGTGGTCGGCCGCATCAGATCCTCGAGCGGCACATTCGACGTGAAATCCTCTTCCGCGTGCACCATCACGTATTTCGCTTCAGCTTTGATCGCAGCGAGTTTCGCCACTTCCGTGAACGCCACGCCTTCCCACCTCACGTCGAACCGGCTCCAGCGCGTCACGCAGTGCATGTCCGCGGTCACGCCGGTCATGGGCAGGTGGCTGAATTCATCCCACGTAAGCCGCACGGGCTTTTCGACCAATCCGGTAATCTTGAAATCCCACGTTTTCGGATCGAAGCGCGGCACGCTGCCCACGTGCAGCACCGGCCACTTCAGCGTCGCCGATTGCCCGGGCGGCAGCCGCCCCGCGTCGCGCATCGCGCGTTCCAGTTGCTTCCGCTCCGTAATTTCGCCGAACATGATCCCCAGTTCCGCCTGAATCTTTGATTCGCAATCCCTGGCTGCCACACAATTGTATATCGCCGCCGTTTCAACGCGGCGCTTATCCCGACCCGAATTGGATGCATGAGGGAAAACGAAAGGTCGCAGGCAGTTTCGTCCGTCAGATTAGCGGCGCGCTTGCGACATCTGCCGATACTCGTCGCCGGCGGCATCCGGCAGCAGCACGTACAGCGTGTAAACGCCGAGCGCGGTCCCGAGCGGGATATGGAGAAGGTCCAGAAACGCCATCACTAGCGCAAATATCCGCCCCCACGGCTCCAACTTGAGCAGTCCCCAGCCCGTCACGAAGCGCAGCGCCGCCGATACCAGGAAGACGACGCACAGGATGCCGAAGATGCCCGGCACGATCGCCAGCGCGATGTTGTCGGCTCCATGCCACGCAAGCGGCGATGTAATGATGCCGGCCAGCACCGCCATCACGAAGGCGGGAATCAGCAGCAGCGCGCCATCGACAAACCACAGGATCGCCAGCAGATGAACGTGCTCGGCCACCCGCATCCGCGCCGCGCTCGCCACCCGCGCCCCCGTCGTGCTCTTGCCGCAATTCCCGCAAATCGCCTGCTCCGCGGCGATCGCCGAACCGCAATTGTTGCAGAACATGCGTCCCTCCTCCGAAACAGCGCCCTCGCCCTCCACAATCGGGCCAAGGCCCGCCGTCCGTATGGCGCGGCGCACTAAAGAATACGCAGGCCCACGGCGGAAAGTTCCACATCATCGCGAGAGGAAGCCGGAAAAGGGTTTTGCAGCTCGACGATCGGGCTCCCCTAGCTGCCTTTTGTCTCTTTTGCGCCGGACGTCTTCATGTCCTTTAGGATTGGCAATTCGGCTTGCACGCGCTTCCACGCTTTCGCATTTTTCTTCGTGTAAATCGGTGCGTTCGGATCGGCATAAAAAGCGAGGATATTCTCGCGCAATCCTGCCGGAATCGCGCGGTCAGGTTCAGACGTGAGCCGCTGGAGAAGCTGTGCGTACGTCTCATCCGTCAAGCGATATGTGCCCGGCTTCACCGGATCGCCGGTGTCCAGATCGAGATTCGGCAGCGCCAGGCCGGCATGCGGGTCGCTGCGCAGCCGGTCGAGTAATTGCGTAAACGAATCAACCGTGTGATTGACGCTTTTTATGTATTCATCTTCCGTCGCAGGGGTCGGGATTTTGATGGCCAGCAGCGAGATCGCTCCCACCTTTGGCAGAACTTTCACCACGATTGCCAGCACGTGCGAGCCGAATCCTGGGCCCTTGTATCCCGGTTTCCAGTGGCGTTCATAGTCGGCGCGCGCGAGCCGTAGTGAAAAAATGCGATACGCGTCGTCCTGGGTATCCGCCGGAAATTGCCGTCGATGGAGGACGACCTCCGCTCCCGCAAATGCTGGAATGAAAGTGCGAACCGAGATGCGATAGCTTCTGAGAGCGGGCCGCGTCTTGCCGACAAGCTCGGGAAACCCGAAGCCATATGTCTCGCGGAATGCTTGGTCCAGGAGCCGCCGCGGCACTTTGAAGCCAACGTGCCGCATATAGGAGGGCGGCGCGAACGTGCGTTTCGAAAGCTGGTTGATGTCGAAGGCCCACTCGGTCCGAACGTGCGCGTCAGGATTTTCGTCGTATGTGACCCGCGGCCCGTACTCTCGCTCGAGTTTTGGAAACGCAACAGGAGTGGCCAGGTTGATCGCTTGCGAATGCCCGATCGAGTCTCCGAAATAATGCGAAAGCGCGCCGATTGCGAACGCATATTCATCGCGGGTTCTGGCATCGTTCAGCAGGTTTGATACGAAATCTCCCGATCGCACGTAATGAGTCAGATTGCTGAAAAATTCCTTCGCGAACGGGTAGTAACCCATATCCTGAATGGCGCAACCCCCATACGCGTAGGCATGCGCCTCGCGCAATTCGCTGTCCGTCGAGCCGGGAAAGCGCGCCAGCAGCAGCGGGCGGATCGAGCTGCTCCAGGCGAGATCGATCAGTTCCTCGTGCGTGAAAATCGAATACGCCGAGAGGGGTTGAGCTATCAACAACAATGCCACCGCCATGAATGCGGTGATCAGCCGGCGAAAGTTCATGGCGCTTTTTCGGCCCGCCTTCACTCCGATCGTAAAGCGCTCGCTCCGCTGGCACACTACAGGGAACGCTGTAAGTCTCGGCGTGAATCCACTAAGGCGAGAAATCCATCACCTGCAACCGCGGGCGGCGTGAGGGCCGTTCCTACCTGGCAGGCACCTGGAAGTAATCCGGCAGGTCCCTTTTCGTATCGCGCAGAATCTCGACCACGGCCTGCCGGTCCGCAAGCGAGAATTTCGCGTATTTCTCGCTCGGTTCCCGCCCAGACAAGATCACCCACATGCGGTCGTAGATGGCCTGCTTCAAATCGTCCGGCAGCGCATCGAACGCCGGCGAATAGATCATGTAGCTGCACGGATACCTCATCAGCCGTTGCCGCAGATCGAATTGCCGCAGCGATCTCCCCTCGCTGTCGCGCGGCCCTTCTGCCGCAAACATCTGCTCGAATCCAGACGTTCCCCGGATCGCATTCGGCAGCGGCGCTTCGTTGGCAAAAAGCATGGCATCCGCCACCGAATTCGCCGCTTCGCGCAGCACGGCTTCGGTGGTTCCCAGCCGGTCCACAGGGTCCGCGCTCGTTCGATCCTCGTATTCCGAATACCGCACCTGCCAGCCGGCCAGCGTGAAGAGATTCATCATGTGCATCTCGTGCTCGAAAACCATCAGCGCCACGATGTCGCTATAGGGCGAAAGGTACGCATCCGTTTCCAATTTCCCCTTGAGCGATTTCAGATTCAAAGTCTGGTCGCTGAAAATGGATTCCGGTTTCGTTGGATCGGTCAGGATTGCGTTGCCCATGTGCCGCATCGAGCCCGTCTCGCCCGTCACATACCATCCGCCCCAGCGCTGCGCGAATGGGCTCGCGTCCGTCGTCGCGAATTCGCCCAGCTCCTCCACCGGCAGCCCGTCCGGCGCCGGATAGACGCTTTCGATCCGGGTTCCCGGCACGCCCGCTTGGTGGCACGCGAGGCACGTGTCGTCGTGCCGCATGAACTGCGGCTTCTCCGCCGGTTTCTGGTCGAGCGTGTAGAAGATCACTCCCTGCGTGGGGTCTTCGTCGGCCACTTCCACGATCGGCCCTCCGCGCACCCAGCCCACCGACACCGAGTCGTTGAAGTAAAGGCTGCGCGGATTCTCCGGCGAGATGCGATACATCTGAAAGCTCGTCTTCGAGAAAACCAGAAGCTGCGATTGGATCGGAACGTCGAGCTCCTCGAGCACGGACCGCAGGTAGCCTTGCTTGTCGTCGAACTTCAGATGAATTTTTCCTCGCTGGATTTGCGCGTTCAATTGCGAGATCGCGTCGGCCGTGGGGCGGGTGCTGTACTCGATGGCGGGAGAATCCTTATCGGGGAGCGGGAAGAGGCCCTTGCGGTCGCCCGAGGCGAACGCAACCGAAAGCAGCACAAGCCCGGCGATCAACCCAGCGCGGCGCACCGAGAAATCTCCTCTTCGCTCGACTCAAAACCTACCCCGCCGCATCGTTCGGAGTCAATTCTCGGGATTGCGCTGCATATCCAGGAAATGAAGGAAGGGAATCGGCTGTGCCCCGTGCTTCGTGGACGGACTGGCCGTCCATGGGCGCTGCCAGAAGGTTGCGATTCTTCTACTCTTCTTCTTCGCCCATTTGCATGGTGAGGTAACGCTCGTAGCCGAGTTCCTTGATCTGGTGGATTTGCGCTTCGAGCCAGTCTACGTGCTCCTCTTCGTCTTTTAGCAGCATCACGAAGAGGTCGCGCGAGCCGTTGTCCTTCTCGGCTACCGCTATTTGTACGGCCGCGTTGTAATCTTTCACGGCCCCAAGCTCGAGATCGAGGTCGCTCTGCAGCATGTCCTGCACGTTCTTCCCGACGGTCAGTTCCAGCGGCTTCATCGAGGGCGTGCCATCGAGAAACAGGATGCGCTCCATCAGCGCCTCGGCGTGCTTCATCTCTCCGATGGACTGCTTCTTGATGTAATCCGAGAGTTTTTCGTAGCCCCAGTTCTCGCACATTTCCGCATGCAGAAAATATTGATTGATGGCTGTAAGTTCTTCGCGCAGCGCCTTGTTCAGTTCTTCCAGCACCTTCGGTGAGCCTTTCATGCCGGCGATCCTCCCGCGAAAAGCGAGTGTAGCGCAGTTGGCGCACGAGCTCCCGCTTTTCTTGTTCAGCCTGCGCGTGCGAAGCCCGTGCCTGCACTCCGCGCGGCTCGCATTGCGCGATCGTATATTAATTCTTGTAATTTCCGCTTCTTCATATGAAAGTCACTGGACGTCCTTGATCGATCGATGGAGCCTCCATGAAACGTGCATTCACGATGGCGTTTATTGTAGCGTTTGCCCTTTTGCTGCCTGCCGCCGGCGATGAGGATTCTCTCCAGGGTTTCACGCGCGCGAGCTCGCCCGTCGAGCGCGACTGGGAGACGAAATTCCGCGCCATTCCCAGCCCGGCGAACGAGCGCGAATACATGCGCCGCCTCAGCGCCTACCCGCACCACGTCGGCTCGCCCTACGACAAAGAAAACGCCGAGTGGATTCTCGCCCAGTTCAAATCCTGGGGCTGGAACGCGCAGATCGAGACCTTCGACGTCCTTTTCCCCACGCCCAAGGAACGCCTCGTCGAGCTGGTCGAGCCCACGAAATTCACCGCGAAGCTGCAAGAGCCGCCCGTTCCCGTCGATCCCACCTCGAACCAGCAGAGCCAGCAGCTCCCCACCTACAACGCCTACTCCGTCGATGGCGACGTCACTGCGCCGCTCGTCTACGTCAACTTTGGCCTGCCCGATGACTACGATCAGCTCGCCCGCCTCGGCGTTTCCGTGAAAGGCGCGATCGTCATCGTTCGCTATTGGGGTGCATGGCGCGGCATCAAGCCAAAGGTCGCTGCCGAGCACGGCGCCGTCGGCTGCATCATTTACTCCGACCCTCACGACGACGGCTATTTCGGCGGCGACGTATTTCCGAAAGGGCCGATGCGTCCGCCCGATGGCGTGCAGCGCGGCAGCGTCATGGATTTTCCCTCCACCAGTCCGGGCGATCCGCTCACGCCGGGTGTCGGCGCCACGCCCGACGCCAAGCGCCTTCCGATCAAAGATGCTGCGTCGATCACGAAAATCCCGACTCTCCCAATTTCCTACGCCGACGCGCAGCCCCTGCTCGCGGCGCTGGCGGGACCGATGGCGCCCGAAAGCTGGCGCGGCGGGCTGCCTATCCCGTATCACGTGGGCGCAGGTCCCGCGAAGGTCCACCTGGTCGTAAAAGCCAATTGGGATATCAAGCCGATCTACGACGTCATCGCTAGGCTTCCCGGCTCGGAGGAAGCCGATCAATGGGTGATCCGCGGCAATCACCACGATGCCTGGGTCAACGGCGCCGAGGATCCGCTCTCCGGCCAGTCGGCCCTGCTTGAAGAAGCCCGCGCTTTCGGCGAATTGTGGAAGCAGGGCTGGCGCCCCAAACGCACCATTATCTATTGCGCGTGGGATGGCGAAGAGCCCGGTCTTCTCGGTTCGACCGAATGGGTCGAAGCGCACGCCGCCGAACTCCAGCAGCACGCCGTCGTCTATTTCAATAGCGACACCAACGACCGCGGCTTCCTCGACATGAGCGCTTCACCATCGCTCACTCATTTCCTGAATGGCGTGGCCCGCGACATTCAGGACCCCGAAGCCCACGTCTCCGTCTGGGAACGGGACGAGTTGCTGGCTATCTCGCAAGCTAAATCGGAATCGGAGCGCCAGGAAATCCGCGCCCGCGCCGATCTTCCCGTAGGCTCGCTCGGTTCCGGCAGCGATTACACCGCTTTCATCGACCACCTCGGCATCGCCTCCGCGAATCTCGAATACGATGGCGAAGATGACGGCGGCATCTATCACTCCATTTACGACGACTTCTATTGGTACACCCACTTCTCGGACACGGACTTCGTTTACGAGCGCGCCCTCTCGCAGACGATCGGCACCGCCGTCATGCGCTTCGCTGACGCCGACCTCCTCCCCTTCGAGTTCCAGGACCTCTCCACCACGATCGGTGGCTACGTGAAAGAACTGAAGAAATTGGCGGACGACGAACGAG
>Ga0335074_10014840_pt1 | contig 10928 bp, 8 predicted proteins | sample Lox_Sample_23_FD_206715 | JGI IMG/M metagenome (GOLD analysis project Ga0335074, IMG submission 206715) | Soil microbial communities from Loxahatchee National Wildlife Refuge, Florida, United States - Lox_Sample_2.3 | ecosystem: Environmental > Terrestrial > Soil > Wetlands | place: USA: Florida... | reverse complement strand
TCCCGAACTCGGCCGTCCCGACGAACGCGGCGTACCCGCCGCCGGCCCGCTCCGCCACCCGGGACCGGCCGGGGTGGCCGCCGGGCGGGATGGTGTCGAGCATCGCCACCGCGATCCCGGTCCCGGTTGCCCACCCGTCCGGCGCGGCCAGGCCACGGCCGCTGGCGAGCGCCTTCTCCGCCAGGTCGAGGCAGTCGGAGACGCCGATGCTGGCGGTGGACACGTCCTGCGCCTCGCCGCTGCCGTTCACCAGGGCGTCGCCCTCGCGGATGAGGTTGCGGCGGCGCAGCTCGACCGGGTCGATGCCGAGGATGAGGGCCAGCTCGTCGATCGCGGACTCGACCGCGAACACGGTCTGGGAGAGCCCGTAGCCGCGGAACGCCCCGGCCGGCAGCGTGTTGGTGTAGACCGCGCGGGCGTCGACCCGCTTGTTCGGGCAGCGGTAGACGGTGACCGCCTCCTCGACCGCGTGGAACAGCACGCCCGGCCCGTGGTTGCCGTAGGCGCCGGTGTCGGCCGTGATGTCGAGCGCCAGCCCGGTCAGCGTCCCGTCGCGGGTCGCGCCCAGCGTCACCGTGACCGCCATCGGGTGCCGGGTGGTCGCCGCCGTGAACTCCTCCTCGCGGGTCAGCTCGAGCTGGACCGGCCGCCCGGTGCGCAGCACCGCCAGCGCGACGACATCCTCGGTCAGCATCTCCTGCTTGCCGCCGAAGCCGCCCCCGACCCGCTTGGCGACCACCCGCACCTGGTCCGTGGCCAGCCCGAAGATCCGGCCGATCTCGTCCCGGGTGAGGAAGGGGACCTGGGTCGACGTCCGCAGCACCAGCCGCCCGGGGCCGAGGCCGCGCGGCCCGGGGTCAATCCAGCCGATCGTCATGTGGGTTTCAAGCGCGACGTGCTGCACCCGCTGGGTCCGGTACGTGCCCGTGTAGACGGAGTCGGCCGCCGCGAAACCGGCCTCGGCGTCGCCCGCCTCCCGGTGCACCTCGGCGCAGACGTTGCCCGGCCCCCGGCCGGGGGCGAGATCGGGGTGCAGCAGCGGCGCGCCCTCGGCCAGGGCCGAGTCGGGGTCGGTGACGGCGGGTCGCACCTCGTAGTCGACCGCGATCAGCGCGCAGGCGGCCTCGGCCGCGCCGACGGTCTCGGCGACGACGGCGGCCACCCGCTGCCCGTGGAACCGCACAGTCCGGTCGAGCACCAGCGTGTCGTAGGGGTCGTCGTCCGGGTTGTGATGCCGGGCGCTGGAGAACCGCGCCGCCGGGGAGTCCGCGTAGGTGAGGACCGCGACGACGCCGTCCAGCCGCAGCGCCGCCGACGCGTCGATCGACCGGATCCACGCGTGCGGGTGCGGCGACCGGAGCAGCTTCAGGTGCAGCGGCGGCTCGGGCGGCACGTCCTGGCCATCGTCGTCGGCCCCGTCGGGTGCCAGGTCGGCGGCGAAGCGGGCCCGGCCCGTGACCAGGTCAGGCCCGGCCGGGGCGGGTTCCGGCCGGCCGATCGGGCCCAGGCCAGGCCGGGGGCGTGCGGCCGGGTGAGCGGGGGCAGTGGCGGGGGGAGGCGAAGGGCACGGTCCGTTCGAGATGATGGTTCTCGGCTTTTGATCGATGGCGTCGCGGATCGACCCGTAGCCGGTGCAGCGGCAGATGCTCCCCTTGAGCGCCCGCGGCAGGTCCTCGCGCTGCCGGGGGCTGAGCGCCGCCGCCGTCATAATCATCCCGGCCGTGCAGAAGCCGCACTGGAATCCCTGGGCGGCCAGGAACGCGTCCTGCAGCGGGTGCGGCGCCAGCCCCTCGATCGTGGTGACCGCGCGGCCGGCCGCGCGAACGGCGGGGAAAATGCAGCTGTGCACCGGCGTCCCGTCGATGTGGACGGTGCAGGCGCCGCAGTCCCCGGCGTCGCAGCCCTTCTTGACGCCGAGCCAGCCGTTCTCCCGCAGGAACGTCCGCAGGCACTGCCCCGGGCGCGGTTCGCCGTCGACCGGGCGGCCGTTCACGATCACCGGTCGGGCCCGGGGGCCTCGGCCAGCTCCGCGATCACCCCGGCCACGCAGCGGCGGGTCATCGCGGCCCGCCAGACGGCGCTGCCGTGCACGTCGTCGAGGTACCGCGGGCCGGCGTCGCCGAGCGCGTCGAGCGCGTCACCGGGCGCGGGGTGGCCGGCGAAGCGGAGCTGGAGCGGGCGCGGCGTCGCCGCGGTCACCGTGATCACCGTGGCGCCGGGGGAGCCGTGGGCGCCGGGGGAGCGGCGGGCGATGACGAGGACGGCCGACCGGCCGACGGCCGACAGCGAGACCTGGCGGAACGCCGTCCGCGCGGCCAGCGCGGCGGCGGGGAGGTCGACCCGGGTGAGCAGCTCGCCCGGGGCCAGCGCGTTCGCGCCGTCGCCGGTCACCAGGTCCGCGACCGCGAGCCGTCGCACGCTCCCGTCCGGCCGGGCGATCGCGGCGACCCCGTCGAGCGCGGCGGTCAGCGAGGTCATCGGCCCGGCCGGCAGCGCCAGGCAGATGTTCCCGCCCACGGTGGCCGCGTTGTGGACCTTGAACGAGCCGAGCAGCGCGTCGCAGCACTGCCGGGCGAGCCGCGCCGCCGGGGCGCGGGCCGCCTGCGCGGGCCGCCAGCGCGCGAGCTGCGCCAGCGTGCAGGTCGCGGCGATGCTGAGGCCGTCGTCGGTCTCGGCCAGCGGCGGCCAGCCGAAGGCGTGCAGGTCAAGCAGGCGGCGCAGCCGAGGCTGGGGCTGGGAGAAGAGCCAGGTGCCGCCGCCGAGCCAGGCGTCGCCGTCGCGCCAGGTCGCGGCGGGGGCCGGCGCGTAGCCGGTGACGGCGTTCAGGTCCACGCCCGCTCGTACCTCCCGACCGCCTCCACGCTGCTGATCATGCCCTGATGGTGCCGCCCTCATGTTACGCCGTGATATCGGCCGGCCCCCGGCGTCGATGACCGGAATGTTCCCGGGGCCCTCGGCCTATGATGGACGGCGTGCACCGGCAATTCCGACAGGTTGACGTGTTCGCCGAAGAGCCATTCGTGGGCAACCCGGTGGCGGTCGTGCACGGGGCGGACGGGCTCGCCGACGAGGAGATGCGGCTGTTCGCCCGCTGGACCAACCTGTCGGAGACCACCTTCCTGCTGCCGCCGACCGACGAGCGGGCCGACTACCGGGTGCGGATCTTCACCCCGGCCCACGAGCTGCCGTTCGCCGGGCACCCGACGCTGGGCACCGCGCACGCGTGGCTGGAGGCGGGCGGCCCGCCCGCCCGGCGGGACGTCATCGTCCAGGAGTGCGCGGTCGGCCTGGTGCCGCTCCGGCGCACCGGCCAGGGGCTGGCGTTCCGGGCGCCGCCGACGACCCGCGGCGGCCCGGTCGACGAGCCCACGCTGGACGAGGTCGCGGCCGTGCTCGGGGTCGACCGGGCGGACTTCGTCGACGCCCAGTGGGCCGACAACGGCCCCGGCTGGGTCGCGGTCGAGCTCGCCAGCGCCGCCGCGGTGCTCGCGGTCAAGCCCGGCCGCACGGAGCGGAAGATCGGCGTCTTCGGCCGCCACCCGGCCGGATCGCCCGAGTCGATCGAGGTCCGCGCGTTCTTCTCGGCCGGGGCGGGCACGATCGAGGACCCGGTGACCGGCTCGCTGAACGCGTCCCTGGCCCAGTGGCTGCTGGCCAGCGGCAAGGCCACCGCCCCCTACACCGCGTGCCAGGGCACCGTCCTCGGGCGCCGCGGCCGGGTGCACGTCACCGCCGACGCCGACGGCGCGGTCTGGATCGGCGGCGGCACCCACACGCTCATCTCCGGCAGCGTGCTGCTCTAAGGGCGGGGCAGCGGCGGCCGGGGAATGTCGGACCGTTGATCTAGAGTGTCCGGTGTGAGTGAAGACGCCGCCCCCGAAGTCCAGTTCCGCACCGACGTCACCGTCGAGCTCGTCCGGTCGAGCGCGTCCGACTCCGACGTGCTGTTCGCCGCGCGGGTCTCCACGCTGGGCGAGAAGACCCTGGAGTCGGCGTCGGCCGGCCCGGCCGGCCAGGCGGCGCAGGAGCCCACCGCCCGCGACCGGGGGCTGATCAACTACCTGATGCGCGACCGGCACGGCTCGCCGTTCGAGCACAACTCGATGACGTTCTACGTGCAGGCCCCGATCTTCGTGTTCCGCGAGTTCATGCGGCACCGGATCGCCTCCTACAACGAGGAGTCCGGCCGCTACCGTGAGCTCCGGCCGGTCTTCTACGTGCCCGCCGAGGAGCGGAACCTGATCCAGGTCGGCAAGCCCGGCGCCTACGAGTTCCACCCCGGCACCGACAAGCAGCACGCGCTGGTCGACGAGACCGTCCGCGAGGCGTCCGAGCACGCCTACGCCGCCTACCGGAAGATGCTGGCCGACGGCGTCGCCCGCGAGGTCGCGCGGATGGTGCTGCCGCTGAACATCTACTCGTCGATGTACGTGACGATGAACGCGCGGTCGCTGATGAACTTCCTGTCGCTGCGCAGGCACGTCGACGGGGCGGCGTTCCCGTCCTTCCCGCAGCGCGAGATCGAGATGTGCGCGGAGCAGATGGAGGCGATCTGGGCGGGCCTGATGCCGCTGACCCAGGCCGCTTTCATCGGCCACGGCCGCGTCGCGCCCTGACCGCAGGCGACCTCCGGGCGGCGGCCGCCGCCCGCGAAAGCCGCATCACTTCCCCGCACGGTGCTTTTGCGGAAAGATGAACACTGAAATACTCCATCGGACGGCAGAACCCGCTGTTGTCCGGAAGAATGGCGTTAAGGGCCGAAGCGGGGGAAGCTACGCGCTGGCGCTTCTCGTGGTTATCGCAGCGAGCAGGAGGATTTGATGGGTCGCCCGATCATCGGCATCACCGGCGAGCTGGACGCGGCTCGCTGGGGGGACTGGCTCCGGGAGGCCGTGATCTCGCCCGTCAGCTACATCCGCGCCGTGGACCGGTCCGGCGGCGCGCCCGTGGTCCTGCCGCCGGTGCCCCCGCCTTCGGTAGCGGCCTTCATCGCGACCCTGGACGGGCTGGTGTTCGCCGGCGGCCGGGACCTGGACCCGGCCAACTACGACCAGGAACGGGCCGACGACACCGACGAGCCCGAGCACCGCCGGGACCGGTTCGAGCTGGCGCTGATGCGCGCCGCCCTCGAGGCGAACGTGCCGTTCCTCGCGATCGGCCGCGGCCTGCACGTGCTGACGGTGGCGCGCGGCGGCACGCTCACCCAGCACCTGCCCGGCCATCGCACCGACCGGGCCCGCTACCTGCCGCACGACATCGCGCTCAGCCCCGAGAGCCGCCTCGGCGGGCTGCTCGGCACCCGGGTCATGGTGCCGGCCGCGCACCACCAGGCGCCGTACCGGCTCGGCGAGGGGCTGACGGTGGCCGGCTGGTCGCCGGACGGCGAGGTGACCGAGGCGCTTGAGGTCAACGGGCACCGGTTCGGCGTCGGCGTCCACTGGCACCCCGAGGAGAGCGACGACCTGCGGCTGTTCACCGCGCTTGTCGAGGCCGCGGCGGAGCCCCGCACCGCCCCGGCGGCGCGCACCGAGGCGCAGCCGCCGCGCAAGCCGGTCGCGATCAAGCCCAAGGCCGCCGCCCGCCGGTAAACCGGCGGCACCGCCTACAGCGGCGGGGTGTACGAGCTGAACCAGTGCTGCTTGAGCCAGACGATCGCCGCCGTCCACGCGCCGGTCACCTCGAGCAGCCCGACGATGATCAGCAGCACCCCGCCGACCCTGCTCACCATCCGCGCGTTCCGCTTGAAGAACCCGAGCACGCCCACCATGCGCTGGAAGATCGCGGCGACGACCAGGAACGGGATGCCGAGCCCGAGCCCGTAGACGAAGCAGAGGAACGCCCCCCGGGCGGCCGTGCCCGACTGGAGGGACAGCGCCATCACCACGCCGAGGGTGGGGCCGATGCAGGGCGTCCAGCCGATGCCGAACATGACGCCGAGCACCGGCGCTCCGGCCAGGCCCGCCCGCGGCCGGAACGACGGCTTGAAGATCCGGCCGGCGAACATGAACCGGTCGAACGCGCCGAAGAACAGCAGGCCGAGCAGGATCGTGACCCCGCCGAGCACCTGGGTGATCCCGTCCGCGTGCGTCTGCAGCAGCTGCCCGACCCCGCCCGCCGCCAGGCCGATCAGCGAGAACACGGCCGAGAAGCCGAGGACGAACAGCGCCGTTCCCGCGACCGCCCGGCCGCGCGGCGGCTGAGCCGGGGCGGCGGCCGACGTCCGGGGGCGGGTGGTGACCCCGCCGCCCGATCCGGCCGCGCTTAGGTCGGCGCCGGAGTCGGCGTCGGCCGCGGCGACCGCCCCGCCGTCGGCGCTCGCGTCGGCCCCGGAGATCCCGGTGATGTAGGCCAGGTACCCGGGGACCAGCGGCAGGCAGCACGGGGACAGGAAGGTGACCGCGCCTGCCGCCGCGGCAACCGGGATCGCCAGCAGCAGCGGCCCGGACCCGACCAGGCTGGCCGCGCTCACTGGGGCCCCGGCTCGGTCTGCACCTCGGTCAGCGTTGGCATGGTTCCCAGTATGGACGAGAGTGGGTGATGCCCGCCTAGTCCGGGTCCCTGACCCGATATCGTTACCGGTGTGAATTCGGTCGATAGCACATCCCAGGGCAAAAGTAAAGGCAACCTTAAGGCCGCTGCCGGTTCCCTGCCCGGCACGCGGCTGCTCTGGGGCGGTGCTGTCGCCTTGTTCCTCGTCATCGTCAGCTGGGTGGTCTACGCGGCCCTGAGCGGCAAGAACGGCGCCCTCCAGGAGGTGGACCTGAAGGTCTACTGGGACGGCGGGCTGATCGTCCGGCACGTGACGCCGTACTACAACTCCCACTACTACGACCCGCTCTACATGTGGGGCGGGACCGGCAAGCTGGCGCTGAAGTTCACCTACACCCCGTTCGCCGCGATCGCGTTCGCGCTGATCTCGTTCATCCCGCTGAAGGCGCTGTACTCGGTATCGGTCGTCGTGAACATCATCACGTTCGCGGCCGCGCTCTGGTTCACCTTCTGCGGCCTCGGCTACCGCGACCGGCGGGTCCGGCTCGGCGCGACCCTGCTGGCGGCGGCGGCGACCTTCTGGCTCCAGCCGGTGGTGCGGACCATCTACCTCGGTCAGATCAACCTGATCCTGATGGCCGCGATCATGTGGGACCTGACCCAGCCCGACTACACCAAGAACGGCAGGTACCGCTGGTGGAAGGGCGTGGCGACCGGGATCGCGGCCGGCATCAAGCTCACGCCGCTCATCTTCATCCCCTACCTGCTGGTCGCGAGGAAGTGGCGGGAGGCGGCCGGGTGCGTGGGCGGCTTCCTCGGATCCGTCCTCGTCGGGTTCGCCGTCCTGCCGCACGACTCCTCCAAGTGGTGGCTGCACGGCATGGTGATCTCCGACGGGAACCGGACCGGGTTCGCCGGCTGGGCCGGCGACCAGTCGCTGCACGGGCTCGTCACCCGGCTGACCGGATCGATCGCGGGCGCCCAGACGACCTGGCTGATCGCCTGCGTGCTCGCGGTCATCCTCGGCATCGCCGCCGCCTACCTGCTCGACCGGGCCGGCTACCCGGTGCCCGCGATCCTCGTCACCGCGCTGACCGGCCTGCTGGTCTCGCCGATCTCGTGGGACCACCACTGGGTGTGGATCGCCCTCGGGATCGCCGTCGCCGCCCACTACGCGATCGACGCGTGGCGGCGCGGGGCCAGGAACGCGGCCGGCTGGCTCTGGGCGGCGGTGGCCGCGATGATCTTCATCTACTACGCCTGGCCGGACGCGATCTTCACGCACGTGCGGAACCTCGGCAACTTCTCCCTCGGCCTGCTCTGGATGCAGAAGAACACCAACCCGCTGCTGTTCCAGAGCTACGGTGACCAGCCCTGGTACGTGGAGTACCACTGGCACGGCTTCCAGCTCATCTGGGGGAACGCCTACATCCTCGGCGGCATGGCCCTGCTGCTGTTCCTGCTCGCCATCGCTTTCCGGCTGAGGAAGGCAGGCCCGCCCCCGGAGGTCTCACCGCCGCCGTCCGTCCCCGCCGCCGTCGAGTCGGCGAAGTAGCAGGCGGCTACGGCGGCGGCCGTCCGAACAGGACCGGGCGGACGGCCCGACCCCAGCGGTGCATGAGCCGGGGCCCGAGCGGCACCTGGCCGTAGGGCGGGTCGTAGTGCAGGAACAGGTAGCCGAGGCGGTAGGCGAGGATCCCGTCGGTCGGGAGCTGGTCGCCGATCACGGCCCCCGGCCGGGGCAGGTCCCGGTACGGCCCGGTCCGCAGCGGCTTGGCCGCCGACGACACGTACTCCACCCGCAGCCCGGCGGCCGGAAGCACCGACGGCCGCCGCGCGGAGTTGGTCGAGAAGACCACCGCCCGCACCGACGGGACCGTCTCGGCCTGGCCGAGGATCTCCGCCACCCCCCGATCAAGCCCCTGCTGGCCGCCCCTCCACGGCGCCACCAGCGGCTCGATGTCGAAGATCAGTGTCGCCAGCGCCAGCTCGCCGACCCGCGCGAACAGCTCGGCCAGACTCGTCACCCGCTCGTAAGCGGCGGTCACCCGGCCCCGCCGCCCTGCCACAGCGGCCAGCAGGCGAGCCGCCGCAGCCGGGAGAAGTTCACCGGCGGCTCGGGCGGGGCGGCGCCGGGCCGGTTCCGCGGCACCCGCACCCGCAGCGCGCGCGGGCGGATGCTGCACACCACCGGCGTCGGCAGCGACACCGCCTCGCCGTCGATCCCGACCGGGATCCGCGGGGTGTCGGCGGTCACGGTCACCACCTTCGCGGTCAGCACGGTCAGGCCGCCGGACCGGCTGCCGCGCAGCAGCCGAACCGCCTCGTTGGCGCTGCTGACAGTCACCCCGACCACGCCAAGCACCCCGCCGTCGAGCCGCACCCGGCGGCTCAGCCCGGCCACGTCGGCGCTGCCGTAAGGGTTGTTGGAGATCAGCAGCGCCTGCGGCGCGGTAATCTCCGCGTCGTCGGCCCGGGCGGCCAGCCGGGCGCCGCGCTGGCCCTGGAGCAGGCCCGGCAGCACGTCGAGCGTGGTGCCGAGCTTGTCGCCGCGGTAGGCCGGGGTCTCCACGATCTCCGCGTAGGCGCCGAACGAGGCGTTGTTCACGAACACCTGGCCGCCGATCACCCCGAGGTCAACCCGCAGGTCAACCCCGTCCGACAGGGCCGCCAGGCAGGCCGCGGGGTCGTCGCGGTCGAGCCCGAGGTCGAGCGCGAAGTGATTGCGGGTCCCGGCCGTGATCACCACGAACGGCAGCCCGTGCTCGGCCGCGACCTCGGCCACCAGCGCCTGGGTGCCGTCGCCGCCGGCCACGCCGAGCAGATCGGCCCCGGCCGCGACCGCCGCCCGGGCCACCGCGGCCACGTCGACCTCCTCGGGCCCGCTCATCAGGAACACCTCGGCCCCGAGGGCGACCGCCTTCGGCTGCAGGTCGAACCGCGCCACCTTTCCGCCGCCGGACCTGGGATTCATGATCAGGTACGGGCGCGCGGCGGGCTGCGGCACCGGGTATTCGGCCATCCGCAGGTTCGCCCGGTCGCCCGCCAGCGCCAGCCGCGCGGTCACGGCGGCCAGCAGCCACCCCGCCGCGGAGACGGCCGCCACCCACAGCAGGGAGTAGAACGCGTACACGCCGATGACCACGAGCGGGGTGAGCGCGAAGAGCGCCAGCGAGATCCACCGCAGCAGCCCGCGGCGGGCGAGGAACAGGTACGCCGACGCGACGCTCACCGCCACCGCCACCAGCCCCACCGCCAGCATCGCCAGGCTCCGCAGGTCGGCGAAGACCGGCACGATGACGACCGCGGCGGCGGCGAAGAGCACCGCCAGCCGGGCCAGCCAGCGCTGCCTGCGGGTGCCCGGACGCTCCGGCCGCACCCCCGCCACCTGCGCCGCAGTCACCGGTCGCTCGCCGTCATCACCTGATCGTAACCTGCTGGTTCCGAGCCGTAACGGTAGGCGTGCTGCGAGGCGAACGGCCGGCGACAATGGCAACCATGGCGAGCGCTAACGACGACGCGGCGGCGATGCTGCGGGAGTACGCGGAACTCCTCTCGATCACCGGGGGCGACCCGTTCCGGGCCAGGAACTACGAGAAGGCGGCCAAGGTCGTGGCCGGCTACCCCGGTGATCTCGGCGCGGTGCCCGACACCGCCCTGACCAAGATCCCCGGCGTGGGCGCCTCGATCGCCGGCAAGATCGCCGAGTACCGGCGGACCGGCACCGTCGCCGCCCTCGACGAGCTCCGGGCGAAGGTGCCGCCCGGCGTCCTGCAGATCGCGAAGGTGCCCGGCGTCGGCCCCAAGCGGGCCCTGCAGCTCAGCCGCGAGCTCGGCATCGGCTCCGTCGCCGACCTCGACGCCGCCGTCAGGGCGGGCCGGCTGCGCAAACTGTCCGGGTTCGGCGCCAAGAGCGAGGAGCGCATCCTCCGCTCGATCGGCGTCATCACCCGCGACCAGCCGCTCCGCGACGCGCTCCGGTCGCTGCCGGCCGACGCCACCGAGGACCAGATCGAGGCGGTCCTCGCCGCCAGCATCCCCGGGATGACAGCAACGAAAGCTCCCGGCCAACCGCTCATCCGCACCCAAGACCTCCGCGGCGACCTGCACACCCACACCAGCCTGACCGACGGGGTCGCGTCCCTCGACGAGATGGTCGCCGCGGCCGAGAAGCGCGGCTACCACTACTACGCGGTCACCGACCACGCGCCCAACCTGGTGATGCAGCAGATGACCGACGAGAAGATGCTGATGCAGCGGGCCGCGGTGGCCGCGCTCCAGCAGCGAGTGGGCCTGACCCTGCTGCACGGCACCGAGCTCAACATCGCGGCCGACGGGTCGGTCGACTGGGACGCGGGCTTCCTCGACGGGTTCGACCTCTGCGTCGCCTCGGTCCACTCGTCCTTCGATCAGGACCGGAAGACGATGACGAGCAGGTT
>Ga0335074_10014839_pt1 | contig 10928 bp, 11 predicted proteins | sample Lox_Sample_23_FD_206715 | JGI IMG/M metagenome (GOLD analysis project Ga0335074, IMG submission 206715) | Soil microbial communities from Loxahatchee National Wildlife Refuge, Florida, United States - Lox_Sample_2.3 | ecosystem: Environmental > Terrestrial > Soil > Wetlands | place: USA... | reverse complement strand
TTCTGTGTCCGTACCCCTGACAACACGCTGGTGGCGCTTGGCAACGGGACTGCGGCTGCAACTGAGGTCGGAGCCTAAGGCCCACGACTCATTCGTGAGGATCGTAAGGATTGGCTATGGAAGCGCATATCGAACGCAATCTGATGGACGAGCTCGAAGCAGGCGAAGCGGCGGTCGAACTCGACGACAAGGAGCCGCAGGAAGTCATCGCCTGGGCGATCGAGAAATTCGGCCGCAACCTCGGTATCTGCTCCAGCTTTCAGGCCGACGGTTGCGTTCTCATCGATATGGCTTGGCGCATCGATCCGGGCATCCGTGTATTCACGATCGATACCGGTCGCCAGCCGCAAGAGACCTACGATGTCATCGACCAGATCCGCGAACGCTACGGCATCCGTACCGAGGTCTTCTTTCCCGATACGAGTGTCGTCGAGCAGATGGTCACCAAGCACGGCAACAATCTCTTCTATCGCGACGTTAATCTGCGCTTGCTCTGCTGCCAGGTGCGGAAGGTGCTCCCGCTGCGCCGCGCCCTGATGAACTTCGACGGCTGGGTAACGGGACTGCGCCGCGACCAATGGGCCACCCGCTCCAATATCCGCAAGATCGAAATCGATCACGACCACGGCGGCATCGTCAAAGTTGCCCCGCTCGCCGATTGGACCGAAGAGGAAGTTTGGGATTACATCCGCGCCAACGACGTTCCGTACAATGCGCTTTACGACAAAGGTTTCCCGAGCATCGGATGCGGCCCATGCACCCGCGCAATCAAGCCCGGCGAAGACCCGCGCTCCGGCCGCTGGTGGTGGGAAACCGGTGCGCCAAAGGAATGTGGGATGCATTGTTCCATTGAGACCGGCGGCTTTGAGCACGAACTGGCGGCGTTGCTCGGTCATGGTACAAACGGCAACGGCCACCACGGCTGAGCTTGTCTGCAAGCCCGCAAGCCCGATGACTCCGGGCGAACCCATCAAGCTTGATCGGTTGCAGCGCGACGCGCTCGCTCCGCAACTCGACGCCTTTCTCGCAGCCACGCCCGATTCGCCTTCGCGCGCGAGCTTTGCCGCACTCCGCGCCGCTATCGACACTCTCGAAGTTCCCGAGGAATTAGCCCCACGCCTCGGCGCCATTACCGAAATCGCGCTGACCAGCGGACGCGTGCGCGCCGCCCACGGTCCCGGCGCCGAACTGGCACTATGGTCGCTCTTTCAAAGGACTCCCAAGGGACGCGAGATTGCGGCTTCTATCGAAGCCCTCAATAGCGCGCTTGCCCAATTACAAGGACAGACCCTTGACCACGCAGGCGCAGTTGCGCGCGGCCCCGGCGCCTACGCTCTGACCCTCAAAACCGCCGGATGCCAACTGGTGATTCGCTTCGAGGCAGCCGGAATTCGCGTCGAAAGTGTGGAATTTGGTTAAACTCGCGACTAGAAGCCTACGCTATCCGCCCAATCTGCCAGCTGTGGAATTCGATAACGCTCGCCGGTCAGCGCTTTGTACATTAGAAAAAGCCAGTAAACCGCGAGCAGGAAGGCGATTACTCGTCCGATAAATGCGAGCAGATTCCCGAGGGCGCCAGGTAGAATCGCGATAAACACCGACAAAATGACCCACAGCACGATGCACGCGACCGAAAAAACAATCGACTGCCGCGCATGGAACCGCACGAAATCATCGCGATTATAGGGCTCGATGTTAAGGAAGATTAGTCCGGTAATCAGGCCGAAAAGATAAGTCAGCGCCGCAATCGGCTTGTTCTCCGGCGCCGTCGTCGCTCCGTTCATCCCCCAACCCTCCTGGGCGTCGCCACGCCAAATATCCTAGGCGATGACGCATAGACTGGCAAACGTCCCTCGCCGCGATTGACATGCCGCCACGCCGATCGTCTATAAGTAGCGGCTAGGACCTACAAGGAGACACCACTATGGCATTGCAAGTCCAATGGGACAGCGCCCGTTGCATCCACTCGGGTAACTGCGTCAAAGGCCTGCCGCAGGTGTTCAAGGTCGAAGGCGGCAAATTCGTTATCGATCCGGCTGCCGCTTCCGACGATCAAGTTCGCAAGACCGTGGCCGCCTGCCCGTCAGGCGCGCTCAAGATCAGCGATTAAACTCTATCGCTCGGCTGTGACTTTCGCGGTGAGCCGGCGTTGAAGCGGATCCTCCGTTACCAAAGGAATGGCACTAGCCGGTACCGAACTTTAGCCTCGTATTCGGTGTAGCCCTTCAGTTCGCGCTGCAGAAACCGCTCCTCGAATATGATTCGCAGGGCCAACACGAGGATCGGAACAGCCGCAAACAATGCGGCGGCGTACGAGCCCAGCCATAGCGGTATTCCGATCATTAGCAACACCCCGCCGCTGTACATCGGATGCCGGATCAAGCGATAGGGCCCACTGGCGATAACCGTCTGGCGTCGTTCAGCCTGTAATTTTACCACCGGCGCTGCAAATGGATTCGTCTTCAACGATATAGCTATTAGCCACCAACCTCCTGCGAACAATGCCAGCCCAAGCCACGACACAACCGTTCCCGGACCTGCGAGCCAATGCCAACGAAAGACGTCGAGCGGAATCATCACGATCAGCGCGAAAAAGAGCGCGACGAATACCATCAGCACAATCTTGTCGGCCAGCGGCTGATCCTTTTGGATCGGCGGCTTGAAGCGTTCTTTCAGTAGTTCTTCGTTGCCGCGAAATACCGTCGTCATCATTGTAACCGTGGCAATCAGCACGACCCCGAGGAAGACCCATGCCCGCCACCAGTTGAGTGTCCCGGCTGGACCGAATAGCAACACGCCGAAGATAACGACGTTGAAAACTACGCCAGCAATCCTTCTGGCGTCCATTGCGTATGCCTCTCCGGGCTAGCTGGATCGCGGCCGGAACTTCGCCAGCGTTATCTCACCGGTCACGTCGTCGAATACCACTTCGACCGTCATCCCAGCGCGGATTTGGTCATTGGCTATTTCCACAAGATTAGTCAGTAGCCTGGGACCCTCATCGAGTTCAACTTCCGCAACGTTGTAAGGCAATTCGCCGTCATAGCCGCGATAGTAAGATTGATGGAACACTACCCACGAATTGACTCGTCCATAACCGCTCAGCTTTGCCCACGTATAACGCCGCGACCAGCATTGCGGGCAGAGCGGCGCTGCCGGATACCATACCTTGCCACACTCATCGCAGCGCTGAAGGCGCAACTCGCGATTCTTCAGCGCGTCCCAATACGGCTTGTTCAACGAAGTAATCAAAGGAAGGGGCTTGTTATATTCAGTCTGAGGCATAAACGAAACCTCCTTTATTCGTCGGTTGCCCGAGGAAATGTTACCTCTGCGTCTGCTGCTGGATAATCATCGGTGAAGGGCTGCGTCGTACCGCCAACGCCCTTGATCATCATCCGATCGTGCGGACCGTTAGTTATGCCGCCAGTGTCGCTCGCCTCAAAATGGTCAAACTCGTACGGCACGCCTTGACCCGCCAGGAACGACGGCTGATTGTCGATATGCATATGCAGATGCGGTTCGGTCGAATTCCCACTATTGCCGACATGTCCAAGTAAATCGCCGGCTTTTACCGTATCTCCCACCTTGACCCGCAGCGTACCTGGCCGCATATGGGCGTATAGTGCGTAGAGGCCATAGCCAATGTCCACTACGACGTGGTTGCCCGCGGCATTGGCGAAATTGACATCGATGGAAACTTTACCCGAATGAGGTACGTTCTCAGGTATCCCGTCGAGCGCCTCGACAACCTTGCCGTTCGCGACACTATAGATAGGAGCGTTGTAACAGAAGTAGCTGCTGTTCTTGTCTTCGGGGCCTGACCAAGTCACACCCTCGCCATTGACTATGTGGTATTTCACCCAATCGATCGCGTAACGCTGCGCGATATATGCTTGGCCGTGATCAAGTAAAACGGCTCGGCGATGAGCCGCATCCGGCCGATTGTTGGCCGCATCGCCTGCCAGCCAATCGGGGCCGCGCAACGGTGGCGCGACTACGATCGGCGGCGTACTGATAACGTCCAGCGGAGTTATGGCTAACGCATGATCAACCCCATCGGGCGACCGCATATGCAGCGTATTGTTTATCACGCCGGGCACTTCCCACGGATGCGCAAACTCTAGCGCAACGAAAACGATAGTCGTGCCTCCTGCGCCTATTTCCAGAGAATGCGCTTTGTCACCCGCGACTCCGGCTGTCCGCGTCATGCCTTCTAGTACCGATCCGGTGAAGGAAAAGGCCTTCGTACCGGCTTGAACGTCAACCGTCTCGAGCCGATAAGCGATCGGTATGTAGTTGGTGACGGCCATTTCATAGTATAGGCGCGTGCGGCGGTCTTGTATCAGCGGACTCGGCGGGAAGATATAGTTCACCGTCACCTGCGGCGGCTTCAGGTCCGGTCCTCCAGCGGAAAGAATGGAAGGCTTCAACGCCGCACACCAGATCAAAGCTAGCGCGAAAACAATACAACGCGGTCCAATTCGCATGAAACTGATCTAACCAACCTACGCCGCTCAATCTACTGGAAGCGTGCGAGATAAAAGGCTCGAACTCCGCCACCTCTTTTGTCGACGCGCAACTGGCAACGAATCGTAGGACCGTCAGCCGATGAACTCCGGCATGATCTTCGTACCAAACATTTGCAGCTGTTCTTTGACCTCATGCAGTGGTGAGAATCCTTGATCACACAAAACCATGAACCATTCAGGATTTAACTGCTCCTGCACGTCGACCATCTGCCGCCTCACATCCTCGACTGTTCCGGTAAACGCCAGTCCAGCCTGGATGAATGGCTCGATCGTAGTCGGAATTTGCGGAATGAACTTGGCGTGAAACTGGCGAAACAAGAAGATCGCACCATTCTGCGCCCGCTCCAAAGCCTGCTCGCGAGTGTTCCCAAGATAGACGAGCCGTGTCAATCCGATATTTTCGCCGAGACGGAAAGTGCGTCCGGCCTTCACCGCTTCATCGGTATAGAACTGGGCGCCTTTGATTGCTAGTTCGGGAAACGGCAGAAAAATCAGCGGCACCACTCCTTCCCGTGCCGACCAGCGAATAGTTTGTTCGGATGTCGTCAGCGCCATGAACAAATCCGGGTGCGGCTTCTGATAGGTCTTGGGCACCGGCGAGATTTTGCGAAGGCGGTTCTGCTCGTCTAGTTCGCCCGGCGCACCATAACGCGCGGTCGCCTCATGCGGTAACCATTCCAGCCCTTCGGGTGGCATCGGAACTTTGTAATAGCGCCCGTCGAATGAGAACGGCTCCTCGCCCCACGAGAGCTTCATCACTTTGAACAGTTCCTGGAAAACTTCGCGATTATGCTCTTCAGCTTCTGGCCCGAGCGCCCCCGGCTGGATGCCGTACTTCTGCCCCAAGACGTTCACCCAACGGGGGAAAACGCCGCGCGCAAGCCCCACCAGGACGCGCCCATGGCTCATCTGATCCGCCCATGCCACATCGAGCGCGAGCCGGATTGGATCCCAGGTTGGCAGCACGAATCCCACCGGTCCCACTTTGATCCGTTTGGTATGATGCAGCAGATTCAGCAGATGGGGCGTCGGCGTAGCCCCGGCCTCTAAGCCTTCAGTATAAAAATGATGCTCCGAGTACGTCACGGCGCTGAACCCTAGTTCTTCCGCGAGCTGTGCCAGTTCGACCATCTCGCCCAGCATCTGTTGGGTTTTGTCAGTGCGGTGAGCGATTGGCCGAAGCCGCTCGCGCTCAATCGGAGATGCTGGCACAGCAGGCGTCAGATGGAGCATGAATTTCATAGTCGTCAACCTTTTTCGACCGATTAATCTTTCTCATCTAGCGGTCGCGATTATGCAGAATACCCGCTGTTTCCAGTTCTTTGATTTGTGCGGTGGAGTACCCGGCATAGTCATTTAGTATCTGGCTATTGTGCTCGCCGAGAAATGGAGCCGAGAGTGTCAACTCATCGGGAAATTCTGAGAACCGCATCGGAAATCCCGGCACTTCGAATTCGCCGAGGATCCGATCCTGAATCTTGCGAACGGTACGCCGCGCCCGCAGTTGCGGATGCTTCACGGCCTCTTCGACACTCAGCACTGGGGCGTTAGGCACTCGATTCTCGTCGAGACGTTTCAGAGCTTCTGCGTCACTAGGTAGTGCCTGCAGCCAGTCTTCGATTATCTTGATTAGCTCAGTCGCGTTTTGCGTCCGCTTGGGATTTGAATTGAAACGCGGATCATTAGCCAGGTCTACTCGGTCCATCGTCCGGCACAAGTCGGGCCATTGATGGTCCAGGGCAACTAGAAAAATATATCCTTCACGGCTTTTGAAAATTCCGCCAGGCGTGACCAGATAATGATGGCGTCCGCTCCTTCGCGGTTTGATTTCTCCACTGCTGAGGCTTAAGACCTGTGCGCTCAGATCATGGTAATGAAAGTAAGTATCGACGAGGGATACATCGACCCATTGGCCGCGTCCCGTGCGTTCGCGCCACAGCAAAGCCGCGAGCACCGCACTGAATCCGTGAACCCCAGTGCTGATATCGCCGATTCCCATCGTATTCAAAATCGGCGGACCATCCGTCTCGCCCGTCATATCAAGCACTCCGGCTAGTGACGCCCCTATATGATCGAAGCCGGGCTTGTATGACGACGGACCGGTTTGGCCGCATAGCGAGATCGAGCACATCACTACGCGCGGATTCAGTTCGCGTACCGTCTCGTAGTCGAAGCCCAGCCGCCCGATGGTCCCGGGCGAGAAATTCTCCACGATCACGTCCATTTTGGGAATCAAATCGCGGATTACCGCACGACCCGCCGCTTGCTTGAGATCAATACAAAGGCTTTTCTTGCCGCGATTCTGCTGGACGAAATAACCGCTCCGGCCGTCGCGTAGAAACGGCAGGCCTCGCGAGCGATCACCGCCGGGCGGCAGTTCGACCTTGATTACTTCTGCGCCCATTTCAGCCATCAGGCGCGTCACCGTCGGTCCCGCCAGCACTTGGCTGAAGTCGAGAACCTTGTAGCCGTCGAGAATGCGTGCCGGCGTATCTGCCATCTCCGATCCTCCCAGGGTTCCGTCCGGCTCTCATCACCGGCGCGCGTACTCAAACCGGAGCGAAGGCTAGCAGATTTCCAGTTGATTGCCAGAGTCCGCCGAATAACCTGCTATAGATGGCGGCCATTAAACCACTTATCTGCTCCTGGGGCCGGTGACTAGCAATTTGCATAGTCAAATTCCAAGTGAGCGGCAGCTAGTAAATATCTATCGGGGCAAGCCACTGAGTAGCTTGATCAAGTATGATAGATCAATGCGTCGCCATAGGCATTCGCCCACTGAATCAGTTTCGCGTCCTTGACCTGACGCGCACCGCATTCGCCGCGCAACTGCCGGACGGCTTCCACTTGATGGTTCCAGCCCATAATGTGTGCTTCGGATAGCAGCCCGCCATTGGTATTCAAAGGTAAGTCGCCGCCGATTTCGATTCGTCCATCGCGCGTAAAATCCGGCGCCTCACCCGGCTTGCAGAAGCCGAAGCGCTCGAGCGCGATCCACGGCAGAATCGAAAAGGCGTCGTAGCTATATAGTATGTCGATATCTTCCGGCTTGACGTCTGCCATTTGATAAACCGGCTGTAGCCCCGCCTCATACTCAAATACGGATTGCTGCACGACGCCGAGTCCTGGATAGGCCCAAATGAATTCCTCGTTGCCACCCGGCAACCCCTGCATCCCGCTGATATAGACTGGCAGCTTTCGCAGGTCGCGAGCGCGTTCGGCGGTAGTCACTATCACACATGCGGCCCCGTCGTTGATTAGGCAGTAGTCGAGCAGATGCAATGGCTCGCATACGAAGCGTGACTGCTGATGGTCTTCGATATCGAAAGGCTCGCGCATGATCGCGATCGGGTTCATCGACGCATGCTTGCGCAGCGCCACTGGAACAGCAGCGAGGTCGCGGCTGCTCGCGTGATAACGTTCGAAGTAGCGCCGCGCGACGAGTGCCGCTCCTGCTCCCGGCGAAGTCATCCCGTAGACCGGGTCCTCGCCATGACCGCCGCCCGCTTCACGTCCGCCTTCCTTGTCGCTCGCCCCGCCCATCATCGGACGCCGCATCCCCGAAAAGCTAACCGACGCTAGGCACGCGACGGCGTCGGCGAATCCCGCGTTGACGATCATCGCGGCCCATTGCACGCAACTCGCGGTAAAACGTCCGTGCGCCCACGTCTGATTGCACGACCGCAGCTTCAGCCCCAATACCGACGCGATTGAGTCGCCGTCGGCGCCGATTGGCGAACCAAAGCTGACGATCATGCCGTCGAGGTCTGTGCGCTTGAGTCCCGCGTCGTCGAGCGCAGCGGCGATCGCATCGGCCGCCAAGTCTATCGGGCTGCGCATCAGGCGCCGGCCGTAGGCTGAATTGCCCACTCCGGCGATAGCCGCTTTGTCCTTCAGATTCCAGTTGGCCATCGCTCACCTCAATGTAAAATGTCCTTGCGCACGTCGCGAGCCTACAAAAATGCCGCCTTACGTGTCCAACCCTGTGATGCTCGATCTTGTTGTCCCACCGCTTCGATCTGGCGTGCGCAATTCGTAGCTGCCTTCTCCGCATGAATCGGTAACGCAGTTCGGCTATAAGGGAGAGATGGGCAACTCGCGTCAATTGCGGCTCGGTGCTTTCATGCGGCCAATCAGCATTCACACCGCCGCGTGGCGCTACCCCGGCGCCTGGCCCGATGCGAACTTTAATTTCAACCATATCAAGCGCCTCGCGCAGACCCTCGAGCGCGGGCGCTTCGATGCCTTCTTCATGGCCGATCATCTCGCTGTGCTCAACATGCCGATTCAGGGGTTGAAGCGTAGCGCCACTGTCACTTCATTCGATCCGCTGACGCTCCTGCCGGCCCTCGCCGTTCTCACTGAAAATCTAGGGCTCATCGCCACTGCTTCGACCACTTACAATGAGCCGTTCCACGTCGCACGGAAATTCGCCTCGCTCGACCATCTCAGCGGAGGCCGCGCCGGCTGGAATGTCGTGACCTCCGGCAATCCCGATGAGGCGCAGAACTTTGGCCTTGAGGAACACGTCGAGCATGACGAGCGCTATCGCCGCGCACGCGAGTTCTTCGACGTCGTGACGGGCCTCTGGGATAGCTGGGCGGACGACGCTTTCATTCGTGACGTCGAAGCCGGCGTCTACTTCGATCCAGCGAAGCTTCACGTCCTCAATCACGTCGGCGAACATCTGAAAGTACGCGGACCGCTGAATATCGCGCGGCCCATTCAGGGCTGGCCGGTTATCGTCCAGGCGGGCGCCTCAGAGGCCGGACGCCAGCTTGCCGCCGAAACCGCTGAGGTTATTTTTGCGCCTGCAAGTAGTATCAACAATGCCCGCGCTTTCTACACCGACGTTAAAGGCCGCATGGCCAAGCTCGGCCGCGACCGTGACCATCTTAAGGTTTTGCCGGGGGCATTTGTCGTAGTTGGCGATACCGCCAACGAGGCACGGGAGAAGCGTGCCCGCCTCGACAGTCTCGTTCATTACGACAGCGCGATCGCTTCGCTCTCGATCGCGCTCGGCCACGACGCGTCAGGTTTCGACCCCGACGGAGCGTTGCCACCGATTCCGGAAAGCAACGCGAGCCAAAGCGGTCGCGAACGAATTGTTGAATTGGCGAAACGTGAGAAGTTGACCGTCCGCCAATTGGCGCAGCGGGTCGGTGGTTACAGCGGACTCGCCTTCATCGGCACGCCGGCAACCATTGCCGATCAGATGGAAGAATGGCTCTTCACGGAAGCCTCAGACGGCTTCAACATCATGTTCCCCTATCTGCCCGGAGGACTTGACGATTTCGTTGATCGCGTTGTGCCTGAACTCCAGCGTCGTGGGATCTTTCGCAGCACTTACGAGGGCGCCACCCTCAGGGAGAATCTAGGCCTGCCGCGTCCGGCAAACCGCTTCTTCCCCACGCATTAGTCCAACTGGTCATCTCCGCCGCTCTCGGCTGTATGAGCCTCATGCGAATGCGGCCGGAGAAATCAGCCTCGCCGCGCAGCCTAAGCACCCAATTGCCTCTTGCAACTATTCAGGCTTCGCCTTTTCTTGCCAGTATCGAGCATCTCTAAGGGATGATACCGTCGGCGCATCACAATATCGCGGACGAGTCACAGGAGAATGTTCGTGCGGAACCGCATCATCCATCTCATCAATCCGAAAACGGATTCGATCACGACTCGGCCCATCTACTTGGACCGAGCCTTGTACTCTCCGCTCGCGGGCCTGCTCGCCGTCGCAGCGTCGATTCCGCGTGATCAATACGAAGTGATTTTGACCGACGAAAATATCGAATCCATCGATTTCGATTTGAAGGCGGACCTCGTCGGGATTTCCGCGATGACGAGTTACGTCAACCGCGGTTATGAGATCGCCGATCAATTTCGCGCCAGGGGCGTGCCGGTCGTCATGGGCGGCGTGCATCCGAGCTTCATGCCGAGTGAAGCATTGAAGCATAGTGATGCCGTCGTTATCGGTGAGTCGGAGTTTGTAATCGGCAAGCTGCTCGATGATCTAAAAAACGGCTCAATGCGTGGAATCTATAAGTCGGACGCGCTGCATCCGATGGTCGGGATGCCGATGCCGCGTTACGATCTTCTCAAGAAAAACCGCTACGTCAATCGCACTTTCGTCCAGACTTCGCGCGGATGTCACCAGGGCTGCACCTTTTGCGCAGAGCCGCTGATGAATGGCCTCAAGTTCCGCTACCGTCCCGTCAACGAAGTCATTCACGAAATCGAGAATTGCGGTGCGCGCACTATTTCGATCAACGACGCCGACTTCTTCGGCACCGTCGACCGTCCGCAAGAAGTCATGCGCGCCCTGAAAGGACGCGGTATTCATTGGCAGGCCGGCGTTACCTCCAAACTCGCTCAGGACGACCGGATGCTTGAGCTCGC